>CDYH01004557.1_pt1 | contig 79676 bp, 50 predicted proteins | sample 557561 | NCBI WGS metagenome assembly CDYH01 (sample SAMEA3182056, study PRJEB8094) | gut metagenome | biome: human; feature: gut; material: Stool; isolation source: human stools | place: Canada | collected 2012-10-31 | reverse complement strand
CTCGCCATGATCGCTGTCGCAAACAAGCTCGTCAGACAGGCTTTTGCCGTTGTCACCCATGATAAAGAGTATGTCGACGGATTCGTCTCCAACAGACCTTAGCATGAACAATCTTCCGATATGTTTACTCTTTTTCCCCATTTTTTAATATAGTTCGTGACTTCTTTACTTTATTAGTTGATGTGGTGTTGGGTTCATTCCGGAGGGCTTCGAGAACGCGCGATCTGCTGTAATAGATTTTGCCGCCGTGCTTGACATAAGGGATCGTGCCGTCGCTCCGACGACGGGAGAGGGTACGGTCGGACATCCGGGTAAGCATGCGGACTGCCGGAGTGTCGATTAGGTCATCGGGTAAAGGTCGAGAATTGTTTTGGATCAGTAGTTCGAGACGATTGAATCGCCGCAATACCAGACGTAATAAACGCAAAGTCGGATTACCTTTCAATGGCTTCATTACAATGATCGTTGGTTAGACGATGCAATGATAGGAAACATCCCGATAGCAATAATTTAGTTAAAACAGGCAACTAAATAATCAACCCGTTCGTAGCACAAAAAAGCATATCCAACTCGGATATGCTTAAATAGTACTTAATGCTTTTCTATTCGTTAATTTGCTTATGTATAATATTTTAACTATCTTTGTCGTGAGTTCTTGGATATATTGTATAAGGGTGCAACAGAATGTAAGACTTCCGTCACCAATTCGTAACCCTTCCTCTTTTCAATAAAAATACCGTTCTGATTTACAGAACGGTATCTCAAAAACAGTCAGCCACTTGTTCAGGGAGGACTTTTTTTAGTATTAGTACGCGCGCGAGTGCCGGGATTGCGGAAAAATTCGTAACTTCGGCGTCAAAACATGAATTTCAGTCTTACGATGAAAAACAAGATACGGATCTGGAAAACTGCGGTTCTCGCGGGAACCCTGCTCTTCCTGTCCGGAACGGCCGCGGCGCAAACGCCTCCGGGCACGGCTCCCCCGGCTGACGAAACGACATCCGGAGCTCCCGACAGTCTCCGTCACCGCGGCAGCGACGCTTACCGCGCGGGATACCGGGCAGGGTACCGCGCAGGTTACGAAGCCGGGCTGCACGGACGGTCCGGATTCGACGCCGCCCGGCCTGCCGCCGCAGAAAGCAGGGTCCGCAGCGGCAAGACGGCCTCCGAACGCCGCTTCATGCACCGCCTCGGCGGCGAGTTCCGCCCCGAATACATCTTCCCGACCAACCCCTTCGTGCAGGGCAACAACACGGCCGGGCAGCCCATCGACCTCTCGCTCTCGGGACACCTCCGCTACTCGTTCCAGTTCCGCCCGGGATCGCTCCCCGACCGGATCTACGGCGGCGCCTATCAGGGCATCGGGGTCGCCTACTACGACTTCGGGAACCCTGACGAGCTGGGCAACCCGGTCGCGGCCTACCTCTTCCAGGGAGCCCGCATCGCCCGCATCAGCCCCCGACTGTCGTTCGACTACGAGTGGAATTTCGGCCTTTCGTTCGGCTGGAAGCCCTACGACGAGGAGACCAACCGGCTCAACATGATGATGGGATCGAAGATGAACGCCTTTCTCAACGTCGATTTCTTCCTCAACTGGATGGTCACGCGCGAAGTCGATTTCTCGGCGGGCGTCTCGCTCTCGCACTTCTCCAACGGCAACACCAAGTTCCCCAACGCGGGCCTCAACTCCGTGGGCCTGCGCGCCGGACTGACCTACAATTTCGGCCGCAACCCCTCCGAAGCCCCCACGACAACCGCCTATCCGGCCTTCCCGCGCCATTTCAGCTACGACCTCACGCTGTTCGGCTCGTGGCGCCGCAAGGGCATCGAGGACGGCGACATACAGGTAGCCGCACCGGACGCCTATACGGTCGTGGGGTTCAATTTCGCCTCGATGTACAACTTCGGCTACAAGTTCCGCGCAGGCGTGTCGCTCGACGGCGTTTACGACGGCAGCGCCAACATCTCCATCGCCGACCAGCTCGTACCGATGGGCGGCAGGCCGGACCTCGTGGTGGAAAAACCCGGATTCGACAGGCAGATCGCCCTGGGAGTTTCGGCCCGCGGGGAGTTCGTGATGCCCTACTTCAACATCGGCATCGGACTGGGTGTCAACGTCCTGCACAAGGGCGGCGACCTGAAATCATTCTACCAGATGCTGACCCTGAAAGTCGCCGTGACGCACAGTTCCTACGTCCACATCGGATACAGCCTGCGCGACTTCCACATGCCCAACTTCCTGATGCTGGGTGTCGGCTACCGCTTCAACAACAAATACCCCCGGCACCGCTGACACGCAAAACCCCGGCTGTGAGGCCGGGGTTTTTCATTTCGGACGGACGAGATCACGCCCCGAAGAGGAACGCGAAAGGCTTGGCGCTCTTGCGGAATTTCGCCGTAACGTCGCCCGCGTAGCTCTGTCCGCCGGCGAGCGTAAGGGTCCGCTCGCCGCTGCCCTTCGAAAAGTCGATCGCCGCGAGGTTCACCCAAAAGGTTTCCATCGCCAGCGTCGGTTCGAAGTAATAGACCCGGTTCTTCTGGTCGCAGACCGTGCGCCAGCGCGTCGAGGCGATGTGCGGTTTGTCGGGCGTCGAAACGCCGTAGGGCACCGAAACGTTGCGCATGACTGACATCACGGCCGGCACGGCGATCTTCGGATCGGCCGACTGCGCGACGGCGTTGATATAGAACGACGCCCGCACGAAGCGATCCGAAGCGCGGTTGGTTCCCGGCAGCATCGTGAGCCCCCCGATCTGCTGCCAGTAGCCGAGGATCGCCAGCTGGTCGGCGTAGAAAGGCGAATTGGTCATCACCTGATACTGGCGTCCGTGGTGGATTTCCAGCTTGCCGTCGCGGTATTCGAAAATCGCGCTGTCGCCCGAAGCGTCGGAGATCGCCAGGTGGAGCCGCGATTTCACACCGTTCGGCAGGTCGGGGGCGTCGATGCGGAACGCCTCCTTCTCCAGTTCGGCGACGGCCTCGTCCACCGTGGCGAAATTGTCCAGCACATACTGCGTCCAGATGCTCAGCCCCATCACGGGGCGCGTGTCGCCGGGACGCTCGTAGACCGATTCGGGCAGGAAGAGCAGGTTGGCGACCAGCCCGGCCTCGTTCATGCCGTCGGTGATACCGATGTCGTAGCCGGCGGCCGAGAGCGTGCCGTATTTCGAGGTCCAGAAAACGGTGTTGTCCGTATTCGCACCGCGGCGCGCCGTGCCGCGCGGAAAGATGTAAAGGTTGGTGAGCGGATCTTCGCGCCAGTCCATCGTGCGGCCCGTCGCGGTCATGCCGTCGGGTCCGAGATAAACGGCGCGGGTGCAGGCTTCGGCCTGGGGCGGGAAGACGGCCAGCGCAGCGGCGCCCAGCATCGTCATAACGGGAGTTTTCATAAATCAGGTGTTTTTAGTCCGGCCGTTCCGCTGCAAAAAAAGTGCAAAAGCCGCCGCCATTCGCCGCAAGGGACGCGGACGGAAGCAATGACCGGGGTAAATTTGGTTCGGCGGAGGGATTGCACTATCTTTGCGGAGGATAAACCACCGCTCGGACAGGCGGCGCCCCGGCACAGTCGAATGAATTCGCCTCTGCTCCCGGCTCGCACAACTGTCTTTGCGAAAAACCGCAGAACGATGCAGATCACCAAAGCCGAATTCAAATGCTCTTCGGAGCGCATATCGCAGGTCCCGAAAGACGGCCTGAAAGACATCGCATTCATCGGGCGCAGCAACGTCGGCAAGTCGTCGCTCATCAACATGCTCACCGCCCGCGGAGGGCTGGCCAAGGTGTCGGGAACACCCGGCAAAACCCGTCTGGTGAACCATTTCCGCATCAACGACGCCTGGTATCTCGTCGATCTGCCCGGCTACGGCTACGCCCGCACGTCGAAGACGCAGCGCGGAGAGTTCTCGAAACTCATCACCGACTACGTTCTCAAGTGCGAGAAGATGCACTTCCTGTTCGTGCTGGCGGACATCCGGCTCGAACCCCAGAAGATCGACCTGCGCTTCATCGAGATGCTGGGCGAGAACGGCATCCCGTTCGCCATCATCTTCACCAAGGCCGACAAACTCTCGAAAACCCAGCAGCAGAAGAGCGTGGAGCGGTTCCGCACGGCGCTCGCCGAACAGTGGGAGGAGCTGCCGCCGATGTTCGTCTCCTCGTCGGAGAAAGGCACCGGACGCGAAGAGATCCTCGCCTTCATCGACGAATGCCTGCGTCAGAACTGACCCCCGAAGCCCCGGAAACGGAGGCGAAACGGCCGGCCGCGGGAGCGAAAACCGCCCCGTTCCGGAAATGTTTAACCGATTGTTGAAAAAATGCGCCCGCGCGGAGGCATTTTTTAATCCTATTGTCCTATATTTGCAGCGTCAAAAAAATCCTCGTAACCTATGGCTATCCACAAAATCAAAATCTTCACCGGACGCGGTTCGGAATACCTGGCCACCAAAATCGCCGCGAGCTTCGGCACGACGCTCGGACAGTCGGAGGTCCTGCGTTTCAGCGACGGCGAATTTCAGCCCTGCTACAACGAGTCGATCCGCGGCTGCACGGTCTTCATCATCCAATCGACCTTCCCGCCCTCGGACAACCTCATGGAGCTGTTGATGATGATCGACGCCGCACGCCGCGCGTCGGCCTATCAAGTCGTGGCCGTGGTGCCCTACTTCGGCTGGGCGCGCCAGGACCGCAAGGACCGCCCCCGCGTGCCGATCGGCGCCAAGCTGGTGGCCAACATGCTGATGGCCGCAGGTGTGGACCGCGTGATGACGATGGACCTGCACGCCGACCAGATTCAGGGATTTTTCGACGTTCCGGTCGATGCCCTCTACGCCAGCGGCATCTTCGTACCCTACATCAAAAGCCTCAACATCGAGGACCTCTCGATCGCGGCTCCCGACATGGGCGGCGCCAAACGCGCCAACAACTACTCCAAACTGCTGGGGACGCCGATCATCATTTCGCACAAGGAGCGCGCGAAAGCCAACGTCGTGGGCAAGATGACCGCCATCGGCGACGTGGAAGGCCGCAACGTGCTGATCGTCGATGATATGATCGATACCGCCGGCACGATCTGCATGGCCGCCGACATGCTCATGGCCCGCGGGGCGAAGAGCGTCCGCGCCGCCATCACCCACCCGGTGCTTTCGGGTCCGGCCTACGAGCGCATCAACGACAGCGCCCTGCAAGAGGTGATCGTGACGGACACCATTCCGCTCAACCCCGACAAGGACCTGCACAAATTCACCGTCCTGTCGGTCGCCGACCTCTTCGCCGACGTTATCGAACGCGTGCACAACTACAAGGAGATTTCGTCGATCTTCTCCAAATAGGAGAAGCGGCTGACTCACTCCATAAAAATCCCCCGGAACCTTGCGGAAAGGCAGGTTCCGGGGGATTTTCCGTTCACGGGAGAAGGGCTACCCCGCTTTCTCGCCGCTCTTGGAGCGGCTGCGGACATACTCCGTGGGCAGGCACCCGACGTGTTTCTTGAAGCTCGTGGCGAAATACGACGGGGAGTTGAAGCCCACCATCGAACTGATCTCCGAAATCGAATATTTGCGGTCCAGCAGCAGTTTGCAGGCGTAGTTGAAGCGGATCTTGCGGATGAACTTCGTGGCCGACTCGCCCGTGATGGACTTCATCTTCAGATGGAGGTTCGAACGGCTCATGCAAAGCGCCTTGCTGAAATCGTTCGACGAGAACTCCTCGTTGTCCATGTTCTCCTCGACGATGCGGATGGCCTTCTTCAGGAACTCCCCGTCCATCGAGTTGGAGGTGATCTTGTCGGGGTCGATCTCCGCGTCGTCCGAATAGTAGTGGCGCATCCGATAGCGGGCTTTCAGCAGGTTCTGGACGTTGGCCGCGAGCAGCGAGATCGACAGCGGCATCGGCAGGTAGCTGTCGGCCCCGGCCTCGATGCCCGTGATCTGCTCCTCGACGCTGCCCTCCGCGGCGAGAAGCACCACCGGGATATGACACGTGCGGATATTCTGCTTCACCGCCTGACAGAGTTTCAGCCCGTCGAGCCCCGGCAGCACCCGGTCGGCGATGATGATGTCGGGTTCCAGCGTTTTGAGCCTTTCGAGGGCCTCGTTGCCGTCGGAAAAGGTCTCCACGCCGTAACGGGCCTTGAAATGGTCGGCGATATAACGCGCGACCTCGGCGTTGGCTTCGGCGACGAGGATCGTGCCGCGCTTCTCCTCCGAAGCCTCCTCGTCGGGGGCGAAATCGCCGCTCTCGCCCGACCACTCCTCGGGCAGGAACTTCTCGGCGTCGCGGATGATCGAGGCGCGCACGTCGTGCTCCCCGGCGCGCTTCCCGGCCGGATAGGCCGCTATGTCGTCGGGCAACGTGATGGTGAACTCCGAGAAGCGCCCCGGCTCGCTCCGCAGCGAGATCGAACCCTCGTGCAGCTCGACGATGCGGCGGACGATCGACAGCCCGATGCCCGACCCGGCGTGGGATTCGTTGACCTGGTAGAAACGTTCGAAAATGCGCTCCTGCTGGTCCTGCGGAATGCCGATGCCGGAGTCGCGGACCGTGAGGCGGAAACACCCCTCGCCGCGTTGCAGGGCGACGCGGACGATGCCGCCGTCGGGCGTGAACTTGAAGGCGTTGGAGAGCAGGTTCGTGAGCATCATTTCGAGGAACATCCTATCGACGGGCAGCGCCTCGCCTTTCAGCTCAGAGCTGAGGATATAGTCCATGTCGCGGTTCTGGGCCACCTCCTCGAACATCGAGAAGACCTCGGCGACGATGGCATCGACATCCTGCACGGCGACCTTCATCTTGAACATCTCCAGCTCGGCCTTGCGGTAGTCCAGCAGCTGGTTGATGATGTGCAGCAGTTTGAGGCTGTTGCGGTAGATGTAGTTCAGACGCGAGGCGACGTATTTGTCGGCCGTGCCGTGCTCGCGGATCTCCTGCAAGGGCGAGAGTATCAGCGTCAGCGGCGTGCGCAGTTCGTGCGAAAGGTTGATGTAGAAGCGTATCTTCTCCTGACTGAGCTGGCCGATGGACTCCTTTTCCAGCCGCTCCACGCGCAGCTGCATCTTCATCTTGATACGTCCCAGCAGCGCCGCCACGACGCCCCCGACGAATCCCAGCGCGAGCAGCACCCACAGAATCTTCGCCGCAAGGGTCTGCCACCACATCGGCAGCACGCGGATCTCGACCGTCGCGGGCTCGTCGTTCCAGCGTCCGTCGTTGTTCGCCGCGCGGACCTTGAAGAGGTAGTGCCCGGGCTTGAGGTTCGAGTAGTTGGCCTCGAGATGCGACGTTTCGTACCAGCGGGTGTTGAATCCCTCCAGCTTGTAGGCGAAGGTGTTGCGGCCTCCGGCCAGCGGATTGACCGCCACGAAGCGCACCGTGAAGATGTTGCGCACCGAGGGGAACGCCGCCGCGACGACGCGCCCGGCCGAATCGCGTTCGATGCGCACGCGGCGGTCGCCGTCCGAATCGGCCACATCGACGCCCGTGATCTGCGGCGCGGGCGCAAAGGGGTTGTCCACGAGATCGTGGGGCCGGAACCAGGTGATGCCACCGATGCCGCCGAACCAGAAGACGCCGTCGCGGCTCCGGCAATAGGAGTAGATGTTGAACTGGTTGTTGGCGATGCCGTCGCACAGCGAGTAGCGGCGGAAGGTGTTCTTCTGCGTGTCGAAGCAGGCCAGTCCGTTGTTGGTCGAGATCCACAGCCGCGCCAGCTCGTCTTCGAGGATGCCGTAGACGAAATCGTTGGGGAGCCCGTCGGCCACGGTGAAGCGCGTGAACGAATTGTCCGGGGCGTTGTAGCGGAAAAGCCCCTGCCGGGTGCCTATCCAGATGTTACGATGCGTATCCTCCGCGACGCACATGACCGGAACATCCTGCCGGAGGGGGGGGGGAAATTCCGTTCTTCGCAAGGGTCAGTTCGCAGGCCATGACCTGCTTCACGCCGGGCTGCCAGAGGTACAGCCCCGCCCCGGTGCCGATCCACACGCGGCCCTTCGAGTCGCGGAAGAGCGTCGTGATCTGCAACGACCCCAGTTTGGATTCGTAATCGGTGCAGAGGTGGCGCGAGAAGCGTCCCGCGGCGATGTCGAACGACAGCAGGCCGTTGAGCGTGCCGACCCACAGCGTGCCGTCGCCGCCGTCGAGCAGCGAATAGCAGCTGTTGTTGATCGGGATCGAAGCGTTGACCGGGTAGTGGCGCGTGCGCCGCGTCGCAACGTCCATCGAGCTCAGGCCCCCGGCATGGGTGCCGATCCACACGCGCCCGCGGCCGTCGGGAAGCACGCACTTGACGTTGTTCGACAGCAGGGTGCCGTTGGCGGTGTTGAACTCCGAGAAACGCCCCGTGCGGCGGTCGTAGAGATTCACGCCGTCGTCGTTGGTGCCGATCCAGAGGCTCTCCGACGAGGGGTCCTCGACGATGCAGCTCACCGTATTGTCTCCCAGCGAATTGCGCACCGGATCGTGGCGCAGGATGCCGAAACGCCGGGCCAGCGGGTGATAGTAGCTCACGCCGCCGTAGTAGGTCCCGAGCCAGACGCCCCGCTGGGCGTCGATGAAGATGGAACGGATCGAATTGTGGCTCAGCGACCCCGGGTCGGAGGTATGGACGTGACGTTCGAAACGTCCGCTCTGCGGGTCGCGGATCGAAAGCCCGTCGAAGGTCCCGATCCAGAGACGCCCCTCGGAGTCGGTTTTCAGCACCCGAATGTAGTCCGAAACCAGCCCGGGATTCGATGCGGCGTCATAGCGTCCGGTGACCTGCAACGCGCCGTCGAGACGGTAGAGGCCGTTGCCGTGGGTGGCGACCCAGTATCCGTCGTCGTCGGCGACGATGCTGGCGATGTCGTAGCGGGCCATCTGCGGCAGGATGCGCACGGCGTTGCCGTATGTCGAGGAATAGGTGTAGACGCCGTTGGAGGTCCCGACGAGAAATCCGTCGCGCGAGGGACAGACGGCGTGTACGCTGATGCCCGCGAGGTAGGTCCGGATTTCGAGCTCGCGGCTCTCGCGGTCGAAGAGCACGATGCCGAGATCGGTGGCGAGAATCAGATCGCCGTCGGCCGTGGCGGCGATGTCGGCGACCTGCATGTTGCGCCCTTCGAGGCGGAAATTCTCGAACCGCTGCGTCGCCGCGTCGTAACACGACAGTCCCGACGCCGTGCCGATCCAGAGCAGGCCCCCGTCGGCGTAGAGCGCGTTGACGGAGTTGTCGCCCAGGCTCTGCGGATCGCCCTCCACGCAGCGGAACACCGAGAACGAATAACCGTCGTAGCAGTTCAGCCCGTCCTGCGTGCCCATCCAGATACGCCCCATCCCGTCCTGCGCAATGGCCAGCACGGTGCTCTGCGACAATCCTTCGTTGACCGACAGCGTGCGGAATTCGATGGCCGCGGCGAAGGCCCTGCCGGAAAAAACGGAAAGAAGTGCGAACAGGAGAAGCGTAGGTTTGAGTTTCAGCATATCGTAGAGGCTTGGGAGGCTAAATATACGTTTTTTTTCGGAAAATCCGAACCTCCGGGCCGATTTTCGGTCCCGGAAACGCCGCCGCCGGGCGTGAGAAACGTCCGGCGGCGGGTTCGGATGCGGCGTCAGCGCACCGAAGCCGGTACGACATCGACCAGCTCGCGGGCGGGCTCGCCCCGGCGGCGGACGACGGTGCTGCCCGCGGTTTCCGACGCCGGAGTGTTGTAGAGCACGGCGTTGCCGCGGCGGTCCGTGACGGAGAGCGACGCGGGTTTCGAGGCGTCGAGCTCCGCCGAGACGCTCCATCCGCCGACCGTCACGCGCCCCTTCGCGCCGCCTTTCAGCGTCAGCGGCTTGCGCCCCTCGGGGGTGATGCGGAAAACGGCCAGGAAACGCTGCGCACGGCTTTTCGCCGCGGTCGTGAACTCCGCATGCCAATGATTCACATACTCCTGCACCCGGCCGTCGGGTCCCGTGCGCTTCTTCCAGTTGATCGCCGGGGAGAAGAAGCGGTCCGTCAGGTTCAGCGTCAGTTCTCCCGAGGTGAAGAGCTCCATCCGCCCCTCGGCCGCCCCGTTGGAGGCCGCGACGGCGTTCTCTCCGGCCTGCGCCATGCGGTTGTGGCTGTGCAGCAGCCACGTCCACGCGACGGGTTCGCGGGCCTCCAGCTCGTCGTAAACGACGATCACGTCGGGTTTCAGGAAGAGGAAATGACGGCGGAAGCGCGTGACGCCCGGATCGCCGATGCCGTTTTCGGGCGTGCAGGCCACCTCCGATTTTTCCATGCGGTCGATCCAGAACGGCGTGCGGATCGAGTCGTAGGCGTGCGAGGCGTCGCCCAGCGTGTAGGTCAGCGCCTCGTTGTCGGCGAAGCGCGCCAGCCAGCCGTAGCCGTTCTCGCCGATGACCTGCGCCAGTCCGTCGGCGAGGATCGTATTGTGGCCCCGCGAACGGTAGTGCATCAGCGTATGCTTGTCGTTGAAATTCGAATAGTAGCCCGTGCCGCCGAACAGCTGGCGGCCGCCGTAGTTGATCGTGAAGCCGTTGTGCGCGGCGTGGGCGTGTCCCGTCGAGCCGAACGGCAGGGCGAAGAAGGCCGCCATCAGGTCGTCCGACGCATCGGCCGGATCGGTGTGCATCAGCGAGAAGCCCGCGTCGGGATAGAAGCGCGAGGTGTTGCGCCCCGGGGCCTGCGGGCTCACGTTGTCGATCGGCTTGTCGATCAAGATGTGGTAGAGCGTGAAGCCCTTCGAGCGGTAGAGGTTCTTCGGGTCGCTGCCGATCAGTTGGTCGGCATACCACCGCGCCTCGGGACTCCGGAGTTCGCGGGCCAGCGCGTCGGCGAAGCCCATGTAGAGCTGCGACGGAGAGGTCATCTTCTCATAGTCGTCGCCGAAACCCGTGGCGTAGGAGCCTTTCGGAAAGGAGTAGACGAGGAACGACGGCAGGTTGCGGAACCACGGCAGGTCGAAGAAATCCGTGCCCGTCAGGCGCGAGAGGACGAACGGCACGTAAATGAACGTCACGAGATTGGCCTGCATGTAGCTGCTGCCGTCGTGCCAGCCGCCGTCGTCGCCGCCCAGGATCGGGAAGCGCGCGCACCACACCTCGTAGCAGTAGCGGAACCACTTTTCGGCCTCGGGGAGGTCGCCCAGCGTGGCGATGGCCGAGAAGAAGAAGTTGCGGAAGGTGTGCTGCCAGACGTGGTTGTCCATCGAGTGGGTCTCGAAATCCTTGACGTAGTGGCGGTAGAAATGTTCGCCCCGGACGCGGATGGCTTCGAGCACCGCGGCCCGCTCCTCCGGGGTCATGCGGTCGCAGGCCGTGTCGTAGCCCACCGCGAGCCCGTACATGATGGCCGAGCGGTTGAAATCCTCCGACGTGGCGTCGCTGTCAACGGGCAGCGACGCGGCATGCAGGGCGTGACGCACCGCGGCGTCGCGGAACGGCTCCTCGCCCGTGATCAGGTAGGCCGTCGAGAAGTCCACGACGGGCTGCGTGACCACCTCGCCGAACTTGTGGTACATGAAGTTGACGAGCGACTTTTTCTGAAAGGGCGTCATCCCCGTCGTGTCGCGCGGACGCGTCGGTGCGACGGGCACGAGGTCCATATTCAGGTTCCTGCGGGCCTTGCGGACCAGCTCCCGGGCTTCGGGATTCCGCTGCGCCCGCGTGCGGAAGGCGTCGGCCCCGTCACGCGGGACATAGAGCCGGTGGTGCGGCATGGCGGCGACCCGGCGCGCCAGTTCGGCACCCGTCGGGGTGGCGAACCGCCGGCACGAAGCATCGACCGTGAAGGCGTTGACCTCCGACCAGCGCTCCGGGGCGCCGGGCTCCGAAACGGACCATTGCCAGTACCAGCGTCCTTCGGCCAGCGGCTCGTGGCAGGCATAAGCCGCCCATTCGAACGGTTCCGAGGGCGTAACTCCGGCGAAGGTGCTGTCCTGCGACAGTCGCACGCGGTAGAGCGCGCGCTTCGAGTCGCCCGCGGCGGGCCAGAGCAGCGCGGGCGGATTCTGCGTCACCGCGACGCCGCCCGACGGCCGAGCCCATTCGCGGTAGCGGGGCCGCAGCGAGCGTTTGTCGAGCCGGATTTCGGCCGGAAGCTGCGCTTCGGCGCCGAGGGCCGCGAAAAGCGCGGCCAGAAGCAGGATTCTTTTCATCGTCCCTGCATTTTATCCAGCACCAGTCCCGCGGCGCCCATGCACCCGGCGCGGTTACCCAGCCGGGCCGCCACGAGTTCGGTGTCTTCGCCGCAGACCGACATCATCTGCCGCCGGACCCCCTCGCGGAGCTTCGCAAGGTAGAAATCCCCGGCTTCGGAGATGCCGCCCCCGACGACCACGCGCTGCGGGGCGAAGAGGTTGATCATCGAGGCGATGCCGTGCGCCAGGTAGTTCCAATGCTCCTCCATAGCCTGCACGGCGGCCGGGTTCCCCTCCTTGTAGAGGCGCACCACCTCCCTGCCGTCGGCTCCGTCGGCCCCGGCGCCGCTCAGTTCGCAGAACCTGCGCACGAGCGCCGCAGTCGAGGCGTAGTGTTCCAGGCATCCCCGCCCGCCGCAGGCGCACGCCTCGCCGTCGCACTTGACGGTGATGTGGCCCATCTCCATCCCGCGGTTGCGGTAGCCGCGGAAAAGACGGCCGCCGATCAGCACGCCGCAGCCGATGCCGGTTCCGACGGTGACGAACACCACGTCCGAAGCCCCCTTCGCGGCCCCGAACAGCGTTTCGCCCAGCGCCATCATGTCGGCGTCGTTGCCGGCGAGGGTTTTCAGCCCCGCGGCCTGCTCGATACGGTCGGCAAGAGGAACGTTCTCCCACCCCGCGATGTTCTCCGCACCGCCCAGCACCGTGCGGCCGTCGGCCGAAACGACTCCCGGCGTACCGATGCCGACCCCGGCCAGCGTCAGGCCCCCGCCCGCGGTGTATTCCCGGCAGGCTTCGACGCCTTTCAAAATCTGTCCCAGCACCGCTTCGGAGCTCTCCTGCGCCAGGGCAGGAAGCTGACCGTTGAAAAGCACCTCCCCGGAGGAGGCGACCACGGCGTACTTCACCGAAGTGCCGCCGAGGTCTATTCCGATCGCATGGCGTACCATCGTCAGGCCCTTTCCACCCAGATCGGCGAACTCCAGCCCCACTGGCCGTCGCGCTGGCGCACGCGCACGTAATAATAATCGGTATCGCGCTGGGCCTTGTCATCGACCATGCGGTGTCCGACGCAGAAAGCCGCCTCGGGCTGCGCGCGCTCGAACTGCACGGCCTCCGAGAGCCATCCGCGCAGGAAATGCGCACGGGCGCCCTCCAGCAGTTCGGCGATCGTGTGTTCGTAGCGGTGTCCGTTGAACTCGGCGACGAGCTTCGCCGTGCGGGGAGCCGTCACGTCGAGGATGACGCCCTGCATGGCGGGGGTCATCACGTTGGGGTTCTTCGACGAATACATGTCGAGCGCCACGTGCCGCCCGTCACGCTCCACGACACGGTTGACGCGCGTATGGAACTCCGTCTCGCCGGGCTGCGGCGAGGTGAAGGCCGCGCCGCGGAAGCAGGTCTGCATGTCGTCGATCGTGCCGTCGGTCAGCCGCAGTTCGCCCTGCCAATGCACGTACTCCTCCTCGCGGTTCCAGCCGAAGTTGACCTTGATCTTCGTGCGGATCGTCCCGTCGCCGGGAGCGGCAGCGCGGTGCGGACCGTTCAGCCGCGCGATGCACTGCCCGTTCTTGATGAGGTCCACGTAGTCGATGGCGTTCTGCCCCTCGACATTGAGGTAGATCTCGCGCCGTCCGGCCCGGATCACGTCGCCCGAGGCGCCGCCGTTGATGCGGAAGTCGATCTTGATCTTGTCGCCCGTGACGCCGCAGACGTGGCGTTTGCCCATGTTCTCCCAGATGGCGTCGCGGTCCAGCGCCGGAGCGTAGACGCCGATGCGGCCGTCGCCGTAGCTGCCCGGATAGCCGGCGTGCTGGTCGGTGGAGCACATCAGACCGAACTTGTGGCCCTGCTCCAGACCGTACTGGATCGAACCCTCCCAGATGCGCGGACCCATGTCGTGCAGATAGTCGTAGTCGCCCGTGTCGCTCTCGGCGAGCCCGTGGCGCGAGAACATCTCGACGAACGGCGTCTGCCGGTCCTCGCGGAAAGCCGCCCAGTTGTAACCGCGGAATCCGGTGATGTAGCCCATGTGGTGAGGCGTGACGTAGCAATCGTAATCCTTGAGTTTCTCCTTGAGGTCGGGAACCGAGGTGCACTCGACCAGCGGGGCGTCGAAGTCGCGGAACAACGCCACGTGGTCGCCGTGCTCCATGCTGTGGCACTCGTAGGAGGGGAAGGTCAGGAACTCCCCGGGGCGGTTGGCCGCCTCGACGGCCGCGAGGTATTTATCGTAGCCTCCGGCGCGCAGACGCTTGAAAGCCTCGGTGTGGTAACCGATGACCCAGTTCAGCCGCGGGTCGTTCTCGCCCGGGATGTCGGGCCACAGGGCGTGGGGCGTCACCGAAACGAAATCCAGCTGCTGCCGCGCGGCGGCCAGAGCGTCCGCAAGGTCGCCGTGGCCGTAGGTCACGTTGCAGTGGTTGTGCACGTCGCCCCAGAACACCTTCAGGTCCTTGAGCGAGGGAAATCCCTTTTTCAGGTTGCCGGGCAGCGAATCCCTGCCGCCCGATCTGGCGCATCCGGGGAGCGTTCCCGCAGCCGCCAGGCCGAGCAGGGTCCATCCCGAAGCCTTCAGAAAGTCTCTTCTATCCATCGTATGATGCGTTTTAAGTTGTTTTCAGAGTTGGTCCGCGCCGCGGAAAAATTCGTACTCCCGTTCGCAGGGGTCCGTGTCGCCGCACTCCTGCTGGAGCTTTTCGAGGCGCGCGTGCATGTCGCTGCGCACCGCGGCGTATTCGGGATCGTTGTAGACGTTGCACATCTCGTGCGGGTCCTTTTTCAGGTCGTACAACTCCCACTCGTCCACGTCGTTGTAGAAATGGATGAGCTTGTAATCGTCGGTCCGGACGCCGTAGTGGCGCTTCACGGAGTGCCACGAGGGGTATTCGTAATAGTGGTAGTAGACGCCCGTGCGCCACGCTTCGGGGATCTTGCCGCCCGAGGTGAGCACCTCCTTCAGCGAACGGCCCTGCATGTCGGCGGGGACCTCCAGCCCGGCCATGTCCGCGAACGTCGGGGCCAGGTCGATGTTCATGGCCAGCGCCCGGGTGCGGACGCCCGCCGCAACGGCTTTCGGGTAGCGCACCAGCAGCGGCGTGCGCTGGCACTCCTCGTACATGAAACGCTTGTCGAACCACCCGTGCTCGCCCAGGAAAAAGCCCTGGTCGGAGGTGTAGACGATGATCGTGTTGTCCAGCTCGCCGATCTCTTCCAGATAATCCAGCAGACGCCCGACATTCTCATCGACGCCCTTGATGACGGCGCAGTAGTCCTTCATGTACTGCTGGTATTTCCAGCGCGTCAACTCCTCCTGCGACACGCGGCCCTTCATGCGTTCGTACTCGGCGATGCGCGGGGCATAGGCCCGGTCCCAGTCGGCCCGCTCTTCGGGGGTCATGCGGTTGTAGGCCGCCTGATACTGCATGACGCTGCTGCGCCAGTCGTTGGCGCGCGACACGTCGTCCTTGTTGGCGTCGCCCGAGGATTCCAATTCGTAGGACTGCGCCAGCTGCTCGGGGGTCATCAGCTTGAGGTCCCATTCGGGCCACATGTCGCGGCCGATCTCCATCGCCTGCTCGCGGGCGGCGCTGCCGCGCCCCGAATAGTCGTCCAGCAGGTTGAAGGGCTCGGGGAAGACCCTATCGTCGTTGATGCCCAGATGACGCTGCGCGGGCATCCAGTTGCGGTGCGGGGCCTTGTGGTAGTAGAGCATGGCGAAAGGCCGCGACTTGTCGCGCCGTTCGAGGAATCCGATGGCCTTGTCGGTGATGATGTCCGTCACGTAGCCCGGTTCGGTCCGCTCCTCGCCGTTCTCGACGAACAGCGGCGAATAATACTCGCCCTGCCCCACGAGGATGCTCCAGAAATCGAATCCCTGCGGGTCGGAATTGAGGTGCCACTTGCCGATCATCGCCGTCTGGTAGCCGGCGTCGTGCAGGAGTTTCGGGAAGGTCAGCTGGTCGCCGTCGAAGGTGCGCGAATTGTCCGTGAATCCGTTCACGTGGCTGTACTTGCCCGTGAGGATGCAGGCCCGCGAGGGTCCCGAGATGGCGTTGGAGACGTAGCAGTTCTCGAAGAGCATGCCTTCGCGCGCGAGGCGGTCGAGGTTGGGGGTTTCGACCAGCAGACTGCCGTAACAGCTCATGGCCTGCGTGGTGTGGTCGTCGGTCATCATGACGATGATGTTGGGGCGTCTGGTGCGCCCCTCGCTGCACCCCGCGAGGGCTGCCAGCGTCAGCGGCACGGCGGCGTAACGCACACCGCACCGCACGGAATCGAGGTTTTTCATATATCGGGTCGGTTTTCGGTTTCAGTTCCGGGGTTCGGCCCAGGGCCGCAGGTTGCGCACGAGCTTCGGATCGCCGATGCGCACGCCCCAGTCGTACATCGCCCGGCGCAGACGGTTCAGCTCGGCTTCGTAACGGCGATCGACGGCCAGGTTGACCATCTCGCCGGGATCGTCCTGCAAATCGTACAGCGCCTCGCGGTTGCGGCCCCACTGGTAGAGGACGTATTTGTAGCGCGGGCCGACGACGCACCAGCCGCGCATGCCGGGGCCGGGGAGGAGCGTCTCGACGAAAACTTCGTCGTGAAGCGTCGTCTGACGGCCCTCGGCCACGGGGCGCAGGCTCCGCCCGCGGTAGCGTCCGGGATCGGGCGCGACGCCCGCATAGTCGCAGACCGTGGCGTAAAGGTCCAGTCCGACGTTCGACAGCGCCTCGTCGTTGCGCACGCCCCGCAGGCCGGCGCCTTCGGGGGCCTTGACGATCAGCGGCACGTTGACGACCTCCTCCTGCAAGTTCCATTTCTGGTTCCAGCCGTGGGCGGCGACGCCGTCGCCGTGGTCCGAGAGGAAGATGATCGCCGAATCGTCGTAGAGCCCGCGGGCTTTCAGCACCCCGACGATGCGCCCCACCTCACGATCGACGCGCTCCACGAGGCGGTAATAAGCGTAAAGATAGCGCCGCCAGTCGTCCTGCGTGTAGGTGTAGGTGTCGTGGTAGCGGGGCGAGGAGGCGTGTTCGAGCGTCAGCGCTTCGGCCGCATAGGTCGAGGGCATGAAATTGGCCGGGAGATTGGGGCACTCGTCGGTGGAGAAGGGCGCCAGCTCGCCGTATTGCAGCGTTTCGTTGCGTCCGTATTCGCAGATTTCGTGGGGATTGAGCAGCGAAGCGACCAAAAAGAGCGGCTTCGAGCCGTCGTACTCCCTCAGCGCCGCGTCGCAAGCGTCGGCCAGCGCCGGGTCGTCCATCTTCGAGATGCGGCGGAATCCCGTGCCCGAATCGGGGAGATTGACCTCGGGGACATGCCATTTCCCGGCGTAGAGACACTCGTAACCCGCTTCGGCGAGACGGTGGCCGATGCCGGCCCGCATGTCGGCGTCGTTGGGGCGGATCGCGTTGTCGAAGGCCCCGACCTCGAAGGGCATGCGGCCCGTGACGAGCGAGGCGCGGCAAGGGCCGCTCAGCGGAAAGGGGCAGTAGGCGCGCGTGAAGCGCACGCCGTCGGCGGCCAGCGCGTCCATAGCCGGAGTCCGGACCCACGGATTGCCGGCGCACGACATGGCGGCGGCGGTCTGCTGGTCGGTCATAATGACGATGATGCCGGGACGCTTCCCGGAGGCGGATTCGGGTTTCGAAGCGGCGGCGGCATCGGCGGCCACGGTCAGGGCGGCGAGCGATGCGGCCAGCGAAGCGTGGTTGAGACAGGTCATAGGCGTAGTTTTTCGGTCATACAAAATTACCACAAACCGACAGCGCAAGCCCCGGAGATTGTCCCCAAAAACGCGAAACGTGTGCAAAAGGCTTTCGATTTTGTAGAATCGGACCTTAAATTTGTCCTAAAACCGCGCCGCAGGCCCCTTCGGGCGCCGTCATTCGACAAATCCGGCATCGGACTGCACAAAACTGAAACCCCTTTGCAGAAATTCGGGAAAGGATTGGTCATTATTGATAAAAGGAAACAGCGCTTTGTCGTACCTTTGCCGTACCATGAAACCTGTAAAACTGCTTATCGCCCTCCTGCTGGCCCTCCTGCCCTCGCTGATGCGGGTGCAGGCCGACACCACGGTCTTCGCGCTGCTGGACCTCACGCGCCCCGGGCTGGAACGCGTCGCCGAACTGCACGCTGCGGGCGACGACAAAGCCGCCGCCGAAGCCCTGCTGGACTACTACCGCCGCCGCACGGGCGTCGTCTGCCCCGATGCGGACCCCGCCGGCATCACGATCACCCCCGAAGAACAACGCTGGGCCGACGAGGCGATGGAGCACCGTTTCTTCGTCCACAAGGGCTACCAGCCCTCCTATTTCTACGGCGACGACATCGACTGGGAGTACTGGCCCGTGAAGGACAACGAACTGCGCTGGCAGCTGCACCGCATGAAATGGTGGGTGCCGATGGGCAAAGCCTACCGCCTCTCGGGCGACGAACGCTACGCCGCGGAGTGGTGCGCCGAATACCTCGACTGGATGCGCAAGAACCCCCTCACGGCGTATGACGAACGCAAGGCCGGAAACTGGACGCAGGCCGAGAACGTCTATTTCGCCTGGCGGCCCCTCGAGGTGAGCGACCGGCTGGAGTTCCAGATCCACCAGTTCCTCTATTTTCTGCCCGCCGAGGCGTTCGACGCCGATTTCCTCCTGCATTTTCTCGAAAACTACCACCGCCATGCGGAGCATATCACGCGCCACTTCTCGGCCAAGGGCAACCACCTGCTGTTCGAGGCCCAGCGGCTCGTCTTCGCAGGGGGGTTCTTCCCCGAGTTCCGCGACGCGGACCGCTGGCGCGGGACGGGCGTCGAGATCCTCAACCGCGAGATCGGCGAACAGGTCTACGACGACGGCATGCAGTACGAACTGGACCTGCACTACCACCACGAGTCGATCGGCATCTTCTTCAAGGCGCTGCAAATGATGGACGCCAACGGCTACCGGGGCGATTTCCCGGCGGAGTATCTGGCCACGGTCGAGCGGATGATCGAAGCCTATATCGACTGCTCGTTCCCGGACTACACCACGCCGCTGTTCAGCGACAACCGGTTCCGGGAGAGAGAGGAGCTGATGCCCTGTTACCGCGCGTGGGCCGAGGTTTTCCCCGACAACGCCGCGATCCGCTGGATGGCGACCGAGGGCCGCGAGGGAGCCGCCCCGGAGCATCTGTCGCGGGCGCTGCGCACCTCGGGATTCTACGTCCTGCGCAACGGCTGGGAGGCGGACGCCACGGCGATGGTTCTCAAAGCCGGGCCGCAGGGATTCTGGCACTGCCAGCCCGACAACGGCACCTTCGAACTCTGGCACCGGGGCCGCAACTTCTTCCCCGACTCGGGGAGCTACGTCTACGCGGGCGACAAGGAGGTGACCGACCAGCGCAACTGGTTCCGCCGGACGCAGGTTCACAACACCCTGACGCTCGAGGGCCGGAACCTCGAACGCACCGACTCGAAATGCCTGCGCTGGGAAACGGACGGCGCAACGGACATCGTGACGGTCGAGAACCCCTCCTACGAGGGCCTCACCCACCGCCGCACGGTGTGGTTCATCGACCGGCGTTTCTTCGTCATCGCCGACGAAGCCTTCGGAACGGCCGAGGGCGAAGTAGCCCTGCATTATAACCTCGTGGAGTGCGACCCGGCGGAGGATTTCGCCGCGTGTTCCGCAGCGACCCGCTTCGGCGACGGCAACGACCTGCTGCTGAAGGTCTTCGGCGCGGAGCGGATGGAGCGCCGTGAAGGGTGGGTGTCGCGCACCTACCGCCAGCGTTCGGAGCGTCCGGCCTACGCCTTCACGGTGCGGAAGCGCGCCGGAGAGCCCGTGCGGCTGGTGACGGTGCTGCTCCCGGTCGCGGACGCAGCGGCGCAGCGCATCGAAGCCGCCTGGCGCGGGGACCGGCTGCAAGTCAAAATCGACGGAAAGAGATACGACCTAAAATAACTGCCATGAAACGAATCCTGATGACCCTCTGCGCCGCGCTGGCGCTCGGCGCGGCATCGGCCGCCGAAACGACCCCGGCCCTCGGCGACGAAAAGTCGCTCTACGACCTGCTGGACCTCGACCGTCCGGGCATGGAGGCGGTGAAGAAAGCCGTCGCAAAAGGCAACGTCGCCGCCGCGGACAAGGAGCTGCTGAAATATTTCCGCACGCGCAAGCCCGTCGAACTCTTCGGCCTCGACCTCGAAAACGTCAAGGTCAGCAAGCTGGAGCAAAAGCAGGCCGACGAGGCGCTGGAACACAAGTTCTACGCCCACAAGGGCTATCAGCCCTCCTATTTCTACGGCGACGACATCGACTGGCGCTACTGGCCCGTGAAGGACAACGAACTGCGCTGGCAGCTGCACCGCCACTACTGGTTCATCCCGCTGGCCAAGTGCTACTACGTCACCCAGGATGCCCGATACATCGACGCATGGATGGAGCAGTACGCCGACTGGGTGAAGAAAAACCCGCTGGACGGCGTCGAAAGGCTGAAAGCCGCAGGGGCCTCGGAGGCCGAGATCGCCGCCGAAAAGGAGAACATCCGCTTCGCATGGCGTCCGATGGAGGCCGGGCGCCGTTTGCAGGACCTGCTGACGGAATTCGCGCTGACGATCCGTTCGCCGCGCTTCACGCCCCAGTTCCTCAACCTCTTCCTGCGCACCTACCGCCAGCACGCCGACCACATCCTGCACAACTACTCCAAGCAGGGCAACCACCTGCTGTTCGAGGCCCAGCGGATGCTGTTCGCGGGCATCTACTTCCCGGAGTTCCGCGAAGCCGCGGAGTGGCGCCGCAGCGGCATCGAGATCCTCAACCGCGAGATCGGCGTGCAGGTCTACCCCGACGGCATGCAGTTCGAGCTGGATTTCGGCTACCACATCGCCGCCATCGACATCTTCCTCAAAGCCCTCGGCATGGCCTCGGCCAACGGATACGAGAGCGAATTTCCGGCAAGCTACGTCGAGACCGTCGGGAAGATGACCGTCGTGACGTGGAACCTGCTCTTCCCCGACTACTCCAACCCGATGTTCGGCGACACCAAGAGCCACGACAAGAGCTCCCTCCAGCGGCAGTTCCGCAGCTGGAGCAAGGTCTTCCCCGACGACAAACAACTGCAATGGTTCGCCACGGAGGGCCGCAAGGGCGCACTCCCCGACTACACCTCGCAGCAGTTCCCGGCATCGGGATTCTACGTCCTGCGCACGGGATGGGACAAGGATGCCGCAGTCACGGTCGTGAAAGCAGGTCCCCCGGCGTTCTGGCACAACCAGCCCGACAACGGCACGTTCGACTACTGGCGCCGGGGCCGCAACTTCTTCCCCGACTCGGGCAGCTACGTCTACGGCGGCGACAGCGCCGTGCTGGCCCAGCGCAACTGGTTCCGCCAAACCCGCGTGCACAACACCGTGACGCTCGACGACCGCGACCTCGAAAAGACCGATTCGAAACTCCTGCTGTGGAAGGCGACGCCCGAGCTGACGACGCTGGTGACCGAGAATCCCTCCTACGAGGGGCTGACCCACCGCCGGGCGATGTTCTTCACCGCAGAGGGGCTGCTGGTGATCGCCGACCAGGTGTCGGGCACGGCCGCCGGAAAGGTCGGAGTGCATTTCAACCTCTGTCCGGGCGAGATCGAATACGCCAGGGACGGCACCGTGCGCACGCTCTTCGCCGACGGCAACAACATCCGCATCAAGACCTCGGCGACCGTTCCCGTGCAGATCCGCGAGGAGGAGGGATGGGTTTCGACCGCCTATCGCAAGAAGGAGGAGCGTCCGGCCTACGCCGTCGAGGCGCAGAAAGACGCCGGCGGAGAGATGCTCTTCGTCACCGTCATCGCCCCGGACGAAGCGCCGTTCCAAGGCTCGATCGCCATCGTTCCGGAAAAGGCCCCCGTGGGCGACACGCTCCGCTTCGCGGTGCGCGTGGGTGCCAAAACCTACGAACTGGGATATGAACTCCGCTAAGATGAACCGACTGTATGCAATCGTGCTGCTGCTGGCCGCCATGCCGGCGACGGCTCAGGAAAAAGGCTACGAACCGCTGCCCGAACGGGTGAACATCCAGGCCGATTCGGCGCGGATGAGTCAGGTGATCGACGGCGAGTGGGTTGCCGTGGGCATCCGCAAACCCGAAGCCCTCGGCCGCGACCATACCCGCATATACGCGGGCAAACCCTCTTACCGCTTCACGCTCGGACGCGACGACAACACGCTCGAAGGCTATGCCCCGGGCGAGACCAAAGGGCGTTCGGAACTCTCCTGGTGCTACGCCACGGCGGCCGACTTCGCGGCGCTCCCGGACAAGACCTACACCGATGCCCAGCGGATGAAAACCGTCTACCACCACGGCAAGGGCATCTGTCCGCAGGGCACGTCGTGGAGCTACACCTTTTCGGTCTGGATTCCCTCGGAGCTGAGTCCCGAGGTATCGACGATCTTCGCCCAATGGCACGGCATGCCCGACCGGACGCTGATGACGGCCCCCGACGGGCGCGTCATGAAGCTCCCGGCCGAAGAGTTCCTCGCCATGCAGGACACCGTCGTCATCAAGAAGGACACGGCCTACGAACGGGTGGAAACCACCGACAGGAAAGGCAACAAGGTCTGGAAAGCGGGCAAACCGACGGGCTGGAAGGTCGAACAGGGCGGCTATCCCCCGCTGGCGTTCGGATTCTCGGGAGGGTATTTCTACATCAAGGCCAACTCCGACCGCCGCTGGTTCACCGACAAGACCGACCGCTGCAACGCCAATGCGGCCAAAGCCCGGGTGATGGAGCCCGTCACCTCGGAGTTCAAAGCCTCGACGATAGCCGCGCGGATACCTTTCGAAGAGTTCCCGAAGGAGCGCTGGGTGACCTTCACCGTGGAGATCGACTGGACGCAGTACGGCGGCGAGGCCGAGACGATCGTGCGTCCGGGACGCCTCGACGTACGGATGACCTGCGACGGCCGGACCGATCATCTGGTAGATAACGAGCGTATACTCATAGGCCGCAACGACGAGGACGGCTACTACTTCAAATTCGGCATCTACCGCGTGGGCGACAGCACGGAGCCCGTGAGCTACAACCTCGCCGGATACTCCCAGCGGCAGCGCTGATCCGGGGGCGGAAACGACGGCAGAGGCGGGATTTCGGTCCCGCCTCTTGTCATTACGAGATGCCGATACGCTGGATCTGCTCCTCGATGTCCGACGTTTTGTCGATCCGGGCGTTGCGCAGCCGCGCCCGGTAGGTATAGATCGTCGAAAGCGTGCTGTTGAGGAACATGGCGATCTGCGCCGAGTCCGAAACGCCCAGCCGGATCAGCGCCAGGTAGCGCAGTTCGGTCGAGAGCTGGCGGCGCCGCTTGGGCATGAAACGCTCCGGATCGTGGAGCAGCCCGCACACCTGTTCGATAAAGTCGGGAAACAGCCCGAGGAAGGTTTCGTCGAAAAGCCGCAGGAAATTGCGGTGCTCGGTCTGGATCAGCTCCTGCGAGCGCAGCGTGATGAGCGTCTGCTCGGCGCTCTCGGTCTTGAGCAGTTTGATGATCCCCATGCGGTAGGTGTCGAGGCGCTGGATGTAGGAGCTGCAAAGCTGCATATACTGGCTCACGTACTCCGATTTGATCCTGTTGGCGTCGTTGAGCTGGTCGTTGGTCCGCACCAGCGCGCTGTTGGTGGCGTTGAGCCGATGGTTGATGTCGGTCAACTGGCGGTTGATTTCGAGATAGCTGTCTTTGAGGCGTTCGATCTCCCGCTTGCGCCGCAGGGTGTGGATCGCCTGCCAGAGAATGACGATCAGCAGCACCGAGAGCGATATGGCCGTGAAGAACGTCAGCAGCAGTCTGCTGCGCATCGACTTGTCGAACGACCGGGTGATCATGTCGAGCGATTCGGCGTATTGCCCCATCCGCAGACGGTAGTTGCTGACCGTCAGGTCGTTCAGCGTGCGTTTGATGTAGGCGTTCGCCAACCGGATCTCTCCCGTCTCGTAGAGTATCTGCGCCAGCCGGTAGAGCGACATGTGGGCGCGCGTCGAGGCCGAAAGCTCGTAGATCGAAGCCCGGGCCGCCCACAGCATGCCCCGCCGGTTGTCGCCCATATCGGTGTAGTTGCGCGCGATCTGGTAGGTGATGTTGCCCTTCTGGAAAATATCGAGGCTGTCGATGTCGTCCCGGATCAGCCCTTCGAGCTTTTCCAGCGCCTCGCGGTTGCGTCCTTCGAGACGCAGCAGTTCGGCTTCGAAATTCTTTTTCTGATAGGCGATGCGCGGTCCCGAAGCGCGGTTGAGATAGGCCCGGAGGTAGTATTTGAGCGAATCGTCGTAGCGGCTCTGCACCTCGGGAAAGACGCTGAAGCGTTTCGATTCGCGGAACACCGTGGCCCGCGTGCGGTAGTAGAGCGTCAGGTCCACTTTCCGGCTGTCCGTCGTATCGACGCTCCGCAGAATGCGGTTGGCCTCCGCGAGTTCGACATTGCCGATCAGCACGATGGCCGTGCGGACCTTGGCATCGTTGATCAGCCGTTCGTCGCCCAATTCCTCGGCCAGAGCACGGGCCATCCTGCAATAATAGGCCGACGAATCGAGCTGGAAATGGCTGTAATGCCCCGCCAGCGTGGTATAGGCCCAGGCCCGGGTCCGCTTGCTGCGGGTGGTGTCCGCAATGTCGCGGTATTTGCGGATGATGCGGTGGCGGCGTTCCACATAGACCGCTTCGTTGCGGATGACATCGTTCAGTTCGCGGATCGTCCTGTCGAGTTCGTGATCGAGTTCGTCCCGGCAGCCCGTCGTGAGAGATACGGCGGCAAACAGCAGACAGCAAAGGCTTCGGTTCATGGCAAAAGGCGTGTTTCGGTCAGACAAGATAATAAAATTCGGAATCAAAATCACCTTCCGGGGCGCTTTTCGGGCGTTACAATGCCGTTACACAGTTTGATAAAACGAACCCGAATTATCAGCAACAGGCTGACATTCAGTCCCTTTATTTTTCAAAGGGTTTGATTTTCGCAGCCCTCCTGCGGAGGATATTCATTTATGGGTACATTTGCCGTACCGACTAACCGTTGCCACACGGCAACACGAAAATCCAAACCCGAATGAACCGAATTCTGAATTGCTTTTCATCGGCGGCGCTCGCCTTGACGCTCCTCGCGGGCTGTTCGTCCGACTCGTCTTCCGAAGGTCCCGTACCCCCTCCCGCCGGGGACGGGAATATCTGCGGATATGTCCGCTGCGACGGCCGGGGCATCGCCGGCGTCGTCGTCTCCGACGGCGCGAACGTCGTGAAAACCGACGCCGAGGGCTATTACTCCTTTACGAGCGACCTCGCCACGGCCGACTTCGTACGCATCTCCATACCTTCGGGCTACGAGACCGCCCGCGACGGCATCCTTCCGACATTCTATGCGGCCATAGATCCCGCCGAACCGGGCACTCAGCGCTTCGATTTCGACCTGACCGCCGTGGACAACACCCGCCACCTGCTGCTGGTCATGGCCGACGTACACATCTCGGGACGCAAACCGGGTTATCCGAACGACAGCGGAACGGTCGTCGCCGAACTCGACGCCAAGCAGTGCCGCGAACGATTCATCCCCGCGCTCACCGCCCACGCCGCTTCGGCTGCCGCAGGCTACCGCGTCTACGGGCTGAACCTGGGCGACATGACCCATTCGGAATATTGGTATTCGAAGAACTATTCTTTCCCGCAATACATCGAGGCGATGAAAGGCGCCGATTTCCCGATCTTCCACGCCATCGGCAACCACGACTACTGCCACAAGGTCGCCGACGACACGGCCGATGCCCAATACAAGGCAGCGCTCGGTCCCACCTACTATTCGTTCAATCTGGGCCGCATCCACTACATCGTACTCGACGACATGGTCTACCAAGGTTCGAACGCCTACTCGACGCGGATCGACGACCGCCAGATGGAGTGGCTCCGCAAGGACCTTGCGGCGACGGACCCCGCCATACGCGACGTGGTCGTGGCGATGCACGTCCCGACCGTCAACAGTTTGCAGACGGACGGCTCCTATAAAAAAGCCCTTGAAAATTTCGACGAGTTCTACGCGCTTTTCGCCGACTACAACCTGACGGTGATGAGCGGGCATTGGCACCACGCCCACTCGATCCGCATCGGCGACAAGGCCGCCGAATACATCCTCCCGGCAGCGTGCGGCACATGGTGGTACAAACTTCTCTGCATCGACGGGACCCCGGCGGCCTTCGCGGCCTGGACCGTCAACGGCACCTCCATGAGCCACCGTATCGTACCCATCGGCGACGAATACGCCGCGGAACGTTACCGCGTCTACAACAAGGGCGTGACGACCAACACCGGGACCGTCGCTCCCGGAACGGCCTCGGACCCCGCCGGAGGCTCGCCCGCAGTGCTGGTCAATCTCTGGGAGATGCGCCCCGACTGGACCTTCGACTGCTACGAGAACGGCGTGCCGACCTCGGGCCGGCTGACCCGCGTGGCGCGCTACGACCCCATTCACCGCGATTTCTGCAACCAGGGATTGATCGGATGGCAGCGGTATTCGTGGTGCGCGACGGTCCGTACGGCCGACCATTGGCTGCAATACGCTCCCGCAGACCCCGCGGCAGCCATCCGGATCACGGTAACCAACCATAAGGGAGCGCTGCTGCACGTGATCGACACGAAGATCGAATAATCCGAATCCATATTGCTTTTAACATGATGAGAAACAGAAAATTCCTGCTCTTGCTGGCTGCTGCCGCGCTCTTTGCAGCGCCGGTCCGGAGCGCCGGACTGCCGCCCCTCCCCGACAAACCGGGAGCCACGGTCAAAGGCTATGTCGAGTGCGAAGGACGCGGCGTCGAAGGAGTCGTCGTCTCCGACGGCTTCAACGTCGTAAAAACCGACGCCGAAGGCCGCTATTGGCTCAAAACCAAGCTGTCGCGCTCGGAGTTCGTGATGATCTCCACACCGCGCGGCTACGACCCGGAGGTCTATTCCGGATTTCTGCCCAAATTCTTCTGCGCCCTCGACAAAACGGTCGGCAAAAAAGAAGTCCAGCAGTTCGATTTCCACCTTACACGCGCCGCCAACGACGACTATTCGCTGCTCGTGGTGGCCGACGAACACGTCTCGGGCCGCGTGATCGACATTCCGCCCGGCAGCGGCAACGTCATCGCACCGGTCGACTCGATCCAGTTCCGCGACGACTTCATGCCCCGGCTGGTCGAATATGCCGACAGCCTGATGCGGCATACGCCGGTCTACGGGCTGAACCTGGGCGACATGACCCACTCGGAATACTGGTTCCGCAACAAGACGGGCATGGCCGAATACCTGCACCTGGCCAAAGACACCCCCTTCCTGATGTACCACGCCATCGGCAACCACGACCACTGCCACAAATACGAAAACGACTACGAGGCCGAAGCCGAATACCGCAAGTACTTCGGGCCGACCTACTACTCGTTCAACATCGGCAAGGTCCACTACGTCGTGCTCGACGACATGCTCTACCACGGGCGCAACAAGTACGACAAGATCATCGCCCCGGAGCAGCTCGCATGGCTCTACAAGGACCTCCGGGCACTCGATCCGGAGATCCGGCAGCTCGTCGTGGCCTGCCACGTGCCCCTCGTAGCCAACAACGGCGCCTGGGACGACATCTGGTACAACCTCAAAAACAAGGACGAACTGTTCGTGCTGTTGCAGGACTACGACGTGACCATCATGACGGGCGACTGGCACACCGAAGGCACGACGCGCGTCAGCGACCGGATCGTGGAGTATGTCCATCCGGCCGTCACGGGCAACTGGTGGTACCGGCAGGGCATCTGCTGCAACGGCTACCCCGCCGCTTTCACCGAGTATGTCTTCCGGGGCGACCGCCTCGAAAGCCGCTCGCTCATCGACTGGGCCAACGGCAACAGCAAACAGCAGTACCGTGTCTACAACAAGGGCGTCACCTCGAACACGGGCATCGCAAGCTCCTCGGCCCTCGACCCCGCGGGCGGTGCGCCGTCGGTGCTGGTATTCTTCTGGGGCGTGGCCCCCAACTGGACCTTCGTCTGCCGCGAGAACGGCGAGCTGACCTACGGACGCGGACAGCTGGTCCAGCGCTACGATCCGCTGGCCCGTTCGCTGGTCGAGGAGGGCATCATCCCCTACGAACGCTACACGTGGCTCAAACAGAAACCCGTGCGTCTTTATCTCTACACCCCGAAGGACCCCGGCGCCGAGATCGAGATCGTCGGCACGGACCATATCCGCAACCGCGACTTCCGCGTAGTCACGCGGATCGAACGCTGAACGAAGCACCCCTAAAACACTATCTGACAATATGAGAAAACTCTGCAAAATGATCGGTACGCTGGCCGTACTGGTATCGGTTGCCCTCTCCACCCTCGCGGCCCAGCCGGCCTCCGAGGTCCGGGGAACCGTCACCGACGGCGACAGCGGCAGGCCGCTCGCCGGCGTGAGCGTAAAGCTCTCCGGCTCGGCCGTGTCAACCACGACCGACGCGAAGGGCGCCTATGCCATCCGGGTTCCCTCCGCCGCGGCCGTGCTCGAATTCTCCCGCGAAGGCTACCAGGCCCGGAAAGTCCCCGCCGAAGGACGGGCGCAGGTCGATGTCGCGCTGAAACCCGCGGCCCGGACCTCGGGCGTGGTGAAAGGCGTCGTCACCGACAGCGACAACGGAAACCCGCTCGCCGGCGTCACCGTCGTGCTCTCGGGATCGTCCCGGGGAACCACGACCGACGCCAAAGGCGCCTGGAGCCTCGCCGTGCCCTCCGCCGAATCGGTCCTCGACTTCTCCTACCTGGGCTATGTGCCCCAGAAAATCCGGGTCGGCAACCGCTCGCAGATCGACATCGCGCTGACGGCCGACAACAAGAACATCGACGAGGTGGTCGTGATCGGTTACAGCGAGGTGAAGAAGACCGACCTCACGGGTTCGGTGACCAACGTCAAGATGGGCGACATCAAGGACGTTCCGGTGGTATCGGTCGATCAGGCGTTGCAGGGCCGCGTGGCCGGCGCCGACATCATGTCCACGTCGGGCGACCCGACCGCCACGACCTCGATCCGCATCCGCGGAACGCGCTCGATCACCGCCTCGAACGAACCGCTGATCGTCGTTGACGGCATCATCGACGCCGTGCAGGATCTGAGCGACATCAATTCGGCCGACATCGAGTCGATCTCGGTGCTCAAGGACGCTTCATCGACGGCCATCTACGGCGCACGCGGCTCGAACGGCGTCATCATCGTCACCACGAAAAAGGGCAATCCCACGGTGAGCAAACCGTGGATCACGCTCAAAGCCGACATGGGCTTCTCGCAGCTGCCCCGCAACCTCGACGTGATGAACGCCACGGAGTTCGCCCTCTACCGCAACGACGTGACCTATTTCAACTGGCAGATGGGCAACCGCCCGGTTCAGGACTACACCTACAACGACCCCTATTCGCTGGGCAAGGGCACCAACTGGATCGACGAGATCACCCGCACGGCACCCTATCAGAACTACAACCTCTCGGTGTCGGGCCGCTCGAAGACCAGCAGCTATTTCGTGTCGCTGGGTTACAGCGACATCCAGGGCATCGTAGACGACAGCGGTTTCCAGCGCACGACGGCCCGCGTCAACGTGTCGCACGACTTCACCAAATGGTTCACGGCGGGCGTCAATTCGTCGCTCTCCTACCGCGACGAGGCCAACAACAAGGCCAATATCGGCGGTTCGTCGGTGTGGAACGCCGCGACCTATCTGGCCCCCGTGCTGCGTCCCGAGGACACCTACAACCCCTTCTACGGCTCGGGACAGACGATCAACAACCCGCGCTACACGATCGACCTGAACGAAAACACGCTGGAACGCTTCGCCTCGACCAACACGCTGTACGTGGACATCAAACCCGTCGAGGGGCTGAAAATCAGCAGCAAATTCACCTACTACCTCTACCAGCGCCACGACTACCGCTTCTATCCGAGCACGCTTCCCGTCAAGAACGAGGGCGAGGGCGGCGAGGGCTACCGCGCCGAGTACGACACGCGCACGCTCTCGACCGAAAACACCGTGACCTACGCCCGCACCTCCAAGACGGGCCACTATTTCGACGTGATGGGCGGTTTCACGGGTTCGAAATCGCGCCTCAACGGCTTCGACCTCAACGCCAAGGGGCTGATCGTCGATGACAACAAGTGGAACAACATGAACGGCATCTACGACAAGGAGAACTACACGAGCACCTCCTACACCAACTACATCACGAAGATGTCGGTGCTGGCCCGCGTGAACTACAACTACAAGAAACGCTACTACCTGACGCTGACCGGACGTTACGACGGATCGTCGAACTTCGCGGCCAACCACAAGTGGGGCTTCTTCCCCTCGGCGGCCGTCAAGTGGAACATCTCGAACGAATATTTCATGCGCCGCGTGCGCTGGATCGAGGAGCTGTCGCTGCGCCTGAGCGCCGGCCGCACGGGCAACGACGCCATCAAACCCTACCGTTCGATCGAAGCCTACACCTCGACCTCGGGCGGCTATCTGCTGGGCGGCTCGCAATCGACGGCGTTCTATCCGGTGCGCGTGGCGAGCGACAACCTCACGTGGGAGACCACCGACCTCTACAACGCCGCCATCGACGCCTCGCTGTTCAAGAAACGCCTGAACATCACCTTCGAAGCCTACATCTCGAAGACCCGCGACCTGCTGCTCTCGGTCCAGAAAGCCTCGCAGTCGGGATTCACGAGCCACTTCGAGAACATCGGCCGCACGTCGAACAAGGGCGTGGAGCTGACCGTCGAGACGCGCAACATCGTCAAGCCCAAATTCTCGTGGTCCACGTCGCTCACGCTCTCGCACAACAAGCAGATGGTCGAGGACATCGGCTCGGAGGACTTCGTCAGCGCCATGAACAGCCCCGGCAACAGCCAGTACATGATGTACGGCTATGTCAAGGGCCGTCCGCTCAACGCCCTCTGGGGCTTCAAGTACGGCGGCGTGTGGCACAACCAGGAGGAGATCGAGCGCAACAAGGTGACCAACACCTACGTTTCGGCCACGACCTCGCTCAGCCCCGGCCTGCCGCGCTACATCGACACCAACAACGACGGTTCGCTGGACCAGAAAGACCTGGTCTATCTGGGCAACGCCGACCCCACGATCTACGGCGGCCTGCAAAACACGTTCAACATCGGGCAGCTGAAAGTCGGCGTCTACTTCGCCTATTCGCTCGGCGGCAAGATCTACAACTATTCGGAGCTTTACATGGCCGGAACCTACTCCTCGAACCAGTACCGCTACATGGCCAATTCGTGGCACCCGGTGCGCAACCCCGATTCCGACCTGCCGCGTGCCGGCGCCGTGCAAGTGCACGTGCCGAGCGACCTGCAAGTGCACGACGCATCGTACCTGCGTCTGAAAAACGTCTCGGTGGGCTACACGTTCGACCTGCGCAAGCGGGTGAAATGGCTGCGGGACATCACGCTGAGCGTCAGCGGCGAGAACCTCTACCTGTGGTCGAAATACAACGGCTTCGACCCCGACGTCTCGACATCGAGCGAAAGCTCGACGCTGCGGCGCGTTGACATGGGAGCCTATCCGCGGGCGCGCACGGTGATATTCAGCGTCCAAATCCGCTACTAATCAAAAACGACTACGATTATGAAACCGATGAAAATAGTTTTGCTGACGGTCGCGGCGGTGCTCGCAGGAGCCTGCTCGCTTCAGGAATCGCCCGAATTTTTCGTCAACCGGAGCAATTTCTACCGCAACAAGTCGGAGTGCATCGCCGGACTGAACAGCTGCTACATTCCGCTCAAGACGATCTATAATTTCAATTTCGGCGTGATGACCGAAGGCGTCACCGACCTGCTGTACCACAATTCGCCGACGGTCTACGATTCGCGCCTCGAAATCTCGCCCGCGCTGCCCGGTTACGGAGCCACGGTGTGGACCCAATGCTACAAGGCCGTGATGTACTGCAACGCCGCCATCGAAGGCATCCGCCACGCCACGGTGAGCGAGGACGACCGCAGCAAACTGCTGGCCGAGGGCGTGATCCTGCGGGCGATGTACTACTACCTGCTCACGTCGGTCTTCGGCGACGTGCCCTTCTACACGATCGACGTAAACACCGAGGAACTGCTCAACCAGACGGCCCGCCTGCCGCGCATGTCGGCCGTCGAAACGCGCAACTACCTGATCGAAGAGCTGATGGAGGTCGTTCCCGACCTCGACCAGGTGCGTTCGTCGGAGATCGCCGACAACCGCATGGGTGCGGCCGTCGGGTGGATGCTCGCCGCCAAGATGGCGATGTGGAACAAACAGTGGGACACGGCGCTCGAAGCGCTGGGCGAACTGGAAAAGATCTACGGCACGCTCGACCAATACCCGCTCTCGGACATTCCGTTCCGCATGAAGAACACCCCCGAGTCGATCCTCGAAATCCAGCACTCCTACACCTCCGGCGGGCTGATCTACACCTCGAACTACGCCTGTATCTGCATGCCCAACCAGACCACCGCCGAGTCGGGGTCGGACATTTTCGACGGCGTGAAGATCGAGGAGCTGGGCGACGATGCCAACGTATGGCCCGGCATGCGGCCCAATCTGGTGTTCAGCGCCGGCTTGCAGACCCGCACGGGCGGCGACCGCCGCGTGGAGATGAACCTCGCGTGGGAGTACGGCGGGCAGGAGTTCAAGAGCGTCGGCACACGTCCCTGGCTGGGCCCGAAGTTCTGGTGCCCGGGCATGCGCGACAGCTACGACTCGAACAACTACAAGGTGTTCCGCTATGCCGACGCCGTGCTGATGATGGCCGAGTGCTGGTGCATGAAGGAGAATCTGGAGCAGACCAAGCACTATCTCAATCAGGTGAAGAACCGTGCGGGAATCGCCGAATTCTCAGCCTTCAAGAGCTGGGAGCGCACGCTCGAAGAGATTCAGAACGAACGCGCCCGCGAGCTGATCGGCGAGTTCCAGCGCAAGTTCGACCTCGTGCGGTGGGGCATCTGGTACACCAAGACCCTCGAATCGGCCGACTACGAAACCGTGCGCAACGCCATCCTGCCCTGCCACGAATACTACCCGATTCCCGACACGCAGGTGGTCTACTCGGGCTATGCGCTCGACAACAAGGAGTATGAAAAATACGGACTTTAACCTAAAAAACGGAACATTATGAGATTCAGCTATAAAGGCATTGCATGGCTGGCGGCGCTCTGCGGGGCGCTGGGCGGCTGCAACGAGCCGTTCGAACCGACGATCCGGCTGGCCGTGGATCAGAATCTGGTCGCGCTGCCGGCGACGGAGGGCATGACCCGCGTGATGGTCTACTCGACCGGAAACTGGTCGCTCTCCGTGGATTCGGAGTCCGGGGACGCATGGGCGCGGATCGACCGGAAGTCGGGCCGCGAAAACGGCGATTTCCTCTTCGAATACGACGCCAACGGCGGTCTGTCGCGCAAGGCGACGATCCGCATCCAGTCCGGAGACCGCGCCTGCGAGGTGGTGATGTCGCAGGCCGCGGGCATCGCCGACCCGACACTGACCGTCACGCCCGGAAGCGTCGCGCTGCTGGGCGAGGGATGCCCCGTGACGATGACCCTTTCCAGCAACCTCGGACCCGATCTGGCACGTGTGCAGCACGAAATCGCCTACGGCGAGGAGAGCGGCGAAGGGTGGATCGGCGACGTGACGCTCGACGACGAATCGCTGCGCTTCAGGGTGGCGGACAACACGACCGGAGCCATGCGCTTCGCCACGATAACCCTCTGGGTCGCCGACGGCAACGGCACGCGCTACGAGACCCGCGCCACCGTCACGCAAAGCACCGAAGCGCTGCGCCTGACGATGACGCCCGCCGAGGAAACCCACGCGGCGGCGGCCTACGGCGAGACGTTCGAACAGGCGTTCGAGTGCAACATCCCGGAAATCTACGGCGACATAACGCTCGTATGCGACTACCTGACCGGAGCCGAAGGCTGGCTGACGAATTACCGCATCGACCGCGAAGCGGGGCTGCTGAGCGTGAAGGTCCCGGCCAATCCCACCGCACCGCGTTCGGCGCGCATCGCCCTGCGCTACGACGACGGCGAGGGGGGGGGTATCACCACCGGCTATGTGACCCTGACCCAGGAGAAGTGCGACATCGGCGGCGTGGAAGGCGACCAAATGGAGAATGAAAAGGACGATAACGAATGGTAACCGACTAAACAGACGCGAAAATGAAAAAGATACAGAACCTATTGATCGCCGGCTGCCTGCTGTTAGCGGGGTGTTCCGAAACCCCCGAAGAGGCCGGCGGGCAGACTGGAGCCGCTCCGGTGAAATACGTTTCGCTGCGCCTCGACGCCGGAGCCGACACGCGCGCCGAACTGGACGACGCCCTGCGGGTGAAGTTCCAGCCGGGCGACATGATCGACATCAACGGCACGGCCTACGAAGTCTTCCTGCTCGAAGACGGAACGGCCGCCGTGCCCGAAGTCCCCGAAGCCGACCGCTACGAAGCGGTGTTCCCCTCGGCCTGCAATTTCCTCCAGCAGACGAAAGAGGCCGCCAATTTCAAACTGCCGCTGGCGCAGTTCCATGCCGGTTCCGGCACGTTCGGCCGCAATGCGATGCCGATGTACGGCGAAGCGACGGGCATCGACGAAGAGAAGGGCTACGTGAACATCCGGCTGCGCAACATGTGCGGCGTGCTGAAACTGACGCTGAAAGGCTCGGCGACGATCAATTCGATCCTCGTCGAGGACCGTTCGGGCGCCCCGGTTTCGGGCTACGCCACGCTCGGGACCGACGATGCAGGAAATAAAATCCTCGTACCGGGCGAGACGAGTTCGGCCCGCTCCTACCACCTGGTGATGAACTGCGGCGATGCGGGCGAAGGCGTGACGCTGAGCGAGAACGGAACCGATTTCCACATCGTGATGCCCGCCCGCGAATACGCCTCGGGGCTGAAAATCCGCATCACCGACCGTTCGCACCGGGCGATGACCGTCGATTCGCCGACGCCGCGCACGATCAAACGCAACGTCGTGACCGAGACCCCGGCGATCGAGTACGCCCCCGATGCCGACCTGATCTTCGCCGAGCATTTCGACGCCTGCGTGTGGGGCGGCGACTACGTGGGCAACACGAAGGGCTATTCCCCCACGCAGACCGAAGACCAGCGGAACAGCGGCAGTCTGGCCGGAACGACCGCGGACGGATCGGCGACGGGCGTCGAGGAGGCTCCCTATTACGTGATGGAAAACGCGGCCGGCACGGCGGATTACACCAATTCGTGGAACGTAGCGCCGCCTTCGGCCGCCAACAACGTCACGGCGGACTATATGCGCAACCGCAACCTCTACGACTGGACCTATCTCTATCGCTGCGCCGAGTTCCAGGGCTGCATGCGTGTCGGATCGCCCACGCTGGGCCGCGGCAAAATCCACACGCCGAAGCTGACGAACATCCCCGCCGACGCTTCGGGCAACGTACAGATCACCTTCCGGATCTGCTACGTCAAGGGAGCGAACATGACCGACTCGTTCCAGAGCTGGATCGACAAGGGAACCTATCAGGAGGTCTACATCGACGGCGAAAAGATGGCATTCACGCCCGCCACGTCGGCCTACATTCCCAACGCCACGATCGGCACCGACGGCTGGACCGAAGTGCGGCTGATCGCCAGCGGCGTGTCGAAAAACACGTCGTTCAACTTCTTCGAAAAGAACGGAACGGCGGCTCCCACGAGCTACTATTTCATCGACGACATCGAAGTGCGCCTGCTGGATTGACAAACCCCTTCAAAACAAAGACACCATGAAAACGATAAACAGTTGGAAACTACTGCTGCTGACGGCCTTCACGGTCTGTGCGGCAGCCTGCACCGACGATCCGGACGAAGTTCCCGTCATCGAACTCGGGGCCGTCAAGGGCGAATACATCGTGCCGGCACAGAGCGGCACGGTCGAGGTCGAGGTTTACAGCAACCGCGGCTGCAACGTCTCGTTCCTCGAAGCGACTCCCTGGGCCGAGGCCCACGCCGACCGGATTCCGGGCGACGGCGCGTTCAGCGTCACCTACGAAGCCAACGACTCCTTCGCCCGCGTGGCGCGCCTGCTGTTGCAGGACGACAGCGGACGCCGCCGCGACACGGTCTACATCCGTCAGGAGGGGCTGATCGAAGAGCGGCTGGTGTTCCCCGCGCCGAATGTCTCGGTGAAGGGCAGCGCCGCCGAAAGCTCCGTCTCGGTCCCGCTCGACACCAACATCGGCTCGGAGCGCCTCACGACCAAGATAACCTATCCCGACGAGGAGAACGCCGGCTGGCTCTCCGACGTACGCATCGACGACGCGTCGGGCGCGCTGCTCTTCGCCACGCAGGCCAACCCCGATCAGGAGAACATGCGGTCGGCGGAGATAACCCTCTCGTTCACCAACGGCTGGGACAAGGTTACGGCGGCCAAGCTCTATGTCGTGCAGGCCAACGCCCGCGACGATTTCGGAACCGAAAAGACGTTCGCCGAGATCCGCGCCCTGTGCGGCCCCGGGCAGGTCGTGACCGTCGAAAACGACTATTACATCTCGGCCTGGGTGGTCAGCGACGCCGCGGGCGGCAACATGGGAGCCAACCCCATGACCACCGAATCGACGATCAACTACGAGGTGTGCAAGAAGACCGCCTATGTCGAGAGCATCGACGGCAGCCTGGGCTTCCTGATCGAGACCGAAACGGCCGACGACAACATCTTCATGCGTTACAGCCGCATCCAGCTCTCGCTCAAAGGCGTGCGGCTCGTGCACGACACCGATCCCGACCGTTTCGCCCTCAAGGGCGTGAAGTCGGCCATGATCATCAGCTCGGAGCTGGGCACGGCAGCGGACATTCCGCGCAAGGAGAAGCGCATCAGCCAGCTGACCGACGACGACATCTACACCTACGTCACGCTCACCGACTGCGAACTGCCGATCCGCAAGGGTCCGCTCACGCCGATCAACGAGGGCTACGCCAATGCCACGGGCGCCAACCGCACGGAGAAGTGCGCGTCGCTCGTGCGCGACATCGAGGGCGAACACATCTACCTCTACACCAACACGACGTGTCTCTACCGCCGCGACGGCAGCCGCCTGCCCTACGGCTCGGGCAAACTTTCGGGCATCGTCGTCCACGAACTGTTCCCGCGCTTCGAGTGGGAGGACAATGCGAGCGGCGACGACGAATCGTACGGATACATCGGCCGCTATCAGCTGCGCCACGTCTCGAAATCGGATTTCGACGGACTGGCCGAAGATTTCGAGGAGAGTTTCTCGGCCCTGCTGACCGAATACCGCTTCCTGCAATACGACAACAACAAGGTCTACCCCACCTACGGCACGAACGGCTACCTCACGCACAGCTACAAGGACGGCACCGGGGCGATCAAGATTCTCGCCAACGAGGATTTCAGCTACCTCGGCCCCGTGGGCAACAAGTCCTCGTTCATCTTCGGGTCGAACATCGGCAACGTCAACGGCATGGGCATCATCCTCGAAGACGGGACCGACTGGTGGCGCGACAACCCCGACGTGAACAGCAGCACTTCGGGCGACACGTCCGGCGCCGGCAAGGGCAAGGTTCCGCGCAAGAACAGCGCCGAAGGCCCGGCATGGGTCGATTGGTACTGGTGGGACAAGACCAACGACCGCGGGCATGCGTGGATCGTGAACTTCTCGACCGAAGGGATCGAAACCGACGTGCTGTCGATGCAGGTGAGCGTCCTGAACGACCGCTACGACAGCGGCAAATACGGTTCGCCGCGCTATTTCGACGTGGCATGGTCCGAGACGGGCGACATGAACGCCGACGGCGACTGGACCTACATCGCCTCCTACACCGTGCCCGACATGGCGCGCTGGACCCCCGCGACACGCTACTGGCAGTATGCGGGCTGGAAACCCATAGACGTGAAGCTGCCGCTCGAAATGCTCGGCAAAAAGAACGTCTACATCCGGCTGCAAGCGGCCCGGAACCTCGGCGGAAGCCTCGACGAGTACGCCGCACAGCCGATCGACTCGCCGTCGTGCATGAACTATTTCGCCATCCGTTACAACAAAAAATAACGCACGGCCGGCCGGGGCGGGAATGACCCGTCCCGGCCGCCGATGCCTGAACCCCGAATCCATGAGAAAGCTCCTGATCCTTGCCGCCGCGCTCCTCTCCGCCGCATGCGCCGAGGCCCCGCAACCCGAAATCAACGTCATTCCCCGGCCCTTGTCGGTGGAACAAGGCGACGGCGCGTTCCGCCTCGGCCGCAGCTGCCCGATCGGTTACGACGACCCCGCGCTGCAATCCGTCGCCGCGCTGTGCGCCGGCTACCTGACCGAAGAGGGCGAGCGGAAACCCGTCGTAGCGGACAAACCCGTGCACAAGGGCATCGACCTGCAACTGGACGACACGCTCGCCGGCGAAGAATACACGCTGAGCGCGACGAAGAAAGGCGTGTCGATCTGCGGCGGATCGCCCCGGGCGGTGCTTTACGGCGTGCAGACCCTGCGCCAGCTCATCGACGGCGACCGGGTGCCTGTCGTGGAGATCCGCGACGAGCCCTATTTCGGCTACCGCGGGGCGATGTTCGACGTGGCGCGCTATTTCTATCCCGTGGAGGAGGTCAAACGGTTCATCGACATCATGGCGCTGCACAAGCTCAACACCTTCCACTGGCACCTGACCGACGACCAGGGGTGGCGCATCGAGATCAAACGCTATCCCGAACTGACGCGCATCGGGTCGCAGCGCCGGGAGACGCTGATCGGCCACTACAAGACCTCGGACGAATACGACGGGAAGCCCCACGGAGGCTACTACACGCAGGACGAAATCCGCGAGGTGGTGGCCTATGCCGCCGAACGCTGCATCGACATCATTCCCGAGATCGAGCTCCCCGGGCACTCGATGGCGGCCCTCGCGTCGTATCCGTGGCTGGGATGCACGAAAGGTCCCTACGAGGTGCGCACGACGTGGTATTACAGCAGCGACGTGCTCTGCGCAGGCCGCGAAACGACCTTCGAATTTCTCGAAAACGTGCTTACGGAGGTAATCGGACTCTTCCCCTCGAAATACATCCACGTCGGCGGCGACGAATGCCCCAAGGTGCGGTGGAAGGCGTGCCCCGACTGTCAGCGCCGCATGCGCCGGGAGGGGCTGGCAGACGAAGACGCCCTTCAAAGCTATTTCGTGTGCCGCATCGAGGAGTGGCTCCACGCCCACGGCCGCGAAATGATCGGCTGGGACGAACTGCTCGAAGGCGGCGTCACCCCCTCGACGATCGTCATGTCGTGGCGCGGCACCGAGGGCGGCATCGAGGCCGCGAAGCTCGGCAACCGGGTGATCATGGCCCCGCGGTTCTATTTCTACCTCGACTATTACCAGACCTCCGACCCGGAGAGGAACGGCGAACCGCTCTCGATCGGCCGCAACGTCCCGATCCGCAAACTCTACGGATACGATCCCTTCGACCGGCTCGACGAGGCGCAGAGCCGCAACATCCTCGGCGTCCAGGCCAATCTGTGGACCGAATACATCTCCACGATGGACCATGCCGAATACATGCTGCTGCCGCGTCTGGCGGCCATGTCCGAAGTGGCGTGGGCGACGGAAAGACGCGACTACGACGATTTCGTGCGCCGGCTCGGGAGCCTGCGCGGCCTGTACGACCGCGAAGGGTACCGCTATGCCGATTTCGTCTTCCGGGGTATCGAATAACGCACCTTAAAAAAACGCCGAAAGTGAAAAGACTGCTATTTCTCGCCCTCTGCGCCGCCACGGCGGTTTCAGCGAAAGCCCCCGCGGAGCGTTGGCTCGATCCGGAGTGCTTCGCCGTGAACCGCGCGCCCATGCGCACGAGCTTCATCGTCTTCCCGACGGCCTCCGAGGCCGTTCCCGAGAACGACCACACCCTTTCGCCCTTCTACCGGACGCTCAACGGCGAATGGGCCTTCCTGCGCGCGGAGCGTCCGGGTGCGGAGCCCGAGGGATTCTTCCGCCCCGGCTACGACGACTCGTCGTGGGGCGTGATGCCCGTGCCGGGAATCTGGGAGCTGAACGGCTGCGGCGATCCGGTCTACACGAACAAACCCTACCCGTGGCACAAATTCTTCGAGGTGAAGCCTCCGCTGGTTCCCCATGAACAGAACTACACGGGACTCTACCGCCGCAGCGTCCGGATTCCCGCCGACTGGCAGGGCCGCGACGTGTTCATCCACATCGGCTCGGCGATCTCGAACGTGACGCTCTGGGTCAACGGCCGCGAGGCGGGTTACAGCGAGGACAGCAAGTTCGAAGCCGAATTCGACATCCCCCGCCACATCACGCCCGGGCGCGACAACCTGATCGTGCTGCGCGTCAACCGCTGGTGCGACGGTTCGTATCTCGAAGACCAGGATTTCTGGCGCCTTTCGGGCATCGGCCGCGACTGCTACCTCTACGCCCGCGACCGGCGGCGTCTGGCCGACGTGCGGCTGACGCCCGATCTGGTGAACGACTACCGCGACGGCACGCTGCGCGCCGAAGTGACCGCGACGCCGGGTGTCGGCAGCGTCCGGCTGACGCTCCGCGACGACGGGGGCCGCACGCTCGACACCCGCACGCTCCGCCCCCGCCGCAACAGCGTCTCGACGACCTTCGAGGTCGCGGCCCCGAAACAATGGAGCGCCGAGGCCCCGAATCTCTACACGCTCACGGCCGAAGCCCTCGCCGCCGACGGCAGTGTGACCGAAGCCGCGGCGTTCCGCGTGGGGTTCCGCAAGGTCGAGATCCGCGGCGGGCAGCTGCTGGTCAACGGCAAGCCGATTCTCATCAAAGGGGTCAACCGGCACGAGATGGAGCCCAACACGGGCTACTGCGTTACGCGCGAAGAGATGGTGCGCGACATCCGCGAGATGAAGCGGCTGAACATGAACGCCGTGCGCACGTGCCACTATCCCGACGTGCCGCTGTGGTACGACCTCTGCGACGAATACGGGCTCTACGTCGTGGACGAAGCCAATGTCGAGTCGCACGGCTGGCACTACCGCGACAAGTCGAAGAACCTCGCGGGCGATCCCGCCTTCGCCGCCGCACACCTCGACCGCAACCGCCGCATGGTGCTGCGCGACTACAACCACCCCTCGATCATCGTCTGGAGCACGGGCAACGAAGCCGGAAACGGCCCCAACTTCGAACGCTGCTACGACTGGATCAAGTCCTTCGACCCGTCGCGGCCCGTGCAGTACGAACAAGCGTCCTACCACGGGGACTACAACACCGACATCGTATGCCCGATGTACTGGAGCTACGAGCAATGCGGGAAATACCTCGCCGCCGATCCCGAGAAACCGCTTATCCAATGCGAATACGCCCACGCTATGGGCAACTCGCTGGGCGGGTTCGAGGAGTACTGGGAGATGATCCGCCGCGAACCGAAATATCAGGGCGGATTCATCTGGGACTTCGCCGATCAGGCCCTCGCCTGGCGCAGTCCCGAAGGGAAGCTGATCTACCGCTACGGCGGCGACTACAACGCCGCGGACGCTTCGGACAGCACCTTCTGTTGCAACGGCGTGCTGGCCGCCGACCGCACGTGGCATCCCCACGCCTACGAGGTGAAGCACCAGCACCGACCGATCCACACCTCGGCCCTCGATTTGGAAAAGGGCGTCGTGAACGTCTACAACGAAAACTTCTTCACGGACCTCTCGCCCTACCGGCTCCTCTGGGAGATCACCGCGGACGGGCGTCCGGTCCTGAGCGGCGCGGTCGAGCGTCTCGACGTGGCTCCGCAGGCCACCGCCGCCGTGACGCTGGGCTACAAGCCCGAACAGCTCCGGGACCTCGGCGGCGAATTGCTGCTCACGGTGCGTTACCAGTTGCGCGAGCGGCTGGGACTGCTCGACGCGCTCCACGAGGTCGCCGCCGACCAGCTCGTACTGCGCGGCGACGACCCGGCGGCCCGCTTCGCGGCCGAGGCTCCGGCCGGAGCGCTCCGCGTGGAGGGCAAAAGCGTCTCGGGCGAGGGATTCTCGGTCGGATTCGATCCGGAAAGCGGTTTCATCCGCTCCTACCGCCTGCGCAGCGTCGAGTTGCTGGCAGGGCCCCTGCGGCCCAATTTCTACCGCGCGGCCACGGATAACGACCTCGGCGTACGCCAGACAGGGAAATACCTCGACAGCCGGATGTGGGCGACGGCCGAACCGCAGCTCGTCGGTTTCGTCCTCACGGCCGGAGACAGCGAAGCCGAAGCCGTCGCCGACTATACGATTCCCGCCGTGGGCGCACGGCTCCGCCTCACCTACACGATCTTCGCCGACGGTTCGGTCCGCGTCAGCGAGGCGATGACGGCCGACCCGGAGCGCAAGGACGTGGCCGAACTGATGCGTTTCGGCATGGCTTTCGAGACCCCGGGGATGTTCGACGCCGTGGAGTACTACGGCCGGGGGCCGATGGAGAACTACGCCGACCGCGCCGGCGCCGCTTTCGTGGGGCGTTACACGCAACGCGTCGCCGACCAATTCCATATGAAATACGCCAGTCCCCAGGAGTCGGGAACGCGCGGCGGACTGCGCTGGTGGCGGCTGACCGACCCCACGGGGCTCGGAATTGAGATCTGCTCCGACCGTCATTTCTCGGCGTCGGCCATCCCCTACTCCATTCCCCAGCTCGACAACGGATCGTCCGAATATGTCCGCCACCCCGGCGACCTCGTCTCAGACGGACGCACGCACGTCAACATCGAAAGCGTCCAGTCCGGACTGGGGTGCGTGAACAGCTGGGGACGCCTGCCGCTGCCGCAATACCGCCTGCCGTATCAGGACTACGTGTTCAACTTCGTGCTGCGTCCCGTGACGGGAGGACGATAAAAAAACACAGGACCTCAGGGCCCGACAAAACGACGGGAGTTACGTTTTCAGTACGTAACTCCCGTCGTTTTCAACGTCGTCCGGTCACTGTCCCCAACCGGAATTCTGCTTGCACTTGGGCATCATGTCGAGGTCGCGCTGCGGAATGGGCAGCAGCTCGTGACGGCCCTTGATAATGTATCTGGCAACCGCATAGTTGGCATTGGAATACCAGTTCACCAACTCCTGAGCGGTTTCCATGACACGGTCGTAATAGATGCCCCAGCGGATCAGATCCTGCTTGCGGTGGCCTTCGAAACAGAGTTCATAGGCGCGCTCCTTGCGGATCGCTTCGCGCAGGTCCTCACGCGAAAGACCGTAGGAAAGATCGTGCTTCGTGTCGCCGAAACCGCGGCGGCGCACGGCGTTCACGGCATCGACGGCATCGACGATCGAACCGCCCGACTCGTTGAGCGCCTCGGCGAAGAGCAGCAGCACGTCGGAATAGCGCAGGATATACCAGTTGACGTTCGATTTGTCGTTGTTGACGATATAGTTCGATGTCTCGACATACTTCTCGGTGTCCCACTTGCCCGGCGTGAAGAGCTGGCGCTGCCGGTTCTTCTGGTCCTCGGAGGGATTCGCACTCGAAATGGTCGAGAAATAGGTGATCGGGCCGCTGCCCAGCGTATGATCGTACTTGTAATCGGCGATGGAAAGTTTCATGCGGGGATCGTTCTGCGCCTCCCAGTCACGGGTGAACGTATAGACGACCTTCCAGTTGGCGGCATTGCGTCCGCGCTCGCCGTCGATCGTGGTGGCCGATACGCCGTTCCATTTGCCGATACGTCCGGCCGTGTTGTCGCTGTCGAGACCCGTCGGCGAGTAGAACGACACTTCGATCAGGCTTTCGCCCGCATCCCAGATACCGTTGCAGGTGTTCTTCCAGACGGTTTCGTAGTCGGAGATCAGGCGGTGCTTGCCCGACTCCACGACACGGCGGGCGACCTTCTCGGCCTCGGCCCACTTCGACTCGTCCCGCACGGGATAACCGGCCCACGTGCAGTAAACCTTGGCCAGCAGACCCAGCGCGGCGCCCTTCGAGAAACGATAGGCGTTGCTCGTGCGCTTGGTGTCGTCAACGGCCCAGGGAAGCACCTCGGCGGCGTATTTCAGGTCCTCTTCGATATAGGCGTAGACATCCTCCGCGGCGGACTGCTCGTAATCTTCGTCCTTCTTGCGCGAATCGGCCGTCGAAGTCATCAGCACGACATTGCCGTACCAGCGCACCAGTTCGAAATAGAACAGCGCACGCAGAGCCCGGGCCTCGCCCAGATAGATGGCGGCCAGTTCGCGGTCCGAAGAGCCCCAGCCGTCCATGCGGTCCGAAACGGTCTCGATGAAGTCGTTGGCATCGTAAATCGCCGAATAGAGCTGCTGCCACGTGCGGGAGATCTGCGACGTCGAGGCATTGTGGGAGTTGGTCGGAATCTCGCGGAACGAAGTCGTCGAACTCCCCTCGCACTGGGCGATGTCGGTCGAGATCGTGAACAGCAGCGACAGGTGGTACGAATAGGTGTACTCGTTCGCCAGATTCTTGTAAACGCCCTGAAGAACCGTTTCCGCCTCTTTGGCGTTGTTCAGGTAGTTGCCCTTGCCGGTCTCCGAGTAGGATTCCTCGTCGAGCAGGTCGGAGCACGAGGCGAACAGCAGGCAGAACGGCAGGCAGTATAAAAATATCTTTTTCATGGTTTTATCATATTAGAAGGTCAGATCGATACCGAACGTATAGACTTTGCTCTTCGGATAGGCGCCCCAGTCGAGCGAAGGGGTCATGGGATTCGACGCACGCATGTTCACCTCGGGGTCGTAGCCCTTATAACCCGTCACCACGAAGAGGTTCTGAGCCGTGAAATAGAGGCGCAGCTTCGAAACATAGAACTTGCGCGTCCATCGCTGCGGGAAGGTGTAGCCCACGGTCAGGTTCTTCAACCGCAGGAACGAACCGTCCTCGATGAAGCGCGAATAGATCTCGTTCTTGATATATCCGTCCCAGGCCGGAACCTTGTTCGAGGCGTTGGTCACCGTCCAGCGGTCGGCTACCTCGGCCATCAGGTTGGCACGCTGGTCCTGCGTCTGCGAAGCGTAGATGCGGGTGGCGTTGTAAACGTCGTTGCCGTAGTTGAACTGGAACATGAAGCTCAGGTCCACGCCCTTGAACGAAAAGGTGTTGGTGATACCGCCGTACCACTTGGGCGTACCGTTGCCGATCACCGTACGGTCGGCCGTGGTGATGACCCCGTCGCCGTCGGTATCCTTATACTTGACCATACCCGGCTCCACGGGCACGCCGGCATGATCCGATATGTCGGTGACACCCTCTTTGAGCACATACTCGCCCGTTGCGGCGTTGACATTGAAATCCGAAGTCTGGTACACGCCGTCGAAAACATAACCGTAGATCAGACCCAGCGACTGCCCGACGCGGGCCGTGTAGTCGTAACCCGTGTAGTCGCTGTTCCAGCTCGCCGAGGTCTGCATCTCCTTCGCTCCGCCGGCCAGCGCGCGCAGTTCGTTGCGGATGAACGAGATGTTGAAATCGGTCGTCCAGCGGAAACCGCTCTTCGAAGCGATGTTCGTCGAATTGATCGCAATCTCGATACCCTTGTTGCGGATCTTGCCCACGTTCTTCCATTGCGAGGCGAAACCCGAGACATAGGCCCGGTTGGCGGCCATCAGCAGGTCCTTCGTGTCCTTGAGGAAGAAATCCGCCGTGATGTTCAGGCGGTTGCGGAACAGGCCCAGGTCGATGCCGACATTGGTGCTCTGCGAAGCCTCCCACTTGATGTCCTCGTTCTGCAACTGCTTGGGCGACAGCACCGTGATAACATTGTTGCCGTAGCCGTACTTACCCTGCGAATAGAGTTCCAGCGAAAGGTAGTTGGTGATGCGGTCGTTGCCCACGACACCCCATCCGGCGCGCAGTTTCAGGTTGGAGACGACATCCTGCTTCTTCATGAAATTCTCCTCCGAAACACGCCACGCCGCCGAGAACGACGGGAAATATCCCCATTTGTGGTTCTTGCTGAACACCGTAGAACCGTCGGCACGAACCGTCGCCGTGAAAAGGTAGCGGTCGCGGTAGTTGTAGTTTCCGCGGGCGAAGAACGAAACGAGCATCTTGTCCGAACGGTCCGAATCCGCCGTGGTCGGCGTAGCGCCCAGCCCGAGGTTGTTATTGGCCAGATTGTCGAACGGGAAATCCGTAGCCCCGGCCAGCAGGTATTCCGTTCCCTGGAACGAGGTCTCCTGTCCGAGCATGACATCGAACGCATGGCCCTTATTGCGCTTATACTTATAAGTCAGGTAGTTGAAATTCGTCCAGCGAACGTTGCGCGTCATGCGGGTCGAACCGTAGGGCGTCTGGCCGTTGCGGTAAGCCTCCTTCGATCCGTCCTGGTAGAAAACGTAGTTGCGCGCATTGGAGGTATTGTAGGTTCCGGCGGTGCGGAAAGTCCATCCCTTGCCGAAATCGATGTTCAGCGCCAGGTTGCCCGACCACATCTCGGTCTTCGTGGTGTTGATCACCGACTCGGCCTGCTTGATGGGGTTCACCTGCGACAACGACTCCGAGGATTCGAGCTCCAGCGGGTCGATCGACGACGCCAGCAGCTCCTCGTCGGTCATTCTGAGGCCCGCCGTGGGACGCGCGCGCAGAATCTGCGCCAGCATGTTGAAGCGGCCGTTGTCGCCCGAGGTGCCCACACCGCGCTTGTCGGTGTTGGCATAGTTGACCGTGGCCTCGACCGACACGGCCTTCGAAATCTTATGGCTCACGCGCATCTTGGCCGTGACCTTGTTGAAGGCGCTGTTCTTGAAGATACCGTTTTCGAGGAAGTCGGCGAACGAGAAAGCGTACTTGGTCTTGTCGTTGCCGCCCGAGATCGAAACGTTGTGGTCCTGCGACCAGGTGGGACGGAACGTTTCGTTCTGCCAGTCCACCCCCTTCACGTTCCGATAATCCTCGATCGACTGGTAGCGGTAGGGAATGCCGTCGTCGTCGCTGCCGGCCCTGTAATACGTCGATCCGAACTTGTCGGGCCACGCCTCGGTTTGCAGCTTCACGAACTCGTAGGGCGAGAGCAGATCGAGGGTCTTGGAGATCTGGCGGTAGCTGGCCGAACCGTTGTAGGTCACCACGGGGCGCCCCACCTTACCGGATTTGGTCGTCACCATCACCACGCCGTTGGCGGCGCGCGAACCGTAGATGGCCGACGAGGAGGCGTCCTTGAGCACCTCGATCGACTCGATGTCCGAGTTGGAGAGGTAGTCGATATTGTCCACCTGGAAACCATCGACGATGTAGAGCGGCGATGTGTCGCCGTTGACCGAACCGATACCGCGCACCTTGATGTCGAAACCGGCGCCCGGAGTGCCGTCCGTGGCGGTGATCTGCACGCCGGCGATCTGCCCTCCGAGAGCCTCCATCACCGAACCTGTCTTGTAGCCTTCGACATCCTTCGAGGACACCGAAGCGACCGAACCCGTCAGGTCGCCGCGCCTCACGGCGCCGTAACCCACGACCACCACCTCGTCCATGACATTCGCTTCGGGAACGAGTTTGATCTCCAGCCGGGTCTGGGCGGCGATCGTCACCTCCTGGGATTTATAACCCAGGTAAGAGAAAACCAGCACGTCGCCTTTCTTGACCGGAATCGTGAACGCACCCTTCAGGTCGGTAGAGACACCCTGCGTCGTACCCTTGACCACGACGTTGGCACCGATAGCCGGCTGATCGTTCTCATCGACGACCTTACCCGTTATCTTGTTCTGGGCCGACGCTGCGAAGGCCAGCATCAGGGCGAGAAGGGTCAGCGCCCCTCTCAGCCCGAAAGCCCGGTTTATCATGTATTTCATAGGTTTCATGTTCAGTTAGGTTAAAAATTCTCGTCGAACCAGACGGCCATGTAGATAAAGGTCTTGGTTCCCGACGCATCGAGTTCCGAGAAGGTTCCGGTCGTCGTGTAGGGAGCCTGGAAGAGCAGCACGCCGTTGGCGTAAGCGCCGTCGAGCATCCACTTGTTGGCCGGAATGTACATCCTGAAATCGGTGCCGCAGTCGATATATCCGAGTTTCGCCGTCAGATTGGGAGCAACATCGGCGCTCGTCGTCGAGTAGTAGGACATCGGTTCGCGGGAACCGGCATTGACTGTGCTGCCGAAATAGGTGCCCCACATGCGATAGATAAAGCAATTCGTAGGAGAAGACCCCGACAGCGCCGTACTGTTGCTAATATGCGATGCCGGCCCGTTAAGGTTGTAATAGAAGACATTGCGTTTCAGCGAGATCATGAAATTCGACTTGTCGGCATTGATCGTCGGAGCCTCCGAATAGCCGCCCGTACGCGGGTTAACCCGGAAAACCATCGGATTGTAAACCACGACTTTGTCGATGTCGGTCTGCGTCTTCACGAAAACGTAGGTAGACCGGGTAATGGCCGTTTCGCCCGTACCGATCGTAGCATCGACCTTGACGACGCCGATCTGGCCGGCACGGTCGTTACGGAACGTCAGGTGCAGCGTACCATCGTCGGTGACATAGGACTTCGCAGCGGCCGTCCGGAACGGATTGTTGTGGACATAGGTCATCTTGAAAGTGACCGCCCGGCCCTCGAAATCCTCCTGAGCCACCGGAATATCCACAATGGAGTCGTCGCTCGCGGTACCCTGCATGTCGAAGACGTGCTGATCGGCGTTGGTCGTCCAGTCCAGACCGAGGTTATTGCCGTAGCTGAACGTCGTAAACATGTTCGGGTTCTCGGTCACGGTCAGTGCGAGCATCACCTCGACAGGCGTTTCGCTCTTCATGTTCGAAGCCCGGACGGGAATTTGGTAAACACCCGGATCGGCCGTAATTCCGCGCAGCGAGGAGACCTCTCCCGTCGCTTCATCGACTGTAAGCTGGCCGGCCAGCGCCGCGGGCACGTCGCCCAGCGAGAAGCTCACCTCGTCGCCGACAAAACCATCGGCCTTCGGAGCCGTGAAATTCGTACCTTCGACCACTTCGACGGGAGCGTAGGAGAAGGTTTCGGGCTCGATCGGGGCGATGTATTCGATCACGGTCAGCGTATAGGCGCCTTCGAAATCGGCCGAACCAAAACTGTTCGTCACCGTCAGATCGAGCGTATAGGAAGCGCCGAGGGGCAGTTCGTTGCCGGCATCGACCGAAATGACTCCCGTCGCAGGGTCGATCCGGATCTTGTCGGTCGTCTCGAAGCCTTCGGCCGGGGTCACCTGTTTGATGGCCCACACGACCTCGTCGGGCGAACCTTTCAGCGTCGGCGTCGGGCCCTGGAAAGCCATATTGTACTCCATGCGCCCCGAAGCCGAAGGATAACGGATTTCCAGCGGCTCGCTGGTGATCCGCGCCGTCAGCAGATTTTCGTAAACCGTAGCTCCGGCATAGGTGGTGATGCGGATCGGCAGGGGGTAATCGCCCGGCATGATCTCGCCCGAGAAGTTCGCGTTGAGCGTCACGACGCCTCCGCTCGAAATGGCGAAATACTCCTCGCCCTCCGCCTGCACCAGCGCATAGCCGAGAATCGACACCGACTCGCCCACCGGCGTCACCGTGACCGAAGCCTCGGAGGTCTCCAGTTCGGCGTAGGGAATCACGAGCGTCGGCTCGCTCACCTCGATCGCCTCGGGCGTGGCGGGAACCATCCGCACCACGAAAATATCCTTGAAACGGTAGAGACCGCCGCCGGCCCGGCATGCAATGGTCAGTTTGTAAGTGCCGGGGTCGAGGTCGTCCGTATTCGAGATGCTGACCATACCGGTATCGGCACCGATCGAGAAACACTCGGTGACGACGGATTCGTCGTCGAGCGTGACGCCCGCGATCGAAAAGTCGGACGGCGCGGGGCCGTAGTAGGTCGGGGTGCCCGACACGAAGTTCATCGAAGGACCGATGTCCACGACCGTCGGGTAGAAGAGCTGCAAATCTCCGCTCTTGGTATCATCGTCCTCGCAGGCCGCGAGCGCGACCGCGCAAAGAACGGTCAGCGCTGCGAAACATACGTTTCGAAACAGGGATTTCATAGGTTATTGCGGTTTTAAGGTTACAGAGTATAGGACAACGCAGGATAGGAAACGCCCCCGACCTGCACGCGGACCGAACCGCCGCTCTCCGACCAGTCGCCCAACGTGATGACGACCGTCTCGGCCGAAGCGTCGGACGTGGGCAGCAGCACCGTAGCGTAACGCACGACGGGTTCGTCGGCCGTCTTTTCGAGGTTCAGCTGGTAAGCCTTGCGCTCCGCGGTCTGGTTGATGTTGTAGGAGACGAAGCCCGTTTTCTTGACGAATGCCCCCGTCTTGCTTCCCCGGGTGCGCACCAGCAGGTTGTTGCCGTCGGAGAACGCCGTGTGGAAACCGCCCTCCTCCGGGTCGTACACCACCTGCGAGTCGTCCCCCTCGGTGATGTTGAAGTTCAGGTTGACGGTGCCCGCAGCCGTGCCGTAAGCCTCGTCGAGGATCACATAGAACTTGTCATCGACCATGAAAATCGTACGGCGGTGGGTCAAACCCTCGTAGGAGGGATTCTCCAGCACCAGCGCCTCGTACCAATGGCCCGAACCCGACCTGGAGAACTCTTTGAGCAGCTTGCCGTCGCTCGAAACGTTCGCGTCGCCGAGCGTGACGGTGTTGTGGGCCGTCGAAGCGGCGTACTTGCGCCGGTCGGCATTCGACGAGGAGGTGCCTCCGTAGGAGAAGCAGCCCGAGTCGGGGAAGAAATTGCGCCCCTTGACCCACAGTTCGAACGTGTTGTTGTCGTACTGGCGGTGCCATTGCTCGGAGGGACCGTCGGGGGTGTTTTGCAGCACCATCATCATATCGGAGGTCGTCCAGCCCGAGCGCATCACGTAATAACCGCCGTCGGGGAAGGTCTTGACCTTGGTTTCGGGCATCGTGCCCTCGGCGCCGCCCGTCGCCATCCACAGCATCTGCTGATTGTCGGGGAAGAGGTTATAGTAGTTGGTGAGATTGCGCTGAAGCACCCGCTCGGTCCACGTGGCACGGCGCGTGTCGGCCATGTTGGGCACCGTATAGTCGGGATAGATCATGTTCATCACCACGTCGGTCATCTTGCGCATCGACTCGACGTAATTCTCCGGGAAGCGGCTCTCCTCGCCGTTGCGCTGCGCCACCTCCAGCGAAACCCGGAAATCCTCGATGCCCGAGATGTGGTAGTGCAGGTCGCCGTCCATCAGCCAGCCGTCGGGGAAATACTGCGCCGTCACCTCACGGCTCAGCACGCTCGTACCGCTCTGCTTCCAGGCCGAAGCGTTCTTCAGCTCGGGGAACAGCATGCCGGCGAATGTCACGGCCTGAGCCTGGGTGATCAGATGGTTGGAGGTCGTCGAATAGTTATTCATGATGTGGTTGGCGTGCTCGTCGAGATGTGTCAGCACCTCGGCCAGCCACTCGACCGTAACGGAGGGCGACTGCTGGTAGTACTCCAGCAGGGCGCACTGGTCGATCAGGCGGGCAGCCACGTCGAGCGGACGCCACGAAGCGTGATTGGTCACGTCGGTCCCCTGCTCGGGCTTGGGATTCTGTTTCAGCCAGTCGCCGTAGACCTCGATCCAGTTCAGCGCGTATTTCTCATCCGCCGAGGCGTAGTAGGTCTTGGCCTGCGGAACCATCCATTGATGGCGGTGGAGCTGATAACGCTGCTCCTGCTCTCTCGTGGGCCAGATCGTCCAGTCGATGCCCGTGCCCTCGGAATTCAGATAGGAATAAGGCACGTTGGACTCACCGGCATTGGGATCGAAGTAGTTGTTGACATAGAAACGGTAGTCGTTCTCGCGGAGCGCGTAATCGGCCCAGCGCTGCTCGTTGGCCGTGGGCGTCACGCTCGAAAGATCGACATTGGGATTCAGCCCGTGCGTACGCGAACGGTAGTAGTTCATCAGCTCCTCCAGCGCCATGTAGTAGTCGCCGATGTCGTAAGCGCGCTTCACCTTCGTCAGACCGCTGTAATCGAGATTCAGCACCTCGAACACGCTGGCGTCGATGCCTTCGTTCATCGACCCCGAGCCGCTCTCGACCCACTCTTCGGCCCGCTTCATCTCGGGGAAAATCGTACCGGCGCGGAACACGGCATGCGCCTCCGCAGCCTTCGTATCGACATCCTCCGAATAGTGCGTCCTGACATGCTCGGCCTGCTCGGCGAGATTCGCCAGGAACTTCGAAAGCAGCTGCGGCGTGAAAGAGGTCGATTGCATGAAATAATAGAGCAGATCGCACTGGGCCTCGACACGGCAGGCCACATCGGCCGGACGCCAGGCATACAACGCCTCGCGCGACTCCTCGGGCTGCGAGGCGGGATCGGCGTCGTAGTCCACGTCGCCCGTCGGACGGGGATATTTCCCCAACCAGTCCTCGTAGACCGTCACCCATTCGGAGGCATAGGTCTCATCGAGCGACGTGCGGTAAGCCTTTCCCTGCGGGACCATCCACTGATGGCGGTGTACGCGGTAGCGCTGTTCCAGATCGCCCGTCGGGCAAACGGTCCAGTCAACGGCCCGGGATTTCAGGTAGGAATAAGGCACGTCGCCGTCCATGTAACCCTCAACGTAAAAACGATACTCGTTGGCGAGGAGCGCCTGATCGGCCCACACCTGTTCCTCGGCGGAGATCGAGGATGCGATCAGGTTGACGTTGCCGTTGACCACGTCGGTCCGGCCACGGTAGTATTCCAGCAAAGCCTGCGCCGCCAGGTAGTACTGGTCGGACTCGTAGTAAGCCTTCACGGCGGCAAGACCGGGATAATCGAGGTTCAGAGCGCTGAACACGCCCGCTTCGATCACGCTGTTGTCGGGAATCGTCGGCTCCGTGGAACCCGTTCCGCTGCCGTTGTCCGATCGTCCCAGATCATCCGACAGACAGCCCGCCGAGAACAGGACTGCCACGATGAATCCGAACGCCGAAATTTCAGTAAAAATGCGTTTCATAGGTTATAGGTGATTTTAGGTTTTTTCAGAACCGGCGTCAGATCCGCCGCGGGTCGAGGCCCCGCAGCGACAGGTAACGCCCGATGGCTTCGAGGTAGTAGTAATCCGCATAGTTGAGCGGAGTGTCGATCTCGCTGTCGGCAGGCAGGTGGCCGACGCTGTGCATCAGGATGAAGCCGCCGTTGGTGCCCTTCCCGGCCAGATAAGCGTCCGACGAAAGGTTCATCAGCAACGTTTCGGCATAGTCGAAGTACTTCCGGCCCTCGGCCTCGGGAACCATCGTCGAAAGCTCGAACAGCGCCGACGAGATCACCGCGGCGGCCGAAGCGTCGCGCGGAGCGTCGGGAATGTTCGGGGCGTCGTAGTCCCAATAGGGAATCCGGTCGGCGGGGGTGTTCGGATGGTGCATGATGAAGCCGGCGATCCGCTCGGCATGTTTCAGGTATTTCGCGTCGCCCGTCTCGCGGTAGCACATCGTGTAGCCGTAGAGGCCCCACGCCTGTCCGCGGGCCCACGCCGAGGAGTCGGAATAACCCTGGAACGTCCCCCGGCTCTCGACCGTGCCGTCGTCGTTGTAGCTCACGACATGGAACGAGCTGGCGTCGTCGCGGAAATGGTTCTGCATCGTGATGTCGGCATGGCGGACCGCCACGTCGCGGTAGACGGGATCGCCCGTGTGCTTCGAAGCCCAGAAGAGCATTTCGAGGTTCATCATGTTGTCGATGATAACCGGGTAGTTCCACTCGCCGAAATCCCACGAACGGATCAACCCGATGCGGGGATCGCAGCGCGAAACGAGGCTCTTGGCGGCCTCGACGATCACCTCTTCCGAATGCCGGTCGTGCAGCGTCTGCATCTGCTGGCCGAAGCTGCAAAAGACCATGAAGCCCAGGTCGTGCGTTCCTTTATAATATTGTATGCCCTCCAGCCGTGCGGTGTATTTCTCGGCTTCGGCGAGGAGTTTCTCGTCGCCCGTGAAGCGGTAGCACTGCCAGAGCGATCCGGGGAAGAATCCGCTTGTCCAGTCCTTGGCATCTACGGCCCGGAATTTGGGCATCAGCGAACGGGGAAAGCAATTCGTCGTGTCGAGTTCGGCGGCAGCGTCCAGCAGCTGGCTGTCGGCGACTTCGAGGGCGTGTTTCAGGGATGCGATCTTCGGATCTCGCTCCGCAGAGCACGCACCCAGCACGAACAGAGAGAGGAGACCCACAATGGGGAGAAAATTTCTTCTCATGAGCGGTTCAGGTTTTTTGTTCAGGTTTTACATGTTTCGGTAAGCAAAATTACCGATAAGCCCCCGCAAGCACCCTGAGAATTGAAGAATTGATTTTAGAAACCGCTCAAATAAACTTTGAATTTGTGCAATCGGATGCGGAATTTGTCCAAAAACAGCCCCGGAAAGCCCTCCGGCGAGGTCGGGACAAACGCCGCGCCCGGGCCGCAAAGGGCACGAAAAACGGGAGTTCCGCTCGCAGAACTCCCGTACGACATATCGCCGCAGGCTATTTCAGCGGAGAATCGGGCTCCCGGGACATCACCAGATAGAACATCCGGTCGAGAAACGCCGGGGCGAATTTCTTCACGAAATGCGTCGCGCGCCCCTCGATTTCCATCAGGCAAAGGCGTTTGCGCCGGAGGATGCCCTTCGCCACGATGCGGGCGACCTGCTCAGCGGTCATCATCTTCGCCTCGTCGCGCGGAGTTTCGCCCTGCTGCGACCCGTCGGCCGTCAGGGCCGAGAAACGGACGTTCGAGGCCGTGAATCCCGGGCAGGCGATCATCACGTGCAGCCCCTTTTTGAGGTTTTCGATGCGCAGCGTTTCGAGGAAGCCCGTCATGGCGTATTTCGAAGCCGAATAACCCGTGCGGCCGGGCAGTCCGTGCAACCCGGCGACGGACGAAATGCCGACGACCGAGCCTTTCGACGCCTGCAAGTAGGGCAATGCGTATTTGCAGCAATAGACCGTACCCCAGAAATTGACATCCATCAGCTTGTGCAGCACGTCGAGCTCCACGTCGTCGAAGATCGCGCGCATCGAGATCCCCGCGTTGCAGATCAGCACGTCGATGCCCCCGAACTCACGGACGGCGGTGTCGATCAGCTCCTTGCATTCGGCGGGCTTCGTCACGTCCACACCGCAGTAAGCCGCCCGGCCGCCCGTCGAGCGGATGTCGCCCGCCAGAAGCTGCAATTTCTGGACGCTGCGCGCCCCGAGCACCACCTTCGCGCCCTGCGCGGCATACTCCTTCGCCATCGCCTCGCCGATGCCCGACGAAGCCCCTGTGATGACGATGACCTTATCCCTGAGTGTTTTCATACTGTTCGTTTATTTCGATTTCCAATGTATCGTAAGCCAGATGCACCCCTTCGGGAAGCATCGTCTCCGTCGCGGCATGCAACCCGATCTCGTGGGACATGTGCGTAATATAAGCCTCGCGCGGCCCGACGCGGCGGATCAGCGCCAGCGCCTCTTCCATGTTGAAATGCGACGGATGCACGGCGAAGCGCAGCGCATTGACCACCAGCACCTTCGCCCCGCGGAGCTTTTCGACCTCGGCATCCTCGATGGTCTTGAAATCCGTGAGATAGGCCAGCGGCCCGATGCGGTAGCCCGTGACCCGGAAGCGTTCGGAGTGGCGACCCGAAACCGGGATGATCTCCACGCCCCCGACCGCAAAGGGGTGCGCCACGTCCACCTCGTGCAACTCGATCTCCGGGACGCCGCGGTATTTGTCCTGCGCGAAGGCATAGTCGAAATCCTTGCGCACGCACGCCAGCGTCTGCGGCGCGGCGTAGATGTGGACCTTGTGGATGGTCGGCGGATAATCGACGAAATTGAAAGCCCGCACGTCGTCCAGCCCGCCGATGTGGTCCTTGTGTTCGTGGGTCAGCAGGATGGCGTCGATATGGCGCACGCCCGTGCGGAGCATCTGGTAGCGGAAATCGGGCCCGGCGTCGATCACCAGCCTCACGCCGTGCGTCTCGACCATAGCCGCCGTGCGCAGGCGTTTGTCGCGCCTGTCCGCCGAGGTGCAGACCTTGCAGCGGCAGCCGATGACAGGTACGCCCTGCGAGGTTCCGGTTCCCAGAAAGGTGAGTTTCATGGTTACAAAGATACGAATAAGCGAGAGCAAAAGCAAGTTTACTTGCATTTTGCCGAGCGAGAGTATCTTCGGCACAGCCAAAGTGCGAATAAGCCGAGAGAAAAAAGCAAGCTCGCTTGCATTTTTTCCGCCTCAATGTGCACCTGCCCGATGCCCGGACGCCAGCGGCGGCGGCAGGGTCAGAATCAGCCTTTTCATCGGAATATTCATAATTCCGATTTGTTTCCGGTCTTGGCCGGTTCATAACGTTTCAGGTAGTCGTCGATGAGCTCCAGCCCCTTGGCCGTGGAGATGCCGCGGAAAAAGTTGCTGATGATCTGCACGAAAGCCTCGCGCTCGGTCATCCCCTCGGGCAGCGGGATGTCCTTGCGCTTGGTGATGGCCGAAGCCGTGTAATAAAGCACCGCAATGGCCAGATCGAGGTTGAAACTCCCGGTGAAAAGCCCGTCGGCAATGCCCGTTTCGAGCATCCGCAGCAAATCGAGGCGGCTCTGGGCGGTCCCTTCGCGCATCAGCCTGGCGTGAACGGCTGGATAGAACTTGCGCAGGTTGCCCAGCAGCCGCTGTATCGTCTCCGACTCGTCGGCCACGCACCCCAGCACCATGAACATCGCTTCGAGCACGTTGCGGGCCCCGGCGCAGGCTGCGGCCCGCTCGATGCGCTTGCACTCGAAAAAACGTTCCATAGCGAGGTAGAGCAACCCCTCCTTGTCGCCGAACAGCTCGTAAAGCGCTCGTTTCGAGACACCCAGCTGCTGCGCGATGTCGTCCATGCGCACCGACCTGATGCCCTGGGCGACGAACATCTGCATCGCCTGTTCGATGATTCGTTCCTTCTGGTCCATAATCCGATCCGAATTGATACGACAAATATAGACAGGGAAACTCATGAAACAAAAAAGTTTTTCGTTTTCGGCGGTTTTTCAACGAATCCGACCAGGAAGAAGCCGTCGGGGACTACTCCGCCGAGGGCGACAAAAAAGCCGCCGCAGGAAATCTGCGGCGGCCGGGCGAAAAATCGCGCGGATTATTTGGTGACCCGTTCGAGCCAGCGGACCATCGAGAGCATGACGAGCATCGACAAGCCGCAGGCGGCGACGAACACGGCCCACGTAGCCCACATCGGCATATGGAGGTAGAGCCATCCGCCGACGAACAGCAGGGCGTTGCCCACGGCCGTGGCGGCCAGCCAGAAGCCCTGCATCAGGCCCTGCATGTGGGGAGGCGCCACTTTCGACACGAACGCCAGACCCAGCGGCGAGATGAACAGCTCGGCGACGGTGAGGATGAAGTAGAGGCCCACCATCACCCACGGGGTGACCAGCAGCGACTGCACCTCGTCGGCGCGCATGCCGGCCAGTTCGGCCTTCGTCGGCAGGGCCAGCGAGAAGAGCATCAGGAAGACGTAGGCCAAAGCGGCGATGCCCATGCCGATGGCGATCTTCATCGGGGTCGAGACCTCGATGTCGCGCTTGCGCAGCCAGCCGAAGAACCACATGATGATCGGCGTGAGGAAGACGACGAAGAAAGGATTGACGCTCTGGAAGATCTCCGCGCCCTTGATGGTCGTGAATCCCAGGTCGATATTGATAACGTCGAGATTCACGTAGTCGCGGGCGAAATAGGTCAGCGAATAGCCGTTCTGGTGGAACGACACCCAGAAGAAGATCACCACGCCGAAGACGGCGAACAGAGCGTAGATGCGCTGGCGGATCTCCTGGGCGGACATCTTGATCTCCTCGGCCGAAGCCTTGACGCCGGCGGCAGCGGCCTTTTTCGAAGGATCGGGGAACCGCTTGCGGTTGGCCATGTAGATCGCCAGCGAGATGAGCATCATCACGATCGCCGCGATGAACGCATAGTGGAAACCGCGGTTGAAGACATCGAGATAGGTGTTGCAGAAGGCCCCGAGGTCGCTCACGGGCGTTCCGTCGAGGTGCGCCGCCGAAGCGTAGGAATTGAGGTTGGCGAGGCCCTCGCCGACCATCTCCTCGCCTTTGGCAAGGTATTCGTGGCACAGAGCCGGGAGTTTGGCGTTGTAGTCGAAATTGTTGACCTTCAGCCACCAGTTGCGCACGCCGATGGCGACGAACGGAGCGAAGAAACCGCCGATATTGATGAACATGTAGAAGATCTGGAAGCCCGATTCGCGTTTGGCGCTGAATTCGCTGTTATCGTACATCTGGCCCACCAGCGCCTGCAAGTTGCCCTTGAACAAACCATTGCCGAAGGCGATCACCAGCAGTCCCAGGCAGGTCAGCGTCAGGTAGAGCCACAGACTCGGCACGGGCGTCGGCGTCGGGATGGCGATGAGCAGATAGCCGATGCTCATCACGATCAGGCCCCACATGATCGTCGCCTTGTAGTTCTTGGTCTTGTCGGCGATGATGCCGCCGACCAGCGCCAGCAGGTAGATCGAAGCGTAGAAGCCCGAATAGATATACCCTGCGGTGGCCTCGTCCAGACCGAACTTGGCCGAGATGAACAGGGTAAGGATAGCCATCATGATATAGAAACCGAAGCGTTCGCCCATGTTGGCGAGGGCCGCCGCGATCAATCCTTTGGGTTGTCCTTTCATAAATTTTTTTTGGATGTTAGTAAATGTTAGTAATAGGGATTCGTTTTCGTTCGGAGACAAAGATAGAAATTTTTTCGTATATTTGGTGTCGTAACGGCACTTTTATCAGTCGGAAAGTCTTGCCGAACCGCAGGCGGTCCGGCTTCGAATCCGTCCGGTTTTTGTCACACTTTATAGAAATCCAGCATCTCCTATGGAAAAAACGCCCCGAAGACTGCCCGTCGTAGAGCGCGACGCATGGTTGCAGCCCGTCGAAGAACATATGAACCGCCGCTACGCACAGTACGAGCGGCAGATGGCGCGGATCGAGAGCGCTTCGGGGTCGATCGTGGACTACGCCAACGGCTACCGCTATTTCGGCTGGCAGCGCGACGAGGAACTCGACGGATGGTGGTTCCGCGAGTGGCTGCCGGGAGCGCACGATGTCTACGTCTTCGGCGACTTCAACAACTGGCAGCGCACCGAGATCCGCATGCACCGCGACGCGGCGGGGGTGTGGAGCGCCTTTTTCCCCACGGCGATGTACCGCGACCGGCTGGTGCACGGCTCGCTCTACAAACTCCACGTCCACGGTGACAACGGCTGGCTGGACCGCATTCCGGCCTACGCCGCGCGCGTCGTGCAGGACGAGGCGACGAAGAACTACACCGCGCAGTTCTGGGCGCCCGCGGAGCCGTTCGACTGGCGGGGCGACGCCTTCGACGCCTCGAAGATCGGCAGCCTGCTGATCTACGAAGCCCACGTGGGCATGGCCCAGGAGCGCGAGGGCGTGGGCACCTACCGCGAATTCACCGAAAAGATACTCCCGATCATCAAGAAGGACGGCTACAACGCCGTGCAGCTGATGGCCGTGGCCGAACACCCCTACTACGGCTCGTTCGGCTACCACGTGTCGAGCTTCTTCGCCCCGACATCGCGCTGCGGCACGCCCGAGGAGCTGAAAGAGCTGATCCGCCGGGCTCACGAGCTGGGGCTCGCGGTCATCATGGACCTCGTGCACGCCCACTACGTGAAGAACCTCAACGAGGGGATCAACGAACTCGACGGCACGGACCATCTCTACTCGCCGGCGGGCGAGGCGGGCTACCAGCCCTACTGGGATTCGAAACTCTTCGACTACGGCAAGGACGAGGTGCGCCATTTCCTGCTGTCGAACGTCAAATACTGGCTCGACGAGTTCCATTTCGACGGCTTCCGCTTCGACGGCGTGACCTCGATGATCTACCACCACCACGGCTACGTCGCATTCGACTCGCGCGACCGCTTCTTCGACACGGGCGTCAACGAGGAGGCTCTCCTCTACCTCACCCTCGCCAACCGCCTCGCACACGACTTCCGGCCCTCGGCCGTGACCATCGCCGAGGACGTGAGCGGCATGCCGGGGATGTGCATCCCGATCGCCGACGGCGGCGTCGGCTTCGACTACCGCCTGGGGATGGCGATTCCCGACTTCTGGATCAAACAGCTGAAAGAGGTTCCCGACGAGGAGTGGAACATCTGGGAGATGTGGTCCGTGATGACCGACCGCCTGCCCGAAGTGAAAACCGTGGCTTACGCCGAGTCGCACGATCAGGCGCTGGTGGGCGACAAGACGCTGGCGTTCAGGCTGATGGACAAGGAGATGTATTTCCACATGGACCGCGCGTCGGAGAACATCGTCATCGACCGCGGCATGGCCCTGCACAAGATGATCCGCCTGATGACCATCTCCACGGGCGGACAAGCCTACCTCAACTTCATGGGCAACGAATTCGGGCATCCCGAGTGGATCGACTTCCCGCGCGAGGGCAACGGGTGGAGCTACGCCCACGCCCGGCGGCAGTGGTCGCTGGCGCGGAACGGATTCCTGCGCTATGCGTGGCTGGGTGATTTCGATCGGGCGATGATCCGGCTGGTGAAGAAATACAAAGTGCTCGAAGAGGGCTATGCGTGGAACCTGCTGATGGACGAGCGCAACAAAACGATGGTCTTCTCGCACGGCCGGCTGCTGTTCGTCTTCAACTGGCACCCCACGGCCTCGATCCCCGACTACGAACTGCCGGTGCAGGGGCCGGGCAAGTACGTCCCGGTGCTCTCGACCGACGAGCGGCGCTTCGGCGGCCAGGAGCGGCAGTCGATGGATGCCGAGCACTTTTCGTTCCCCGCAAAGGGCGACGACGGGCAGGACCGCCCCCGCATCCGCATCTACAACACCTCGCGCACGGCGACGGTGTTCCTGCGCAAAAGGTAGCCGAACGAATCTTATTTCGGAACTGAAAATCCCCGAGTGCCAGGGACAGCACTTTGTGCTGTCCCTGGCACTCGGCCGCAACTATTTTCAAATTTTTCCAATGATTTCATTTTGAAATTAAAAAAATAGTTATTACTTTCGTTTCTGAAACAAAATATCCGAAACAATCCGTGGACGAACGAAGAACATTCCGGCACCCCGCAACATCGGGAACTTCCAAAACAGCGGTCGCTTTTTACGCCCGCCGCAGTGAAGTGCCGAATGTATCCGCTGTAACCGGCGGCTCCGGTCGAATTTCCCCCCCCCCCTGCCGGAAAATCAGATTTTCCGGCCTGTATCCGGCACGAATAACCGCTAAAGGCATTCGTCGCCTCAGCGTATCCGCATACGCCCTATCCACTACCGGATATCCCCGTTGTCAAACAACTGCATGTCACGTCCGATCGGCACCCCCGATACGGACCGAATTCCGTTACCCGAATATCGGCCACGATCCTAAGTTCCATGTCGGAAATTCCGGCAGACGGCTGTTTCGGGTTCGAAACGGACGGTGCAGAAACCGATGAACCTATTTTCCATCCAACCTTTTTATTACTAACCAACTTAAACGTCGCGTTATGAAAAAAACAACGAAACTCATTGCTCTTTTCCTGAGCTGTGCCATGCTGGCACCTGCCTTCGTGTCGGCGAATCCGGAAGAACGATCCGCCCCGGAATCCGGAACGGTCACTGCGGAAGCCCCCGCCGCCGTACAACCCCAGACGACCTGGGAGAAAATCCTGGCCAACCTGCCGAAGGTATCCGGATATTTGCAGACGGGATGGAACTACACGTCGAACGACAAAAGTTCGAGTTCGTCGTTTCAGGCGAAACGTCTCCGGCTGCTTCTCGACGGCAAGGTCTCCGAAAAGGTCGATTTCCGGTTGCAGATCGAGGCTTTCAACGGAATCTCCGGCTCGACGAACGGAAACGGTCAGAAGAACATACAGGTAATGGACGCCTTTGCGACCTGGAAAATCAGGCCCGAGTTCAAAGTCCGCTTCGGTCAGTTCTACACGCCGCTGGGATATGAGAATTACGACATCTCGCCCGCGACGCTGGAGACGGTGGACTTCTCGAATATCGTTTACCGCATGGCCTGCCGCAATCCCTACGAATACAATCTGGTAGACTACGGACGGGATCTGGGCATCATGTTCATGGGAGATGTCTTCGACTCGGGAAAAGGATTCAGCTATCTGCACTACGACGTGGCCGTCACCAACGGCTCCATTCCCTGCAAGGACGACAGCAACAAGTCGAAAGACATCTATGTCAGCTTGACGGTCCGGCCGGCCAAACACTTCAACATCAAAGGAACATTCAACTGGGGCGAGTATACGTCCAAGCAGCTGGAAGGCGGCACAGGAGTCGGCAGCGGCGATTACAATCCGATGAATCGCTACGTGGTCGGCGCCTGGTACGACAATCCCCGCGGTTTGAACCTCCGCGCCGAATACGGACACATGAAGAGCCGGGTGAACAAAGCGGATATCGTCAAGGAGAACGGTGCGTATGTACTGGCAGGCTGGCATTTGGGCAAGTTCCTCCCGATCGTCCGCTGGGATATGTACGAGGATTGCGTGAATACGGGAACGGCGAATAACTACAACCGGATACTGATCGGCTGCACCTATTCGGTGTTCAAAAACATGAAATTCCAGGTCAACTACGGACATTTCATGTACGGCGACGACGCAAAGAAGGCCCTGGGATACGACTCCTCCGAGCAGCTCCAGATCATGGCCATGTTCAAATTCTAAACTATCGGAAACAACCGTTCACACAAAAAAGAACCAACCTTAAAAATCTGCAATCATGAAAAAATTACTCTTTGCATTGGCAGCGATCGCCGCTTTCTCGACGGTAAGCGCACAGCATCTCGGCACGGAATATCGCCTGAAGAAAATCGTCGAAGTTCCCGGACGCCAGGGAATCGCCGCAGACGAAAACTATTATTACGTTTCCGACACAAGAGGTCTTTACAAGTTCGACAAGAACTGGAACCTCGTGAAGAAACACGTTCAGACGCCCGAAACTCCCCTGTTCCCGAATCCGGAGCTGGCCAACCATTTCGGAGATATCGACGTGTGGAACGGCAAGATTTACACGGGCAACGAGAAGTTCGAATACGGCCGGGGCTACAACATCGCCATCTCGGTATACGACGCCGAGACGCTCGAATGGATCGAGGATATCCCCTGGTGCGCCGAATCGGGACAGGTAGAGGTATCCGGCCTGGCCGTGGACCGCGAGAAGAACATGATCTGGATGTCCGACTGGGTGGACAGCCGCTACGTATACTGTTACAGCCTCGAAACGGGCAAGTACTACACCAAAATGCAATGCCGTCCGATGCCGTACTGGTGCCAGGGCATTTTCATCGCCGACGGCAAGATGCTCTTCGCTGCCGACGACGGGGAATCGACCTATCAGATTCCCGACAATATCTATGTCGCCGACATCTCCGAAGTCCCCTATACGGGACTGAAAGAGGGTACCGAAGTCGTCCGGGACACGCCGTTCAGCGTAAAATTAGACAAAAAAGGCAACCCCGTCAAACGTACCGGGATGATCGCCGCCGGAGCCAAGGCCGGGCGTCTCGAACTGTTCCGCGAGATGTCGGATTTCCGCCGTGCCGGAGAGATCGAAGGTCTCTGCGTAGACCCCGTAACCGACGAACTGCTCGTATTGAACAACCGCGGCACGCAAATCATCCTCGGCATGTCGCAGGGTCCGTTCTCGGAAGAGGGCTACACCAAGGAGATTCACGAGGTATACATTTACGAAAAGGTGAAATAACACCCGGGAATTGGAACATACCCCCCCCGAAAAAAAGGCTGTCTGACAAATCGCAGACAGCCTCTTTTCGTTTCCGGCACCGTTCTATTTCGCCAGGTCGCGCACGAAGGCCAGCGCCTTGTCGTAGTCGGGTTCGTGGGTGATCTCGGGCACATACTCCACGTAACGCACCACGTCGTCCCGGTCCACGACCACCACGCCGCGGGCCAGCAGGCGCAATTCGTCGATCACGAAGCCGTATTTCATGCCGAAATCCAACTCCTTATAATCCGAGAAGACGTGCACGCGGTCGATCCCCTCGGCGGCGCAGAAACGCTTCTGCGCGAAGGGAAGGTCCACCGACAACGCCAGGACGACCACGTCGTCGCCCAGCTTCGAAGCCTCGCGGTTGAACCGGATGTTCTGCAACGAGCAGACCGGAGTGTCCACCGAAGGGAAAACGCTGAAAATGCGTATCTTGCCGCGAAAATCCTCCGACGAGACGGGTTGCAGCGCAGCGTCGATGACCGTAAATGAGGGGGCCTTTTCGCCCGCCTTGCAGCGATTGCCGACAAGCGTCACGGGCTTGCCGCCGAAAGTTACTTTGTGATCCATAATTCGTCTGTTTTTTGAATGAATTCTACAATTCCGATGCCGCCCGGCTATTCGGCCGCCTTGATCCGCGCGACGGCCTCGGCCACCCCGCGGTAAAGCTCCGGCAGGTCGATGCCCCCGATGCGGCGGTTTTCGACGACGATACGTCCGCCGACCACGACCGTCTCGACATCCGACGCCTTGCCGCAGTAGACCACATTCGACACGACATCGTGAACGGGCTGCAAATGGGGTTTCTGCATATCCACGACGATCACGTCGGCCAGCGCGCCCGTGCGGATCACGCCCAGCTCGCCGTCGGCATACCCCATCGCCCGGGCGCCGTTGGCCGTCGCCAGCCGCAGGGCCTCGTAGGCCGGGAGCGCCACGGGGTCGCCCGTCGCGGATTTTTGCAGGAAAGCCGCCGTGCGCAGCTCCTCGAACATGTCGAGGTCGTTGTTCGAGCAGGTTCCGTCGGTGCCGACCGTCACCAACGCCCCGGCGGCCCGCAGCCGCTCGACGGGAGCCACGCCGCTCGAAATCTTCATGTTGCTCTGCGGGTTGTGCGACACGGTGACGCCCCGCGCGGCGAGGGTCCCGATGTCGCTGTCGGTCACGTGGATGCAATGGGCGCCGATCGTCTTCGGACCCAACAGTCCCAGCGCGTCGAGGTGTTCGACGGAGGTGCATCCGTATTTCTCGCGCACGATGCGCACCTCGTCCTGCGTCTCCGAAATGTGGGTCATCAGGTGCAGGCCGTACCGGTCGGCCAGCTCCTTGCCGCGCAGGAGGTTTTCGGGCGACACGGTGTAGGGCGAATGGGGCGCCACGGCAATCCGCACCCGGCCGGAACCGGCGGCGGCCAGCCGCACGGCCTCCCCGACCCGGGGCAGCACCTCATCGGCATTCGTATCGAAATAATTGCAGCCCAGCAGGGCCCGGATGCCCAGCCGTTCGGCCACTTCCACGCAACGATCCTCGAAATAGTACATATCGACGAACGATGTCACGCCGCCCAACAGCATCTCGACGATGCCGAGCGTCATGCCCAGCTTCACGTCGTCAGGGGTCTGGTGCGCCTCGAAAGGCCAGATATAGTCGTGGAGCCACGCCATCAGCGAGATGTCGTCGGCATAGCTGCGCTGGAGGGTCATGGCCGCGTGGCAATGGGTGTTCACCAGCCCCGGCATCACGAGTTTGCCCCGGCAGTCGATCTCCCGGAGTCCGGGATGCGCCGCGCGGAACGCCGCAGCATCCGCCTCCGAAGCCGTCGCCAGCGCGATGCGGTCGCCGTCGGTGCCCACCCAGCCCGTAAAGATCCGGGGGTCGCCGCCGGAGGCCGTCATCGGCAGCACCGTCGCGTTTGAAAAGAGTATCGGCATCTAATTCTTAATTTTTAATTTTTCACTCTTAATTTTCACTTTCCCGCGCTCGGGCTTGTCGATGGAGTTGCCCTGCACGGTGATCACGTCGCGGCCGTCCACCGAGTTGGAGTAGACCTGGATCACCTTGTTGAAGGCTCCCGGCTCGCTCTTGTGGGGTTCGTACACGATGCGGATCACCCCCGAGTCGGCGGGCGCCACGGGGCGCTTCGAGAACGAGGCGCTGAGGCACGAACACGAGGTGATGACGCGCACGATGACCAGCGGCGCCGTGCCGTCGTTGACGAACTTGAATTCGTGCACCAGATCGCCGCCCTTGCGCGGCACGTCGCCGAAATCGTGGGTCGGGTCGTCCATCTTCAGGTGCGCCCCCTTAGCGGGTCTTTCGGCATACGCCGCCCCGAAAAGCAGGCAGGCGAGGATTGTCAGCAGTAGTATTTTCATCGTTCAAATTTATTTAATCCAATATCATACCAAATGCCCTAAATCCCGGCTCTTAGCCGGGCAGGCGGAAAGCCGGATGGAAAGCGTTCCGACGAACCGTCGCCCCCTAAATCCCGGCTCTTAGCCGGGCGGGCGGAGAAGCGGACAAAAAGCGGGCACCGTCCCGATCGCTCTTAAAACAGGCTTCCTAAGCCTGCATGCGGAAGATATAGGTTATCGTGCCGCCCTGCACCGCCGCGCGGCTCTCGGTGAAACGCGCCTTGCGGGCCGCGGCTTTGGCCGCCTCGATCAGCTCGGCGGCGTCCGTGGTGGAGCCTTTCGGCTCGTAGGAGGCGCCCGTCACGCGCCCTTTGGCATCGACCGTCACGCGGATGACGACCTTGCCGCTCTTCGAACCCGGATACGACGGCCTGGGGAGGTCGCCCACCAGTCCGCGTCCTTTCAAGCCCTGGTCCAGCTGGTCCAGCCCGTCGGGATTGAGCCCCGGCCCGGTGCCGCTGGCCTTGTCCTCGCCCTGCGGAGCGCGGGGATTGCCCGCATTGTCGGGTTCGTCGGCCCCGCCCTTGTTCATCTTGAAGAGCGCCTTGGGGTTGGGGGTCTGGGTCACCTCGTCCTTGCCGGCGACCTGCGCCGTCTGCTCCACGGGAGCCGCAACGTCGTGCACGCGCGGCTCGGTGGCGATCTTCACGGGCGGCTTCGGCGGCTCGGGAACAGGCGGCTCGGTGAAATCGACGAGGATCGTGTCGCCGGGCTTCTCCACCGCCTGCGAAACGTCGAACGACACCAGCGCGAACGAACCGGCCAGCAGCACGCAGTAGACCGCCGCCGCGACCGCCGCCCATCGGCGAGGATTCTTATTATCGGGATCGTAATAATACATTGGCTTCCCAATTAAAAATTAAGAATTGAAAATTGTCCGTACGGCAAATCCGGCCACACATCCACAATATCTCTCTTTCAATTCTCAATTTTTCATTTTTAATCGAACTTATTTCGGCGATGTCGCCAAAATAAGTTTGTAATTGTTGTCCTTGGCGATGTTCATGACCTTGACCACCTCATCGACGGCCACCGTCTTGTCGCAGTGGAGCGACACCGTGGCGTCCTTCTGGCCGTCGAGGCGCGCCTTCAACGCCCGCTCCACGCCCTCGATGCCCTGCACCTTCTGCAACTCGACGTAGTAGTTGTACGACGCGCCGCTCTGCTGGATCGAAACCGTGGTCATCGCCTTGTCCTTCAACTGGTTCGAGCTCTTCGGAAGCATCAGTTTCAGGGCGTTGGGATTGATCAGCGTCGTGGCGATCAGCAGAAACAGCAGCAGCAGGAACATCAGGTCGGTCATCGACGAGGCCGAGAACGATTTATCGACTTTCGATCCGTGTTTGATTGCCATAATGCGCTATTTTTGAACGGGTTGATTCAGAATGTCCATGAATGCGATCGAGTTGGCCTCCATCTGGAACACCAGCTTCTCGATGCGCGCCACGAGGTAGTTATAGCCGAAGTAGGCCGGGATGCCGACGATCAGACCCATCACCGTGGTCACCATCGCCACGTACATACCGCTCGACAACAGTCCCAGATCGACCGTGCCGCCCGCGGCGGACATGTCCATGAAGGTCTGCACCATGCCGAGCACCGTGCCGAGGAAACCGATCATCGGGGCGCCGCCGGCGATCGTGGCCAGGAACGGCAGGCCGTTTTCGAGTTTCGAGACTTCGAGGTTGGCGACGTTCTCGATGGCGGTCTGCACGTCGCTCATGGGGCGTCCGATGCGCTCGATGCCCTTTTCAATCATGCGGGCGATCGGCGTGTCGGTCTTCTTGCAGAGGTTCACGGCCGTCGAGATCTTGCCGTCGGAGATGTAGTCGCGGATGCGGTTCATAAAGTTCATGTCCAGCACCGAAGCCTTGCGGATGGCCATGAAGCGCTCCACGAAGATGAAGATCGTCACGCCGCCCAGCGCCAGCAGCGGCCACATCAGCCAGCCGCCTTTGGTAAACAGGGTCCACAAGCCCATGCGGGTCTCCTCACTAACGGCCACCGCCTCGGCGGCCTGCAAAAATGTCATCATAGTGTTTTACAAATATTAAAGTTTACAAGTATTCTATTCCTCAATCTCGCTTTCGAACGCTTTGGTATTTACGGCTTCCGGAGCAAGTCTTCGCTATCAGCCTGCCAAACGCAGCTTTTCAAGCCGCCCTCGGAGGGGACTTGTCGCAACGCAACCGGATTTACAACCGAAATGCAAACGGCAAAGTCTCAATTTTTAATTTTTCATTCTTCATTCTTAATTATGAACAGCGTATCCGCCGGCTCCCGCTGCCGCTCTTTTTCCGCCTCTTCGGCTGCTTTTTCGGCCGCCCGGGCCGTGCGCCGCGCCATGCGCCGGGCCTTGCGCTTCTTGTTGGTGAAGCGTTCCCGGATGCGGTTGCGCAGGTCCCGCAGGTTGTTGAAATCCTCCTTGAAGTAGACGCCGATGCCGGTCTCCTGCAAACCCTGGTTCTCGTCGAAACGGTCGATCGTCTGCGTGAAGGCTTTCAGTTTGAGCGTCCCGGCGCGGTCGATCAGGTAGGTGATGTAAGCCTCGCCCATGAAGTTGGACATCGAGTTGTTGTTCACCGTCGCCTGCTTGTTGTCGATCAGGTAGTTGCCCTCGACCTCGACGAACAGGCGGTTGTTGATGAGGCTCTTCGAGAGCCCGAAATCCACCTCGTCGCTCGTCAGCTCCGACTTGGGCCGGTAGCGGATCACCACGTTGTAGTCCGACGACGAGAGCCAGTTGCTCACCATGTTCGACACGAACTCCAGTCCCGTGGCCGCCGACACCGAACTGCCGATGTTGGCGTTGGCCTGCGACGAACTCTCGGACATGAAGCTGTTGAACAGCAGCAGGTAGAGGAACTGCGTATCGACCGTCTCGGGGGTCGAGAGAGCGTTGGCCACCAGCGTCTGGGTCTCGGGATCGGAGCCGGGCACCCGCACGTCGAAACCGATCGAGGGGTTCGACAGCCGGTCCCCGAGGTGGATGACGCACTCCACGGGCACCGAACGGTCGCCGCCGAGGTTCTCGGAGGTGCCCTGCAACAAAGGCTGCAACGAGGCTTTGAGCTTGTAAACGGCGTCGATGTCCAGCAGGGCGTTCATCGGCGAACCGGTCCACTGGATCGACGAACCGCTCTCGATGGTGAAACGCTTGTTGATGATCTGCTGGAGCGAGAGCATGAAACTGCCCTCGGAGATGGTGTAGTCGCCGTAGATCTCGAAGATATTGGCCCGGGGGTTGATTTCGAGGTTCAGGGTCCCTTCTCCGCGCCCCTTCACCGTGTTGCCCTCAACATCGATTTCGACCTCGGCATCGGGGCGCACGTTGAGCGCCATAGTGATGTTCATCTGGCTGGCGGCATCCGCACGCTGGCGGTGCTTGCGTTCGAAGAGGAGTTTCTTGCGCGCCACGTTGTCGAGCGTATCGGTCTTCTCGGGCTGCACGAAGCGCACGAAATCGGCGTTCGAGATGTTCGACTTGCTCGACAGCGGCAACACGAACGACGAATTGCCGTCGGTAGCGGCCGTGATGTCCATCCGGACGGCCCCCTTGTCGCCCGAGATGCGGGCCGACCCCGTGGCGTAGACCTTTCCGTAGAAAACGTCGTTGTCGTCGGGGCCGGTGTCGAGCACCAGCATCTGCTGCGGGGCCACCCGCACGTCGTAGGAGATGTTCGACAGGTGTTGCAGGCTCATGTCGAAGTCGAAGCGTCCGCGGTGGCCCTGGGGGTCGAACACCGCGACGTTCGAAGCCTTGAAGCGGTTGTTCTTCACCGACAGCACCGCTTCGGGCATCGAGTAGGTGACCTGCGTGAAATCGACCCGGGTTTTCAGCCCCGAGACACGGACCTCGCCGGCGAGTTCGGCGTCGCGGCGCTGTCCCTGCAAGACGAGTTCGGCCGAGGCGACGCCCTCGGTGGAGGAGATCACCCCCGTCAGAATCGGGTCGAGCAGCCCCATGTCGAGGCTATCGACATCCAGCCGGGCGTAGTAACGCATCCGGTCCGGGGCGTAGAAGCCCCGCACGAGCGTGTCGCGCTTGACGCGGTTGACCACCGTCACGCCCGCCCGGTTGCGGGCGAAGTCCCAGCGCGACGCCAGACGCATCGGCGGCGCGGGAATGTCGTTGACCTCGACGCTGTCGAAAAGGATGTCGGCCGAGATCTCGCCGCCCCGCAGCACCGATTTCATCTTCGCCGAACCGTTCGTGCGGCCCTCGATGACGTAGCCCATGCGTTCGGCGACCTGCGTGAAGGGCGACAGGTCGAAATTGCGCAGCGAGAGAGTCACCGAATCCTCGCGGCTGCGCGAGGCGACGCCGTCGAGCAGCAGTTCCTGTTCGCGGTTCATCACGAAAAACCTGTCGATGACGATCCGCGCCGTGTCGATCAGTATCTTGCGGGCATAGATCTGCCACGTCTTGTTGCCGCGGGTGATGTGCGACGGGAGTATGCGCAGGTCCACCACACGCCCGTTGGCGCCGTGCTCGTCGGCCACCGACGTACGGATTCCCACGAGGCCCGAAACCCGGCGCGTCGTGTCGTCGAAGCCCGCCGAGAGCTGCACGCGGCCCTGCCGGGCGCCGCCCGTCAGCGAGAGGCGCGGCAGGTGCAGCACCCCGGCGTAGAGGTCCTCGGCCGAGGCGTAGACCGCCAGCGAGTCGCCGCGGTTCGAGGCGTTGACCGAGAGGCGCGTGGCCAGCATCCGCCGGCGCTCGATGTACTCCGACGAGGCTTTGAGCGACAGCTGGTCGCTGGCCGGATTGAACAGCAGCTGGAGCGACGATCCGTCGGCCACCTGCAAGCCCGCCGACACGGCGTCGGCCACGGGGTTGAAGTTGCGGATGTTGACCGAGAGCAGCGAAAAATCGTTCGCCACGGCGGCCTTGCGCTCCGAAGGCCCCGTTTCGGGCGGGGCCTCGCTCAGCATCGGAAGGTATTTCCACGCGCTCCGCCGCAGGTATTCGAACACCGTGCGGTAGCTGGTCTTGGAGCGGAACGTGGCGTCGGCGAAGTCCGAGCGCAGCTCCACGAACTTGCTCTGCGCGGAGTTCTCGCCCGTGACGGTCATGTTCGTCGCCTCGATCTCCTTGTCGTTGTAGCGGTAGCGGGCGCCGGTCACCTGGATGCGGCCGTTCAGGTCGTCCAGCGAACGCCCCCCGGCCTTGGCCGCGATGTGCGCCGAGAGCTGCGACACCGAGTCGCGGCGGTTGATGTGCAGGCGCGCCAGATCGGCGTGCCGCAGGTCCATCGTGAAGTCGTAGCGCGGCACCGAGTCGTTGAAATCCACCAGTCCGAAGAAGTCGAAGTCCAAATTGGGGTCGCGGGCCGTGATCAGGCCGTCGAACTCCCGGTTGCGCAGACGGCCGTCCAGCCGCAGCGAGTCGTAGACATAGCCGTTGAAGCCCAGCCGGGTGACGTTGCCCACGACGTTGGCGTCGGCCACGCCCTTGCCGATCACGCCATCGACATAGGCCGTGAGCGTGGCATTGCCCAGCAGATCGCGGCGGTCGAGCAGGTCGCCCAGCCGCAGGTCGCGCGTCTCGACATCGCCCCGCACGCTGCTCAGGCCCCTTTTCAGCGGCGACATCCGCAGGTTGCAGGACACGTCGCCCACCTCGGTCGCGGCCCCCAGCTGCATGTCGAACGCCGAGAGCTTCCCCTTGAAGCGGGCATCGAGGTCGATGCTCCCCGAGTTGCCGAGTATCCCGACCAGCCTGTCCGGGAGTTTGCGCCCGGCGATGCCGAGGGCCAGCCCGTCCATCGCCTCGGCCGAGGAGTGCAGGCGGGGCACCGAGAGGTCGAACCACGTGTCGCGGATCTCCGGCAGCCCCTTCACCGCGGCGTCGGCCACGAGCGTCGTGCCCTCGCCGATGTGCATGCTCCGGACCTTGGCCGTGAAATCCGCCACCACGCCCGCGACCTCGATGTCTATATCGCTGAAATCCAGATGCCAGTCGCGCAGCCCGGGAGCGAACCACGCGATGTCGTCGGTCGAGACCGACGTGTTGCGCAGCGCGGCGTCGATGCGCACCTGCCCGAGAAAATCCTTGTATTCGGCCCACGAGTTGCCGACCAGCGAGATGTAGGGAATCCGGACGTTGGAACGCGCGGTGACGATCGAGGCGTCCTCGAAGCCCAGACACCCCTGCGTCATGTAGAAACGCCCCGCGAGGTGGTCCAGCACAAAGCCGCTGCGCTCGCGGGCCGTGAGGGCCGCGACGGTGGTGTAGATGGCCGACCCGTCGATGGTGAAGTCGTCCACGCGGGCCGTCAGGCCGTAGAGGTGCATGTGCGAGAAGTCGATGCCGTAGTCGCGGTGTCGCGCGAGGCTGTCGATCCGTTCGAGGCAGAGGTCCATATTCTCGATCGAAGCCCGGCTGATCGAGAGTTTGAAATTGCCCTTCCGGGGTTTGTCGGGATCGGATATGCGGCTGACGATCTGCTTGATGTTCATCTCCCCGTCGGGCATCTGCCGCAGGTAGAGCTTGGCGTCGGCGATCTCCCCGCGGCTGAACGCGAGGCCCCCGCCGAAGAGGCCGAAGCCCGTGACGTAGGCGTCGAGCTTCCCGACGTAGAGCAGCGTATCGCGCCCGTAATCCTCGACGTAGAAGCCCTTGACCTTGATTTTCGAGAAGATGCCGATGTCCACGCGTTCGATCGACACGGTGGTCTCCAGCTTGCGCGAAACGGCCTCCGCGGCCTTGTGCACCACGAAGTTCTGCACGGCGGGAATGTCGAGCAGCAGCGAAAGGAAAACGGGCAGAATTATCAGCAACAAAACCGCCGCCGAGAACACCTTTCCCAATATTTTTATACCTTTGCGCATCAGGAGCTCGTTATAACCTGCAAATTTAACGAAAATAGTTAAAAAACAATTATAATTCCCGATGGATATTACAATTCTGGGCATCGAATCCTCGTGCGACGACACCTCTGCGGCGGTGCTGCGCGGCAACGTGCTGCTGTCGAACGTCATCGCCTCGCAGGCCGTTCACGTCAAATACGGCGGCGTGATCCCCGAACTGGCCTCACGGGCCCACCAGCAGAACATCATCCCCGTCGTGGACACGGCGCTCCGGGAGGCCGGGATCGACGCTTCGCAGCTCGACGCCATCGCCTTCACGCGCGGCCCCGGACTGGTCGGCTCGCTCCTCGTGGGCGTGTCGTTCACCAAGGGCCTCTCGATCGCCCGCAACATCCCGATGGTCGAGGTCAACCACCTCCAGGGCCACATCCTCTCGCACTTCATCGACCTGCCGGACCGCACGCTGCCCCACCCCGGTTTCCCGTTCCTGTGCCTGCTGGTCAGCGGCGGCCACACGCAGATCGTGCGCGTGGACTCCCCGCTGGAGATGGAGATCATCGGCACGACGATCGACGACGCCGCGGGCGAAGCGTTCGACAAGTGCGCCAAGGTGATGGGTCTGCCCTATCCGGGCGGTCCGGTGATCGACCGCCGGGCCAAGGAGGGCGACCCGAAGGCGTTCCGTTTCGCACGCCCCCGCGTCGATGGTTACGACTATTCGTTCTCGGGGCTGAAAACCTCGTTCCTCTACACGCTGCGCGACGCCGTGGCGGCCGACCCCGACTTCATCGTGAAGCACGAGGCGGACCTCTGCGCGTCGCTGCAATCCACCATCGTCGAAATCCTGCTCGACAAGCTCGTCCGCGCCTCGAAGGAGACGGGCATCCGCGACATCGCCATCGCGGGCGGCGTCTCGGCCAATTCGGGGCTCCGCGACGGCATCGTCGAGACGGGCCGCCACCGGGGGTGGCGGACGTTCCTGCCGGAATTCAAGTTCACGACCGACAACGCCGCGATGATCGCTATGGCAGGTTATTACCGTTACAAGCAGGGGGAATTCGCCTCGCTCGACGTTTCGCCCGTGGCGCGCCTCGAAGAGTTGTAGAAAGGCCGTTTCGTTACACAAAAAGTCCGGAAGCGATCGGATTCGGATTTTTTTGTCTATATTTGCACTACGTCCGCAATAGCGGGCCGCTTGACTTTCCATGGAAATCTGGTAAATTTTTTGCGAACGGTCGAGCACATATTCCTGCTGTTACGGCGCGCCTGCGCCGGGACTGGCACGGGATATGATTCCTACGTCACAACGGCGCGGGCTATATGTGCTTATTTTTCGCAAGGCTTACCAGAGCCCCCATGGGAATAATGCAACAGTAGTCCGCGTTTTTTCGGCGTGGTGCGCCGGGAGCGCGGACATGGATCAGAAACACGGAAACCCGCCTCCGCCCCTAAAACCCGCCTCTCAGGCGGGTGCGGATAAGGGACCCCAAAACGACTCGGCTCCATGACAAAGGAATCCATCCGCGAACGCAACCTCGAAGACTGGCAGCGCCTCCAGCAGATTATCGACGATTCGGGACTCACGATCAACGCTTTCGCCCGCCATATCGGACTGTCGCGGGGCGAAAATCTCTATCAGATCAAGCGCGGGCACAACGGCATCAGCCGCGACCTGGCGCTGCGCATCCACACCCATTTTCCGCAATACGGCATCGGCTGGCTGCTCACCGGCATCGACGACTCCCCGGGCGTCCTCTACGCCCCCTACTCCGGCTGGGTATAGGAGCGCCCGGACCGCCACGGAAAACCCCTTCCGAACATACGTCCGGAAGGGGTTTCGCATAGGACCGGCGTCGGTCAGAACCGGTTTTTCAAGCCGGCGGCGAAAGTTTCGTATTCCGCGCGCAGCGAGGCCATCAGCTCCCGCACCGACTGGATCTTCTCGGCACGCCAGGCGTTCGCCCCGCAGAAGGCGTAGCCGTTGCGGAGCCTGCCCCTGAAGGCGTTGTAGAGCGCCAGCATGATGCAATAGGGGCTGTGCGTCACGTCGCAGGTCTTGATGCAATCGAACGGGCAGCTCTTCGGGCGTTTCAGCCCCTCTTTCACCCGGTCGAGGAACGAATTGCGGATGGCCCGCCCCGGCATGCCCACAGGGCTCTGGATGATCTCGATGTCCTCCTCGCGGGCTTCGATGTAGCTCTGCTTGAAGGCCGGATCGGCGTCGCACTCCTCGGTCGTGACGAAGCGCGTGCCCATCTGGACGCCCGCGGCGCCCAGCTCCATGATGCGGTAGATGTCCTCGCCCGTGTAGATGCCGCCGCCGGCGATCACCGGAATGCGGCAGTCGTGTTCGAGCTCGAAGGCCCGGACCTCGGCGACGATCTCCGGAACGAGCGTCTCCAGCGAATAGTGCTCGTCGGCGATCTGCTCGGTCTTGTAGCCCAGGTGGCCGCCCGCCTTGGGGCCCTCGACGACGATGGCATCGGGGATGTACTTGTACTCCGAGAACCATTTCCGGCACAGCAGTTTCGCGGCGCGCGCCGACGAAACGATCGGAGCCAGCTTGGTCCGGGCGCCCTCGGTCAGGAACGACGGCAGGTTGAGCGGGAGCCCGGCTCCCGAGAAGATGATGTCGGCCTTCTCGGCGATGGCCGTGCGCACCATGTCGGCGAAGTTGGACATGGCGACCATGACGTTGACGCCGATGATGCCGCGCGTGGCTACGCGGGCCTTGCGAAGCTCCTCTTTCAGCCCCCAGATCGAGGCTGCGCGGTAGTCTTTCGAGTAGTCGTTATAGATCGCCCCGAGGCCGGCCGACGAGATGACGCCGACGCCGCCCTGATCGGCCACGGCCGAAGCCAGGCCCGCGAGAGACACGCCTACGCCCATGCCGCCCTGCACGATGGGCATCGAGGCGCACAAATTTCCGATTTTCAGTGATTTCATGCTGTTTATTTTCAAAATCCGGTTACATAACCACGACGAAGGTACGGAAAATCGGACCGTTTGATTCCGCGCGGGAACATATTTAACGCAGGCTTCACATTGCCCGCCCGGAAAGCGGCGCCGGACAGCGGGGAGGGGCTGGCGGGAAGGAACGGCGGGGAGGAACGGCGGAGAGGAACGGCGGGGAGGAACGGCGGAGAGGAACGGCGGGGAGGAACGGCGGAAAGGAACGGCGGGGAGGAAACGGCGGGAAGAAAACGCCGGGGAGAAAACGCCGGGGAGGAACGGTGGGGAGGAACGGTGGGGAGAACCGACGGGGAGGAAACGGCGGGGAGAAAACGGCGGGGAGAAAACGGCGGGGAGAAAACGGCGGGAAAGAACCGCCGCGCTCCGTCCGGGCAGGCACCCGTCATCCGTCCCTCACCGGCAGAACCGCACGCCCCGGACCCGCTTGCGGTCCCGGCCCGCGACTTCGCGCTCGATGATGCCCGTCACAACGTCGGCGGCGTCGTGCCAGCGGTTGGCGCGGAATTTCCGCCGGTAGGTCGTCAGATGGGCGTACAGCTCGGGCCAGCGGAGGTTCCACCCCCGGGGCCACCGCAGGAGGTGCAGGACCGTCGCCGAATTGGAGAGGATGCGGGCCTCCTTGTTGGCGCTCTGGTGGAACCACTCGACCCGGACGCCCGGAGCCAGCGCCTGCACGGCCCGGGCGAATCCGCGGCCGCCGTTGTTGCTCTCGACGGCCGCCTGCCGCGTGTCGGAGCGCACTAACGCCTCCCCCACCAGCGGCTCGGTCGTCTCCATCGGTTCGCGCGAGTAGACCGCATCGGTGACGTAGATCACCCCGTCGGCATCGACGGCGTAGCAGATCGAGCAGAGGTAGTCGTCGCCCGTGTCGGCCGTGTCAGTGTAGTTGGCGCGGCGGACGATCTCGCGGGGAAGATCGTCGTACTCGGCGAAATTCAGCCCGTACAAAAGTCCCTCGCGGGACGAGGGGCGGCCCTGGTACATCGCCTCGAATTGCAGGGGGTCCAGCCGCCGTTTGGCCGCCAGCAGGGCCGCGCCGTGCTGCTCCTCCCACAACGCTTCGCCGGGCTGCCGGGGGTCGATGCCGGTGGGCGGACCGCTTTTCAGGGCCTCGAAATTGAGGTGCAGCCACCGGTCGGCGGGCAGGTTCTCCAGCTGCGGCCACTCGCGCAGCTCTTCGACAGGCTCGCGGGCCGCGAGGGTGCCGATCAAATCCTCCTCGTGCCAGCGCGTGAAGACGATCAGTTCGCGCGAGGCGTTGTGCATGCGGGTCCTCACCACCGAGGTGTACCACTCCCAGCAGTTGGCGCGGACGAGCGGCGAATTGGCTTCGAGCGCATCCTTATAGAGGTCGTCCAGCACGAAGCAGTCCACACGGTTGCCCGTCAGCGACCCTTCGCGCCCGACGGAGAGCAGTCCGCCCCGGCGGCCGATGATCTCAACCTCGTCGGCCGTGCGGATGTAGCCCGCGGGCTTCGCCCCCTGCTTGATGGCCGTGCCGGGGAAAAAGGCGGCGTACTCCCGCGATTCGAGGATGCGCTGCACGCGGCGGTTGAACTTCGAGGCCAGCGACCCCGAATAGGAGGCGACGGCGACCCGCAGGTCGGGGTCCAGCCCCAGCAGGTAGGCCGGGAGCAGCGTCGTGGCCCCGACGCTCTTGCCGTGCTGCGGCGGCATGGTGACGATCAGCCGCCGGATGCGCCCCGCGGCGAAAGCCTCCAGCACGCGGTAATAGGTCCGGTGGAAGGGTTGCAGTTCGAGAAAGGGATAGACGCCGAGGGCGAAATCAGAAAAAGTCATCAAGATAAGGTGAAAGGTTAAAAGTGAAAGGTGAAAGGTGAAAGGTAAAAAACGAAAAGTGCAGGTTCTTCAATTCGTTGCGACTTAAAAAACTTTTCACTTTTAACCCTTCACCTTTCACCTTATTAAACCCCCTTTGCGCGGCGCCGCGGCGGGCAGGTTTTTTGAGGGTGCACCCCGGCGGCAGCGCCGTGCCGGGAAGGGAGGGGCCGGGGTGCGGGCGGAGCGTCAGAGATACGCCCGCAGTTCGGAGAACGAGAAGTCGTTCAGGACCTCGCCGCCGTCGCCCGCGGTGTGGAACTCCCACCACACGGGCACCAGGTCGGCGATCACGTCCCGGTCGCCTTCGGGCAGGCGCTCGACCCGCCGGTAGACGATCACCGAAGCCGTCAGCCGGCATTCCGTGTCGCCGAAAGCAAACGAGAGCGAACCCGAAAAGTAACTTCCGCCGCCGATGGCCTCCGCCAGACGCGCGGCCACTTCAAGGTAAAGTTCCGTTGATACCGAATAGATCATTGATTATGAATAGTTTTTTGGAAAATGTTTGCAGAAATCGAAATAAATTGTTTAACTTTGTAGCGCAAAGATAAGTTCAATATTTGAATTTTCAATCGAAAAGTTAAAATATTTGATATAAAAAATTCCGATAAGACGGCCATGAACGAACGGGTGAAACTGATACGCAAACAGCTCGGCATGACGCAAGAGCAGCTGGCACAGCGGCTTGGCATCGGCAAAGCGGCGCTTTCGATGATCGAGACCGGCAAGGCGGGGCTCTCGGCCCGCAACCGCAACATACTGGTTCAGGAATTGAACGTGAATCCCGACTGGCTCGAAACCGGCAAGGGCAACATGTTCAACGCCGAACCCGACCTGACGGCCTACATGCACCGCACGGACAATTCGCTGCCGTTGCAGAGCGTGCCGCTCTATTCGATCGAGGGCACGGCGGGGCTGGTGCCGCTCTTCTCCGACCGGACGCAGACCAAACCCGTCAATTTCATCCACATCCCCAACCTCCCGAAATGCGACGGGGCGATCTACATCGTCGGGGATTCGATGTACCCGCTGCTGAAGAGCGGCGACATCGTGCTCTACAAGCAGCTGCACGACATCGACGACATCTTTTGGGGCGACATGTACCTGTTGTCGATCGACATCGACGGCGAGGAGTACGTGACGGTGAAATACATTCAGAAATCCGACCGCGAGGATTACGTGAAGCTCGTGAGTCAGAACGTCCACCACGCCGACAAGGACGTGGAAATCTCGCGCATCCGCGCCATCGCGCTCGTCAAGGCGAGTATCAGGATGAATTCCATAAGGTAAGGTACGAGCAAAAGAACGAATAAGTGCCATCGGCACACGGCTGAAAAGCGGGAACATACGTGCTTGCACGGCAATGTTCCCGCTTTTCGGTCGTCCCGCCCGCGGTGTTCGTTCTTTTGCCGCCGCCCGCATGGAAAAGGCGACGCGGCGCGCAATGCAATGAAACGACGCGAGGCAACTCAGCCCGGAAAAGACCGCCGCCCTATTGCGATTTGCGGACCTCCCCGGTCAGCAGCCAGCAGAAGTCGATTTGGGGGTAACGGCGGCAGATGCGTTCGGCGATCCCGGATTCGAGCGGGGCCTTGCCGGCCTTGATCCGGTAGAGAAGTTCGCTGTCGGGAAGCCCGATTTCACGGGCGAACTCCCCGACCGCAAGCCCCGAGGCGCGCAGCACGAAGCGCAGACGCTCTTCGTCGCGGCGAAAGTCATTGGTGCGGGGACGGCAGGGATGGGTGAAAGAATTCATGACACGGCGTTTTTTACAGCGCGCCCGAAAAACGAACGCGAACTACTGTTACATTATCCAACTTGGCGGCTCTGGTAAGCCTTGAGGGGGATAAGCACATATAGCCCGCGCCGTTGTGACGTAGGAATCATATCCCGTGCCAGTCCCGGCGCAGGCGCGCCGTAACAGCAGGAATATGTGCTCGACC
>CDYH01006343.1_pt1 | contig 79856 bp, 71 predicted proteins | sample 557561 | NCBI WGS metagenome assembly CDYH01 (sample SAMEA3182056, study PRJEB8094) | gut metagenome | biome: human; feature: gut; material: Stool; isolation source: human stools | place: Canada | collected 2012-10-31 | reverse complement strand
GTTGGTTTTCTATATATAAAAAAAGGAGAATTACAACCCAAAAATGAAAATCTTTTCGCAAAATTATTCACAACTTTGTCACATCAAAAATGGTGCAACCCTGAATCATGCTAAACAACACGCAGACATATAGCGATATGTGGCAGACCTGCTTGGACCGGATCAAGGCCCGGACATCCGCCGAGGAGTTCGAAAAGTGGTTCCAGCCCATCATCCCGCTCGAATTCGACGGGACGACGCTGCGGTTGAAGGTTCCCAACGAAAGCTATGTCCGCCAGATCGAGAAGAACTACATCCCGTTCCTCAAACCGATCATATCGCAACTCTACGGACAGCAGACGAGGCTGCACTACGCCGTGCCCCGCGCGACGGCTCCGGCGGTCCCCGTGGCGGCCGATGCCGACACGACGGCCATCTCGCGCTTCAACACGCAGACCAACACGGCAAATATAAAGAATCCTTTCGTAATTCCGGGACTCAAAAAGATAATCATCGACCCGCAGCTGAATCCGAACCTCACGTTCGCAACCTTCATCGAGGGCGAATGCAACCGGCTGGCCCGCTCGGCGGGTATGTCCGTGGCGGTGAATCCGGGCAACAATCCCTTCAATCCCTTATATATATATGGTGATTCGGGATTGGGCAAGACCCACATCGTGCAGTCGATCGGCCACGAGGTGCGCCAGCGTCATCCGGAATTGCAGGTGCTGTACGTCTCGATGAACAAGTTCCAGGCCCAGTTCCAGACGGCCTACAAGAACGGCGAGATCCCCGACTTCATCCATTTCTACCAGATGATCGACGTGCTCATCATCGACGACATCCAGGAGCTGACGGGAAAGACCGGTACGCAGAATGCGTTCTTCAACATCTTCAACCACCTGCAACTGGCCGGCAAACAGCTGATACTCACCTCGGACAAACCGCCCGTGGAGCTGAAAGACATCGAACAGCGGCTGCTGACGCGTTTCAAATGGGGACTGTCAGCCCAGCTGAACACCCCGGACTACGAGACGAAGCTCAAAATCATCCGCGCCAAGGCGCAGAAGCTGGGAGCTCAGATTTCGGACGACGTGGTGGCCTACCTCGCGGACAACATCTCGGCCAACGTGCGGGAGATCGAAGGGGCGCTTTCGTCGCTGGTGGCCAACGCCTCGTTCCTCGGACGCAAGATCACCACGTCGCTGGCCAAGGAGATTCTGAAAGTCTACGTGAAGCTCTACCAGAAGGAGGTGACCATCGACCACATCATCGAGGTCGTGTGCGAATACCTCAATCTCGATTTCGCACGCTTCAACTCCACGGAGCGCACACGCGAGATCGCTCAGGCGCGGCAGATCGCCATGTATCTGGCCAAGCAGCACACCAAGGCCCCGCTCACGACGATCGGATCAGCCATCGGAGGCCGCAACCACGCCACGGTGCTCCACTCGTGCAAGGCCGTGTCGAACCTCATCGAGACCGACAAGGCGTTCCGCCGCCAGGTCGAGGAGATCGAAAAACTCGTGCTCGCCCGTTAGGGCAAACATACCGTAAGGACAAACAGAAGGTCGTGACATTCGTTGTCACGACTTTTTCGTATATTTGCGGTCGTTCCATCCTAAAAAAACGAATCGAATGGATTTTCACGCAAAAATGATCGCTCCCTGCGGTCTCAATTGCAGCGTTTGTATCGGAGCGCTACGGGAAGAAAACCCCTGTCCCGGATGCTGGGGACCCGATGATGCAAAACCGGAATTTTGTGCCTCACAATGCAAAATCGCCTCCTGCACACTCCGCCGGACATTGCCCGGAGGCTTCTGCGACGAGTGTCCGCAGTACCCCTGCGCAGAGATGACGGAACGGGAAACCCGCTATATGAACGATTATCCGCTGAGCGAATCGCCGATGGGCAACCTGGCATCCATCCGCAAAGTGGGGATGAACGCATTTCTGAATCAGGAGCGGACGAAATGGAGCTGCATTTCATGCGGCGGCACCATCTGCGTCCACACGGGACACTGTGCCGCCTGCGGAACAGACTGCACGCCCCGGAAATCCCGCTCCGAACACCTCTAAATCACTGAACCAACGCCCCGTATGGACCAACCCAAACTGGAACGCCTGCTGCGGCTGATGAAGCTGCTGACGGCGAACACCACCTACAACATCGACCAACTGGCCGAACGGCTCCAAATGTCGCGCCGCACGGTCTACCGCTATATCGACACCTTCCGCGATGCGGGATTCGTCATCAAGAAATCGGGCGACTGCATCCGTCTCGACAAGGAGTCGCCGCATTTCCGCGACATCTCGCAGCTGGTGCACTTCACCGAAGAGGAGGCCGTGATCCTGAAAAGCGCCATCGAAAATATCGACGACAACAACGTCCTGAAACAAAATCTCAAACGCAAACTCTACTCGGTCTACGACAACAAGACGCTGGCCGACACCGTGGTCCGGGGCAAGAACGCCCCGAACATCCGGCGGCTGATCGAGGCCATCGAGGAGCAGCGGCAGGCGGTCCTGCACGGTTACCAGTCGCCGCACGGCGGCGAGGTCCGCGACCGCCGGGTGGAACCTTTCGCTTTCACGACCAACTATGTGCAGGTGTGGTGCTACGACCTCGAAAGCCACTCGAACAAGCTCTTCAAAACGTCGCGCATCGGCTCCGTGGAGCTCTCCGACGCGGCGTGGGAACACGCTGCCGAACACGACGAAGGCTTCATCGACGTATTCCGCATGCACGGCGGAACGCGCCGCCGCGTGCGTCTGGAACTGGGCATGCTGGCCTACAACCTGCTGTGCGAGGAATACCCGCTGGCCGAACGCGACCTGAAACCGCTGGGCCGGGGCCGCTGGGCGCTGGACACCGAAGTCGCCGGCATGGCCGGGGTGGGCCGCTTCGTCGTGGGGCTGCTGGACGACATCCGCATCGTCGATTCGCCCGAGCTGACGAGATACATCCGGGAATACCTCGCGGCGAATGCGCCGCAGGTAGGCGAGGAAGGCGAATCTATTTTTCGCACTATTTCATAGCTGTGTCACAACCTGTCACACAAGCGCCGTTCCTTTGCAACGTGAACCAAAAACAACAAGACAATGGGAACAGCTTACAAGATCAGGTGCAAGCACTGCGGAGCGCAGTTCGAGCACTCCACGCAGCCGGGTTTCGGACTGATGCCGATGTGCGTCGGCTGCGGCGAATACGTCGAAACCGAAACGGCCATCCGGTGTCCGGCCTGCCGGCGGCGGCTCAACACCACGCAGGAGGAGTTCAACGAACAGGTCGAGGTGACCTACCTCTGGGATTGAGACCGCAAAAAAGTCGCCCCGGAAGCGCGGAAATCACCGGAAATTTTCATATCTTTGAGAAATAATTACCTTTTTCAAAAAACGCGATGACACAGTTGCAGGCAGGGGAGATGGCCCCCGATTTCAAGTCCACGACCCAAGACGGCGAACCGCTGACGCTCGCCGACCTCCGCGGACAGCGCACGATACTCTATTTCTATCCCAAGGACAACACCTCGGGCTGCACGCTGGAGGCCAAAAGCCTGCGCGACGGCAAAGCCGAACTGACCCGGATGGGATTCCGCATCGTCGGCGTAAGCCCCGACAGCGAAAAGTCGCACCGGAATTTCTGCGACAAACACGAACTGAACTTCACGCTGCTGGCGGACACCGACCATTCGGTTTGCGAGGCTTACGGCGTGTGGGCCGAGAAGTCGATGTACGGACGCAAATACATGGGCGTCCTGCGCACGACGTTCGTGATCGACGCCGAAGGACGCATCGAAAAGATTTTCAACAAGGTGGACACCAAGAACCATTACCAGCAAATCATTGATTCCTACAAACAGTAAAAAAAAACGAAAACCCAATATGGCAGAAAAAGTACAGGTAAACGCGGACAAGCTCAAAGTCTTGGACGCCGTGATGCAGAAAATAGAGAAGGACTTCGGCAAAGGCTCGATCATGCGCATGAACAGCACCGAAGTGAACGACGTGCCGGTGATCCCCACGGGGTCGATCACGCTCGATATGGCGCTCGGCGTGGGAGGGTATCCCAAAGGCCGCGTCGTGGAGATCTACGGCCCCGAGTCGTCGGGTAAGACCACGCTGGCCATCCATGCCATCGCCGAAGCCCAGAAAGCCGGCGGTATCGCAGCCTTCATCGACGCCGAACACGCCTTCGACAGCTTCTATGCGCAAAAACTGGGCGTAGACGTTGACAACCTGCTCATTTCGCAGCCCGACAACGGCGAGCAGGCACTCGAAATCGCCGATTCGCTGATCCGTTCGAGCGCCATCGACATCATCGTCATCGACTCCGTGGCGGCGCTGACGCCCAAAGCCGAAATCGAAGGCGAGATGGGCGAGTCGAAGATGGGCTTGCAGGCCCGGCTGATGTCGCAGGCGCTGCGCAAGCTCACGTCGAGCATCTCGAAGACCAAGACCGTCTGCATCTTCATCAACCAGCTGCGCGACAAGATCGGCGTGGTGTACGGCAACCCCGAGACCACGACGGGCGGCAACGCGCTGAAATTCTATGCCTCGGTGCGCATCGACATCCGCCGCGTCTCGGTCATCAAGGACGGCGACGAACAACTGGGAACCCGCACCAAGGTCAAGGTCGTGAAGAACAAGGTGGCGCCCCCGTTCAAACGCGCGGAGTTCGACATCATGTTCGGCGAGGGCATCTCGAAAATCGGCGAGATCATCGACCTGGGCGTTGATTACGGCGTGATCAAAAAGGCCGGGTCGTGGTTCTCCTACGGCGACAAAAAGATCGGCCAGGGACGCGACGCGGTCAAGGAACTGCTGCAAAACAACGAGGAGCTGCGCAACGAGATCGAGGCCAACGTCCGAGAGGCCATGAAGACCAAAAAGGAGTAACATATGGGGTATACTGCCGAGGATGAGCTGCTTATAAAGGAAAAATGGGATGATCTCCTGCTGTCCTGCACCAAGATCTGCAAGAACGACGAGGACTGGAATTTCATCAAACGGGCATTTTTCCTGGCCAAGGAGGCACACGAGGGGGTAAGGCGCCGCTCCGGCGAGCCGTACCTCCTGCATCCTATTGCAGTAGCCAAGATCGTCATCGAGGAGATCGGGCTGGGTGTGAAATCGGTCGTCGCGGCGCTGCTGCACGATGTCGTGGAGGACACGGAATACACCGTGGAGGACATGGAACGCATTTTCGGACCCAAAATCGCCTCGATGGTTGACGGCCTGACGAAGATGTCGGGCGTATTCAACGCCGACACCTCGGAACAGGCCGAATATTTCCGGAAAGTGCTCCTCACGCTTTCGGACGACGTAAGGGTCATTCTGATAAAGATCGCGGACCGGCTGCACAACATGCGCACGCTGGGGGCGATGCCGATGAACAAACAGATAAAGATCACCGGCGAAACCATCTACCTCTTCGCGCCGCTGGCTTACAGACTGGGGCTCTATTCGATCAAAAGCGAACTGGAGGACCTCTGCATGAAGTACCGCTTCCCGCAGCAGTTCGCCGAAATCACCCAGAAATTACAGGAAAGCGAGGCTTCGCGCCGGGAATTCATCGACAAGTTCAACGCCCCGATCATCGCTGCGCTCAACCGCGACAATATCAACTACGAGATTTCGGGCCGCGTGAAAAGCGTCTACTCGATCTGGAGCAAGATGCAACGCAAACAGATTCCCTTCGAGGAGATTTACGACCTGTTCGCCATCCGCATCGTCTTCAAACCGCTGCCGTTCCCCTCGGAAAAGACCCAATGCTGGCAGATCTATTCCACGATCACCGACATCTACACCCCCAAGCCCGACCGGCTGAGGGATTGGATTTCGATGCCCAAGGCCAACGGCTACGAGGCGCTGCACTCGACGGTGATGGGCCCCGACGGAGTTTGGGTCGAAGTGCAGATCCGCACGCAGCGTATGGAGGACATCGCCGAACGCGGATTCGCCGCACACTGGAAATACAAGCACGCCACCATCTCGCAGGACGAAGACGAATTCGACCGTTGGCTAAAACAGATCCGGGCGGCGCTGAACAGTCCGACGGAGAATGCCGTGGACTTCCTGGACAACTTTAAGTTATCGCTGTATACATCGGAGATAGTGGTATTTACACCGAAAGGAGAGGCCCGGAAAATGCCGTTCGGCGCCACGGCCCTCGACTTCGCCTACGACATCCACTCGAAGATCGGCAACAGCGCCATCAGCGCCAAGATCAACCACAAACTCGAACCGATCACCACGCAGATCAACAGCGGCGACCAGATCGAGATCATCACCGCCGACAACGCCCGCCCCAAGCCCGAATGGCTGGAGATAGCGACCACGGCCAAAGCCAAACAGGCGATCAAGAGCTTCCTCAAACGCGAGCGGCAGAACAACATCGAGCGGGGGATGCAGATGCTCGACGAGAAGATGAAGTCGCTGAATGTCAAACTCAGCGGCCGTGTACTGCGCAAGATCGTCCCCATCTACGACTGCAACAACAAAGAGGAACTATACAGCAAGATCGGAGCGGGAATCGTCTCGCTCGACAGCCTGGACAAGGCCCTGAAAGTCAATTCCAAGAGCAAGATACTCAAATTCTGGACCCTCTTCATCCCCAAAAAGGAGGAGGAGGACGCCGACGATCCCCAGACCCCGGGCGAAATCGCCCCGGCGGCGGATGCACAGACCACGGCGGAACCGCAGTTCGAAATCGCCGAATGCTGCAAGCCGATTCCGGGCGACAAGGTGGTAGGGTATCGTGATCCCGCGACGGGAAACATCATCGTCCACAAGGCCACGTGCGACGAGCTGAACCGACTGGCCGCACAATTCGGGCGAAACATCGTCAAGGAGGAGATCAAATGGTCGCAGCACAAGGCCATGTCGTACCTCGTGACCACGGAACTGCGCGGCATCGACCGGCAGGGTATTCTGCTCGACCTGGCGAAGGTCGTGAGCGCCGATTTCAACATCAACATCCGCGAAGTGAACATCCACAGCCACGACGGCATCTTCGAAGGCAGCGTCAGTCTCTATGTGAAGGACGCCGAAAGCCTCCACGCCGTGATGGACAAACTGCGCAAGATAAAGGGCATAGAGAGTGTCAAACGAACATTAAGCTGAGGTCATGGAGGATTTTGCATCTGTCATATGGGCCGTGATCATCGTAGGAGCGATGATTTTCAACGTCGTGTCGCAATCCCGCAAGGCCCGCGGAAAAGGTGCCCGACAGACTCCCCACGGCGAAGCATGGCCCACGTCGGCCCCCGACATGCCGATGCCTTCGGCCACACCGGCGCGCCCGGAGCCTGCTGCACCCGTTTTTGAGGACGAATGCCGGAGTCTCAAAGAAATTCCCGCTCAGGAGTACGAGCCGGAATATACGGCACCAAAAACGGCCGAAACAAAGGCTCCCCGGCATCAGACCGCCGAACGGTTCAAAACTGCGCCGGAAAAGGATGCAATCGCGGCCCACGCCATTACCGATGCGCCGGAAGAGGCGGCGGCCATCGCCGAAGAATTCGACCTGCGGCAGGCCGTGATCTACTCGGAGATACTGAAACCCCGTTTCGACGAGGAATAGGGCGGCTGGGTCCCAGAGAGCCTACATCCAACCCGGCGGCCGCTTCCGAGCGCCCTCAATCTGCAAACACTTTTCTAAACAGCATAAGAAGATGGCAACCATTTTTTCACGCATCATTGCGGGGGAGATTCCCTCCTACAAAGTAGCCGAGGATGAGAACTACTACGCATTTCTCGACATCAATCCGTTGACCAAAGGACACACGCTGGTCGTACCGAAGCAAGAGGTAGACTACATTTTCGATCTCGAAGATCAGACCTTGGCGGGCATGATGGTCTTCGCCAAGAAGGTAGCCGCCAAAATTCAGCGCGAAATAGCGTGCGCAAGGGTCGCCGTGGTCGTTTTAGGGCTCGAAGTACCGCATGCGCACATCCATTTGATTCCGATTCAGAGCGAAAACGATGTCGATTTCCACCGCGAAAAGCTCAAATTGACGCCGGAAGAGTTCCGGGAAATCGCCGATAAACTGTCGAAATAGGAGATTGTTAACAAAAATATAATTCGCTGTATTTTAGGCGGGTAGTGAGTTATCAACACTACCCGCCCTCTTTTTATTTAACATAATGTACACCAAATCAGCAAAAGCAGTCAATTCTATCGGTCAATTATCGGGAATAGCCCAAAAACACTCCAAAAGCAACCCGAAAGGGCGGGTTGTTTACATTTGTAAACATCAAGGGACGGTGAATTTTCCATTTATAATTACATTTGTAATCCATACATTTGTTTACACACCTGTTGATATATACATTTGAAAATTATGAGCCCTCAAGGAGTAAAGCCTTTTTGAGGGTCGCTCCAGCGCAAGTTAAAGCGTTAAACAATCAACAAAATATGCGATAATAACCAGCTATTTACAAGAATTACATAAAGCAAAAATTCATACTTATAGAAGGCTCTATATGGTTAGGAGATGTAAGTATGTCCAATGTCATATATATAGAATAAACAATACTATTTATCAATGATTTAGCACACATAATATAAAGTAAAAGTTTATGATAAGTTTATCGGGCATATTTAACCATATTCTGCAATTAACAAATGTAAACTTTATCGACACTTATTAACATTTTACAAATGTAGATTTTTCTTGTTTTACAAAAAACAAATCTTTATATTTGTAAAAATTTGCGCGAATGAAGGAAAAATTGCTCGATTTGATGAAACACGAGGGTTTGAAGCCGAGCCAGCTTGCAGAAATACTTGAAGTCAATCCGGCCGGAATCTCCCACATTCTCGCCGGACGCAACAAGCCGGGCTTCGATTTGCTTCAGAAAATTCTCAGAAGGTTTCCGCAAATCAACCCCGACTGGTTGTTGCTTGACTCGCCGCAGATGTACCGCGACGAACATCCCGGCATATCGCAGGCATCCGCTCCAGCGTCCGCCTCGCAACTTCCGATCGACAATGATCTGTTCGGGTCGGTCGAAGCCAAGGCCGTCTCTCCGAAAGCCGACCGTCAGGAACCGGAGATTGTCGGGGCACCGGCTCAATCGGCCGCATCCCAGTTTCCGGTCAGCCGAACCGGAGCCAGCGTTCTGCGGGTCATACTGTTTTACGACGATCAAACCTTCGAAAGTTTCGAGCCTACAAAGCGCTAAAATCTTTCACTCAAAAAATTTCCCGGAATACACCGCGTATGAAAAGCTAATCCAAGGGCAATTCAATCGTCTCGATCGTAATAACCATAATTATAAGAGCACTCCACAAGAGTGCTTTTTTTATACCCGGAATTGGCATACAACATGCACAATGAACAGTATACAAATTTGAATTAATATTAACCTTATGTTAAATTAATGACGTAATACTCTGAAATACTGAATATTATATACAACAACATCAAGCAAAACAAATCGCAAATGCAAGGTCTTCGCAGAATTTTATTACCTTTGTTCGGATTATGAAAACATTGATTATCAATCATGCGTAAAATTGCGACATATCTGTCAGCAATCATGCTGCTGACGGCCTGCATAACGAATAACCGGCAGAATAACAGAATTTTATACGTTTCGATACAACCGCTGCAAAGCCTTGTGGACAGCATTGTCGGCGGAGATTTCGAAGTCGAAGTACTCGTGCCCGCCGGAGCCAGTCCCGAGACGTTCGAACCTACGCCCAGACAATTTGTGGAGCTAAACGAAGCGCAACTTATTTTCAATGTGGGACTTATCGACTTCGAAACCTCGCTGTTGGGCAAAGTCGAACAACAGGAGAAAGTCATCGACCTGAGCCGCGGAATCGACCTGATCGAAGGCTCTTGTTCGCACAGCAGCCACGGACACAATCATACGCACGGTGTCGATCCCCATGTCTGGACCTCCCCGAAGGCGTTGCAGAAGATGGCGGCAAACGCTTTCGAAGCCATTCGCAAAGCCTATCCCGATTCGGTTAAATACGAAACCAATTATAACCGGTTGCAGAAGGAGTTACAAGCATTGGACGCTCGCACGGCGGAGAAAATCGCACGGAGCGGCATCGAATATTTCATCGTCTACCACCCCGCCCTCACCTATTATGCCCGCGACTACGAGCTGCGGCAAGTCGCCATCGAAGCAGACGGTAAGGAGCCCTCGGCCAGGCAGTTGACGGCGATCATCCGGCAAGCCCGGGAGGATGGAGTCCGCCGGATATTCTACCAAAAGCAATTCCCGGCATCGACCGTGGAGGTCATAGCCCGAGACATCGACGCCGAATACGTGGCGATTGATCCGCTGGACCGGGACGCCATAGCGAACATCGACACGATAACCGACTTAATCACCGCAAAATGAATCTGGTAACGATGCGCGACGTAAGCGTCGCATACGACGGATACGAAGCCATTCAGCATGTCGATCTGGAAATCGGCGACGACGATTTCCTGGGTGTCATAGGTCCCAACGGCGGCGGAAAGACGACGCTCGTGAAAGCCATACTCGGAACCGTGCCCCATACGGGCGAAATATGTTTGGCGCCGGAGTTGTTCCGGGGCAAGGAGCGGCTGATCGGCTATATGCCGCAGTTGTCGGATTTCGACCGGGAGTTTCCGATCTCGGTGCTCGAAGTCGTGCTGTCGGGATTGCAGGGCCGCCGCGGGTTCCGCTCCCCCTACACCCGGGAGGACCGCGAAAAGGCGATGGCGCTGCTGGCCTCGTCGGGGATTGCCGAAACGGCCCGCCAGCCGATCGGAGAGGTGTCGGGCGGCCAAATGCAGCGAGCGCTGCTGGCCCGGGCCGTGATCTCGGACCCGAAGCTGCTGATTCTGGACGAACCCGCGAATTTCGTGGACAACAAGTTCGAGAAAGAGCTTTACCGTACGCTGCACGAGCTGAATACGCGCATGGCAATCGTCATGGTGTCGCACGACATCGGCACGATCACGAGTGTCGTGAAAGAGATCGTCTGCGTCAACCGCCGCGTGCACCGTCACCGTTCGAACGTGCTGACCGAAGAGCAGCTGCGCAACTACGACTGCCCTATCCAGCTCGTTTCGCACGGCCACATTCCCCATACCGTGCTGGAGCACCACCCGGGGGACGGATGCTGCGACCACGAATAACCTGCTTGAAAAGCGGTCCTTACGGGCGACGGCATGCAAAGGATTCAAGAACGAAGTGGCCCATGATCCCCTTTTCCCGATGACACAGTTCGCCCCGAACGGGTATACTGTGTATTTCCCGTTCGGGGCGGACAAGACTGTGAGGCAGGGATGCCGCAGTCGTCGAAAATTACTTCTGGCCGTTGATCTGGCTCAGCTTCTCGAAGAGTTTGCCGAAAACATCGTCCATCTCGGCGCGCAACGCAGCGTAGTGCTTGCGGACGAGCGACGCATTGTGCGGCTCGGCGGGATTCATCGCCTTGGCGAACAGGTCGTTGCGAACGACGACAGCCTCCTGCATCACCGCGAAGATCTCCTTCTCTTTCGAAGGCTGGAAACAGATAGCCATATCGCAGTCGAAAACAACCTCTTCGAGGCGGTAATCAATCTCCTTTTTCAGATTACGTAAATTTGCCATATTCGGTAGATTTTAGAATTTTTGCTTCGACAAAGGTAGTAAAACGTTTCGGATTATCAAACATTTTCAGACTGCGGCCCCGGGAAATAATTTCCGTGCGGGGAGCGGACAAAAAAAGATTCCGGAAATCCGGAATCTTTTTGCCGATTACATTTTCTCGAGCTCCTTATAGGTTTTCCTGGCGGCTTTCTCGGCCTTCTTGGCGGCCTTGGCCTCCTTTTTGGCGATCTTCTTGGCCGCCCTCTCCTGCTGGCGGACTATCTTCTGGGCTTCGCGGGCCTCCCTTTTGGCGAGTCTCTCGGCAGCACGTGCCTCCTTGCGGGCCTCGCGGGATTCCTCGCGCACCTCTTTTTTATACTCATGCTCGTTGGGCATCTCGACGATGATCCCGTTCACCTGCTCATCGACGACCACATACGGCTCGGCAGGCTGTGCGGGCTGCGGCGCCGGCTGGGGCTTGGGTTTGGAAATCAACATACGCTGCTCGACGATGCTGTTGACCTTATAGTCGATCGTCAATTCGACACGGCGCAGCGGCGGCAGGATGTTCTCCTTCATATAGTCCCATGCGGCGGTCATCTTTTTCAGAGCCAGTTCCTTCTGATCCGGAGACTGCCGGCAGTCGAGAATCCCCAGCACGGCCTGCTTATCGGGCACGGACGACTGTGCGACCAGCGTGCGGCACATCTCCCAATCCTCGGCGACGGAATTCACCGTCACCTTGTACTTCTTCGAAAATCCGTATTTCCGGTCGAGATAAGCCTTGAAATCATTGGCACGGCGAGCAGCTAGCACCTCGTTGAATTTCACGGGACCGTCGGGCGACGAATAGCCCGTGACGGTCACCGCGCTGACCTGCTTCAAGGTGTCTTTGGCCAGGTCGGCGACGAAGGCATTGAGTTCGTCGAGCTCCTTCGGATTGCCGCTGAGCGCGGCGTTGAGCGTCGCCAGATTGATCCGGTAACGGACCGAATAGTCGGCATCGTTCCGGCTTTTGACGAGAAACCTGCGGACGATGCAGTTTCCATCGGTGGTTTCCGACAGCAATACGGTATCGGCCGCAGGCGCCGTCACCGCACTCTTGGTCTGTGCCGTCGCTCCGGCAGCGGCACACAACGCGAGAGAAAAAGCGAATGTAGATACGATTGTTTTCACGCTAAAATAGTGTTAGTTGACTGCACTACCCTCTCGCAAGATTCGTACCACGGTTTCGAACGACTCTTTTTCAATCGTCCCACAACCGCATTTCAATAAATATCCGTATCTTTGCAAAAATAATTCGTTCAAGATGGCGTACGGCAAGAAAATAACACTGTTTCTGATGGATGGCTCCGCGGAAGGGCGTATCAGTTGCGAATTGTCCAACTGGAATGGAAAAGCATACCGTATCCCGAGATCTTGTATCCGCCAATGCACGGACCGAAAGGATATGGACAATGCCGGCGTTTACATCCTGTTCGGCAAATCTGACAATACAGACAAAGAAGGTCTGGCATATATCGGCGAAGCCGACGGCATTTTGAAACGGCTGACACAGCATCTTTCGCAAAAAGATTTCTGGAATGACGCCATCGTGTTCGTCAGCAAAGACAACAACCTGAACAAGGCTCACATCAAATACATAGAGAACAGATTATACGAAGCAGCCGACGAAGTCGGCCGATACAAGCTGGAAAATTCCAACACCCCTACCCGATCGACCATCTCCGAACCGGACGAGGCCGAAATGGAGGAATTCATCGCCAATATCAAGCTGCTGATCGGCACGTTGGGTTTCAAAATCTTCGAACCATTGATTTCACAGCAAAACGCAACGCCGAACCACATCTTGTATATTCAGGCTGCCCGAGGAGCGAACGCCCGGGGGATTAGCACCACAGAGGGATTCGTCGTATTGAAAAATTCCCGAATCGCGGATTCCGTCACCCGCTCTTTCCCTGACAATTACCTGCACTTACGAGATAAATTGCTTTACAACAAGGCGATCGTTCAGGACCTGGAGGGACTCGTACTGACCAGGGACCTGTTATTTTCCAGTCCTTCCACAGCTGCCAGTATCGTCATGGGACGCAGTGCCAATGGTCTGGCAGAATGGAAAACGAAGGACGGGCGCATTCTGAAATCGCTGGAAGAGACCAAATAAAAGAGGCTGCTTGAAAGCAGCCTCTTTTCAGATATACCCTTGCAAAATTACATCCGTTCAGGAACGTCGATGCCCAACAGCTTCATGCCGCGGCGGATGACGCGGGCGACCTGCCGGGCCAGCTGAAGGCGCATCCGGCGCGTGTCGGCGTTCTCCTCCTTGAGGATAGAATGGTCGTGGTAGTAGCCGTTGAACTGTTTGGCCAGTTCGTAGACGTAGGCCCCGATGATCGACGGCGCGAAATTCTCGCCCGCAGCGGCTACGACCGCAGGATATTCGGTCAGCGTCTTCACCAAGTCGATCTCTTCGGGCAGATAGTCGGCGGAGGCAGCCCCTTCGAAATCAATGCCCGCCTCGGCGGCCTTGCGCAGGATCGAGCAGATACGTGCGTGGGTGTACTGGATGAAAGGCCCCGTATTGCCGTTGAAGTCGATCGACTCGCGGGGATCGAACAGCATCGTCTTCTTGGGGTCCACCTTTAATATAAAGTATTTGAGGGCGCCCAGTCCGACCATCGTCGAGACGGCGTTCGCCTCCTCTTCCGTGCATCCGTCCAGCTTGCCCAGCTCGGCCGACATCTCGCGGGCCGTCGAAACCATGTCCGCGATCAGGTCGTCGGCATCGACCACCGTGCCTTCGCGCGACTTCATCTTGCCCTCGGGAAGCTCCACCATGCCGTAGGACAGGTGGGTGATGTGGTCGCTCCAGTCGGCATAGCCCAGTTTTTTCAGCACCAGTTTCAGCACCTGGAAATGGTAGTTCTGCTCGTTGCCCACGACATAGATCATGTCGTCGAGCTTGTTATCCTCGAAGCGGCGGAAGGCCGTGCCCAGATCCTGCGTCATGTAGACTGACGTGCCGTCGCCGCGCAGCAGCAGTTTTTCGTCGAGGCCGTCGGCCGTGAGGTCGATCCACACCGAATTGTCGGGTCGGCGGTAGAAAACACCCTTTTCGAGCCCCTCCTCCACCAGCGCCTTGCCCAGCAGGTAGGTCTGCGATTCGTAGTAAACCTTGTCGAAATCGACGCCCAATGCCTTGTAGGTCACGTCGAAGCCCTCGTACACCCAGCCGTTCATGGTCTCCCACAGCGCGTAAACCTCGGGGTCCTTGGCCTCCCACTTGCGCAGCATCTCCTGCGCTTCGAGCATGATCGGGGCGTTTTTCTTGGCCTCGTCCTCCGACTGTCCCTGCGCCACGAGCTCCTTGATCTGAGCCTTGTAGTGTTTGTCGAACTCCACGTAGTATTTGCCCACGAGGTGATCGCCCTTCATGCCCGTCGAAGCGGGCGTTTCGCCGTTGCCGTAGAGCTTCCACGCCAGCATCGACTTGCAGATGTGGATACCGCGGTCGTTCACCAGATTGGCTTTGATGACCGTGTGGCCGTTCGCCGCGAGGATCTGCGCCACGGAGTACCCCAGCAGGTTGTTGCGGATGTGCCCCAGGTGCAGCGGCTTGTTGGTGTTGGGCGACGAGTATTCGATCATCACCGTGCGGCCCGTCGCAGGCGCCTGTCCGAAAGCGTCGTCGGCAGCGATCTCGGCGAAGCGCGCCGCCCAGAAACTGCTGTCGAGCGAGAGGTTCAGGAAGCCTTTTATTACATTGAAAGCCTTGATCTCCGGGATGTTGGCCGTCATATATTCGCCGATCTCGGTCGCGGTGGCCTCGGGCGACTTGCGGCTTCGTCGCAGCAGCGGAAACGTCACGAGGGTATAGTCGCCCTCGAACTCCTTGCGGGTCTTCTGAATCTGCAACTGCTCGTCGCCGAGCTCTCCGTAAAGCGTCTCCACCGACCGGCGGACCGCATCCGAAATAAAGGTCTCGATATTCATGTGCGAATTGATTTTTGCCTGCAAATTTAACGTTTTTCGCCGAATAATCAATCCCGTGCCCCGATATTCTGAAACAATCCGTATATTTGCCGGGTAAACCGACAAGACATTCCATGGAAATTCTCGTCATACTGCTGCTGATTCTGTTCAACGGGCTCTTCGCCATGTCGGAAATCGCGCTGATCTCGGCCCGCCGTTCGAATCTGGAAATGCAGGCCCGTCAGGGCAGCGCAGGGGCCCGCCAGGCCCTGAAGCTGGCCAAAGACCCCGACCGGTTCCTCTCGACGGTGCAGATCGGCATCACGCTCATCGGAATCCTCACGGGTATCTATTCGGGCGACACGCTGGCCGCCAAATTCGGCCGGGAACTGGCCGAACTGGGCATCCCGATGCGTGCGGCGACCGTCACGGCGCAGGTCACGATCGTCATCGCAGTCACCTACCTCACGATCATCTTCGGCGAGCTGGTACCCAAGCGCATCGGCATGAACGCCGCGGAGAAAGCCGCGAAGATCGTGGCACGCCCCATGCGGGCGCTTTCGGTCGTGGCGTCGCCGTTCGTATGGCTGCTCTCCAAAAGCACGGCGGGCGTCACCCGCCTGCTGGGTCTGCACAAGGCCGAGAGCAAAGTGACCGAGGCGGAAATCCGATCGGTCATCCGGGAGGGCGCCGAAGACGGCGAAGTGCAGGAGGTCGAGGAGAAGATCATGGGCCGCGTCTTTTCGCTGGGCGACCGCACGGTGGAGTCGATCATGACGCACCGCAGCGAGCTGGTGTGGATCGACGTGTCGATGACGGCCGACGAAATCCGCGAAGTCGTGGCCCGCGCGCCCCACAACCGCTACCCTGTCGGCGAAGGCAGTCTGGACAAACTGCTGGGCGTGGTCTACCTCAAAGACCTCTTCCTGCACCTCAATGCCCCTGCGTTCGATCTGCGCGCACTACTGACTCCCGGAAAGTTCTTCCACGAGGGATTCGAGGTCTACAACGCCCTCGAACAGCTGCGCAGCGAGCAGCTGGGATACGGCATCATCTGCGACGAATTCGGCGTCACACGCGGCATCATCACCCTGAAAGACATCTTCGAAGCGCTCGTGGGCGAGCTCCCCGACCCGCGCGAAGAGCCCGACATCGTGCGGCGCGACGACGGCAGCTGCCTCGTGGATGGACAGTGCCCCTACTACGACTTCCTCGCCTGGTTCGGGCTCGAAGAGGTGTTCCCGAACAACGCCTACAACACCGTCAGCGGCCTGATCCTCGACCAGCTGGCCCACATCCCGGCCACGGGCGAGAAGCTGTCGTGGAACGGCTTCACGCTCGAAATCGTGGACATGGACGGAGCGCGCATCGACAAGGTGCTCGTCACCCTCGAACAACCGGAACAAGCATGAAAATCGCAGACATAGAATTAGGAGACCGCCCCCTGCTGCTGGCGCCGATGGAGGATGTGACCGATCCGTCGTTCCGCTACATGTGCAAGCGTTTCGGCGCCGACGTGGTCTACACGGAGTTCATCTCCTCGGACGGGCTGATCCGCGACGCGGCCAAATCGCTCAAAAAACTCGAAATCGACGACGCGGAACGCCCCGTGGGCATCCAGATCTACGGCCATCTGATCGAACCGATGGTCGAGGCGGCGCGCATGGCCGAAGCGGCCGGACCCGACATCATCGACATCAATTTCGGCTGCCCGGTGAAGAAGATCGCCGGGCGCGGCGCCGGATCGGGCATGATGCGCGACGTGCCGCTGATGGTCGAGATGACGCGGCGGATCGTCGCGGCGGTGAAGACCCCCGTGACGGTGAAAACCCGCCTGGGATGGGACGAGGAGTCGAAAAACATCGAGGAAATAGCCCTGCGTTTACAGGACACGGGCATCGCGGCGCTCACGATCCACGGCCGTACAAGGGCCCAGATGTACCGCGGCGAAGCGGACTGGACGCTGATCGGACGGGTCAAGAACAACCCGCAGATACGCATTCCGATCATCGGCAACGGCGACGTTGATTCGGGTCCGAAAGCCCGGGAGATGTTCGACCGCTACGGCGTGGACGGCGTGATGATCGGCCGCGCGACCTACGGCCGTCCGTGGATATTCCGCGAAGTGAAGCATTATCTTACGACAGGCGAGGTGATGCCCCAGCCGTCGGTCACGGAACGGGTGGCCATCGCCAAGGAGCATCTGCGGAAATCGCTCGAAATCAAGGGCGACCATGTCGGCATTCTCGAAATGCGGCGCCATCTGACGAACTATTTCAAGGGGCTGCCCGACTTCAAGTCCACGCGTCTGAAACTCGTCACGTCGCTCGACATCGACTGCCTGTTCTCGACGCTCGACGAAATCGCCGTCCGCTGGGGCGGCTACGACCTGAGCGGCGCGGTCCCCGCCCCGCTGTCGCACGATCTCTGAAAAAAACCGGGGCTGACGATCAGCCCCGGTTTTCGTTCGCCCCGACGGTCCTATTGCACCGTGATGCTGTTCAGCAGGTCGGTTTTGCCTTCATTCACCAGTTTGAGGATCAGCTCCCCGAACAGCGTGTTCTGCCATGCGAACCACGAGCGCGTGAACTTGTTCGGGTCGTTCACATCGAACGATTCGTGCATGAAGCCCGTCCCGGCGTCGGTCGTCATCAGCATTTCGACACAGCGTTTGATCTCCGCGTCGTCCGTCGAGGTGAAAGCCTTCATCATGATACTCATCGGCCAGGCCATGTCGTAACCGACATGCGGTCCTCCGATGCCCTCGCCCGCCGTACCGCGGAAGAAATAGGGATTCGACGTGCTCCACACGAAGCGGCGGGTGTTCTGATAAATCGGGTCCTTCACGTCCATATCGCCCAGATAAGGCATGGCCAGCAGACTCGGAACGTTCGCGTCGTCCATCAGAAAGCGGTTGCCGTAACCGTCAACCTCGAAAGCATAGATTTTACCGAAATCCGGATGGTCGCAGACGGCATACTTCCGAAGCGCCGTTTCGACCTCCGAGGCAAGAGCCGTACATTCGGCGGCCAGTTTCTTCTCCCCGTTCACCTTCGTCAGGATTTCGGACGCCTTGCGCAGCGACGTTACGGCGAAAAAGTTCGAGGGGACCAGGAACAGAAACGTCGTAGCGTCGTCCGAAGGGCGGAAAACCGAGGCGATCAGCCCCACCGGCTTCACCGGATTGCCCTTGCCGTCGTTGCAGACCGTATCCAACTGCCGCTCCGTACGGCGCCGGAACGTATAGGGCCCCACGCCCTCCTTGCGCTGCTGTTCGCGGAACGTGCGCAGGATATTCCGCACGGCGGCGAGCCAATGCTCGTCGAAAACCGAAGTATCGCCCGTCACCTTCCAGTACTCATACGCCAGGCGAAGCGGGTAGCACAGCGAGTCGATCTCCCACTTCCGTTCGTGAAGCTCGGGACGCATTTGCGTCTTGTCCTTCATCCACTGGTGGTCCGGATTAGGGTCGTAGGGGTCCAGAAAAGCATTGGCGTAGGGATCGAGCTCGATACATTTCATTTGACGGCGAATGACGCCCGCGAGCATGCCGCGCAGATGTTCGTCGCGGTTCGCAAGCTGGAGATAGGGCCACACCTGCGCCCCCGAGTCCCGGAGCCACATGGCGTGGATGTCGCCCGTATAGACCACCGTATCGTCTTTGCCGTCGTCGTCCTTGCGGTAGCGAACCGTCGTGTCCAGCGTATTCGGGAAACAGTTCTCGAACATCCAAGCCAGCTTCGAGTTGGTCAGGACGCTTTTCACGCGCGCGATTTCCGCTTCGACGGCGGCGGATTTGAACAGGCGCTCCGACTCCGGGGGCCGGTTCGTCTTCGAATAGCAGGCTGGCCGGGCCGACAGCCGGGTAGCGTCGGCGGGAATGAGCAGCTCAGCGGAAGCATGCGACTGCGCCCCGATGCAAAACACCGATACGGCAGTCAAAATCAGCAGTTTTGAGTTTTTCTTCATCTTTTCGGTATGATTCTAAGATTCGACAAGTCGGTTATTCGGCGACATCCGCCATCCGGGCGAACATCTCGGCCAGCGCAGCCTGCGACAGAAGCCACTTGCGCCCCTCGCGGCCGCGGCCGCTCCAATCGGCCAGAAGGCCCCGGCAGTCGCGGGAGCAGGTCCACGCATGGTCCAGCGTCTGACGAAAGGCATCCAGACCGGTCTGACGGCCGTCTTCACGGCTGAGTTCGATGAATCCGCGCAGCATCACCGCATCGAACCAGATTTTATCGCGCCGCAGAATCCGGACGGAACCGCCGCCCGGTTTGTGAACGGGCCGGAAAAAATGGGTCAGGCAGGCCGCGGCGGTCTGCTGCGCTTCGGCGAGATAACGTTTTTTGCCGGTGATGCGGTGAAGCAGGGCGCCCGCCTGGATCATCTGACCGCTGTTGTAGGAGAATTTGGCCTTATTGACCGCCCCCTTCAGCGAAATGTTGTCGAAATAGAGGTCGTCGGAACGGTCGAGAAGCCTCTTGCGCGTCCATTCGTAGAGCGCCCGCCCCTGTTCGAGATACTCCTCCCGGCCCGTCGCCAGATAGAGTTTCAGGGCCAAAACGGCCCCGGGAGCGTTCGAACAGGTATTTTTCGACCCCTTTTTCTGCTCGCACCAATAGATGCCACCGCCCAGCCGGTCGTCGGTCCCGCTGGCAACGAAGAGCCAGATGCGCTCCGCCTCGTCGAGGAAACGCCGCTGGCGGGTTGCGGCGTAGAGATCGGCGAAGTCGATCCCGAGCCAGATATTGTCGTCGTAGAAACGGTCCGAGGCCGGAGCGGAACGGATATAGGAGGCATAGGCGAAAGGTCGTCGCCGGTCGTCGGCATACTCCCGCAGCCCGGGCAGGACCACCGAGTCGAGCAAAGGCCCGAAACGCTCCCAGCCCTCCGTTTCGACGAGGGCCGCAACGGCCGACAGCGTTCCCGAAAACGGCCAGAGGTAGGAAAATTCGTTGGCTGCGGATTCGCCGGCGAGGTAGGTCGCCTTATAGGCGCCGTCGTCGGGATAGTTCTCCCGAAGGAGCCGGGTCCCGGGGACGGAATAATAGGTATAGAGCGAATCGAGCATCGCCGTGGCGCGTGCGGCATATTCGCCCCGCTGCGCAGCAGCGGAACCTGAAACCAGGACGGCGCAGAAAAAGAGGGCGAAAGCCGGGCGTTTGGGAAACAACATAAAAAACATCACGATTTATTTGCATACAAATATAGATATAACAACCGCTACGAACCACTAATTTTTGACCAATAAACATAATATTCCCGCCAACCGAACGCCGCCGGGGCGATTTTGGCTAAATACTGTTTTTTCCTGATCAAAATGTTGCGGACAAAAAATTATTATTTCCGAAATTTGTAATCAGAAAACGAGACCTTAAAACCAACCCGACCATGAAAACTCCCGTACATACCGCATCGCTGCGCCGGACCGCGGGCCGGATCATCTCCACCCTGCTGTTGCTGTGCACCGCGTGCGCGGGAAAAGAGACGGCGGGAGACGATACCTTCGAAAACCCCGTCGTCCTCAAATACGAGAACACCTCGATCTATTTCCACGAGGGAACCTATTATTACGTCACGAATTCGAACGGCAATCTGGAACTGTACGCCGGTGCGGACCCGACGCGGCTGGAACAGAGCACCCCCAGCACCGTATGCCGCGTCAGGGCGGAATACGGACTGCTCCATATCTGGCACCCCCAGATCGTGAACATCCGGGGAAAATGGTACATCTACCTGAGCGCCGACGACGGCAATACGGACAACCACCGGATCTACGTGCTCGAAAACGCAGAACAAGACCCGCGCGACGGAGCGTTCACGATGCGGGGACGCATCAGGACCGACCCGGAGGATAACTGGGCCATCCATCCCTACGCCTTCGAGTACGACGGCGAACTCTATCTGATCTGGTCGGGATGGGAATCCCGCAGAGTCTACGCCGAAACGCAGGGCATCTATATCGCCCGGCTGGAAAACCCCTGGACCCAATGCACCCCGCGTGTCCGGATCTCCGCGCCCGAACACGAATGGGAGCGGCAGTGGGTAAACCCCGACGGCTACAAAACCGCCTATCCGGTCTACGTCAACGAGGCCCCCTTCTTCTTCGGAAACGACCGCACGGACCGGCTCTACATCTACTACTCGGCCAGCGCCATGTGGACCCCCTATTATGCGATCGGCGAGCTGTCGGCAGCCAAAGGCTGCGATCTGCTCAACGCCGCGTCGTGGAAGAAAAAGAGCAAACCGGTCTTCACGATGACCGATCCGTCGTGGAAAAAGACTCCGGACGCACGGACCGCCTCGACGCCGGGCGTCTACGCCCCGGGATACCCGTTCATCATCCCCTCGCCCGACGGAACCGAATATTTTCTGGTTTACATGGCCCGGAACATCGTGGGAGACCCCTACCGGCCCTATTCGCGCACCGTACGCATGCAGAAAATCGGATTCTCGACGGAGGGAACCCCCGAACTGGGCTCCCCGGAACCGATCGGCAAAGCGCTTAAAAAACCGTCCGGCATAAAAACCGAATCTCAAAATCAACATAACGATGAATCCAAGTAAATTAATTCTTCCCGTTTCTCTTCTGACCGCAGCGGCCGCCGAGAGCGAACATTGCACGGCCAAGCCGAAGAAAGACGCCCGGCCGAACGTAATCGTCATTCTGGCCGACGACCTGGGCTTCTCCGACATCGGATGCTACGGGGGTGAAATCCATACCCCCAACCTCGACCGGCTGGCAGCGAACGGGCTTCGCTTCAACAATTTCTACAACACGAGCCGCAGCTGCCCCACCCGGGCGTCGCTGCTCACGGGCCTCTACCAGCACCAGGCGGGCATCGGCCGGATGACTTTCGACGACCACCTGCCGGGATACCGCGGCACGCTGTCGAAGAACGCCGTGACGATCGCCGAGGCGCTCCGCGGTTCGGGATACCACACGGGCATGGTCGGGAAGTGGCACATCGCCGAAACGCCCCTGCGCCCCGACCAGCGCGAATGGCTGGCCCACCATGTCTACCACGAGGAGTTCGCCGACAAGATCAACTACCCCACCCACCGCGGCTTCGAGGATTTCTACGGCACGATCTACGGCGTGGTGAACTACTTCGACCCGTTCAGCCTCGTCGATGGCGAGGAGCCCGTGCGCGAGGTTCCCGAGGGATATTACATTACCGACGACCTCTCGCAGAAAGCCGTCAGCTACGTGAACAAATACGCCAAAGACGACAAACCCTTTTTCCTCTACCTCTCCTACACGGCGCCCCACTGGCCCCTGCACGCCCTGCCCGAGGACATCGAGAAATACAAGGACACCTATAAGGAGGGCTGGGAAGTCATTCGCAACCGGCGTTACGAACGCATCAAGCAGCTGGGCATCTTCCCCGGACAGGAGGATTTCCTTTCGCAGCGCCAGTTCAACGACAAATGGGAGGATAACCCCAATGCCGAATGGGACGCACGCGCAATGGCCGTGCACGCAGCCATGATCGACCGGATGGATCAGGGAATCGGTCAGGTGCTGGACGCTCTGGAAAAGAACGGACAAATGGACAACACGCTGATCATCTTCCTCTCCGACAACGGATGCAGCAGCGAAAGCTGTCAGAACTATTCGCCCGGCGAGAACGACCGTCCCGACATGACACGCGACGGACGCCCCATCGTCTATCCGAAAAAGAAAGAGGTGATGCCCGGTCCCGAGACCTCCTACGCATCGCTCGGCGCGAAATGGGCGAACGTGGCCAACACCCCGTTCCGGTTCTGGAAAGCCAAGTCGTTCAGCGGAGGCATCTGCACCCCGGTGATCGCCCACTGGCCCAAGGGACTCAAAAAGAGTCTCCGCGGCAAGGTGACCGGCCAGATGGGACACGTCATGGACATCATGGCCACCTGTCTCGACCTCTCGGGCGCCGAATACCCCGCGACCTACGACGGCAACCGGATCATCCCGCTCGAAGGCAAGAGCCTCGTACCCGTGCTGCGCAAAGGCGAGCGCGAGGGGCACGACTACCTGGGTTTCGAACACTTCAACGAACGCGCGTTCCTCTCGAAGGAGGGCTGGAAGATCGTCCGTCAGGGCAACAAACACCCCTGGGAGCTCTACGATCTCAACAACGACCGTTCGGAGCAGCACGACCTCGCCAAGCAGAATCCCGCGAAGGTCGAAGAGCTGACGAAAGCATACGAGGAGTGGGCGAAACGCTGCATGGTGGAACCTTATCCCGGTCAATTCAAGAAGAACAAGAAGTAAACCGCATATCACCTTAACAATCAGTAATGAGAAAAACAATTCTGACAACCGTGGCAGCACTGAGCGTGCTGTGCACCTTTGCCCAGTGGAAACCCGCGGGCGACAAACTCAAAACACCCTGGGCCGAGAAGATAGATCCGGCCAACGTACTCCCCGAGTATCCGCGTCCGCAGCTGGTCCGTTCGCAATGGATGAATCTCAACGGCCTGTGGGACTACGCCATCAAGCCGGTCGGCGCCTTAGAGCCGAAAACGATGGACGGAAAAATCCTCGTTCCCTTCGCCGTCGAATCGTCGCTGTCGGGCGTGCAGAAAAGCCTTACCGAAAAGGACGAACTGTGGTACCGCCGCACGTTCAGCGTACCCGCAGCGTGGAAAGGCAGCAACGTGATGCTGAATTTCGGCGCGGTGGACTGGAAAGCCGACGTATTCGTGAACGACATCCTCGTGGGATCGCACACGGGAGGCTTCACGCCGTTCTCGCTGGACATCACCCCCTGCCTGAAAGCCAAAGGCGATCAGAAACTGGTGGTGCGCGTGTTCGACGGTACGGACAAGGGCTACCAGCCCCGCGGCAAACAGGCGCTCAACCCCAACGGCATCTGGTACACGCCGGTCAGCGGAATCTGGCAGACCGTATGGATCGAACCGGTGGCGAAGAGCCACATCTCGGGGATCAAGGCCATTCCCAACCTCGACCAGAAGAACATCGCCGTAACCGTGACGGCCGATAACTGCACGACGGGCGATCTGGTGGAGGTCAACATCCTCGACAAAGGCAAGGTCGTGGCTTCGGCCACGGGATTCCCCGGCAGTCCGCTGCGCCTGGCCATCGCCGAGCCGAAACTTTGGAGCCCCGACTCACCGTTCCTCTACGACATGACGGCGGAGCTCAAACGAGGAGGAAAAACCGTGGACAAGGTGGATTCGTACACGGCCATGCGCAAGATCGGCACCGCCCGCGACAAGGCCGGAATCCTCCGCATGACGCTCAACGACGAACCGCTGTTCCACTACGGCCCCCTCGATCAGGGCTGGTGGCCCGACGGGCTCTTCACCGCACCGACCGACGAAGCGCTGCTGTTCGACATCGTGAAGGCCAAGGAGCTGGGCTACAACATGATCCGGAAGCACGTGAAGGTGGAGCCGGCACGCTGGTACTACCACTGCGACCGCGAAGGCATCCTCGTATGGCAGGACATGCCCTCGGGCGACATGGGTAACAAGTGGGAAATGTACATCTACAACGGCGGTACAGACAAACTCCGCACGCAGGAGTCGAAGGACAATTTCAGCAAGGAGTGGAAAGAGATCATGGACTTCTGCATCTCCTCGCCGAGCGTCGTGGTATGGGTTCCTTTCAACGAGGCGTGGGGACAGTTCGACACCGAGCGTATCGTGAACTGGACTATGGAATACGATCCTTCGCGTCTGGTGAACCCCGCCAGCGGCGGCAACCACCGTCCCTGCGGCCACATGCTCGACCTGCACCACTACCCGGGTCCCGCCATGAAGCTGTTCGACCCGCAGCGCGTCAATGTGCTGGGCGAATACGGCGGCATCGGACTGGCCTTGGAGGGACACCTTTGGTGGAACAAGCGCAACTGGGGCTACGTACAGTTCAAGAACGCAGAGCAGGTGACGGCCGAATACGAGAAATACGCCAGGAACCTGGCCAAATTCGTACGCCTCGGCTTCTCGGGCGCCGTCTACACCCAGACGACCGACGTGGAAGGCGAAGTGAACGGCCTGTTCACCTACGACCGGAAAGTGATGAAAGTCATACCCGAACGCATCAAGGCAGCCAACGAAGCGGTGATCCGATCCATGTCGCTGGAGATGGAGTAACCCGGATAGAGTTCCTAAAAAAATACATCCTCCCGTGGGCTGACTGTTTTTGAGATACCGTTCTGTAAATCAGAACGGTATTTTTATTGAAAAGAGGAAGGGTTACGAATTGGTGACGGAAGTCTTACATTCTGTTGCACCCTTATACAATAAATCCAAGAACTCACAACAAAGATAGTTAAAATATTCTACATAAGCAAATTAACGAATAGAAAAGCATTAAGTACTATTTAAGCATATCCAACTTGGATATGCTTTTTTGTGCTACGAACGGGTTGATTATTTAGTTGCCTGTTTTAACTAAATTATTGCTATCAGGATGTTTCCTATCATTGCATCGTCTAACCAACGATCACTGTAATGAAGCCATTAAAAGGTAATCCGACTCTGCGTTTGTTACGTCTGGTATTGCGACGATTCAATCGTCTCGAACTACTGATCCAAAACAATTCTCGACCTTTACCCGATGACCTGATCGACACTCCGGCTGTCCGCATGCTTACCCGGATGTCCGACCGTACCCTCTCCCGTCGTCGGAGCGACGGCACGATCCCTTATGTCAAGCACGGCGGCAAAATCTATTACAGCAGATCGCGCGTTCTCGAAGCCCTCCGGAATGAACCCAACACCACATCAACTAATAAAGTAAAGAAGTCACGAACTATATTAAAAAATGGGGAAAAAGAGTAAACATATCGGAAGATTGTTCATGCTAAGGTCTGTTGGAGACGAATCCGTCGACATACTCTTTATCATGGGTGACAACGGCAAAAGCCTGTCTGACGAGCTTGTTTGCGACAGCGATCATGGCGAGTTTTCCAGGCTTCCCGTTCTGCCGGAGCCGCGTGTATGTTTCCCCACATTTAGTATTGAACCTGCTGGCAGTCCATGCAGCCACATAGAGAAGTCCTCTGGTATATGCATCTCCGTTTCGGTTGATGTGTCCTCTGATGTTTACCGAAGTTCCGGATTGTTCGTAAGTAGGACAGATACCGAGATACCGGGACACCTGTTTGGCATTCTGGAAGTAAGTGAAGCCTCCGGTAGTGATGATGAGTGCCGTGGCGAGCGTTATGCCTATCCCTTTGATGGTCGTCAGCAGCGCGAGTTGTCGGCTGAACTCGACTTCGACAAGATCCGTGAGTTCCGATTGCAGCCTGTCACGCCTCTTTTCAAGGAACTCGATCGTTTCGTCTACGGTATGAGTCGCTCCTTTGTCCGGAACAGGCAGGCATGCGAGGGAGCCTCGAAGGTTCGACATGGCCGTAATCTGCTTGGTAAGTTGACGTATGACCGTTCTCTTCTGCCGGAGCCGCAGGATAGCCTCTCCCTGTATCTTGAAAGGTTGCGGATTCATCTTCTCTCCGTAGAGAGCTATGAGCCGAGCGTCGATCTTGTCTGTCTTGACCGTGGAGAGCATGGCTCTGGCGAAGTTCTTTATCTTCAGCGGATTCTCCATGCTGACAGCAATCCCGGCGACATTGAGCAGGTACAGCAGCATTGCGCTGTAGTTCCCGGTCGCTTCCATGACACAGTGGATACTGCCGTCTTTGGGAAGAGCACCGATAAACTGCTTGATCCCGGTGGTCGTGTTGTTAAAAGTACGGATTTCTCCTCCTTTGTCAGAGGAGTAAGCCACCACAAACGTAGCTTTGCTCACATCGATCCCAATGTACCTCATGGCCGTTTGTTGTTTACGTCTAATGACATCTGTTACATCTTGGTCCTTCATTGCGAATGCGGGTTCGGACACCTTACGAACTATCCGGATTCTGATGTAAAGAGTATGGGGTCGGAACATGACTTCCGGTCTCGAAGACCAATGAAAACTCGGACTTATTCCATACTCTGATGTCTTAATTACTCAAATTTATAATGATTAAAGGAAATATACAATGAAAAAGATGATTCTTATCGAGCGAAGCAAATTCGCTCTGCTCGTTCGCAGCCACATGAAAGCCTCGAACATGCTTCTCGTATTGCAACATGTCTGCCGGGAGCGCCGTATTTCTCTTTCGATGACGCAGGAGGAAGTCTGCCAGCTCATCCGACTCGATCCGGATTTCGTCGAGAAATACAAACGTCGTGGGAAACTCTGTCCCGTTGAGGATCAGGATGGCAAGCAATACTACAATGTACTGGATTTCATCAATCTGAAAGACGTGCAGGAGAGTAAGCGTATCTTCTATCAGACAATGGAACAAGCGGTGCCGGATACCGCAATTATAATTAAGCGAGAATAATCTATTCTGAAGTATTTATTCAAAATACTGTCTAACAGATTTCTACCTCATTAAGAATTGCATATTCAAGAAAAGGCCTCGAATAATGGAAATTCGAATAAAGAGAAGTTGTCTAATGCATTCATAGACAGCTTCTTTTTGTCTAATGTAACCATGATTTATCATTTATATTTTGTTATTCCACATATATTTACATTGTCGTTATAATCATATAAAATGGCGACACTATATCGTGCCCGCGTTATAGCGACATATAACTTGCACTTACTTGTCGGTTTCAATTCTATTCCTCTGATAATCCAATCTAAAATAGGCTTTGTTGGATATATGAGAACTCTATCGAATGACAAACCTTTGGATACCCCGAAATTCAATGTCGGGTATGCAGGATGGGTATCGGTACTTTTACTCTGTCGTAACTGAATAGGACTGTATTTCTGTAAATATTCTTCCACATCTGTTTGCCGAAGAAAATATACCCCTTTATGCTCTATTTCAGATGTATTATCAGACGTTGTTGCAATCATATCAGGATATAGTTTATTTGAAAAATCACAGATTTCAGATACACACCGATGGTTTACATTCAAAGATTGTGAATCAATATCGAGGTTAAATTTCATTTTGCGACTTTTGAAATAATCCAATATATTAGACCGTCTGAATTGTTTGTGTTTAGCAGAACTATTTGTTGAGAAAGTTCCTTGACGAGGATCTCCTACTAATAGAATTTCCAGTGGAGAAAGAAATAACTTATCTAAAAATTCCAAATCATATCCGGCAAGATCTTGCACCTCATCAATGAAAATATGAGTATATATTTTGGATAATCGGGATATTACCGCTCCATTGGAGCGTTCGTCGCAGCGGCAGGCGAACTTGGCGATTTTGTCGGAATATATTTTTTTATCCCCAGTAAGATAATGACGTTCGACATTCGTTTCTTGACTACGCAAAGCGGATTGGCTGTTTACTAAAGATAACCCGACGATATTCTTGTCATATAAATATCCTTGATAGGGCCTGACCCCATGTTGTAACAGAAATGAGAACCATGTTTGAATGACGACATTGGATGGTATGCATCCGTTTCTTTCAAAAAAACGGGTTCGTATTTCCTTCTCATTTTCGTCTGTAAATGTAGTGATAAGTATAGTGGCATTCCGCAATAGGAGTGCCGTTTCTATAAGATGCGTCGTTTTGCCGGAACCCGCAGCTGCTATAATGACTTTGTTGTTCACAGAATAGCTTTATTTATGTATTCAGGAAATACCAACTCTTCGGTTGTATTGAAAATAGCCAAAGCACAATCCGTCTTATGTGCTTTCATGTATTTGTGCAAATCATCAATATTTTCATATGCAGTGCCCATTATGATATTCATTTTATCCAATGAGTTCGCCTTTACAATTTTAGGCTCCATCGTATTGTAGTTGAACGGCTTATCGCCAATACGCAAATCCCCGGCATCTATCGTGTCATCGAAACAGATGCAAATATTAGGTAAATCCTTGTATTCCTTGTATTTCTCATTCAAAGCATCAATGTTCCCGTCATTGTCTGTAACTACCGTCACCTGAATCGTAAGGTATTTGGCAATTTCCAAGAATCGTAAAAACGACAGATTGCCGACAGCTATTACGTCCACGCCATCTTCTATTGGTAGTTTTCCGTATTTCTTCAAGTAGGCTTTTTGCACGACCAATTCGTCGGAATCTCCTTCTACCAATATTGCCTTTTGGCAGAGCAAAAGTCGCAGTGTATCGTACCCCGATAATTTCTCGAAATAATCAATCGTGCTTGGCGACAAATCATGCAGCCGCAATGTCTTTCGATCATGCAACAGAATCAAAGATTTCAGACCTAATTTGTTCGCAACGAAGCTGCTGTGTGTCGAAATGATAATCTGTTTCTCTTTGCAATGCTCCTTTATGGCAGCTATCAATTCGTTCAGTTTGGAATAAGACAGGTGATTTTCCGGTTCTTCCATTAAAATTATACTCGCCTCTTTCGCTTTTTTATGGGCTAAAGCCAATTTGGTTTTGACGATACATTGCTCGCCTTTACCGATATAATTAAACGGGATTTTATCCAGATAGGTCATCAGACAATTTTCCCATGCGTTTTTCGAGGACAAATCGACGGATAATTCCACGTCTTTATTCGAGATTCTGCTGGCCCCTTTTAATCGAGTGTTGATATTTCCGATAGATTCTTCCCCCATGAACACCTCCTGCATTTTTCTGTACGCCTGAGTAATATCCACGATCTCTTTCGGTTCCAGACACTCTTTGACGATACGGGATATATAAACGTCCGACCCATTCTGATAGCGAGTATTGGACGAGTCTATCAGAGCCGACTTCAACGGAATATTGCGACTTGTTATCGAGCCGTCCCGTGCAAATGACGTCCAAACGACATCGTAATATTCAATGGGTAACGTTTTGACATCCTGTTTGATGAGTTCTTCGTAAACATCCCTATAACGTTCGTCAAAGGTTATCTTGTATGACAGTCCGCAGTCATCCGCTTTGAGGCTATTTTCATTCCCGCAAAACATGGGACAGTCATCGCCCCCGATATACAACTCTATAAGAATATGCGGCAGAGATGCAGGGCGACCATTTTTAAGATTGTCCAGATACTCATTAACAATATCATTGTTAAACAGATATTGTGATAGTTCATTTTTAAGATACCGGCCATTAAGTATTCCGGTTAGGGCCAGATGTATTGCTTCAATAAGCGTAGATTTTCCTGCTTCATTATTGCCGACAAGAATATTTATACCGTCGTTCAACGATATATCGAAACAACCTTTGTAACTTTTGTAGTTTTCAATGTGTACTGATTTTATGTACATATTACAATAATTAGGAAATTCATTAAAATCGCATTTGATGCAATTAAGATAATTGAAATATTCAACCTTTGCAAATCGAAATGAATTTAGTGTGAGCTTGTGTAATCAATATCCCGGCAAAGCCAGGATATTGATTTATATTTTCGGCCCTTTGGCCTTCACGTTCGTCGCGGGCCGCACGAGAAGAATATGATTGCGAATAAAGTCCGATTCGGGCGGAGGCACGACGTGCTCCCGTTCTTCCGGCGGTTCTTCTTGGTTCCCGGATGCCGCAGAAAGCGGCTCTGACTTCGACGGTCTGACGACCTCGTCCACCACCTCCGCGTTTTCGATCTTCAGCCCATTGCCGTTATCTGCTGTTTTCGCCTGCATCTCCTGCTGCTTCTGTGCGATGTCGAGCTGAATCTTCCGAGTCAGCGACTCTGCCTCGGCCTTGAGCCGCTTCAACTCCTCCTCTTTGGGCCATACGGCTGCGATCTGTTGCTCGAAGGTCGGAATATCGCGGGTGAATTGCTTTTTCTCTTTCTCGTAGGTCGCCATTAGTGACGGTATCGTGTCGAGCGCCCGGATAAAGTTCGTCGCCGCTGTTTTCGGCTCCGCAGCCAGATGCCCGTTGTTGAACGTGTACTTGATGCCGTCCAACCCTTCGACCATGAATTTATTGACCGTGAGCGCCAGCCCGTCTTTCTGCATTCGCTCGGTGCGGACGAGAATGCGGAAATCGAACAGCGTGCCGATTTTCTGGTAATCGTCGCCGGTATTTACGGTGCGGTCGATCTCCACGAGGCGCTTGCCATGGGCGACAATATCCGCGGATTCCACGCCGTCGATCCGCAGGGGATTGGCCCGCTTGCCTTTGGCGTCCGGCGGCGCCACCTCGTTGATATAGTCCCAGTCGCGTTTCAGACGTTCGAGCATCGCATCCCGTCGTCCAATCTCCGCCGTGTAGCGTTGCAGTTGGCTCTGCGCCTCATGCCGGGTGCGCATGAAGATCGTCTGCTCGCTCTCCAGCGCCGCAATCCTGCCTTCGAGCTTGGCTTTTTGCAGCAGGTCGGTATTTCCCGACACCACGGCCATCCACTCCGCGAAGTTCATCCCCGAATCCTCGCTGATGGCGCCCTCGTCCAGCCGCCGCGCACCTAACCGGTTGCGCTTGAGCTGGTCGATGAACTGCTGTTTGTTGTGCAGCAGATTCAATTTGTAGGCATCGAGCGTGCGTAGAACGGCATAGACATAGGCTTTGACTTTATTGCCGGCATACTCCTTGGCGACTATGTTGCCTTTCCGTGCGCCGCGGCCGTTGCGCTGTTCCAGATCCATCGGCCGCCACGGAATGTCGAGGTGGTGCATGCAGACGATTCGTTGCTGGGCATTGACTCCCGTTCCGAGTTTCTGCGTCGAGCCGAAGAGCACCCGGATTTTCCCTTCGTTCATGGCGTCGAACATCGCCTGCCGCACCTTGTCGCTCGCGGCTTCCTGTACGAAGCGGATCTCCTGCGCCGGAATACCGTGGTCTTCGACCAGTTTGCGTTTGATCTCCGAATAGACGTTCCAAATGCCGGGTTTATAGGTCGAGAGATCGCAAAAGACCATCTGCGTGCCTTTCTGATCTTCGTATCGCCGGTAGTATTCAGCGATGTTGGCGGCACTGCGGCTGGCCTTGTTGCCCGGTGAATCCGCATACGCAGGACTTATCAGCCGCATGTCGAGCGAGAGCTTGTTGGAGTACATCGTCACCAACAGCATCAGGGCTTTGACCTCCCCGTCGCTCAGGTCGGCGCGTCCGATATGTTCGGGATCTCCCGTCTTGGCGAAGAGCACCAGCTTGTCCAAAAATGCCTGCTGATCGTCGGTCATAGGTATCTGGCATAGCTCCTCGTCCAGCTCGGGACGGTCGATTCCCACGTCTGCGGCTGTGCGGTAGTCGGTAATCTCGTTGTAGAACATGGCCAGCTCCGGAACCTTGATGAAATAGCGGAAACGCTCTTTGGAGATCACTTCGTTGGTCACCGAAAACTCGAACTCCGATGTTTTCTGCGCGAATACCGCGGCCCACGCATCGAAGCAGGGAATGTCCTGCCGCTCCAGCTCTTTGGGACGCAGATACTTGAACAGCAGATACAGTTCCGTCAGGGAGTTGGCAATGGTCGTTCCCGAAAGGAACGTCGCGCCGAGATCGCGCCCCGTGCGCTGCTGAATGGTGCGGATGGCGTACAGCAAATTCATGGCCTTCTTACTGCCGTCGGTATTTCCCAGTCCCGACACGCGGCTGTGGCGGGTGTTGAACATCAGATTCTTGAAGTTGTGCGATTCATCGACGAACAGATGGTCTATTCCCATCTGCTGAAAATCCACCGTATCGTCCTTTTGCGCGTCGATTGTCTCCTGCAACTCGTGGAGCTTGGCATCCAGATTCTCCTTGCGTTTCTCCAGACCGCGCAGAATCCAGCCGTCCACATGTCCGCCCTGCTTTTCGTAGGACGCCAGATTTTCATCTATGTCGTCCATCTCCTGCCGGAGAATCCGTTGCTGCACCTCAGCCGACTGGGGTATCTTACCGAACTGTTCGTGCGTAAGGATGATGCAGTCCCAATTATTGTTCTTGATGTCGCTGAAGATCCTCAGGCGGTTCTCCGGCGTGAAGTCCTCCTTGCCGGGATAGAGCAGACGGGCATTGGGATAGGCCGTGCGGAAGGTTCGGGCGATCTCGTGGATGTTGGCTTTGATACCGATGATCATCGGCTTGCGGGCCAGTCCCAGACGGTGCATCTCATACGCTGCGACGCACATGATAAGCGTCTTGCCCGTACCGACCTCGTGGTCGCAGATGCCGCCGCCGTTCTGCTTGATCATCCAGATCGCGTCCTTCTGGCTGGGATACAGGTCGTCGATGCCCAGTCCCCGCAGGTCGAGCCCCGGAAACTGCTGGTGGCTACCGTCGTAGCGTGGACGGACATAGCAGTTGAATTTGCGGTTGTAGAGATCGGTCAGCCGCTCCTTGAAATCGTCGGGCTGCGCATGCAGCCATTCGACGAACGCCTGCCGGATTTCGGTGATGAGCGTGTCGGCCTTCTGCCGGGCCTCGAAGTCGGGAATCCGGATGGTCTTGCCGTGTTCGTCCTTGCCGCCGTCCTTGTTGATGTTGGGCAGCGTGTTGAGCATGGCATGATGCAGCAGATCCATACCGTCGTAGACCTCGAAGTCTCCTTTGACGACGTATTTCTGGGAGATCAGAGGGCTGTACCCGTGGTTCTCGATGCCGAAGGCATCCATCTTCGCCGAATAGCTTACCGATACGGGCACCTGAAAGAAATGCTCGCAGAAGCCTTCGTAAATATCGGTCGGTATCCATCGCTCGCCGAGATTGAAATCCAGCTCCTCGAACTCGATGCGTTTGGGTACGGTCTCACGAAGCAGCACGAGCGAACGGCGGCTGGCATCGTCGTCGGGATTCTCCTTGAGGTAATTTTCGATTCATTCGGCTTTGGCGACGACATTCCCTGCCGCGAGCCGTTCGCGGATTTCATACCCCTTGACCATCGGATTGTAGAAAATGCGATCGCCCAGCTCGTCGATCAGCTCTTGCCGGGAACGCGATGCGAGCGACTCCATATAGGGAAACTCCACCCGTCCGAACTTGTTGAGCGAGGCGGCCAGCGCTTCGGCCGCCGTATCGACGTGTTTGATCTCGTTAGGGTCGAACGATACGGGGCGTCGGAGGATGTCGGAGAGCTGTTTTCGGCCTTCGACGAAACGTTCGAGCCCCAGCACCTCCCGCCCGCCGGGATCGTTCAGGATGAAGGCGGCATTCTCCTTCTTGTTCAGATCGCCCAACAGAGCCGTGAAGTTCTCGTAACATCCGTTGAGTTTGCGCCGCAGACCCTTGTATTCGATCTCGTTCTGCATTTCGAGCCGGTAGAGCAGCTGGTAGGTATCCCGTAGCGGGATATAGCGTTCGGCCCGGTATCGGGACAAGGTTCCCAGCTCTTCGGGATGGAACGTACAGCCCTGTCGTGTCAGGCCGCCCAGACGCCCGACCTGCCCTTCGAACAGAACCAACGACCGCTCTTTGTAGTGCGGAAGCATCGTGCCGGTAAAGGGCCGCGGATCTTTATTCTCCGAAACCGGCGCAGCGATTGCTGCCGGGGCATCCGTAGCCTCCGCTGCCTCCGCCGGTTGTGCGAACAGATTCCCCTGCGTGAAGAGATCGGACATGCCGGTCGTATCCGTTCTGCGCCCGGCCCGCCGCTGTCCCAGCGGACGGCGGGCGATCGGAACGGCGGCAGCGCTGCCGAAAAGCGATGCGGCCGGAGCCGGTACTTCCGAAGCCGGTGCAACGGATGCCAGCTCCGGTGGTGCCACGGATTGCGGAGCCGCGACCCGATTTTGCCTCCGGGCGATCGGCGGCACGGTTTGCGCCTGAGGGATATGGAGCGGACGGAGATATTGTGTATATCGTTCGGTGTCGAGGCGGGCTGCGAAATCATTTGCGAGGATTCCGCGCAGCCGCTCGGCGATCCGTTCCGGGCCTCCGTCGTAGTGCAGTACGAGAGCGGATTGTCCATAGAGACTTTTTTCATGCGAAACCGTCGTATGGATCGCGTGCTTGAAATCCCGGTGGTAGTCGTTCAGGTAAATTCCGTTGCCGATCTCGGACGAACTGACGAAGCGTTGCTCGTCGGGGGTAAGCTCCCGCTTTTCGCTCTGTTTCTGAAGAACGATGAGGTCGCTGGCCACTTCCGTACCGGCATACTCCGTAAAGAGGTTGTTCGGCAGCCGCACGGCCGAGAGCAGCCGCGCATGCTCCATCAGATAACGGCGGACGGGTTCGTTGCCGGGAGCGTCCATGACGCCCGTCGAGGTGACGAACGCCAGAATACCGCCTTCGCGGAGCGTATCCAGACCCTTGATGAAGAAATAGTTGTGAACGGCCTTGAGCGCTTGCCGTCGAACCGGGTCGTCGCTCTTCCGAAAGGATGCGTCGAAGATCCGGGTATCACCGAAGGGAATATTGGACGTTACCACGTCGAAATAACTGTCATAGGCCGATTCGATGGTTTGGAAACCGTCGATGACGACCTGCTCTTGTTCCCGGGCCAGTGCGGAGAGCACTTGTCCGGTCAGCAGGTCTTTCTCGAAGGAGAGGATTTCGATTTCGCCGTCGGCGGCTTCCCGGAACGACGACGGGAAAATCCCGGCCCCGGCGCTGGGGTCGAGCAATCGCCGGGGAACGACGCCGGCATCCCGGAGCGTCTCGGCGAGTGCACGCACGATGGCCGGCGGTGTGTAGAATGCCGTCAGCGTAGAATTGCGCATGCTCTGCACGAGGTCTTTATACCGCTGTTCGCTGCCGGCATAATGGCGCAACAGTTCGTGCAGCTCCCTCACCTGCGGGAAGAGTTCCCGGTCGGTCTTTCATTGCGCGAGGTCGTCGTCCGCAGCGGCCGGCTGCAAGACGCATTTCAACGCTCCGAAGCCGCTGTACGCAGTCAAGGTTTCACGCTGCTGCGGGCTAAGTACCGTCGATGGAGCGAAAGCGATGCGCAGGGCAGCGATGTTCGCCTCCAGATGTTTCCTTTTATTGTATGCCATGCAGTTCGATGTGGGTTTGGATGAGTCCGGTGAGTTCTAAAAGGAGATTTTTATAGGACGGACTGCTCTCGAAGTCGTCGGTCAGATCGTACATCTCGAACACCTCTTCGCAGACGGGAAGCAGTTTCAGGCAGAAAGCGGTGCGCTGCCGGGCTGCGACCTCCGGGAACCATTCCGATACGACCTCGAAGATCGCATCGTATTTCGAGAAGCGCAAGTCCTGGTATAAAACGGCGTTCGAGAGTTCCAGTGCCTCGTAGACGCTGTTGCCGTTGCGAACGGCACGTTCATAGGTCTGCGCCGCATGGTCGCTCCGCTCGGCGATGAAGTGTTTGTCGGGAAGCAGTTCGGGATGGCTTTCGCGCAAATAAGCGGTAAGAGTTGCCGCGAAGTACGGCAACTCTTTCTCTTCTACGTGTCGTTTCATAATGGCTAACCGATTTTCATGCCTTTGGGTTGTGCGCCGGGAAGCGACGGAAGACGCCGGCGGACGCGCTGGCGCGGACGCGGGTTCTCCTCGCCCAGACGCGAACGGTAATTGCGGGCGTTGTTGCCGAACAGGGGCCGGCCCGTGTCGCTGTAACGAAGGTCGGTGCTGATCGTCTTGCCGCCGACTTTCATGCCGGGGATGAAGACGACCTCGTGGTTGGCCAGCTTCGCCTGGATGTCTGTACTTACCTTGACTCCGAAAACCGTATCGTGGATGCGCAGATGCGGATTATTGTCGTTGCGGAACACCACGTCTCCGCGGTTGGCGTCCACGCGGGCATGGCCCGAGATGACCCGGCCGTCCTTGAGGTGGATGTCTTCGACGAAGATCTCCTTGCCGGAGCGCAGCGCCTCGATGTCGTTGCCGATCTCTTTGCCGTAGATTCGGGTGGGGAGCGTCAGCGCATCGACCGGAAGCGTCGTCAGACGGTTCGTCGCCTCATGGACGCTGACATAACACTCGCACTCGCGGCCCGAGGTAAAATCTTTCATTTTTTTGGTGGAACCCAGATGTCCGTCGGTTTCGAGGCGCTCGATCTCCTTGTCCGTGAAGAGCTCCTTATACGGCGATATTTTGTACTGTGGCTCGTCCAGACGTGTAAAGATACGGAGTTGGACATTGCCCGCATCGTCGCGGATCGGCGAAATCGTGCCGAGTCCCAGATCGACCCAGCGGCCGTCCATCTTATGTTTGAGCGGCACCAGTTTGTTGGGAATACGTCCCTTGAGGATGTCGCCCATGCTTTGATTCTCCAGCAGGATCTCCTTGTTCAGGCCTAACGCCTGAATCTGATCCCACGGAAGTTCCCGTTCCTCGAACTTATAACGGTCAGCGAACTTGGCGATACGCCCCTCGTTGTTGAGTTCGTAGTCGGAGACCTCCTTGGCCAGGGAGCCGTTCTGATCCTTGCCTTCGCGGACTTGGATGATGGAATCGAGGATACGGTCGAGTTTTTCGGTACCGATCCGGAAGAAACTTCAACCCAGGTCGGACGGGCGTCCGTATTGGTTGCGAAGGTTCTCGAAAAAGGTTCCTAAAACCGTTCGGCTGTCGAACGAAAGGGCTTTGCGCCGATCGCCCGGAGCCGTGCTCACGGTGTTGAACTCTCCCGTCTGCTCGTTCATCTCGCTGACCAGACGCAGATCGTTCGTCTTTTTGTCGAGGACGGCCAGCACGTCCTTCGATAGCTTTTCCTGTTCTCTTGCCATAATGCAGATAATTAAATGAGTAGATTGAATGAATGGTGAAAATCCGCCGGCAAGATAAGACCTTTTTCCAGTTCATAATACCAAATGCGCCCCTTCTGGCGGGAAGAGGCGCGAGGTGGCGGGAAATGGCAAGTATAATTTTGATATTACATTGAATTAATGTATTTTTATGCATAAATTTAATATTGCTATGAAATTTAAAGAAGCCATACAAAAAATTCAATATGGTAAATGTTTATTACTTACAGGTGCAGGATTTTCTCTTGGTGCAAAAAATTACAAGCAAGATAAATCTGCATTTCGTATTGCAAAATATATTGCACATGAACTATACAACGAATGTGATGTTCCTAAAGAAAATCAAGATGACGATTTACGTCGAGCGTCACAATGGTATATTCGACAGTATGGAGAAGATAAGATCATAGCCTTTCTCCAACGGGAATTTATAATCAAGGAAATTTCTTCGACTCAAAAAGAACTCGGAAATTTTCCTTGGCGACGATGTTATACGCTAAACTATGATGAAATTTTAGAACGAGCTTACCTCGAAAACAATAAACTATTGTCATCAGTCACTCTTTCCGACGAGAGTGAACAATACCGCACTTCATCAGTTTGTGTTCATTTAAATGGAGTAATTAGTCAATTATCAAGAGCAACAATTGATAATTCTTTCAAATTGACATATAAGAGTTATAATAAAGATTACATCAAAAATACAGGTTGGTGGGAGATATTTGAAGATGATTTATTGTTATGTGATGCGATATTTTTTGTAGGTTGTTCTCTTCAATCTGATACTGACCTTATTCATTTATTGGATCGAACAAAAAATATCAAAGAAAAGACATTTTTTATCGTTAGCCCCGATGAAAATGATATTGATTTGATGCAATTAGAAGATTTAGGTACACCTCTTAAATTGGGGACAGAAGGATTCGTGAGAGAATTGCAGAATGTACCTATTATAAATGTGGATATACCATATACATTTCATCATTTTGTTACTCCTCGAATAACTAATCAAAAGCCGGAACGTAAACGCATTAGCTTTATTGATTTGTTAGTCAAAGGAAATGTCGATGAAAATTTGCTTGCATATTCAATAAAAAATGCAGATTCATTTCCTTATTTTGTTTTCCGAGATAAATTAGAGGTAGTTCTACAAAAAATACAATCAGGATGTCCTTTTATAGTTGTCCTCTCTGATTTAGGAAATGGTAAAACGCTGTTTTTGAAAGCATTATCTATATGTTTATTAGAGAAAGGTAAAAAAGTATTTTATCTTGAAAGAGACGCACCATCTGCAATTGATGAATTAGATTATATTTGTAATCAAACAGATGATCCAACTGTTATAATTATTGAAAATTATGCAGATACAGTCAATCTGCTGAAAAAAATTGGTCGTTATAAGCATAATCATGTTTCATTAGTATTGTCAGAAAGGACTCCTGCCCATGAAACAGCACATCTATTTTTGCGTGACATAATGCTTGATGATCCTTTTGAAATAGATCTTAATGAGTTGACTGACAAAGAAGTTGAGCTGTTAATTCAAGTGGTCGAAAAGAATGGATTATGGCAAAAACGCTCCCACTTTACAGTCGATGAGAAGATACAATTTATTAAAACACGATGCAAACGTCATCTAAGTCAATTTATAATTCAGTTAGTTAAATCAGATGATTTAGGAAATCGCTATAATGAGATCGTAACAGCGATCAAACACAGAAGTGATTATTATCAAGCATTATTATACTTATTAATTGGAGCTGTTTTAGATTTCAGATTAAGATTGGTAGATATTGTAGATGATTTAGGATTAGATTCATTAAATAACATATCTTTTAGGAAAAATAAATTTTTAAGAGAATTTATTGATTTTGATACAGAAGAAATAGTTTTCAAATCTTCTATACTCTCAAATTATATATTGAAAAATCTTTTGAATTATTCAGATATTGATACTCCTTTAATTCAAATTTATGAACGATTACATGAAAAACGTTCTCATAAACGAATTCGTAAATATCTGAAAGAAATTATGTTATATCAGAATCTAAATAGAATATTAAAAAAGGATTCTGATCAGAGAGGACTTAATAGAGCTATTTTTAATATTTATGAAAAAGTCGCATATTTAGAATATAATAGAGAGAATCCTTTATTTTGGTTACAGTTTGCTATTGCCCGTTTAGCTGATGGTGAGTATTCTGATGCAGCAAGATGTTTTGACAATGCATACTCATATGCAAAAAATACAAATTTTGATACTTTCCAAATAGATAATCATTTTGCCCGCTATCTTTTGGAAGATGCAAACGAAAAGAAAAATGTAATTGAGCCAATTGAAGTTTTTAAACGCGCTCATAGAATGCTCATGGCATCGCAAAAGGGAAATCAATACAAACATTATAGTTTCCGTGTAGCAAGACATTATTCTACTTTTTATTCTATATATCACAAAGATTTTTCATTCCATGAACGCTATGATTTTTTTATAGCTTGTCACGAAATGTTAGATGCCGTAGAGAAATATCTTGCATTGCCGGGAGCTTCAAAAAAAGACATGGTCGAAGAAACAAGAAAACAATTAGAAGAACTTCTTATGAATGATAATTAATCGAGAAGGGAGACTGAATTTTTCAGTCTCCCTTTATTTTACAATAATTTCTCCGCCAATTTTTCATCCTTCTCTATGCGTTTCATCTCGGCCTCGATGATGTCGAGCGCATCCTGCTTGATGCGGCGGTAATTCTCCTTGATCTTTTCCTGCATGATGTTCCGTCCGTCGGCGTCGAGGAACGACGATATTTCAGGTATGGGTTTGTACTCCGCCATTTCTTTTTTCACAGCCTCGTTGTCCACGACGATCCGGGCATGGAAAATCTTCTGCTCGATCTCCTCTCCGAAGTTGTCGCTCACAGCCCCGACGAACACGCCCTGCGAGAGCGTCGAGATTTTCGACGCAGGAATAAGACTGTCGAGCTGGGTGTTTATCGACGTCGAGGTATCGCTGCGGTTGATGCTCACGGACAGTCGTTTCTGCACGATCTTTCCGAATCGTTCGGAGAGTGTCCGGGCCGTTTCTCCTACGACCTGCCCGCTGAAGATATTGCCTACGGTATTCTGAATCACGGCGGCTTCCTTGTCTCCGTAGTCGCGCTTTAGCTGGCTGAAATCCTGAAAACCCAGACACACGGCAACCTTGTTGGAACGCGCCGTTGCGATCAGGTTGTCCAGCCCTCGGAAATAGATCGTCGGCAGCTCGTCGATCACCACGCAACTTTTGAGCTGCTTCTTGCGGTTTATCAGTTTGACGATGCGCGAATTATACAATCCGAGCGCCGCGCCGTATATGTTCTGCCTGTCGGGATTGTTTCCCACACAAAGAATCTTCGGTTCCTTGGGATTGTTGATGTCGAGTGTAAAGTCATCTCCCGACATGACCCAGTAGAGCTGCGGTGAGATCATGCGCGAGAGGGGAATCTTCGCCGAGGCGATCTGCCCCATCAGCTGCTCTGCGGCTCCACCTTTCCATGCATCCACGAAGGGCGAAAGATAGTTCTCCAACTCCTCGTGAGCCATCAATACGGTGAATAACTCCTCGTAGGGTTTGTTCAGCAGTTCGATGGCATGGGGAAAGGTACAGTATTTTCCGCCGTCGTAAATCTTCAGGAACCAGATGATCGCCGCGAGCAGCACGATCGGCGATTCGACGAAGAAATCTCCCTGCTTCTGTATCCACGAACGGTTGAGATTGAGCATGATGACATAGCTGGCCTCGTATGCGTCGGTGATGTCGGACATGAGATTCGGCGCGAGCGGATTGCATCGGTGCGAACGACGCGGGTCGTCGAAATTTATGACATAGAATTTCGGCGGCGTCGCTCCGTAAGCCTTGAGATTCTTGCGCAAATGGTTGTAAGCGATAACCGACAGGTCGTCGAACTTGAAGTCGTAGACGTAGAGCGCATATCCCTTTTCGATGGCCTGTTTGATATAATTGTTGATGAAGGCATAGGATTTTCCCGAGCCGGGCGTCCCTAAAACGATACTCGCCCGGAAAGGATTCACGACGTTGATCCATCCGCTGTGCCTGCGTCTCCGGAAGACGAACTCGGTCGGGAAGTTAAACGAATCGTCGTTTTTCAGCAGGCGTGTTTCCTGCATGAAACTCTCGTTTTCGGCATTGAACGGATCATCCATCATACGGTTTTTCAGCAGACGGCTGCTCCATAGCCCGGCCGCCAGCATTCCGAGGAATCCTGCCAGCAGCGTCGCCGTATAAAGCGCCGCCCGCAGGGCCGTAGCAACATTCATCCCGAGCAGCCAGCCGTTGCCATAGAATAGCAGTATGCCGATGCCGCCTGCCGCGGCGATATGCTTCCACGATATTTTCTCGTCTTTCACGCCACGGTTTCCCATGCACGACAATGCGAGAAATACCGTGCAGAAGAGTTTGGTGCAGAGCGGCGATGAGAACAAGGCAGCCGTCCGCTGGAAATTTTGCAGGATGCGGTCTACGACAGGGAGCGTTCATCCCGCCTGCGTAAACCACTCGTAACAGAACCAGTAGATGTGAATGGCGAGAAACAGAAAGCTGATCGCCCGCATGAAATCCGCGACTTTGGCCAAGCCGCGCAGATCGTCTTCTTCTTGCATGATCGTAACGTATCGAGGTTGTTAAATTCTTTTCCGGATTTTCCGCCGCCGCTTCTTCCTGCGGGGGAAGAGCCGGTATTCGGGAGCTGTTTCCCACTCCTTTTCGGGCGTATATTCCATGAGTTCGCCCATTACGTCGGGCATCGAAACGTAGTGGGTTTCGATATATTCCTCGAACTCTTCGACCGAAGATAGTCCCGGCTGGGGCGGTTCGAGGGGCAGCAACGGCCGTAACTCTTCCTGTATGGGTGTGGACGACTCTTGCTCCCGACCGTAGAACCACGTCTCGAAAGCGTCGGCCGCATACTCTTTTCCGAGCCGGGAGCCGTTGAACACCTGATGTGTCGTGTGGTCGATGAAAGTGACTCCGTAAATCCGCCCGGCATCGTTCTCCCGGAAAACTGCGTCGATACCGTTTTCCCGAAGTTCGGCCGTGAACTCCTCGCGGTTGCGGCTTCCGCTCCGGGCACGGTCGATTTCGCGGCATGTGCGGTCGAGCGTTTCGGGATGTTGCCGAAGCCGTTGTTTCGAGGCGTCGAATTTTTCTTCCAGCGCCTTCCATCCGAAGAAATCGCCCAGCCGGGACGCTTTGACCGCGGCTCCCGTGCGCTGCCCGTCGTCATCGAGCACGTGGTAAACGAGCCCCCGATACGGTCTGCCTCGTACGTCGCCTCGGATCTCTTCGGCTGCGACGCCATAGCGTTCGAGCAGCGTATTGAATTCCGCGAGGGACTGGAATCCGTACTGCTGTTTGAGCGTCATCACGACGTTGCGCAGCTGATGCTTCAGATCGCTCCGACGGTAATCGACCCGGTGCAATTCGTCCGGTTCTGTTTGCACGCCGCCGTCTTCGGGCACATGCAGGCCGTACTCATGTTCCAACGCTCTGCAAACCGCCATGGCGCGCCGCAGTTCGTTGTTGTGGTCGATCTTCCGGCCCTGCTCGTCCACCCTCACCGAGACGACGTGCATGTGTCGCCGTGCGATGTCTTCGTGCAGAAAGACGACGTAGGGCTGGCGGCCATATCCCATACGTTCCATGAACTCGGCGGCAAGTCGTGTGAGCTGCGCTTCCGAAAGCCGGTCTTCGGGCGAGGGATTGAGCGAGAAATGCACGACCGGTTTTCGGACTCGGGGATTGAGCGCCGTGTAGTACCCGAAGGCTTCCGCACACTCCTCGATACTGAATCTGCCGTCGCTGCGTTCGGGTATTCCCTGCATGTATAATATCCGGCCTTCGCCGGCTTCGACCTTAATGCGGTTATACTGGAGTACGCCGTAGACATTGGCCCCGGAGTTTACTTTCGGCACCATTGCAGTAGCTCTTTCGTAAGTTCGACGACCGCCTTCACGAGTTGTTCCAACCGTTGTGTTTCGAGCGTCAGACGGTAGAGATAGGCCAACGCTTTCTTATCGCCGAAGGTCGTGTGTATGGCTTTGACGCACTGGTTGTAGTTCACCCCGACAGCCCGGAACTGGGCGTAAAATCCCGTCAGCCGGACATAGAAATCGTAGGTGTTCTTGTCCCTAACGACGACCGTAAAGGGTCATCCGAAGATGCGGTGGCAGATGAAATCGGCTTTATTTTTCATTCCGGAGTGTTCGTACATGCGCAGGAAACGCTCGTTCTGCTCGCTTGTCAGGCGAACGTAATAGCGGTGTATGCGCGGATCGTCGAGGGCTTTGCGGCCCGCGGCGGAGGTCGGTTTATCGGCAGCATCCATAGGGCATCGGTGTTTTGAGGTTACGACTCGGGAGTAACCGTCCGCCGCGCCGCAGGTCGCGGCGGCACTTTCGGCGGCTCGGAATATTCCGAGCGGCTGAAAGTACCCCTTGCTATATGCGGGCGCATATAGAAATCCGGCCAGGGGCCGGATGAAGGTGCGCGCCTTCGGCGTCGCAGCGGGATTACTCCTTTCTGAGACAAAGGTAGAGCGTTTTATCTTATGTTGTATCAGATATATACCTGCCAACGGACGCCGATACGCGCCTTTGGGCGCCACCCGTTTTCGGAGCCGCCGAACAAGGGTGTTTTCGCATTTTCTTTGTGTGCGGATCGGTACTTACGAATCTACCTGCCCGCGTAGCCTCTTCCTCCCGTACATCCGTCATTGCGCGGCTATGCGGATACGGATGTAGATGTCTGCATAGATGCCGAAGTTTGTATGTGACAGCTTATATCCGTATCTGCCGACAAAAGTATGCGAATCCGCAAAGGCGTATGAATCGCCGAAGATACGTGAATACGCAAGTACGTATCCGCGTATCGGAACAAGTTAAATATTAATCGCTTAATTATTTTCGTATGGAACAGAATCCGTTGTGCATCGCTTTCGCCTCCCAGAAAGGGGGCGTCGGCAAATCGACCCTCACGGTGCTGGCCGCCTCGTGGCTGCACTACCTGCACGGCATCCGCGTCGCGGTGGTGGACTGCGACTATCCGCAGCACTCCATCCTCAAACTCTCGAACCGCGACAAGGCCGTCGTGCAATCTTCGGCGATCTACGGCAAACTCCTCGTTTCACTCGCCGAGAACAAAGGGGTGAAACCTTATCGTATTCTCTGCTGTAAACCTTCCGAGGCAATGGCGGAATGGCGGAAATGGGCCGCCGTCGCCGAAGAACGATACGACGTCGTGCTGTTCGACCTTCCGGGAACGGTGGGCAATGAAGGCGTCCTCTCTACGATCGTCGAACTGGACTACCTCTTCATCCCGATGAAAGCCGACCGCATCGTATTGGAAAGCACGCTCAATTTCGCCTCTGTTCTCAACGACCGTCTGATCAAGACGGGACGGGCGCATCTTCGGGAGCTGTTCCTGTTCTGGAACCTGGTGGATCGCCGCGAGCGGACGCCGCTCTATGAGCAGTACGAGAAAGTCCTCGATCAGTTGGGGCTGCGGCATCTGCGCACGCATATTCCCGTGCGGAGTAACTTCAACAAGGATATTCAGGAAGCGGGCGGCCCGGTGTACCGGTGTACGCTGCTGCCGCCCGACCGGGCTTTCGTCGCCGAGTGCGGTTTCGACCGCCTGATGACGGAGATCTGCGCCGTTCTGAAACTTCCGTCCCATGAGTAGGAAAGTACCTGTCCGGCAGGAACTCGACGAAGAATACCTGCGCAGCCTGATGGCGGCCCCGGAGCCGGCAGCTTCTTCGTCGGATACCGAAGTGTCGGAACAGGCGGAAACCCCGGCTTCGGAGCCGCGCGTCAGGCGTTCGGATGCGGAAGACTATGCGTCGCGGTTTCTGAAGAATACTCCTTCCGAAGCGCGGCAATGCGTCTATATTGACCGGCGGCTGCACCGCAAGATCACGACTCTCGTGGGCGTTGCGGGCAACCGACGCTTTACGGTCGGGAACTTCATCGACAACGTATTGGAACAGCACTTCGAGCGGCACCGGACGGAAATACGGTCGCTCTGCTCCAAAGGACTCAATAAAATTCTGTAAGAATGACACCCGTTATGAAAATCACGGAAACTCTCGTCGTGCTGTTCCTTGTGCTGTTCTGCTACCTGTTTCTGGATAAGTTCCTCTTCCGGGGCGAGTTGGGCGAGATTTGCTTCGGCCCGATGCGCCGGGCGCTGGCGCGTTGGCATCGGCGGAGAGCCGACCGTCTCGACCCGCCGCGCCGCCGCAGGCGTCGGACGGCGGCCATTACCCCTAAAGACGATGCGCTGGTCGTCACCCGGGACTACGGCGCCGGTCAGCGGACGCCAGCATGCGCCGCGTCACGCCACTCCCGACGCAAAGGGAACAATTCAGACAAAAGCGACCATACATTTGTACCGGCAAGCGACAGCGATAAGGAACATCGCGCCGTGCAAGCGACCGTTCAGGGATGGATGCATAAGGAACCTACGGCGCTCACCGCGGAGGAAGAGAATACCCTGACGCGCGAAGCTGCGACCGAAGAGGTGATGGACATAGGATGCGAAACGACGGCCCCGCCTGCCGGGACGCAGAGTTTCTCTCCGCAGCAGTTGGATTGCATCCTCGCCTTGTGCAAGGGGCAGGCCGTGCCTGAAGGGCAGCGGCAAACCCTGGCCGGAGTGCTGCGTGACATCCGCCATACGGAAGTGCAGCGCACGCTCGTGGACGCCATCTCCGGCGCCAGCCCGATCATCGCCCGTTATCTGGACGATGCCGAGAAGGAAGCGGCGCAGCGTATGGCCGCCGCTCCGAAATAGATTGTTCAACTTAAAAAATGCGAAGCACATGAAAGCTCCCGGATACTACGATTCAGGCTGACGACAGGATAAGCAGCACGCATGAATCACGGGCCCAGCGCCCGGAGAGAGAATCTGAAGTCGAATTAAAAAACACAATCATCCATGAAAAGAAAACTCATTTTCAGTTCGGCATGAATCGCCGTATGACTGCTCGCCACGGTGCAGCACGCCGCAGCGCAGCAAGGCAACGGCATGGCCGGCATTCAGGAGGCTACGCAGATGGTCACGTCGTATTTCGACCCGGCGACCAAGCTGATCTACGCCATCGGCGCCGTCATCGGCCTGATCGGCGGAGTGCGGGTCTATCAGAAGTTCAGTTCGGGCGATCCGGATACGTCTAAAACCGCTGCGAGCTGGTTCGGAGCCTGTATCTTCCTGATCGTCGCCGCCACGATTCTGCGTTCGTTTTTCCTTTAGACGATGGCCGAATATCCGATCAATAAAGGCGTGGGCCGCCAGGTGGAGTTCAAGGGGCTGCGGGCGCAGTACCTCTTCCTCTTCGCCGGCGGCCTGCTCGCCGTTTTCATTCTCGTAGTCGTACTTTATATGGGCGGGGTCGATCAGGTGGCATGCCTTGTCGCGGGCGTGGGGATGGGCGGTGCGCTTGTGGTGCTGACCTTCCGTCTGAACCGCAAGTACGGGGCTTACGGACTGATGAAGCTCCTCGCCGCACGGCGGCATCCGCGACGTATCGTCTCCCGAAAAAGTGTGGCAAGAATTCTAAACCGACATTAAGAACATGAATAACACCCTGAAAACCGAAACCCTCGAACGCAAATTTCCGATCTGAAAGGTCGAACACGATTGTATCCTCTCTAAAGACGCCAACATCACGGTGGCGTTCGAGGTTACGCTTCCGGAGCTATTCACCGTCTCTTCGCAGGAATATGAAGCGCTGCACGGCGTATGGCTCAAAGCGGTGAAGGTGCTTCCGGACTATACCGTGGTGCACAAGCAGGATATTTTCGTTCAGGAACAGTATCGTCCTGACATCGGGAAAGACGATTTGAGTTTCTTGAGCCGGTCGTTCGAGCGGCATTTCAACGAACGACCTTTTCTGCATCATACCTGCTACCTGTTCATTACGAAGACAACCCGTGCGCAAAGCCGCCGTCAGAGCGATTGCAGTGTGCTGTGCCGGGGTACGCTCGTCCCGAAAGAGTTGCAGGACAAAGATACGACGACGCGCTTTCTGGAAGCTGTGGAGCAGTTCGCCAGCGTCGTCCGCGAGAGCGGCCATATCCGGCTGCGGCGTCTCGGAGCGGACGAGATTGCCGGGACTCCCGAATCTTCGGGAATCCTCGAACGTTATCTCACGCTGTCACCGTCCGGGAAGACCCCGTTGCAGGACATGCGTCTCGATCCCGACCGGATGTGGATCGGCGACAAGGCGTTGTGTCTGCATACGCTTTCCGATTTGGACGACCTCCCCGGCAGTGTTCGTACGGATGACCGCTACGAACGCCTCTCGACGGAGCGTTCCGATTGTCGGCTTTCATTCGCCGCTCCCGTAGGATTGCTGCTCTCATGCAATCACATCTACAATCAATATGTGCGACAAGAGGTCGTGTAAGTAATTGTTTAACAATCAAATGAAGTAACAAATATCATTCAGATCAGATTAAACCTATTGTTCCGTCAATAGTAGCCTACGGTCACGTGCGTCGCTCAAAAGGCGGGGTGCGAAGCTGGCCGGACAAAGTAGCCCTTCCGCAAGGAGAAGCCCGAACCGCGAGGGAACGGCAACTGCTCTTAGCACAAAAGAGTCGGGGAGCGAGGCTGGGCGGTATGGTTAGCACAAGCGAACTGTTATAAGCGTCGTAATGTACGAACAAGCCAAAGTTGCTGAGAGGCTTGAACCAAAAGGTAACGCAGTCGGATAACCCTTTGTATTGTGGGGTTACACGGACAAAGCACTGCCGGCGCAACGGACAGAACCTAACCCGCTCATTTGTTACTTACGCGAAACTTGGTAAACCCGTATCTCTCCTGCCTTCGGGCAGGTAAGCCGACCGCAAGGAAAGCCGAATGAGGTGCGGGTATGGGAACGCAGAAAAAGCGAATGCCGTCCTGTAATGGGGCGGATAGGAGTTTCAACGTCACTCCGCCGCGAAAGCGGGCAGACTTCTGCGAGGTGACTCTTTACAAGAAACTATGTAGAACTTTCTAAAAGAAGGAATGCAAATGAACGAGATTAATTTATCGTGTGCGCCTGCTGACCGTAGGCAGTGGAACAACTGGACCGACATTGATTGGGCCGGATGCGAAGCTGCGGTTCAGAAGCTGCAAGGACGTATTGTAAAGGCTCAGAAAGAGGGTCGTCCGGGCAAGGTAAAAGCCCTGCAATGGACATTGACCCACTCGTTTTACGCCAAAGCGTTGGCGGTCAAACGAGTTACCTCTAACAAAGGTAAGAACACGGCGGGAGTGGATAAAGTTCTTTGGACTACTCCCAACGCAAAAATGGGTGCTGTCGCCGATCTGAAAAGACGTGGCTACAACCCGCAACCGTTACGAAGGGTACATATCAAGAAGAGTAACGGCAAACTCCGTCCGTTAGGAATACCCACAATGAAAGACAGGGCCATGCAGGCATTATACCTCATGGCTCTGAACCCGGTAGCAGAAACTACCGCCGACAGACACTCTTACGGCTTCCGTAGGGAAAGGTGTACGGTCGATGCGATAGTACAATGCCATACGATACTTTCAAAAGAGGTATCTCCGCAATGGATACTCGAGGGAGACATCAAAGGTCGTTTCGACCACATCAGCCACCAGTGGCTACTCGACAATATCCCTACGGATAAGGTCATGCTCTGTAAATGGCTGGAAAGTGGATTCGTATTCAACCGGCAACTGTTTCCCACCGAGGAAGGTGCGCCGCAGGGCGGTATCATATCGCCGACACTCGCGAATATGGCACTCGACGGCCTGCAAGCAATGCTTGCAGAGAATTTCAAGCTGAGACGTACCAAAATGGGATATTTCAATCCTATGGTAAATCTTGTGCGATACGCAGATGATTTCATTATTACCTGTTCCGACAGGGAAATTTTGGAATCGCAAATCAAACCCGCAGTCAGCGAGTTTCTTCAAGCACGGGGGCTTACCCTATCAGAAGAAAAGACGAAGATTACTCACATTGATGAAGGATTTGATTTTCTGGGTTTCAATGTTAGGAAATATAAAGGTACGCTGCTTATCAAGCCGTCAAAGAAGAATGTTAAGGAATTCCTCGCCAAGATTAAAGCCATTATTCGTCAGAATCAGGCCATCAGGCAGGATAAACTTATCGGACTTCTGAACCCCGTCATAACCGGTTGGGGCAACTATTACAAGGGTTGCGTAGCCGCCAAAACCTTCAAGAACGCAGACGCACAGATCTTCTACAAACTGTGGGCGTGGGCATTACGCCGCCACCGCCACAAGGGTAAGAAGTGGGTTTACAACAGGTATTTTCTGTCGAAGAAAGGCCGGGCGTGGACATTCGGTACGATGCTGAAGAACAACGGGAAACCATTTCCGTACACACTGAAGTATCTATCCGATATTGATACGAAGACCAAGCCTATCAAAATCCGCAGCAAAGCCAACCCATTCGACCCGGAATGGCGACCATACTTTGAGATGCGTAACAGGATGAAAATGTTAAGCTCTCTCAAAGGCAAACAGGGCTTTCTCAGAATGTGGGAGAAACAAAATCAGCGTTGTCCGTTGTGCGGCGAGATAATCGACGCGGATAAAATCTGGACTATTGCGGAGTTATCCGACAAGTCCGGCAAATCCAAAATCATCGCCCATGACAGATGCAGTCGTACACTTACCCGTAAAATTAGAGCTTATGAGCCGGTTTCATAATAGAAACTTTGAGTTGCTTGAGCCGTATGATGCGAAAGTATCACGTACGGTTCTTAGAGGGGAAGGGAGCAGTAATGCTCCCGACCTACTCGACCTGTTTTTGGATAACAGCGACGAGAACCTCAGGCAGTTCGAACGTACGGCTCGTAACATGCAGTCGCTCGCGCAGTACAGCCGTTCGAACCAGATCAACAAGGAATGGATCGACGATTACCTCAATGAGGCGCACTCCTTCTCTCTGACCTCGATACGCGCCCATTTCAATGTCATGGCATGGGGCGAAGGGAGCGAGGAGCTGAAGCAGATCCGTAACGATGTAGGGGCGCAGCTGGCGCTTATGGGTTGCACGCCGCGTCATAATACCGTGGATGTTCCGACGCTTTTCTGGGCGGCGATCCCCGGTAACGAAGGGGATTTTCCCGCCGAAGAAAGTTTCTATACGTTTCCCGAACAGGCGTTGTGCTTCTTCACGGAGGAGACATGCTATCAGGACTCCCCGTCGCCTTTCGGAATCAAGACGGTCGATCGTCTGACCGGGAAACCCGTGTTTCTGGATATTTCGGATCTGCCGATGAAGCGCGGCATTACGACGAACCGCAACAAATTCATCTTAGGGCCTTCGGGCAGCGGCAAGAGCTTCTTCACGAACCACATGGTCCGGCAATACTACGAACAGGGCACACATGTGCTGATCGTCGATACGGGCAATTCGTATCAGGGGTTGTGCCGGTTGATTCACAGCCGTACGCACGGCGAGGACGGCGTCTACCTGACCTACCGGGAAGACGAACCTATCGCGTTCAATCCGTTTTATACCGACGACAATATCTTCGACATCGAAAAGCGCGAGTCCATCAAGACTCTTCTTCTCACATTGTGGAAACGCGAGGACGAAGCCCCGAGCCGTGCTGAAGAAGTGGCGCTCTCGAATGCCGTAAACCTCTACCTGAACCGTCTCCGGGATGACCGGCGTGTCGTACCCTCTTTCAATACCTTCTATGAGTTCATGCGGGACGAATACCCGAAAGTCTTGGAGCAGAAACACGTTCGGGAAAAAGATTTCGACCTGTTGAACCTGCTGAACGTTCTGGAACCCTTTTACAAAGGCGGGGAATACGATTACCTGCTCAACAGCGACAAACAGTTGGACCTGCTGTCGAAGCGTTTTATCGTTTTCGAGATGGACAATATCGCCGACAACAAGGTGCTCTATCCAGTCATCACGCTGATTATCATGGAGAGTTTCATCTCCAAGATGCGTCGTCTGAAAGGCGTCCGTAAGATGTTGTTGCTGGAAGAGGCTTGGCGGGCAATTTCCAAAGCCGGTATGGGAACTTTCGTGAAATACCTTTACAAAACGGTCCGTAAGTATTTCGGGGAAGTCGTCTGCGTCACACAGGAGGTGGACGATATCATCTCCTCACCGATCGTCAAAGAGTCCATCATCAACAATGCAGACTGCAAGATCCTCCTCGACCAACGCAAATATATCAACAAATTCGACCAGATACAGGCGTTGCTGGGACTTACGGACAAAGAACGTGCGCAGATTCTCTCCATCAACCTCTCGAACGATCCCAAACGTCGCTATAAGGAGGTATGGATCGGATTGGGCGGCGTGCAGTCCGCAGTCTACGCCACGGAAGTTTCGGCCGAGGAGTATTATTGCTTTACGACAGAAGAGACCGAGAAATTGGAACTCCAGCATCTCACGGAAAAGCTCGGCGGCAATATCGAGCTGGCCATACGCCAATTGGCCAAGCGAAAACGCAATGAAGATCATTAACCTAAAATCCGAAAATCATGTTCATATCCAAAAAAGAACTCGCCGCGCGAGACGAACGGCTGCGCCGGGCGCAGGAAGAGATCGAGTCGCTGAAACAGACTATCCGGGAGTTGCAATCCGAGGTTGCCGACGACCGTATCTGCGGCTGCTGAAAGAACGAATACGGAGAGCGGATCACGATCCGCAAAACGGCTCCGGGATATACCGCGACGCTTTTCTGCGGCGAACGTCCCGTGCGGGACATGGTCATCCTCAAACGCGATGACAGTCTGTGGCTTCATGTCTTGTACGGGCAAACCGACGGATGCGTCGTTCATCACACGACCAACGATATTCTGCATATCGGATGTTTCGGGCTTTTCATCCGCGACGACCGGCCGCAGCGTATAGGGACGGAAGTAATCCTTCAGGCTCCGGTGCGATGGGACGGCGAATAACCTTCGGCCTGCTGGCAGCGGTGCTGCTGGCAGGCCATCCGCTCCGGGCGCAATGGGTCGTGAGCGACCCCTCGAATCTGGCGCAGGGTATCGTGAATTCCACCAGGCAGGTCGTCGAAGCGTCCCGGAACGGAAGTACGCTGCTTCAGAGTTTTCAGCAGACGGTAAAGATTTACGAGCAGTCGAAAAAATATTACGACGCGCTGCGGTCGGTGCATAACCTCGTCAAAAGCGCCCGTCGTGCGCAGCAGACGATGCTGCTCGTGGGCGACATCTCCGACATATACGTCTCGAACTTCCGGTCGATGCTTAACGATACGAACTACTCGGCCGAGGAACTCGCGGCAATGGCCGCAGGCTATACGAAGCTGCTGTCGGCGAGTGCCGACCTGCTGAACGACCTGAAGCAGATCATCACTCCGTCAGGGCTTTCGATGACCGACAAGGAGCGGCTGGATATTATCGACAGGATCTATTACGAGATGCTCGAATACCGCAATCTTACGGAATACTATACGCGCAAGAATATCTCCGTGTCGTTCCTGCGCAGCCGTCAGCGCGGGGATTCGGAGCGTGTGCGGGCCTTGTACGGCGGCCATAACGACAGATATTGGTAACCTATGACGATGCCGTTAGCCGTAGAGTGGACGAACCTGCATCAGATTCTCCGCTCGTTGTACGCCGATATGTTGCCGTTGTGCAGCGATATGATGGGCATTGCCAAAGGACTCGCCGGGCTGGGCGCCCTGTTTTTCATCGCATACCGGGTCTGGAAATCCCTCGCCGCCGCGGAGCCGATCGAGGTATTCCCGCTACTGCGGCCCTTTGTGCTGGGGCTGTGCATCATGGCCTTCCCGACCCTCGTATTGGGGCCTTTGAACGGTCTGCTGTCACCTATCAGCAATGCCACATCGCATTTGGTCGATCGACAGGCGTTCGATCTGGAGAAATACCAGACACAGAAGGATGAATTGCAGCGTCAGGCGATGCTCCGCGATCCGGAGAAAGCCTATCTTATCAGTAATGAAGAGTTCGACAAACGGCTTGACGAATTGGGCTGGAAGCCTAAAGACCTCATGGCGATTGCCGGGATGTATGCCGAGCGAGCCGGGTATCAATTCGGTCAGAAAGTCCGTGAGGCATTCCGGGCGTTTCTGGAAACGCTCTTCCAGGCGGCATCGCTGACCATCGACACCGTGCGGACGTTTTTCCTGATCGTTCTGGCGTTGCTGGGGCCCGTGGCCTTCGCCTTCTCCGTGTACGACGGCTTTCACAATACGCTGGCGTCTTGGCTGGCACGCTATATCTGCATCTATTTGTGGCTGCCCGTCAGCGACCTGTTCGGTGCGATCCTTTCGCGCATCCAGATTCTAATGCTCCAGCAGGACATCGAACGACTGCAAGACCCGACGTTCATACCCGACGGAAGCAATACGGTCTATTGCATTTTTATGATTATCGGAATCGTCGGATATTTCTGCGTGCCGACCGTTGCGTCGTGGATCATTCAGGCCGGAGGCGCCGGAAGTTACGGCGATAAAGTCGCAGGCGCAGGACGTGCCGTGGCGATGGGCGCTGCCGGAGTCGCCGGAGCGGCGGTCGGAAATGTCGGAGGCCGTATAAAAGGGGCTTTGAAGAAACGATAAAACGTAATAAAATATGGAATTCAAAACATTGAAGAATATAGAATCGTCCTTTCGCCACCTGCGGCTCTTCAGCATGCTCTTTCTGGGAGCCTGCACGCTGATCTCGGTGGCGGCAGTGTGGACATCCTACCGCTTCGCGGAAGCCCAGCGGCAGAAGATCTACGTACTCGATCAGGGCAAGTCGCTGATATTGGCTCTCTCGCAGGATATGGCCCAGAACCGTCCCGTCGAAGCCCGCGAACACGTGCGGCGCTTCCACGAGCTCTTCTTTACCCTCTCTCCCGACCGCGAGGCCATCGAAGGCAATGTCCGCAGGGCGCTGTACCTTGCGGACGGAAGCGCCATCGCCTATTACCAGAGCCTTGCAGAGAAGGGATATTTCAACCGCATCATCGCCTCGAACGTATCGCAGAATGTCGTCGTGGACAGCATCCGATGCGATTTCGACTGCTATCCTTATGCCGTGGAGACCTTCGCACGGCAGAAGATCGTCCGTGAAAGCAACGTGACGGAGCGGACGCTCGTCACGACATGCCGCCTGCGAAATGCCGTACGCTCGGACAACAACCCGCAGGGATTCCTGATCGAAGATCTGCGTATTCTCGAAAACAAAGACCTCGGAAGTTATGAGCGCTAAAGATTTACAGACGCGGGCCGAAGCGTGGCTGAAGGCCCGCATGAAACGTCTTACGCCGCGCCAGCGGCTCGGGCTGGTTACTGTGCTGCTGCTCGTCTATGCGGCGGTCGCCCTGATGATTCTGTTCGGTGGAATGCGGAGTCGGGAGACGTCGATTCCCGCCGTCGAACACCTCCGGCAGCCACTACTGCCGGAAAGGAGCCTGTTACCTCTAAACACGAGTGAAGATGACACGCAGGAGCGATAACGGAGCAGTTGAAAAGCTGTCGCAACTTCTCACATCGCAGCTTCTCCGGCAACTTAAGTTCGCAGGTGTCGTGACGGTGATGACACTGTTGTGCGGCATTTTCCTATGGTACCTGTTCGCCCCGAAACCGGCTCCGCAACAGGCGGGAACGGGCGGATACAATGTTACGATTCCGGAAGCGACGGTAAAGCCGGCGGAAACGGACAAGCGTAAGGTCTACGAACAGGAGCAGTACGAGCAGCAGCGGCGCGAGAAGCTACAATCGCTGGGAGATGTTACGGACGAGTTTCTGCCTATGGCCGGAGAAACAGAAAATACTGCGATTACGGCAGCACCGACGGCGATCGACGAATCGGATGCTGCCTACCGGAGGATATCGGGTGAAATGGCGGCTTTCTACACCCCGGCCCCTTCTTGCGGCAATACCGAGGTCGAAGCACTGAAAGAGCAGGTCGCGGCCCTGCAATCCCAGCTCGATGCCGAGCGGCAGCAGCCCGACCCTCTGGAACTGGCCGAGGAGCAATACAAGCTCGCACGGAAGTATCTCGGTGGCGGAACGGCCCTGAATGAAGAAGCAGTTGAGCCGATAAAGCAACGGAAGGATTCGCACCTGTCCGTCATGCGGCCCGTTCGGGAAGGTGAGGTCGAAGCCTCGACGCTCGATCCGCGGGCGGATTTCGCCGTCGAGCGCAACTTGGGATTTCTCACGGCGGCAGGTGGCGTCGCGCATGCCGACATTCCGACTGTCAGGGCTTGTGTCGCTCAGACGCAAATCATACGTGCCGGAAGCACCGTACAGCTGCGGCTGCTAGAAGCCGTGCGCATCGACGATACGGTGATTCCCCGCAACACCCCGTTATACGGTCTTGCGACGATCTCCGGGATGCGGCTGCAAGTCATGGTGTCGTCCGTCGAATACGGCGGGCGGATCTTCGCTGTCGAAGCCGCGGCTTACGACCTCGACGGCCAGCCGGGGCTCAACGTCCCGAACTCCCGCGAGCGGACGGCCCTCAAAGAGGCGCTGGCGTCCGTCGGGCAAACCGCCGGCACGAGCGTAAACGTCACCCGTTCGGCCGGACAGCAGGTGTTGTCCGAGCTGGCGCGTGGAGGATTACAGGCTTCGTCGCAGTATGTCGCCGGGAAGCTCCGCGAGGTGAAGATCACCCTCAAAGCCAATCATCAGCTATTATTGATTTCAAAAGAATAGAACACACATGAAACGAGACCTTATTTATCTGATCCTGATCGTCGCGGCAATCGCAGCGGTAAAGGTTACGGCGCAGATGACACCGGAAACGCCGGCTGAGATCCGGCCCCTACGTATCGAAGCGGGATTCACCAAGACCGTACATATTCTTTTCCCGTCGCCCGTGACCTACATTGACATCGGCTCGATGGACATCATAGCAGGCAAGGCCGACGGGGCCGAAAACGTCGTGCGGGTGAAAGCGGCCGTGCGGAATTTCGCAGCAGAAACCAACCTGACGGTCATCACCGAGGACGGAGGATTTTTCACTTTCGATGTCCACTATGCCGAGAATCCGGCTGTTTCGACCCTCAATCTTACAGTGCAGGAACCGCAACCAGAAAGTATGAAGAAACCGGCTGCCGTGGGCTATCCGCAGCCGACGACCCCAGCATCCGAAGGCCGGGTGCTGCTGCGCGAGGTAGGGCGCGAGAAACCTGCGACCATAAAACGCATGTTGAGCGACATATACCGGCAGAACCGCACGGATGTGAAAGGCATTCGTACGAAAAAGTACGGAATCGGGGTCGAGGTGCAGGGGATTTACGTATTCAATGACGTGATATACATTCACACCTGCATCTCGAACGACACGAACATCTCCTTCGAAGTAGATGCACGACATTTCATTGTAGCGGATCGCAAACTCGCCAAGCGTACGGCCCAACAGCAAACGCCGCTCGAAATCCTGCGCGTATGCAATGATCCGGCCGTCGTGAGGGGACACCAGCGCCAGCGGACGGTATTCGCGCTGCCCAAACTCACGATCCCCGACGACAAGGTGTTGTTACTGGAGATTATTGAGAAAAACGGTGCCCGCCATCAGACGGTGGAGATAGCGGCCAAGGAATTGTTGGATGCAAAACTGCTCTAAAGCGATGATCGGCAAACTCTCGAAGAGCGAATCGCTGTGGCCTGTGATTGAATATGTCCTCAAAAACGATCATTCCCGGCTGATCGCCTGCGAAGGGATATTTGTAGGCGACTACCATAATGAGGAGTGGTTGGAACGTCTGATCTCCGACTTCGAAGATCAGACGTTGCTGCATGATCCGGTCGCCAAAGCTGCCGGGCACATATCGCTTTCGTTCCATCCGAACGATGCTCCGCAGATGACGGATTTTCGGATGGTGAAAATCGCCCGGGAATATATGCAGTGCATGAGGATCGATAATACACAGTATGTTATCGTACGCCACACGAACACGGCGCACCCTCATCTGCATATCGTTTACAACCGGATATGCAACGACGGGAAGCTGATTCCCGACAGGAACGAACGGTTCCGGAATGTCCGCTTTTGCAAGGCATTGTCTTTCAAATACGGCCTGACACTCGGGGAACGCAAAAAGTAGGTACCCGATGTATATCCATCTGCTGAAAGCCTTTTTTCTGACGACGGGAATTTTGTCGCTGCTGGTAGCTGCCGGATTGTCATGGATGATTTTGTTTCCGGAATCCCCGAAGCAGAAAAACAGGCGGCGCAGCATCGAAAGCCGTCACCCCGTTTCCACCCGTAGAACTGACTCGTAAAGGATTGTTTGCCCGCACTTGTCGGGATGTCCGGAGTTTGTTCGCTGACTTATGGGCAGATCCCAAAACGCAGGAGAAACGCAAGCAAGAAAAACAGCTGTTCAGACGGCTGTTTTTCTTGTGTATCCTCTGATTCTAAGTTTGGTATATGGCATATAAAAGGCTGCGAGGTTCATTTCTTTACTTCGTAGCCTTTTGTCCATCAGATCTCCTCGGATAATTGCATCGAGATCGGATCGAAATATTGATAGTAAATTTGGATACCTAATTTCTTTCGCAGTGTAGCCATGTATTTTGCTGCTTTTGAATAATTTTTGTGCGGTTGGGTCAGGATAATGAGTTTTGCAGCCTTATCCTGATCCGGCCAATGCGTATATTCCAGAATTTGTCCGATAGCTTCACGGATGGAATATTGTAGCACAGGATAAGTCTTTACTTCGTAGAATATGAATTCCCGGTGCGGGGTTTTGACAACCATGTCTATCCTTTTGCCTTCATAGCCAGCCGGTACTTCCCGTTTTACATGGTCGTATCCGAGTTTTTTTGTCTCGGCCAGGTATTTATGTAAGTTCCGGCATATCTGCTCGTGCAGAGCATGTGACTCTACGATTTTGGGCTTTCGCTCGTATTTGCATCCAGAAGATGGCGCCCCATGTTTTGCTGGGGTTGCCGGTTGATCGTCAAAGTTAAACGAGTCCGTATCCTGCTCCGTGTCCGGAGTTTCGTAGCCGGGCTTAGGGTTCATCAACACATACCTGCTGCTTTCATAGACCGGATTATCGCGTGGTATGGGGCTGGAAAGATCATATTGTGTCAGGTCCTCAGGCCGAAAGCGGATGTTGAAAAGTTGAATTGCGTTGTCTCTTTGGGGCAATCCATCCGGATTGCCGCCTATGGCCTCTATATCCTCCCGCATTTGATCGAGCCAGCCTTGTGCCTTGTAATAGTCCCATATTTGCTCGGCTTTTGCGGGCGTTAGCACTTCGGCATTCCGAATCAACCCTACCCAATAACGGTCTTTTGTTTCGCCATGGATCGTATAAAGTCGCAGGTTGAAGATACGGTCTTCGTATGTTCCTTTATCTGCGAATTTATAGATCGGCTCCAGAAAAGCGTAATGATACCCGTCGACTTGTTTGTCCGTATCGCATAACCATTCCTCATGTCCGAATCCATTGCGGACTTCATGTGAGGATTTGTCCTTGCTTTTCCCGTAAGGGCCCGATGGCATGCACCACCCCTCCGTATTGAAAGTCATCCGCGCCAGCCGGGTCTGCACGTTTGCATAAACTTCATGGACAACCTGATCATAAAGAGAGGCATAGCGTTGAATGAAGGCGACGGTTTCATTGATAAGCCGTTCCCACGTATATTCGGCTAATTGTTGCTCCTTTATCTCTACCCATCCTGCCGGGGATTTCTTGATGTGCTCTTCGCAGATTGTGCGCTGTGCCGGGGTCAAATGCGGTCCCGGGATATTTTTATAGTCGAGTTTATAGACCAGTACTTTGCGGACTCCATCGACACCGACGGTAAAAAATATATCTTTATCAGCGTTTTTGGTTTTATAGATGCGCGTCCAAGTGTAAGGCTTAAAGACCGTAGTACGTACTTTCCGGCCTGAAGCATCTGACATCCATGACCGTTGCTGCCAATGGCGGGGCCTCTGTCCGGAGAATCCGTCCAGCCGTTTCAATACTTCATTATGCCAGTAAATCGTTTTGTTCCAGAGACCGTCTTTAATCTCGTTTCCCGATGCGATATCTGAATCGCTTTTCGGATCATAGGGTTTTTGTGCGACCCTGGCCATCAGAGCGATGTCATTGAGGTCAAAAAAATCAGGACGTTGAGTCATAAGTCGATAATTTATGAAGTCGGGTTAGTGTCTATTACAAATATAGGAATAATCTCGTATATATAATCCGAGCTTTTGACACCAACGGCCATACCGAAAAGATAAAAGATAAGATTAGAGAATATAAAACATTTCGTCAGAATAAATATGATGAAATTAAGCCTCGAAGCCCCAAGTCATAAGATACTGTAATAATAGGCTGCCTAATTGATTTAGGCAGCCTATTATTCTTTTCCGGGAGGAGGTCAGGTCATTCCACGTTCTTGCCTCCGTAGCGCAATGTGCATATCTCACGGTGTATCTGCCGACATAGCAGCTCGATAACCCGTTCGGAAAGATCGTGCCGCACCGTGTGCATGAAGCGGCGGTTCTCGATGCGGCTGAACAGGCTTGTGCCGTCTTCGGCGACGGCGCAGCAGATTTGCTCCTCGCGGAAGCGGTCGTAATCGGTGAAATACTCCACATCGGGAGCGATACGTATATAAGATTTCATAGGTTCGTCAGATGATGTTTTGACACAATTCGGGGTGGCGGTATGGCGGGAGCCGCGGGCGTCCGCCCGTTCGCGTCTGCGGCATGACTGCCGCAGACGGAAACCGGGACTTATTTATGGTGTCGCAAGATCGTTGAATCGCAGTTCGATAGTTGTCAGCAACAATCCCGGCGGACAGGAATAAGTGCCCCTTATGTCCGATTCTTCGGAGAAGATATGCACGGTATAGCGGCGTGCCGCTCGCTCCCGGGAAATCCGGATCCCCCAAGTATGGCCGTTTCGGCGTGCGAAAAAAATGTGATTTCCCGCACCTGCCTGGATCAGATCGAAAACGGCGATTCCATGACGGCGAAGAGCGTCGATAAATTCTTTCAACATGATTCATTCGGTTTTATGGGGACGGCCTGCGGGCCGTCCCCGATCAGACTTTAGGCGGCTTTCTTTGTCGTTTTCTTGGTGCTCTTACCCGTTTTGCCCTCTTTCTTGGCGGCTTTGGTCTTGGCTTTCTCCTGCGCTTCGGCCACGGCAATACGCTCGTCGAGACGGTCGTTGCGTTTCGTGTATTCCTCGTCGAACTGCGCTTTCACAACCTCGCATTTCTCTTTGTGGTGCAAGGCTGCAAATTCCATCAGCAGTTGCTTCCCCGTTTTGTCGAAACCGATGTCGGATGTAAGGCTTTTTACAAGAAAATCGCGGGTGATGAGGTCGCGTTGTTCGTCGGTCAGCGCATTGACGACAGCGATTTTCTGTTCGGATGTCAAATAATACGCTTCGGGGAATCCCACGGCGGCGAGGTGTTCGCGCCGCAGGCTTCCGAGCATGATGTAATAGAGAATGTTGTCTTCCAGCTGGGTAAACGGCGTCGGGGCGATCTCCTCGTCGCGGACGATCTGCCGGACGGCTTCGACGGTTTTTTCGTGTGCGAGTTCCGTGTTGCGGATTTTCTTCTCCTCAAGGCGGGCGATCAGTTCCCCGGTCGATTCCCTGCCTTTGGCGGCTTGGTTCACATAGACCAGCCGGGCGTCGTCGCGCGAAGTCTTGACGAAGATACGGATCGCCCCGGCGTCGTGCTTGGCCAGCAGGTCGGCGGTCTTTTCCTCGGCGGCCTTTTTCTGCTGTTCATAGATCTGCATTGCCGCGGTATAATCGGCATCGGTGGCATAATCCGCCGGACATGGTTCCGCGGGTATAGCGGGCATTTCCTGCACCTGCCCGTATTCGAACGCCTTGCATTCGACCCCGTTTTCGGTCATATGCTCTACGGCCTTATCATGGTCGTCGCATCCGTAACGGTCTTTGCAAAGGATGAATTTCGGGTTTTGCGCGAGCAGTTCTCCGCTTTTTCGCTCGATGAATTCGCGGTTTTTGGCTTCGAGGCATTCCCGGTTCGTGCATCGTCCGGCCCCCGTAGCGAACATATCGTAGGTATTTGCGTTGTACTTGCATGCGGCACACGCCGTCTGGTCGAAGCGATACCGGGCCAGATCGTTCGTATAATGGGCGTCCACCATCCGCTTGAACTCCTTTACGGAGTATTTCCGCCACCCTTCCTCGTCTTTGAGGCGGTCTTTGCAGATCGTCTTTTGCAAATCTTTCCCGTATCGTGCCAACTCCATAGCGAGACCCAATGTAATAGAGTTTTCGCGCAGGAGTTTTTTTGCATCGGGGATCAGTTCGTTGAGTTTCATCCGGTAGTAGATATACTGCTCGCTCTTACCGAAGCGTGCGGCCACGGCGGCGACATCCCCGCTGAGGGTCTGCATGGCGGCTTTGTAGGCTTCGGCCTCGTCGAGCGGCGGCATCTCCTCGCGCTGGATGTTCTCCGAGAGCGCAAGGTCGAAGATCGCCCGTTCGTCCGCGGGGGCGGCATCGACGATGGCCTCGATTTCGGTCTGGCCGAGCAGTTGCACGGCACGGTAGCGGCGTTCGCCGCAGACGATGATATAACAGCCTTGTTCTGCGGCTCGCACCCGGATGGGCTGAATAAGACCGTGTGTGGCAATGGAAGTGGCCAGTTCCGCGAGGGCATTCTCGTCGTAACTCCGCCGCGGATTGTTGGGGTTGGGGCGGATTTTGTCGATAGCGAGCAAAACGGTTGATTTCGTGCTCTGAGCGGCGATTGCGGTCGTGGTGTTGTTTTCGTTCGTTTTCATGGCATGATGGTTTTAAGATTATTTTGAAAGGTATTTAATCAGTTGCTTGTGGCGGTCGTACGGTATTTTGAACAGCAGGTAGGTAATGCCTATGCCGTTGCGCGATGCGTTGTGAAGGAGTTGCCGCAGATCGGGGTCTTCCCCAGCCGTGACGCCGAATACCTCCGGCATGTACTTTTCCGGCAACCGGGTGCGCATCATATAATCGAAGTCCGCCGTGCGCTGTATGATTTCTTCGTATGATTTCATAATAAGGTCGTTAAGAATGAGAGGATCGAATCGCCGGACATGGCATGCGCGTTGTCCCAATTCCGCCATTGCTGTCCGTCCTTGTTTTGTAACGAGAGGTTGAAAAGAGGGTCTTTCCCTTTCGACCACTTGCCGGAATAAATCCGGATGCTGAAAGTGCGTACATGGCCGCTGAAATCGAAAAAGGCGGTGTATTTTTCTTTGCCGTTGATCTCCAGCAGGAGCGCGGCGATAGCAGTTATCTGTTCGTTCATGGTTTCGGGTGTTGTGGGGCGGGCATCCGCCCGCCCCGGGTTGAATGTTATTTGAGATAGGCGGCCAATGCGCTGCGCACCTCTTGTTCTCGGCGTTTGGAGAAAATCCACCCGGCGCACCGGGTGCCGTCGTGCGTAAGGTAGGCGCGGAACAGCCCGTTCAGATCGCGGAGCGTGTCGCGCAGGGGTTTCGTATCGCCGAATACGGCGATCGACTTCGCGGAGTATTCCACGATCTCGACACGTGCGTCGGCCACGGTTTCGGGGGCGGTGGTCTGCACGGGTGCAGGGTTCTCGATGCATACATTCTCGGGATTTCCGGCCACGACGGCGAAACGCTTGATAATGCCCTCTTTGTCGCGGCACGATTCCTTGCTGACCTGCCAGCCCGAATAACGGTGCGTGCCGAGGTAATAGCCGTGCCCCATGCTGTACTTTTCACGGTATTCGTACTCGGCATTACACTCGGCCAGGTGTGCCGTGCCCTCGAACCGGGCCGCGGCCTTGCGCATTTCGGGGAACAGATCGCGCGTGTGGGTCGAGAATCCGAGAAGCACCGTGCGCACGATACGCGAACCGAAATAGTCCGTATAGGGGTCGCATTCGCTTTCGTGCTGTTCGCCGATGATGACGGCCACGGCATCGTCGGGAACGATCTGCCGCAGACGCTCCGCGCCGATGGTGCGTAACCGTTCCGCGTCTTCCGCCGCCGCACGTCGGGCGGTTTCCTGCTCGGCTTTGAGGGCGTCGGCACGGGTACGAAGCGCCGCGACCTCGGCGGCATCCATAAATTCGGGGTGCTCGTCGTCGTAATAGTGCCCGATACCGAATTTGTCCCGCAAGGGGCGGATCAGATCCGCGGAGTGCTCCTCGGCGGTTTCGGGGTCGATCAATCGGTAATTGTAACCGGATTGTGTGTGTTCGATTCCGGCCACGACCATGCGCTGACGCATGTTGTAAGGGCCGTCGAAAATGACGATCTGATTCTCCCGCACGCTCTGTACGTCGGTGTCGTAACTCTTTCCTGCGAATAACAATGTGACTTTTCCCATAGTTGTAAGGTGTTGAATGTTAGTAAAACAGCCGCAGAAGAAACCGCACGAGGACAACCACGGGGGAAAGGACGAGACGCACGATGTCCCGACACCGCCGCAAGAGCCATAACGAGAGGCAGAACCCCCAAAAACCGCCCGCACCGAGATAAACGCCCGCGAGAAATTTGAATGCCGCAAACGCGCCGAAAAGCACAGCCGCGAAACCCGCCGAAGACCTCCAAAACCCGCAGATGCCGGTGGGAGCGGTGCCGCTCCGTTTCAAAATTTCCCGTATGTCTTTGTGCTGTTTCATAACTACGACCTTTTTTTTATGCCGTATGGGCCGCGTTTGCCTTGCTTCCGTTTCTGTGGGCTATATTTCAGAGGGGCGGAATGCAAACAAGATTTCAGGACAAAAAAATCAGCCGCAACTTATACATTGCGGCTGATTTTTTTGTCTGAACCCGAAGGGCCCCGATCTTGGTTGTTTTCCGACCCCCTGCCATAGCTTCGCCCACGGAAACGGAAGCAAGGCAAATGCGGTGCATAACGTGCTAAACGGGGAGTAGGTAGCCTCGGAAACAGCACAAAGACATACGTGGAATTTTCAAATCAATATTCAAATTTTATTGAAAAAAGTTACCATGCAAGCATATTAATAATTACAAAACGACAAGCCGATCGGTATATTTCAATAACATTAAGATTATCAACAAATTAAGCCCATGAGGCAATACTAATCAACCTTACTGATAGACAATGGCAAATTACCGGAAGTTTTTGATCCGCATAGTAGAAAACGAAAATACTCTATCCGAGGCATTATCAATATTGTTTACCATGTATTTGATGAAAACAAGTTGTCAATGGTGCGTGGTTCCACAGGATTTTCCTCTTGGCAACACGGTCCTCTATGATTATATCATTGAATAATTCGCAGGCGAAATCCGCAGCCTGCCACGATTCTGGAACGGCAAATGCCGAACTGAGGTTTTAACAACGGGAAAATAAGCGGTTGATTCCGAAGAAAATTCGTTATATTTGTCGATGAAATAGGGAAAGTCATAATGATTCCATGAGCGAAACCTCTGCACGGCAAGATTTTGAACAGCTTTATATCGATTATCAGCTTCGGCTGACAGCCTATGCCCGACGTTTCGTCAACGACCTCACCGAAGCGCAGGATCTGGTGCAGGATTGCTTTATGAATCTATGGAAAAAACACAGTATGTATCGGTCCATCGATCGGCAGGAAGCGTCCATGCTGCTTTTCGTCATGGTCCGGAACCGGTGTCTCGACCATCTGAAACACAAAAAAATCATCGACCAATACAAGTTTTGTTACCGCTCGAAGATAAAGGGCGAGGAGCGTTTATACAATTATGATTTCGCGCTGAACGACACGGAGCGAACCTATCTGTACGATGAACTCGAACAGCAGATACAGGCCATCCTGGATTCACTACCCGACCGCTGCCGCGAGGTATTCGTACTCAGCCGTTTTCAGGGCATGAAAAACAGGGAGATCGCCGAGCAGTTGCAGATATCGCTCCAGGCCGTCGAGAAGCATATCCGCAAGGCCCTTCATATTTTCATCGAAGCTTTGGGTCGGAACAAATCGTTCTTCGTGCAGGTCGCCATTCTCTCCTGGTTGTTGGGCTCCGATTAGTACGAATTATCACCCCAAAAATCATTTACTCCGTTTTCCCCGCCGGCACAGCCATGTCGGCGGGGATTTTTATCGGCCGCAGGTTGGGTAAAACGAGATTGGATCGTTATTCCAACAAAGGCGATTGGAAAAGACCATGAATAACAACATGAAAAAACTTGCGTCCCTCTATTTCGAAGGAAACCTTTCTCCATCCGGAGAACGCCGGTTGTATCGATTCATCACCGCAGAAAAAGAACATGAAGAGCTGTTCCGCCGATGGGAACAGGAATGGAAAACGGAACACGTTCCCTCTTCGGAGGAAATAGCCCTGCTCAATCGGCTCCGAGACAAAATGCGCAAATCGGACTATGTGCAACGCATCCGCAGTCTGCGCATCCGGCTCACGGCCGCCGCCGCGGCCATCGTCGTACTGCTGTCAACGTTCGCCGCACTGTACATGTCGCGGCAAACGACCGAGACCCAGCTCTTCACGGTGGAGTCTCCGCTGGGGACCAGCAGCCGGATATCGCTGCCCGACGGCACGCAGGTATGGCTCAACGCCGGTTCGGCGCTGAGCTATGATTCCGGATTCAACCGCTCCTCGCGCGACGTTACGCTCCGGGGCGAGGCTTATTTCGAGGTGACCCGGAATACCAGCCTGCCTTTCCGCGTGATGGCGCAGGCGTGCACGTTCACCGTTCTGGGCACCAAATTCAACATCTCGGCCTACGACGGCGAACCGGACGTGCTGGCGGCGCTCATGGAGGGATCGCTGCGCTTCGAATCGTCCGCAGGTAGCGACACGATGGCTCCCGGCGATCTGATCACCTACAACTGCGCCACTCGGCGGGCCAGCCGGGAGCGGGCCGACGTTGACCAGTTCCGTGCCTGGATAGACGGGGCCATCCGTTACGACGCCATCACGCTGCCGGCCCTGCTGAGGCGGCTTGCGCGGGAATACGACGTCGAAATAGAGCTCTGCACCACGGCTTTCGACAACAAGACCTTCCGGGTGTCGCTCACCAACGCGGAGCATATCGAAACGGTGCTGAAGGCTCTGGGCGAAATTCTGCCGATTTCGGTGGAACGCCGGGGCAGCCACTACTGCGTCGGTCGCCGGACGGACAACAAGTAACTCCACATAAAAACCAGTTCTATTAACCTATCCTTATTTTATGTATGTAAATCTACATCTCAAAAAAATCGCCGCCCTGACGGTCGGACTGCTCCTTGCGGTCGCCGTCGATGCGCAGACCGTCACCAAGGTGTTCCGGCGGGTTCCCCTGAAGACGGTGCTCGAAGAAGTGGAGGCGCAGACCGGGTATTCGTTCATCTTCGAGAACAAGGAGCTCGACGCCGACAGACCCGTCACGGCCACGTTCGACAAGGCGACGATCCGGACCGTGCTCGATCAGGTGCTCGACCCGTCGCTGCGCTACTCGGTCAACGGCAAGCTGGTGACCATCTCGAAACGCGCGGTCGCCGACACGCCGCCGGCCGGAAAAGACCGGACCGTACGCGGAACGGTCATCTCGTCGGCGGACAACCAGCCGATCGCCGGCGCCAGCGTACTGGTCGAGGGAACTACGATCGGTGTTCTGACCGACGCCGACGGCAATTACGCGCTCAGACTCCCCGCCGACGCGCGGGAAGTCACGTTCCAGTTTCTGGGCTACGAGACCAAACGCATTCTGGTCAGGGACATCCAGCTGATGAAGCTCGTCAGCCTGAACGAACAGGCCAGTTCGATCGAAGACGTGGTCGTAGTCGGATTCGGCATCCAGAAGAAGGAGAGCGTGGTCGGCGCCGTGCAGGCCGTAAAGCCTTCGAGTCTCGATTTTCCCTCCAGCAACCTGACCTCTTCGTTTGCGGGCAAGATCGCCGGCGTAATCGCCACGCAGCGGACGGGCGAGCCGGGAGCCGACGGCGCCAACTTCTGGATACGCGGCATCTCGACGTTCGGCACGAACACCGCTCCGCTGATCGTCATGGACGGCGTGGAAATCAATACCATGATGCTCAACTCGATAGCCCCCGAGACCATCGAATCGTTCTCCGTCCTCAAAGACGCCACGGCCACAGCCCTCTACGGCTCGCGGGGAGCCAACGGCGTACTGCTCATCACGACCAAAAGCGGCCGCGATATGGAGCGTATGAACATCAACCTGCGCGTGGAGAACGGCTGGTCGATGCCTACCAGCATACAGGACATCGCCGACGGCGTGACCTATATGAAGGCGTACAACGAGGCGGCGGGCATGATGTACTACTCGCAGGAGAAGATCGACGGCACCCGCGAAAGACGCAATCCCCATATCTTCCCGAACAACGACTGGTACCGGATTCTGTTCAAGAACTACACGATGAACCAGAATGTGAATGCCAACATTACCGGCGGCGGGAAGCGGGTCGATTACTTCCTGAACGCCACGTTCTACAATGAAAACGGCATTCTCAACTCGCCCAACGCCTCGAAATTCAACACCAACGTCAACTACAAGAAATACCTCTTTCAGAGCAACGTCGCGGCGAAAATCACCAACACCACCCGGCTGAGCGTACGCATGAACACCCAGCTCCATTTCCGCCACGCCCCGACGGAGGACCTCAAAAATCTCTTCTATTACACCATGCGGGCCAATCCCGTGCATTTCCCGGCGACATGGCCGTCGCAGGAAGGGGATAATTTCGTTCGCTACGGCAGCATCGAGGCCCCCAACGGCTCTTCCAACGAGCTCAACCCCTATGCCCTGATGTGCCGCGGATTCGGCGACCGCCACTACTCCTATTACACCGAAACGATCAACCTCGATCAGGATCTGAAATTCATCACCCCGGGGTTGAAGATCAAGGGTCAGGCGTCGTTCTACAACTACGTATACTCCGCCAGCTATAAAAACACGCAGCCCTATTACTTCAAGCTGAACCAATATCAGCAAGACCCTGAAACGGGAGACTATGCGTACGATACGGCCATCCTCGGCAAACCGGGCACAAATTACTACACGATCACCACGGGCAAAGACGGTTACCGCGAGAATTCGCTCCAGGGCTCGATCGAATACACCCGCAACTTCAACGACGCCCACGACGTGAACGCCCTGCTGGTCTATCACCAGAAGGAACGCGTCTACAACACGCCCGACGCCAAAGAGAACGATGTGCTTCCCTATCGTGAACAGGGACTGGCCGGACGTATCACCTATGCGTTCAAGAACCGCTACATGATGGAGATCAATTTCGGGTACAACGGTTCGGAGAACTTCGCCCCCGGCAAACGATTCGGCTTCTTCCCGTCGGTGGCTGTGGGCTACAACATCTCCAACGAACCGTTCTTCAAACCGCTGAACGAAGTCGTCAGCCTGCTCAAATTCCGTTTTTCCTACGGGAAATCGGGCAACGACGTGCTGGCGATTCGCTTTCCTTATGTTACCGAGATCAACATCGACCAAGGCATGCATTGGTACATCGGCCCCGAATTCACCGGCATGAAGGGTACGACGATCGCCACGCTGGGCAATGTCGCCGCGACCTGGGAAGTCAGCACCAAGACCAATTTCGGCCTGGAACTGGGTTTGTTCAACGACCTGATGCTGATTGCCGACTTCTTCCACGAGAAACGCACCGGCATCTTCATGCAGCGACGTTCGATCCCGGCCACTTCGGGTTATACCGGCACGCAGCCCTACGGCAATATCGGAGCCGTGAAAAACCGAGGCGTCGATTTCTCGCTTGAATACAACAAAGCGATCGGCAAGGACCTCATCGTTTCGGCCCGGGGATCGTTTACCTACGCTCACAACGAGATCACCGAGCGCGACGAGCCTCCCGGAACCCCGAAATACCAGTCGGAGATCGGCCATCCGATCAACTCGATCTCGGGACTGGTGGCCGACGGCTTTTTCGCCGACGAAGCCGACATCGCATCTTCGCCGACGCACACCTATCAAAGTGTCCGGCCGGGCGATATCAAGTACCGTGATCTGAACGGCGACGGGAAAGTGAACGACGACGACATCACGATCCTCGGCCGGCCGACGACTCCCGAGATCGTTTATGGTTTCGGTGCGTCAGTCAAATGGAAGAATTTCGACGCCTCGGTCTTCTTTCAGGGGCAGGGCCGCGTTTCGATCCTCATGCAGGACATGCATCCTTTCTGCAACAACGGCAACTCGGGATTCGGGCTCACGAAATGGATCGCCGACAGCCACTGGAGCGAGAGCAACCCTGATCCCGGGGCCGACTATCCCCGGCTGTCCGCCGAATGGAATCTGAACAACACGAAAAACTCTTCGCTGTGGGTCCGCAACGGTTCGTTCCTGCGGCTCAAGTCCGTCGAACTGGGCTATACCGTCAAACGGCTGCGCATCTACTTCACCGGCTCGAACCTGGCGACGTTTACCGACTTCAAATTCTGGGACCCCGAACTCGGAGGCGGCAACGGGCTCTCCTATCCGCTCCAGCGGACATTCAACCTGGGCGTACAATACAATTTCTAACACAACCGAAACCATGAAAAAATACCTGTTCCTGTTTCTGGCAGCAGCTTTCAGTTCATGCGATTACCTCGACGTCGTTCCCGAAAGCAAGGCGACCTTCGACGACATCTTCAAGTCGCAGACCGAATGTCAGAAATTCGTGTACTATATGTATCAGAACATCCCCAACCCCATGGTGCATTGCTGGACGCCCCAACAAATGGCCGGCGACGATTTCATTTCAGGCCGTATGGGCGCGGTCAACTATTTTCAGTACAAGAGCATCCTCTACGGGCTGGAAAGTCCCAGTCAGAGTTACTACGGCATGTGGTGGTCGGGAGAAATCGAGGAACTGGGCAACCGCCGCACGAACTACAACATACACGCTTCCATCCGGCATTGCTACATGCTTCTGAACAACATCGGCAAGGTGCCCGGCCTCACCCCCGAGAACTACGACACCTGGCGCGGCGAAGCCTATTTCCTGATCGGTCTCTACCACCACACCCTATTTAATTATTACGGTCCCTGCGTGATCGTCCGCGACGAAATCTCGGCCGATGCACTGGGCGAGAACTTCTTTCCGGCCCGCAGCACGGCGGACGAGTGCGTGAAGTTCATCTGCGAAATGTACGACAAAGCCGCCGAACTGCTCCCGGCCCGGAGGCCCGATGCGCAGCTGAACCTTGCGACGGCGGCCGCAGCCAAAGCCTACAAAGCGCAGGCGCTGCTGACCCTGGCCAGCCCGCTCTACAACGGCAACACCGACATGGCCGATTTCGTCAACAAGGACGGCACCCACCTGATCGCCCAAGAGTACGATCCCGAGAAGTGGGCCGCCGCGATGGAGGCTGCCGAAGACGCCTTCACCTTCTGCGAACGGAACGGCTATAAACTCTTCGACGAACCCGATTCCTCCATCGCGGACGATTTCGACCGCAAGGTGGACAACTACCACAAGGTTTTTTCGGACCATCACAACCCCGACGAATACATTTTCGCCGTAGGATCGACTTACGGAAGCCAGCTGCTCATCCGTCAGAGCGCTCCCCGCACGGAGAACCCCAACGGCTCGGGCGGTTACTATGCGACGGGATTCCTGGGTTATTTCGTGCCGACGTTCGAATCGGTGGAGATGTATTACACCGCGAACGGACTGCCGTGGGCCAAGGACCCCGCGACCCGTAACATCGACCCCTATGCCTACGACGCCGGAAAAGAGACCGTCAATCTGCATTTGTATAAGGAGCCGCGTTTTTACGCCAATGTGGGCTACGACCGCGGAACGTATGAAATCAACGGCGGAACGATGACTATCAAGGCACGGGGAGGGGAACCGCACGGCAGCACGCTGAACATCACCAACGAGGCTCAGAACTGCACGGGCTATTTCAACAAGAAATTCATCAACAAGCAGAACCGTTTCGACCCGACGACTCTGACGATTTCCTACTACCACATCAATTATCCGATGATGCGCCTGGCCGAACTCTATTTGAATTACGCAGAGGCCGATTTCGAATACGACGGTTCGCTGAGCCAAACGGGGCTCGATTGTCTGAACAAGGTCCGTTCCCGGGCCGGACTGATGAACTTCGAATCTTCGTGGGCGCTGGCGGGAGGTATCCCTGAGGGCGAGGAACTGCGCCAGATCATCCATCGTGAACGTTCCATCGAGTTTTTCATCGAGGGGCACCGCTATTTCGATCTCCGACGCTGGAAGGAGGCTCCCGAGGTGATGGTCCGCAAACCCAAAGCCTGGAATCTCGACGGCAGGACGGCCGAAGAGTTTTACCGGATCTCCACGATGCCCGAACTGATGACCCGCGTGTGGAAATCCTACTGGCTGGCGATCCCGTTGCAGGACATGAACGTCAATCTGAACCTCGTACAGAATCCGGGCTATTAATCTCAACAACCGAAAAAAAATGAAACAGTTATTATTTGTCTTGGTCGTATTCCTTTCGTGCACGGCCTGTTCGGACCGGTTCGAAGTGGGCAACGAAATCGAAACGACCGTCTACATCCAGAAGAACGGATTGCAGGAGATAACGCTCTCGGCGGAGACCCCGGTCTACGAAATGTGGCTTTACAAGGGAGGGTACAATTCCCGCTCCTGCGACGTGTCGCTGACGGTCGATACGGAGGATTTGGTAGTGTACAACGCCCGGAACAAAAGCGACTACCGCATGCTGCCGGGCAACTGCTACGAATTCGACCGCGAAACCGTGCGGCTGACGGGCGATGCGCCCAAAGCCTGCGTTACGCTCACCTTCGATACGTCCTGCATACCCGCGGACGGGAAGTTCCTCCTGCCGGTGCGCGCCGTCTGCCCGGCTGATGCCGGGGCGGTCAGTCCCGCGCTCGGCGTCGCCTACCTGAAGATAAGAATCGAGCCTGAAAATTAATCAACCATCCTATAAACAACCCGTTAAACCATGAAAAATCTGTATAAACTGCTTGTTCTCGCAGCCGTGGCGTTCGGCGGCGCCTGCGAAGACGATAAGACGGAAAATACCGACCCTGCACCGGTTGCATCCGTCAAGACCGGTGCGGCCACCGTCGATGAAACCGAGGTGACTCTCGAAGGCAGCTTCCGCTACGAAGGCACGGAACCCGTGTCGGTAGGCTTTCGCTACGCCCCGACACAGACCGGACTGCTTGCCGCCGAGATCATGCCCACCGAACCGGTCGGGGACGAGGCGTTCCTGCTGAAAATTTCCGATGTCCCCAACGGCGAATACTATTACCAGGCCGTCGCCGAGGTCGAAGAACAGCTCTTCGCCGGCAAGACCGGCTGGTTCAAGGTCGATTTTTCGGCCACGCCCGAGGTGGCGACCGAACCGGCCGACATCTCCGCCGCCGGCATCACGCTGAAAGGCACCTATAAGTTCGACAGCAAGAAGATACCCATTCAGCTCGGATTCCTCTACGCCACGACCCGCGAAGAGGTCGAGACCGCCGAATTCAGACCGGCCGAAGTCGATGGCAATACATTCAGCCTCGAACTCGGCGGCGCAACGGACGACACCTATTACTATCAGGCCGTCGCCGTCGTTGAGGGCACCCCGTTCAGAGGCGAGGTGCGCAGCATCCGGCTCGTAGACCTCATGGCCGACGGCGCGGCCAACTGCTTCATCGTTCCGGAAGCGGGCTGGTACGGTTTCGAAACCAAGAAGCCCGACGGCACCGTCGTGACGGGTGCGAAAGCCGCCTGGGTATGGGCCACCGAAAAGCAGATACTCTCCGACATCCGATACGAGAACGGCCGAATCGTATTCAAAGCCACGGGCGACCCCGGCAACGAAACCATCGCCCTGACCGACGGCGACGGCAAAATCCAGTGGAGCTGGCACATATGGGTCACCGAACGGCCGCAGGACCAGACGTTCGAAGGCACGACGATGCTCGACCGCAACATCGGCGCCACCTCTGCGGACGCCAATCTCGCCGCCTCGCTGGGATGCTATTTCCAATGGGGCCGCAAAGACCCGTTCGTGGGCGCCAATGTCGTACAGACGGCAGACTCGTACGAATCCAAGGCGTTCGACTGCATCGGTCCCGGAGAGCGTGTCTGGACGGCCCGGTACGTATTCAACAGCGATCTGGTGAAAGGATTCACCCATGTCAATAAGACGATGGACGAGACGGCTTCCGTCGCCGATCCGTGCACCTACTACGGCGCCTACAACAGTGGCGGCTGGAGCGGCAGCAATGCGGAGATCGGAGATTTCTGGGGCGGCGTGTCGGGTTCCAAGGCCAACTACGATCCCTGCCCGGCAGGTTACCGCGTGCCGACGGACGACGAACTGGCGGCCTACATCATGGGGTTGATGAAAGCGGACGGAGCGTCGGTCGCCAATCCGACGGCGGGCGGATACGGCAAGGTCATCGTCTACAACGGCACGACCTACAACTTCCCCGGCTCGGGGCTTCGGGCATGGAGCGCCCTGCTGCGCTATCCGGGCCGTGTGGCCTTCCTGTGGACATCGACGATCTCCGCGACGGAGAAAAAAGCGCAGCGGTTCTACGATTTCAGGGATGCCCGGGCCGCCGATGCGATCTGCCAAGGCATGGCCGTCCGCTGCATCAAGATAAAATAACGGTTCGCACGGGCCTTTCGTCATACGGGGAGTTTTCGGGCTCCCCGTATGAACGAAAACCGTAAAACGACAAGACTATGAAACGATCTCTGCCACTTCTCCTCGCAGCGGTCCTGCTGGCCGCCTGCTCAAAGGACGAACCCGTGCTTCCCGGCGAAGGCGAAAACAACGGGGGCGGCTTCACGGAGGTGACTATCGACACCTCCGACCGTCAGTTGATCATCACCGAACAGGCTTCGGCCTCGATTATGATTTATGACCAGCCTTCGCGCAAATTGCTCTGGGAATGGACTGCCTCCGATTCGGCGATTCCGGCCTCCCGGCAGAAATGGTTCCGGCTCCCGGACGAAGCCCGCACGGTCTATAACCGGACGTGTCTGCTGGTGACGGCTTCAGGCGGCGGCGCGGCGCTGATTCGCATCCGGGACAAAAAGGTGCTCTTTTACGCCAAGCCCGACGGCAACCCGCACTCGGCCGAAGTGTTGCCCGACAACAACATCGTCGTCGCTTCGAGCGACGGTTATTTAACCGTCTACGAATGCGACACCGTCAGATGTTACGCCAAAGACTTCCTGAGTAGGACCGAACTCGCATCGGCCCACAACGTCGTGTGGGATCGGAGCCGCGGATGCCTCTGGTCCGCCGGCGGGGAGTCGATGCATCGCTACGCCTATGCCGACGGACAACTGACGCTCGTACGGAGCACCCCGCTTCCGGCGGGATGCGGCGACGCCCACGACCTGACACCGGTCTACGGTACGGATCAGCTTCTGCTCTCCACGAACTCCCGCTGTTTCAGGTACGACCCGACCACGGACACAGCCGCCGAAACGCAGAGCTTCCAGCAGCACGCCATCAAAAGCATCTCGACAGGGCCTTTCGGCTATACGACCGTCTGCACCCGTCCCACCGAAAGCTGGTGGTCTCCGGAGGTGCTGAATTTCAGTTCGGGCGTGCAGCTCTTCTTCATGCGCGATTACCGCATTTACAAAGCCCGCTGGCGGGTCGAAACCCCGTTTTCCTATCCGGAAAGGCACGAACTCTGACAACACACTATCTTTGCCCACATGAAAAAATTACTGACAACGATCTCCTGTCTTCTGCTGATAACCTCCTTGCAGGCCGGCAACACGCTCAAACGCACTCCGTCCGTCGCTGTCATTCCGCAGCCGGCCCGGATGACCGTCGGCGACAAAGTCTTCACCTTGCGAGCCGCGACCCCGATCTGCCTGCTTGCCGAAGCTCCGGAACTGGCCTATGCCGCCGAGCTGCTCAACCGCACCCTCGCCCCGGTATTGGGCGGCGAACTCCCCGTTTCGGACGTACGCCGCGAAAAGGGCATCCTGCTCTCGCTTTCGCCTGCGATGCGGCCCGAAGCCTACGAGCTGAAGGTCGCGCCCCGGGGCGTCACCATTACGGCCGGATCGCCCGCAGGTGCCTTCTACGCCTGCCAGACCCTGCTCCAGCTCTGTCCCGCCGACCTGACCGCGGCGGCCGGAGCCGCAGCCGTGCAAATTCCCTGCGTGGAGATCGAGGATGCCCCTGCATTCGACCTGCGGGGCATGATGCTTGACGTGGCTCGCCATTTCTTCACGGTCGGGGAGGTGAAGGAACTGCTCGACCTGCTGGCCATGCACAAAATCAATACGTTCCATTGGCATCTGACCGACGATCAGGGATGGCGGATCGAAATCGAGAAATATCCCGAGTTGACCCGAACAGGTAGCTACCGCCCCTATACGACCATCAAACGGACGCTTACGCCCGACAATACGCCACATGCGGGTTATTATACCCGGGATGAAGTCCGGGAGATTGTCACCTATGCCGCTCGGCGTTTCATCACGATCATCCCTGAAATCGAAGTCCCGGGGCACGCCATGGCCGCTCTCGCTTCTTACCCGTGGCTCGGCTGCAAAGGCGAGGGTTATGCCGTATGGTGCAGATGGGGCATCAGCAAAGATGTTTACTGCGCCGGCAAAGAGACGACATTCGAGTTTCTCGAAGAGGTACTGGACGAAGTGATGGATTTGTTTCCGTCGGAATACATCCACATCGGCGGTGACGAGTGTCCCAAAGATCGCTGGAAAGAGTGTCCGCAATGTCAGGCCCGGATGAAGGCCGAGGGGCTGGCCGACGAAAAAGAGTTGCAGAGCTACACCATGCGCCGTGTGGAGCGGTTCGTTCGTTCACGCGGCCGCAAAATCATCGGCTGGGACGAGATCTACGAAGGAGGGTTGAGCAATACTGCCATCGTAATGTCGCGTTACGGCAACCAGCGTACCGGTGAGGTGATAGCTCGTGGCAATACAGTAATTATGTGTCCGGCCAAACATTGCTATTTTGACTATTATCAGGATGACGACTACGACCGGGAGCCCATCGCACACCGATCGCTGCTGCCGATCGAACAGGCATACCAGCTCAATCCCCGCAAGGATTTTACGGAGAGCCAGTTGAAACAGATTCTGGGTGTAGAATGCAATCTTTGGACGGAGTATATCCCCGATTTCAGCCATGCACAATATATGTTACTACCACGTTTGGATGCCTTTTCGGATGCGGCGTGGAGCCTTGCTCCGCGGGATTATGAAAATTTCCGTTGCAGAGTGGCCGTCATGTTCAAACGGTATGACACGATAGGCTACCGTTACGCCACTCATATTTTTCAACAGCAATGAATGTCGGAAAATGGATGTTGTTGGGACTATTGGCAGTCCCAACTGCCGTTTGCGGCCAGAAACGGTCGCATGAAGCGGGAACCGTCTGCGGAGCGATTCGGTCGATGACTCCCGGAGCCTACCGCGAAGTGCACGACCGATACGGAATTCATTGGATCGAAGTGTGGGCCGGACATCTGTCCGACGGCACGAAGGAGCAATACGATGCATGGATAGATCGATTCAATGCTGCCATGAAGGGATCTGGGTTAAAAATTTGGTCAATACACCTGCCCTTTACCCAAAAGAGTCCTAACGATCTTTCGGATGACCGGCCCGAATGGCGCGAAGCAACCCTAAAAAACTGGCTCGAAATACTCGACCGTTGCGCTCAGATTGGAAAGTTCCGTGTCGTGGTCGTGCATCCAAGCAGCGAAGCACGGATTTTGGACCAGGACCGGCCCCGACGGTTGACACAACTCGGTCAAATGTTGCGGCGGTTCATCCCGTTGGTAAAGAAACGCTACGGCGCCGTTGTCGCTGTGGAGAACTTGCCGCGCGGATGCCTCGGGAACAGCAGCGCCGATTTCGAGTGGTTGATAGCCAACGTACCGGACATGAAAATCTGCTACGACACGAACCACATGCTCAATGAGCCGAGTCACGAATTCGCAGAGCGATTCGCTCCATACATCGCTCATATCCACGTTTCGGACTACGACGGCGTTGACGAACGCCATTGGATGCCTGGACGCGGCATCGTAGAATGGCCGAAAGTGATCGACGTACTCGTCCGCTCAGGTTACAACGGACCATTGACACCATCGAGCGATCCGCGAGGACGTGCCGAATACATGAAACAAAACGCAGACAGTCTTATGAAGTGTTACAAAATTTATAAAAATGAGCACGAATAACAATCAAACGAGACTTCAATCCTTAGATGCCTTACGAGGGTTCGACATGCTTTTTATCATGGGTTTCTCCTGACTTATCTGTACAGGACTATGGCCCTGTAGTTTTACAGATGCCGTAGCGACCTCAATGGGGCATCTTGAATGGAACGGTTTTACGCATTACGACACGATTTTTCCGTTATTCCTTTTCATAGCGGACATTTCATTCCCTTTCTCTTGGGCCAAGCATCGGCAAAACGACATGAGCCCGGGGAAAATGTATGCGAAAATCCTTCGCAGGGTCATTTTTCTCATAGTGCTCGGATGGGTTTACGGAGGTATTTTCAGACTTGATTCCGAGCATACGCGCTATGTCAGTGTCTTGGGACGCATCGGCGTGGCGTGAGGCATTACTGCTGTACTATATATGAACGCAGACCTTTGCGTTCCGTATGATCGGACTGAACTTAACACAACGGATTGTGAATTTCGAACAGATTTTCGATTTCTTTTTGAAAGGCATTGATCGAAATGTCATGAAACAGTAGCTCCCGTAATTTTAAGTGTCGGATATGTAACCGCTTGCTGGCTGTTTCTCTATTTTCTATATCGCAAACGGACTTTTCTGAAAATGTGACTGGGTGTTCATTTTTGCGATTCCACAGATAGTAGAAAGTATTGGACGTTCCCTCATGCAAAATAACTGTCGAAAATAAGTGAGCATATTGAGTCGATCTCGGGGGGGGGCAAGTGTAGTTCCAAGTACGGCCAAAACCCTGTCGGCCATACAGAACAAAGTGTCGGTGAAAACATTGTCTGCCGATTGAAAAGCTGATAAGGTCGTATATGATTTAATATCTGATATTTATTAATTGCTTAAATAATGAAAAAAGCTATCTTCTTTATTCTACTTTTTGTAGTTACCGTAAATCTTTCGGCCCAGGCCTTTACGGAATGGCTCGATCCCGCAGTGAACGAAATCAACCGCCTGCCGATGCGGGCTTCGTATTTCGCCTACGAATCCGCAGAAGCCGCCCGGAAGGGCGACCCGCGCGTCTCGGAACGCTTCCTCGACCTCGACGGGACGTGGAAATTCTCGTGGGTCCGCAACGCCGACCAGCGTCCCGCGGATTTCTTCCGCACGGACTACGACGACCGCTCGTGGAGCACGATGCCCGTTCCGGGACTGTGGGAACTGAACGGCTACGGCGATCCGCAATATCTCAACATCGGCTACGCATGGCGCGAACAATTCGAAAACAATCCGCCTTATGTGCCGATAAAAGAAAACCATGTCGGCTCGTACCGCCGCGAAATCGAGATCCCGGCCTCGTGGTCGGACAAGCAGGTCATCGCCCGGTTCGGGTCCGTCACCTCGAACATCTACCTGTGGGTCAACGGACGGTTCGTCGGTTACAGCGAGGATTCGAAGCTCGAATGCGAGTTCGACATCACGCGCTTCGTAAAGCCCGGCAAGAATCTCTTCGCCTTCCAGGTCTTCCGCTGGTGCGACGGCACCTATCTCGAAGATCAGGACTTCTTCCGCCTCTCGGGCGTGGGCCGCGACTGCTTCCTCTATGCCCGCGACAAACGCCATATCGCCGACGTACGGCTCGACGCGACCCTCTCGGAGAACTACACCCGCGGCCGGGTCGCCGTGGAGCTGGCTCTCCCCGCGGCGACCCGGGGCTGCACGGCGGAGGTGAC
>CDYH01014178.1_pt1 | contig 93102 bp, 84 predicted proteins | sample 557561 | NCBI WGS metagenome assembly CDYH01 (sample SAMEA3182056, study PRJEB8094) | gut metagenome | biome: human; feature: gut; material: Stool; isolation source: human stools | place: Canada | collected 2012-10-31 | reverse complement strand
CTTCGAGCCGCCGGGCATTGTCCGATTCCGCGATCCAGAGCCGCAGGTAGCCGCCTTCGGCATATTTCTTTTGCAGGTGGGCTAGACAGCGTGCGTAATGCCCCTCGCGGTCCAGCGCGGGGTAGTTCGCCAGTCCGTACTGCACCGTGCGGCGGACGATCGTCGCGGGGTCGATCACCCGGTCGGCCTCGGCCACGATGCGGCCGTAGATTGTGCGGGGCGGATGGTCCGACGATGCACGGTGGTCCTCCACGGCTTCGCGCATTATCCCGATCTGCTCTTCGGTGAACCGGCGGCGGAGTTCCGTATCTTCCGCGAGAATGCGTCCGGCGTCGATGTGGTGGCGTTCGCGTCCATTCGCCAGCCCCGTGTCGTGGTAGGCGGCGACGGTGTAGACCATATCTGTGTCTACGTCGTAGCGGGCGGCCAGCGCGAGGCTCTGCGCAATGACCGTGCGCACATGGTCCGTGCCGTGGGCGCGGTCGAAATGTTCGTAACGGGGGATGATCTCGGCCTCGATGTAGGCCACGAGCGATGGATCGGGTCGTTTCATACGGCGAAGATACATAAAAATTTGTTACCTTGAGTGTAGAGGATTTTGCCGAATCCTGCGCAATTCGGTTTTGGACCCGTCCGGCCTTTTATGTATCTTTGGCTTCGCCTTAGATACTTTCGCTCGGCAATGTTCAAATAAATTTGACATTGCCCTCGCTTATCCGTATTTTGGCTCCGGCGCCGTAACGGCGCTTTTAGGGTGTCGGGACCTTTTGCCGGGCCGCCCGCAATCCGGCTTTGGAACCATTCGTTCTTATTCCATCGCAGAATCTTTCAGATACTCTCGCTCGGCAAAATGCAAGTAAACTTGCTTTTGCCCTCGCTTATCCGTATCTTTGTCCCCGGTTAAAGTTCGGGTTATGAAAACAACGGCGGAACTCAAGGAGATAGCGCAGTTCATCGCCGAGTATGCCACCCGGCTGATGGGGTCGGGCGTCCACACATCCCGTGTGGTGCGCAACTCCAAACGGCTGGGCGAGGCGCTCGGAGTGCGGGTGATCGTTTCGGCGTTCCAGCGGGTCGTGACCTTTTCGGTCTGCGACGACGAAAGCGGCGAGATATACAGCGAGGTGGCCGACATCCCGCCCTTGCCGATCAGCTTCGAACTGAACGCCGAGCTGAGCGCCCTGAGCTGGGAGGCTTTCGACCGCCGCCTGCCGCTTGCGGAGATCCGGGCCCGCTATGCCGACATCATCGCCCGGCCGCGCCTCGATCCCATCTTCACGCTTATCCTCGTGGGCTTTGCCAACGCCTCGTTCTGCCGGCTGTTCGGCGGCGACTGGTTCGCCGTGAGCATCGTCTTCACGGCCACGCTGCTGGGATTCTTCCTCCGCCAGCGGATGCAGGCCCGGGGATTCAACCACTATGTCATTTTCATCGCCTCGTCGTTCGCGGCCTCGATGTACGCCTCGGTGGCGCTGATGTTCGACACCACCTCCGAGGTGGCCCTCGCCACGAGCGTTCTCTTCCTCATTCCCGGCGTGCCGCTCATCAACGGCGTGATCGACATCGTCGAGGGGCACGTGCTGAACGGCATCGCCCGCCTTGCGTCGGCCCTGATGCTGATAATCTGCATCGCCATCGGGCTGTCGTGCACGCTGATGATCGTTAAAAACGGATTGCTATGATGCTGCCCGAAATTCTCTCCGACGGATTCTTCGCCGCCGTTGCGGCCATCGGCTTCGGGGCCATTTCCGATCCCCCGATGCGGGCCTTTCCGGTCATCGCGCTGCTGGCCGCCGTGGGCCATGCCCTGCGCTTCGTGCTGATGCAGGGCGGGGTGGACATCGCCACGGCGTCGCTCTGCGCGTCGGTCGTGATCGGCGTGGGCAGCCTCCTGCTGGGCGGCCGCATCCGCTGTCCGATGACCGTGCTGTTCATTCCGGCGCTGCTCCCGATGATCCCGGGCATGTATGCCTACAAGACGGTCTTCGCAACGATCATGTTCATGCAGCACCTGGGCGATGCGGCGGCCAGCGCCCAGTATTTGCAGGAGATCCTGCGCAATGGCTTCGTGACTTTCTGTGTGATCTTCATGCTGGCGGCAGGTGCCGCGGCTCCGATTTTCCTGTTTAACAAGCGCGCCCATTCGCTGACGCGCGACAAAAAACACATCTCCGAACAATGAATGTTTTCTGGCAGACGATCGCCGGCTATAATGCCGCTACATGGCCCTTGCAGGCATTGCTGGTCGTCGCGGGCATCGTGCTCACGGCGTTGCTGTACCGCCGGCCTTCGCCGCGCGTGAAGGTGGCGATGAAAGTTTATCTCGCCCTGCTCAACGGCTGGATCGCCGTGGCCTATTACCTCTGGGCCTGCGCCGAGCGTCCTTACAGCGGGGTGATGGCGCTGTTCTGGGGCGTGATGGCCGCCGTGTGGATTTACGATATTGCGGTGAATTACACCACGTTCGAGCGGACCCGCAAGCACGACCGCATTGCGTTCGTCTTCTACCTCATGCCGTTCGTCTACCCGCTCTTCTCGCTGCTGCGGGGATTGGAGTTCCCGATGGTCACCTCGCCCGTCATGCCCTGCTCGGTGGCGGTCTTCACCATCGGGCTGCTGCTCGCTTTCTCGAAACGGGTGAATCTGTTCGTGATTCTTTTCCTCTGCCATTGGGCGTTGGTGGGCTTTTCGAAGATCTATTTCTTCGGCATCCCCGAGGATTTGCTGTTGGCCAGCGCGTCGGTTCCGGCTCTGTACCTCTTTTTCAAGGAGTATATCGACCTCAATTTCCACCGCGACACCAAGCCCGACCTTCGGGTGATGAATTTCCTGCTGGCGGCCATGTGCACCGCCCTCGGGGTCTTCTTCTCCGTGACTATCTGGCAGCAGTTTATCGGTTAGAGGGCTGAAAAAATCCCTCTCGGGTTGTCCGGAGGGATTTTTTGTCGTAGTGCGTTGTCTCCTACTTGGCGTAGGCTACGGCGCGCGTTTCGCGGATGACGGTGATCTTCACCTGACCCGGATACGTCATTTCGTCCTGGATCTTCTTGGCGATGTCGTGCGACAGTCCCTCCGACTCCTGGTCCGAGAGCTTGTCGGCTCCGACGATCACACGCAGCTCGCGTCCGGCCTGAATGGCGTAGGTCTTCACCACGCCGGGATACGACAGGGCGATGTCCTCCATCTCTTTCAGACGCTTGATGTAGCTCTCGACCACCTCGCGGCGTGCGCCGGGGCGTGCGCCCGAAATGGCGTCGCAGACCTGGATGATCGGGGCGATGAGCGAAGTCATCTCCACCTCGTCGTGGTGGGCGCCGATGGCGTTGCAGACCTCGGGTTTCTCCTTGAACTTCTCGGCGAGCTTCATGCCGATGATTGCGTGCGGCAGTTCCGGTTCGTCGTCGGGCACCTTGCCGATGTCGTGCAGCAGACCTGCGCGGCGGGCGATCTTGGGATTGAGGCCCAGTTCGGCGGCCATGATGCCTGCGAGGTTGGCCGTCTCCCGGGCGTGCTGCAACAGGTTCTGACCGTAGGACGAGCGGTATTTCATCTTGCCGATCATGCGGATCAGCTCGGGGTGCAGTCCGTGGATGCCCAGGTCGATCGTCGTGCGCTTGCCCACCTCGACGATCTCCTCCTCGATCTGTTTCTGGACTTTGGCCACCACCTCCTCGATACGGGCGGGGTGGATGCGGCCGTCGGTGACGAGCTGGTGCAGGGCCAGACGCGCGATCTCGCGGCGCACGGGATCGAATCCCGAAAGGATGATCGCCTCGGGGGTGTCATCGACGATGATCTCGATGCCCGTCGCGGCCTCCAGGGCGCGGATGTTGCGGCCCTCGCGGCCGATGATGCGGCCCTTGACCTCGTCGCTCTCGATGTTGAAGACCGTCACGGCGTTTTCGATGGCCGTCTCGGTCGCCACGCGCTGGATCGACGCCACGATGATGCGCTTGGCCTCTTTCGTGGCCGTCATCTTCGCCTCTTCGATCGTCTCGTTGATGTAGGCGGCGGCTTCGGTCTTGGCCTCGGCCTTCATGTTCTCGATCAGGATGTTCTTGGCATCCTCCGAGCTCATGCCCGAGATCTGTTCCAGACGCACGTTCTGTTCGCGCTGCATCTGGTCCATCTCCTCCTTCTTGTGTTCGAGGATTTGCAGCTGGTTCTGCATCTGCTCCTTCAGCCGGTCGTTGTCGCGGAGCTTGTTCTCCAGTTCGCGCTGCTGGTTCTGGAGGTTCTGCTCGATCTGCTTGGCGCGCTGTTCGCTCTGGGCGATCTTCTGGTTGCGTTCGTTGACCTGGCGGTCGTATTCGCTCTTGAGTTGTATGAACTTCTCTTTTGCCTGGAGGATGCGCTCCTTCTTGATCATCTCTCCTTCGGCCTCGGCCTCCTTCACGGCGGCTTCGCGGCGCTTGCGGATCGACGTTTTGACCACGAGGTTGGTGACAACCGCGTAGACCGCAACGGCGACCACGGCAGAGATGCAGGCAGTCAAAATGATGGTATACATTGACTTTTACGTGTTTTTGGTTGTTATTATTAGGGTTTCTTGTGTAGTCATAAAAAAACCGCATAGGATTCCTTAGTCTCGTTTGACGAATCTGCCGATCAGTCATGTGTGGGGGCTCCGACAATCGCAATCTTCCAACGGTACGCCGTAACGTACTCCCCCGAAGGGTAGTAAGGCCTGATTTTGAAGCGCCCTGAGTTGCCCCAATTTAATAAATGTTCAGTTTCGCAAAGCTTTAAGGAATCTATGCGGGTAGATTCTTGTATGTAAAAGAACGTTTTTCGCCGATGCGTACCGCCTTCGGGGGGTCACCCTTTCAGGTCGTTGAGATACGTATCTATTTCCGTGCCGATTTTTTCCAGCTGCCGGAGATCTTCGCTGTCCACCTCGCGGCTCTGGCGCATTCCGACGTTCGCAATGGCGAACTGCAACGCGGTTATCGACAGGTAGTCCTGGTCGTTCCAGTCCTTGATGTTCCGTTGTTTTATTTGTGCGAGGTAGTTGTTCACCTCCCGTTCGGCCAGCCGGTACACCTCTTCTTTTTCGCGTTCGATATTGAGCTGATAGCTTTTTCCCGCTATTTTGAGGGTTATCGACTGTTTTGCCATTTTTTCTCTCCTTTCGTTTCGTTCTCTGTCTCCTCCTCTTCCGGGGCTGCCTTATCGGGCCTCCGGCGCTGCCGGTTGCTGCCCCAGCAGCGCGATGCACTTGTCCACCTCCCGCATAAGACGGTTGACGCGCGCCCGCGCTTTTTCCCGGTTCCGGCTCTCTCCCGCAAGACCTTCGGTCAGCTGCATGCGCGCCAGCTCGCCGTCCAGCTCCCGGACACGCTCTTCCAGCGTACGTTTCTCCGCGCGGAGCGTCTCCCGCTGTGCCGTCAGTTCCGCACAAAGTTCCGACAGCCGTCTGTGGTCGTCGATGAGCTGCTTTACGCGGGCTTCGAGATTCGTTATCACGCTTTTGTCGGCCATGTCTTCGGATCGAGTTCCGGTTTACTTTATCGAAGGTAGGAAAAAAGCGGACGATTCCAAAACGGGACTGTGTACGATCCGCAAAACTCTCCGACCTGCTAAAAGTGTCGTTACGACATCAAAGGTAGGAAAAAAACCGGACGATTCCAAAACGGAATGCATGCGGTCCGGCAAAATTTTCCGGCCTGAAGTGTCGTTACGACACCAAAGGTAGGAAAAAAACGGGGAAAAGCCAAAAATTATTTTGTGCGTACTTCGCCGTAGAGATCGTAATCGGCTGCCGACGTGACCTCCGCTTCGTAGAAGTGTCCGCGCAGGAGCCGTCTCCCGCCGACGGGTATCAGAATCTCCTGATCCACCTCCGGGGAGTCGTATTGCGTGCGTCCGACGTAGAAATCGCCCTGGCGCGAGTCGATTATGACCCGTTCGGTGCGTCCCACGCGGCGGCGGTTGTTTTCGAGCGAAATCTCGTTTTGCAGGGCCATGATGCGCTCCACGCGCTCCTGTTTCACGGCCTCCGGCACGTCGTCGCGGAGCTGCTCGGCCGAATAGGTCCCCTCCTCCTCGGAGTAGGCGAAGACCCCGAGCCGCTCGAAACGCACCTCGCGCACGAACTCCAGAAGCTCTTCGAAATCGGCTTCCGTCTCGCCCGGATAACCTACGAGCAGCGTCGTGCGCAGCGCGAGGTCCGGAATGGCCGTGCGCAGACGGCGGATCAGCTCCATCGCCTCGGCCTTGGTGTGACGGCGGTGCATGGCCGCGAGCTGGGCGTCGGAGATGTGCTGGAACGGAATGTCGAGGTATTTGCAGATTTTGGGCTCCGCGGCCATCACTTCGATCACCTCGTCGGGGAAAGCGGCGGGGTAGGCGTAGTGGAGGCGTATCCACGCGATGCCGTCGATGCGGCACAGGCGGCGCAGCAGCTCGGCCAGCATCCGCCGTCCGTAGAGGTCGATGCCGTAATAGGTCGTGTCCTGCGCGATGACCATCAGCTCCCGAACTCCTTGTGCGGCGAGTTTGCGGGCCTCCTCCTCCAGCTCCTCCATCGGGACGGAGACGTGGCCGCCGCGGATGAGCGGAATGGCGCAGTAGCCGCATTTCCAGTTGCAGCCCTCCGAGATTTTCAGGTAGGCGTAGTGCTTCGGGGTGGTCAGGCGGCGTTTGGTGGCCAGCGCGGGGTCCTCCGAGGCCCCCAGGGCGCGGACGATGCCGTCCCACGTGCGGGCGCCGAAGTATTCGTCCACCTCGGGAATCTCGGCCCGCAGTTCGTCGGCGTAGCGTTCCGAAAGGCATCCCACGACGAACAGCCGTTCGATCTTCCCGGCCTGCTTGGCCGCCGCCGCGCGCAGGATCATGTCGATCGACTCCTGTTTGGCGTCGCCGATGAATCCGCAGGTGTTGATCACCACTACTTTGGCGTCGGTGCGGTCGCTGTCGAAGAGGACCTCGTACCCGGCGGCTGCGAGCCGCGCCATCAGGTGCTCCGAATCGACGGTGTTCTTCGAACAGCCGAGCGTGATGACGTTAATTCTTTTCATCTCCGAACAGCGCGTTGACGAACTCCTGGCGGTCGAAGATGCGCAGCTGGTCGATGCCTTCGCCGATGCCGATGTAGCGGACCGGAATGTGGAACTGGTCGCTGATGCCGATCACCACGCCGCCCTTGGCTGTGCCGTCCAGCTTGGTGATGGTGAGCGAGGTGACCTGCGTAGCCTGCGTGAACTGCTTGGCCTGCTCGAAGGCGTTCTGGCCCGTCGAGCCGTCGAGCACGAGCATCACTTCGTGCGGAGCTCCGGGGATGACCTTCGCCATGACGTTGCGGATTTTCGTCAGTTCGTTCATCAGGTTGACCTTGTTGTGCAGACGCCCGGCGGTGTCGATCAGCACCACGTCGGCGCCGTTGGACTTGGCCGAGGTGAGCGTGTCGAAAGCCACCGACGCGGGGTCGGAGCCCATCTGCTGACGGATCATCGTCGCTCCGGCGCGGTCGGCCCACACTTGCAGCTGGTCGATGGCCGCGGCGCGGAACGTGTCCGCCGCGCCGATCCAGACCTTGCGGCCCGCCTTGGTGAGCTGCGCGGCGAGTTTGCCGATGGTGGTGGTCTTGCCGGCGCCGTTGACGCCCACGACCATCACCACGTAGGGCTGGCCCTCGGCGGCGTCGAGCCCGAAGTGCTCCGACGAGCCGTGCGCATCCTCCATCAGGGCGGTGATCTCCTCGCGCAGGATCGACTGCAACTCCGAGGCGTTCATGTACTTGTCCCGGGCGACGCGCTCCTCGATGCGGCGGATGATCTTCACGGTGGTCTCCACGCCCACGTCCGACGAAATGAGCACCTCTTCGAGGTCGTCCAGTACGTCGGCATCGACCGTCGAGCGGCCCGCCACGGCGCGCGCCAGTTTCGAGAAGAGTCCCGTCTTGGTCTTTTCCAGCCCGGCGCTGAGCTCCTGCTGCTGTTTGCGCGCCTGCTCCTCGGAGGGCGGCGTATCCTGTTTCTTTTTGAAAATATCGAAAAATGCCATGTCTTTGCGGTTAATTTCTGCAAAGATATGAATAAGCGAGGGCAATGTCAAATTTTTATTTTGAACATTGCCGAGCGGGAGTATCTAAGGCGCAGCCGAAGATACGAAAAAGTCGGAAAGTTTCGCAGATCGCTGCGGTCCGGCAGAATTTTCCGCTTGTCTGAAAGTGCCGTTACGGCACCGACATCAAAGGTAAACAAGAATGTTTGAAAAAAAACGTTATATTTGCGGAGGATGAACCTCCGCTTGGATAGGCGGCGCCTCGGCATGGTCAAATAAATTTGCCTCTGCTCTCGGCTTGCACTATCATTGTCCAACATATGTTATATATTATAATGATGAAAAGAACCATTCTGCTGTTGTTCGCGGCGTTGTGCGGCGCTTTGACCGCCGCCGCGCAGGACCTGATCGTGAAGACCGACGCCACGAAGATCGAAGCCAAGGTGATCGAAATCACCCCCGAGGCGGTGCGCTACAAACGTTTTTCGAATCCCGACGGTCCGACCTATGTGCTGCCCGTCAAGGAGATACACTATATCCAGTACGCCAACGGCGAAAAGGAGTATTACACCAGGACCATCCCTGCGACGCCGCTGACCCCGGCCACCCCGGCGCAATCCGCTCCGGCCGAAACCCCGGCTGCCGGACCTGCGACGCAGACGCCCGCCGGACGTTATGTGCTCAAACAGTACGAGATCGGCGAGCTGTATGACCAGAACGGCATCCGGGGCGTCATCTGCCAGCTTTCGGACGACGGCATGCACGGGCTGGTGATGTCGCTCGACGAGATCTACCTCCATTGGAGCGAGTTCCGCAAGCCCGACCTGCGTGTGGTCGGCGCCGACAGCCGGACCGACGGGGCGGAAAACATGGAGAAAGTGGCGCAGTACATCGCCGCCAACAACCTTACGTGGGATGATTTCCCGGCTTTCAAGTGGTGCCGGGACAAGGGCGAGGGGTGGTACCTGCCCGCCATCGACGAGATGCTGACCATCGGCCACAACTACAACGGCGGAACGCGCGTGCAGAACAACCGCCAGGCGCGCAACAAGTTCAACGACGCGCTCAAGGATGCCGACGGCAAGCGCATGGACCGGCTGGGCTACTATTTCTCATCGACCGAGATGGACGAGAAGAGCGCCTATACGACCCACATGGGCATCGAACCTCCCTACGTGATCGAGATTCCGAAATACAACAAGTTCCTCGTGCGCGCCGTGCATAAGTTCTGACGCCGGGGGCCGGACGGAAAATCGGTGCACTCCTTTCGGGGTGCACCGATTCGTATTTCTGCGGGTCGCGTCAGAGGCTTTCGATCAGCGTCCGCAGCTTGGGGATGATTACGCTCCAGTCGTAATGTTCGCGCACGTACGCCGGGCCTTTTTCGCTCATCGTGCGGCGCAGTTCGGGATCGGAGATCAGGCGGTGGAGTTTGTTGCGGAAATCCCGGCTGCTGTCGTACCAGAACGCCGCTCCGCTCGACTTGCAGTGGTCTTTCATCACGCGGCTCCGGCCGTTGACCAGCAGCGGCACGCGGTTCTGCATGGCTTCGAGCATCAGCAGCGAGAGGCTCTCCATGCGCGACGGATTGACCATCACCGTGGCGTGACGGATGATGGCGCTCTTTTCTTCGTCGGAAACGTATCCCGTGAAAATGATGTCGGGAGAGTCGGAACGCTCGATGTCGAGTTCCGTGCCGCCCACCATCACCAGTTTGATTTCTCCGCCGTGTTCCTTCTTGTAGCGCAGGAAGTCGGGGATCACCCGGGTCGTCTTCGACGGCGTGATGCGCCCGAGATAGAGCACATATTGGTCGGGCAGTCCGTATTTGGCCTTGACCCCCCCCCAATCCGCTTCCGGAGCCTCTTCGATGCCGCACCCTACCAGGCTGTTCGGGGCCAGCGAGGCGCCGAACGCCCGGCGGCAGAGCTGCCGCTCGGCCGCAGTGTTGAAGGCGATGTGCCTTACGCGGGTGAACATCGGGGCGTTGATGCTGTAATAGAGCGGTTTGTCGGGGTGGACCAGGGGAATGAGGATCGTCTTTTCGGGGGCGATCGTCGAGCCCAGCACCGGCTGGCTGAAATAGAAATTCATGAAAAGGAAAGCCGCATATTCATCCTTGTGCCGTTCGATGAACTCCAACATCTGAGGCGTATGGTCCTCCTGCGACTCGTAGTAGCGTTTTTCGGCTTCGAGGCTCATGGTCCATTCGGGATGCAGCGAGGAGATCACGCCCAGCAGCCCCATTTTGGCCAGTTGCAGGCGGATGCGGCGGGCCGTCTTGCACTTCTTGCGGTAGAGCCCGTGGTGCTCTCCGTCGATGGGTGCGGGTTTGAACCGGCGGACCGTGACGCCGTTGACGGTGCTGACCCCTTCGGGGTAGTCGCTGGCGGGGTCCCGGAAGATTCGGGTCGTTGTGGTAAGCACTTCCACGTCGTAATAGGGTCGCAATCGTTCAGCCAGCATGCGGCAGTGGACTTCTGCGCCGCCGTTGACTTCGACTCCGTAGCGAATGATGATGAATGCTATTTTCTTCATGAAACACGTCGTAATCTCCCGGACGGAACCGACCGGATCGGGCCGTCTGGAAATTTTTCGGATAAAAGTAGCAAAAATATTTCAATCGCGGTGTTTTCGGCCCCTGAAAACACAAAGGGCATCCCGAAAGATGCCCTTTGTATTTAAGAGTCGAGCTCTTAAAATACGCTATTTCTTCTCCTCGAAGAACTCTTTGATCTGGTCGTTGGGGACGATGCCTTCCTTGAACATGTAGGCTCCGGTCTTCTCCGACTTGACCATCTTGATGCACTTGGTGAACTGCTTACCCGTGCCGGTTTTCAGTGTTGCGACTACTTTCTTTGCCATAAAGCTCTCTTAACTATTTGATTTCACGGTGAACGGTGACGCGCTTGAGGAACGGATTGTACTTTTTGCGCTCCAGACGGTCGGGGGTGTTTTTCTTGTTCTTGGTGGTGATGTAACGGGACATTCCCGCAACGCCGCTCTCTCTTTGTTCGGTGCACTCGAGGATGACCTGAACTCTGTTGCCTTTCTTTGCCATTGGTTACTCGTTGTTTTTAGTACACGCTTTTGGGTGCGGCAGCTTCGCGCAGGGCGACTGCAAGACCCTTCTTGTTGATTGTTTTCATACCGGCGGCCGTTACCTTCAGGGTAATCCAGCGGCCCTCCTGCTCCGACCAGAAACGCTTGGTTTTCAGATTGGGACTGAATTTGCGCTTGGTCTTGTGGTGCGAGTGCGAAACGTTGTTGCCCACGATCGCTACCTTGCCTGTGATTTCGCAAACTTTCATTATTCGATAGATTTTTGGTTAAAACCCGATTAGGGGAGTGCAAATATACAACCTTTTCGTCAAATACCAATAATCCCCGGCTTTTTTTATTCGGTGCGGGGCGTGAGGATTTCGTCCGGAGCCTCTATTTTCCGTTGAGGCAGTCGCGCAGCAGGCCGACGGCAAAGGCGCTGGCGCGGTCGATGATCTGCCCGCGGTCGGTTCCGCATTGTTTGAGCAGGGCGACCGTGCGCTCGGGCGAGCTGACGGCGATCCAGACCGTGCCGACGGGTTTTTCGGCCGAGCCGCCCGTGGGCCCGGCGATGCCGGTGGTGGCGACGGCGTAGTCGGCGTCTGCCGCGCGGCGGGCTCCTTCGGCCATCTGACGGGCCACCTGTTCGCTCACGGCGCCGTAGCGTTCGATGTCCGCGGGATTCACGCCCAGCAGTTTCACCTTGGATTCGTTGCTGTACGACACCACGCCGCAGCGGAAATAGGCCGATGCGCCGGGTATGGCCGTGAAGCGCGCCGCGATGGCGCCTCCCGTGCAGCTTTCGGCCGTGGCGAGGGTCAGTCCGCGTTCGGTGAGGATCTTGTGCACCAGCTCCTGCATCGTGGCGGTCTCGAATCCGATGATGTTGTGGGGGATGAGCTTGCGCAGGGCTTCGAACTGACGTTCGATCTCGCGGGCGACGCTCTCGCCTTCGACCTCGTAGGCCGACAGGCGCAGCCGCACGGCTCCCGGATTGGGCAGGTAGGCCAGTTTCAGGTAGGGGGGCAGGGCGTTCTCCCATGCCTCGATCCGCTTGGCCAGCATCGACTCGGGAAGCCCGGCGGTGATCATCGTGCGGTGGACGATCTGGCGCAGCGCGAAACGGGCTTTCAGCCGCGGCATCACCTCGTCCTCCATCAGGTGCTCCATCTCGAACGGTACGCCCGGGAGCGACACCGCGACGTGTCCGTCGCGTTCGAACCACATGCCCGGGGCCGTGCCGTGGGCGTTGAACAGCACCGTGCAGCACGCGGGGACCATCGCCTGCGAGCGGTTCAGTTCGTTGAACTCGATGCCCCGTTCGGCGAGCATCTTTTCTACGTGGCCGGCGACCCGCTGATCGTAGCGCATCTCGCTGCGGAACATCTCCGCGAGGGTCTTCTTGGTGATGTCGTCCTTCGTGGGGCCGAGGCCGCCGGTGATGACGGTGACCTCCGAAGCGGACATGGCGCGTCCGACGGCTTCGACGATCTGCGTGCGGTCGTCGCCGATCGAGAGCTTCTCGCGGACCACGATGCCCGCGGCGTTGAGGTGTTTGGCGATGGAGACCGAATTGGTGTCCACGATCTGGCCGATGAGGATTTCGTCGCCGATGGTGATGATGGTTGCCTTCATGGGTGGAGTTATTTTTGCCCGGAGCCGGGATGACGCTCCTCCTCCGGCTTGCCGTCGGATGTCTCCCCGGCGGTTTCGGCAGGCTCCGGACCGGATGTTTCGGGATTTTCCCCGTTTTTCATCGATTCCTCGGCGGCGCGCATGGCGGCCAGCTCTTCGGCCTCGGCGATCAGCGCGCGGCATACGTTCCGGACCAGTCCGGGACCTTCGTAGATATATCCCGTGTAGAGCTGCACGAGGTCGGCCCCGGCGTTGAGCATCGCCCGCACGTCGTCGGCCGACATCAGTCCGCCCACGCCGATGATGGGGTAGGTGCCGCCCGAGCGGGTGTGGATGCGGCGCACGATCTCCACGGCGCGGCGGGTGAGGGGCGCTCCGCTGAGGCGGCCGCTGCCGATCTTTTCGAGCGTCGTGCGGCTGGTCCGCAACCCCTCGCGGCCGTGCGAGCCGTTGGTGGCCACGATGCCGTCGAGCGGCGTCTCCATCAGTACGTCGGTGATCCGGTCGATCACCTCGTCCGTCATGTCGGGCGAGATTTTGAGCATGACCGGCCGGTACTGGTTCTGCCCGCGGCGGAAGTCGAACAGCGGGTTGAGTATCTGAAGAATGTGTTCGCGCGTGTGCGTTGCCCCTTCGCGGCAGGAGTTGTCGCAGCTGATGTTCACGGTGAAGTAGTCCGCATACTGGTAGAGGTTGCGGAAGAGTTTCAGGTAGTCGGCCGGGGCGTTCTCGGCCGGGGTCGAGGTGTTCTTGCCGATGTTGCACCCCACGATCACCCCGCCGTGCGGACGCCGCAGGTGGCGGATGGCGGTTTCGAGGCCGCGGTTCGAAAGTCCGATGCGGTTGATGATGGCGTTGTCCTTCGGGAGCCGGAAGACCCTCGGGCGGGGATTTCCCGCCTGGGGGCGGGGCGTGACGGTGCCCACCTCGACGAATCCGAATCCCAGGGCGGCCAGTTCGCGGTAGGCTTCGCCGTTGCGGTCGAATCCCGCGGCGATTCCCACCGGATTGGCGAACCGCATGCCGAAGACCTCGCGTTCGAGCGCCGGATGCTCCACGGCGTAGCATTTGCGCAGGAGCCAGCGGCCCCCGGGGATCAGCCCGAAGATGCGCAGCATCAGCAGGACGATGTGGTGGGCCCGCTCGATGTTGAGCGAGAAGAGCAGGGGTTTTATGATCCTTCGGTACATGACGCGGCAAAGGTACTAAAAAGTCGGATGGGTGCAAAACCGAAATGTGTGCGGTTCGGCAGAACCTTCCGACGGGATAAACGGGTCGTTACGACCCCAAAGGTAGTAAAAATTGACTAACGATGTACGACTTCGGCCGTTATGTGGCGGGCGCGGAACCGGACCGGAATCCCGGTGACTTCCCGTCGCCCCTGAAACCCGCCTCTTAGGCGGGCGGGGGTCAGAAGTATTCGCGGCGGTAGGCGTAGCGGTCGCGCAGGGATTCGAAGTCGCCGGGGTGTTCTTTGAGCCGGCGGCTTTCGGCTCCGATGTCGTAGACGCCGCCGATGGTGTCGCAAAGTTCCTGCCACGCGATTGGCCGGGGTGCGGACGGCGCCGCTTCGGGCGGATACCACCCTTCGAGCGGCAGTCCGAAACAGCGCGCCAGCGCCGCTACGGACATCGCCGTGGCGTTGGCTTTGCCCTGCTCCGAGTAACCCGCGATGTGGGGCGTTGCGAGCAGGGCTTTTCCCAGCAGCTCCGGATCGAGGTCCGGTTCGTGCTCCCAAACGTCGAGGGCCCATTCGAGACCGCTCCGGAGCAGGGCTGCGCCGTCAACCACCTCCCCGCGCGAGGAGTTCATCACGACGGCGCCGGGTTTCATCCGCCGGAACAGCTCCTCGCCGGCCATGCGGCGCGTCGTGTCGTCGAGCGGGGTGTGGAACGTGAGGATGTCGGCCTCGCGGGCCACCTCCTCCAGCGGCAGGAATCCGCACCGCTCCCGCTCCTCGCGCGGCGGGTCGCAGCAGAGAACGCGGAATCCCCACGCTTCGGCATAGGTTTTGACGAGCGACCCGACGTGTCCCACGCCCACGACGCCCAGCGTCCGCTCTGCGGGCTGCCAGCCTTGTGTGCGGGAGAGGTGGACGAGCGCGGCGGCGACCCATTGCAGGACGCCCCGGGCGTTGCATCCGGCGGCCGTCGTGACCGTGATTCCGTGCGCTGCGCACCACGCCGTGTCGATGTGGTCGAATCCGATGGTCGCCGTGGCGACGAGGCGCACCCGCGAACCGGCGAGCAGCGCCGCGTCGCACCGCGTGCGGGTGCGGGTCAGGAGCGCGTCGGCGTCGCGGACATCGGCGGCCGAAATGGCCTTTCCGGGGAGATAACGCACCTCGGCGAAAGGTTCCAGAACCCCTTTCAGGAAGGGAATGGCGCTGTCGGCTATGATTTTCATGGTATGGACGTTTTTTTCTTTCGTTCCTTTACGGGAAACAAATATAGACAAAAATTGAATTTTTCGCACCTCCGGTGTCGCCGCGACGCTTTTTTGTCCGTCGGAAGGTTTTGCCGGGGCGCGCAGTCCGATTTTGAATCCATTCGATTTTTTTCTATCTTTGGTGTCGTAACGACACTTTTAGGGGTCGGATGGTTTTGCAAAGCCGTATGCGATTCGGGTTTGGAATCACCGGGTTTTTTGCTATCTTTGTAGATTCTTAAATTTCATTATGGAACAGAAACCCTTCGATCCGGATGGCGTCGGCGTGGACAACGGAACCTATTTCGGGCTTCCGTTCGAGCCCGAAACGGCGGAACTGGTGCTGATTTCGGCGCCGTGGGACGTGACGGTCTCCTACGGAGCCGGAACGGCCTATGCTCCCGACGCCGTCATCGAAGCCTCGACGCAGCTGGATTTTTACGACCCGCTGGCCCCCGGGGCCTGGCGCCGCGGCATCGCCACGGCCGACGTGGACTATTCGCTGCTGGAGTCTTCGCAGCGCCTGCGTGTCGATGCCTCGCGGGTGATCGACCATCTCGAAGGGGGCGGGTGCCTCGAAGACGACTATGTCGTGCGCAAGGTCCGCCGCGTGAACGAGGGCTGTGCGGCCATGAACGCCAACATCGGGGCGCAGGCCGTGCGCTGGCTCGACGCGGGCAAGATCGTGGGGCTCGTGGGCGGCGACCATTCGACGCCCTACGGGCTGATCCGCGCTCTGAGGGCCCGTCACGAGGCGTTCGGCATCCTGCATATCGACGCCCACTGCGACCTGCGCGACGCTTACGAGGGTTTTGAATTTTCCCATGCGTCGATCATGTTCAACGTCCTGCGCGACGTGCCGCAGGTCAGCCGGATCGCTCAGGTCGCCGTGCGCGATTTCAGCGAGGCGGAGGCCGCGATGGCCGCTTCGTCGGAGCGTATCGCCACGTTCGACGACCTCTCGCTGGCCGCTGCGGAGTTCCGCGGCGAGACGTGGGACGCCCAGTGCCGCCGCATCGTCGGGACGCTGCCCGCCGAGGTCTACGTGAGCTTCGACATCGACGGACTCTCTTTCGACAACTGCCCCCATACGGGTACGCCCGTCTGCGGGGGGCTCTCTTTCAACCGGGCCGTCTACCTGATCGACACGCTGGTCCGCTCGGGCCGCCGCATCATCGGATTCGATGTGGTGGAGGTGTGCCCCGCGGCCGACGACCGGATCGACGCCATCACCGGGGCCCGCATCCTGTGGAAACTCTGCGGGCAGGCGCTCAAATCGAACGAAAAACCAAACAACGAATAAGCAAATGCGACTGTTTTCGATGTATCGCTGGGTGCGCCAGCGACATATGATGGGGCTTCGCGGCCGTAATTTTCTGGAGGCTCCGTGGGCCGGCGGCGTAGTGCTGCTCGCGTGCGTGATCCTCGCCATGCTGCTGGCCAACCTGCCCGGCACCAAGGTTTACTATCATCACCTGCTCGAAACCGACCTCTCGCTGATGGTCCGCTCTCCGGACGGACTGATCGACTGGATCTTCCCCCGGGGCATGACCGTCGAGAAGTTCATCAACGACGGGCTGATGGTGATCTTCTTCTTCGCCGTGGGGCTCGAAATCAAGCGCGAGATCGTCTGCGGACAGCTTTCGTCCGTGCGGCGGGCGATTCTTCCGGTGCTGGCCGCCGCGGGCGGCATGCTGGCTCCGGCCATCGTTTTCACGCTCTTCAACCACGGTACGGCCGCCGCCAACGGCTGGGGAATCCCCACAGCCACGGACATCGCCTTTGCCATCGGCATCCTCTCGATGCTGGGCGACCGCGTTCCCGTGTCGCTCAAAATCTTCCTCACGGCGCTGGCCGTCGCCGACGACCTGGGGGCCATTCTGGTCATCGCGCTCTTCTACGGCGGGACGGTTCAGATCGGCTGCCTGCTGGTGGCGCTGGCCATCATGCTCGGGGTCTACTTCATGAAGCAGATGGGCGAGAAGCGGATGTTCTCCTACCTGGTGCCGGCCTTCGTGGTGTGGGGACTGTTCTACTATTCGGGGGTGCACTCGACCATCTCGGGAGTGGCGATGGCCCTGCTGATCCCGATGGAACCCCGTTACAGCAAGGAGTACTTCGCCCATAAGATGCGCTGGCTCAAAGGGCTGATGCTCTCGGCCGCCACCCACGAGGATTTCCCCAACGAGGAGCAGCGCTTCTACCTGCGGCGCATGCACGACCTGTCGGCCAACTCCGTGGGCATGAGCTACCGGCTGGAACACGCTCTGGCGCCCTACGTGACCTTCCTCGTCATGCCCATTTTCGCGCTGGCCAACGCCGGCGTCGAGATCACCTCGTTCGAATACCTCAATATCTTCCACCATTCGCCCGAAATCGGTTCGATCGGCATGGGCGTCTTCTTCGGTCTGCTCGTCGGCAAGCCGCTGGGCATATTCCTCGCTTCGTGGGGCGCCGTGAAGTCCGGCCTCGCAGAGCTGCCCGAGGGGGCGACGTGGCGCATGCTGCTGGCCGTGGGCTGTCTGGGCGGCATCGGGTTCACGATGTCGCTGTTCGTCGATTCGCTGGCCTTCACCGATGCCGATCTGATCGACCGCGGCAAGATCGCCATCCTGATGGGCTCGCTCGCGGCGGCGATCGTGGGATGCCTGCTGATTCTGGCTTTTTCGAAAAAAAGTACGAGACAATGAAAAAAATCCTGCTGATCCTCCCCGCCGCCGCTTTGCTGGCCGGGGCCTGCTCGAAGAAGTCGGGCGGGGGCGTGAAACTCAGAAACGACACCGATTCGGTGGCCTATGTCATCGGCATGAATGTCGGCATGAACCTGCTGCGGATGGATTCGACGATCAACGTGAACGCCGTCTGCGAGGGCATTCGCGACGCCGTAAACCGGTCGGCGAAACTTTCGGCGGCCGATGCCGAGACGTTCTACCTGCGCTATGTGAACTATGCGCTGCCCGAGAAAGCCCGGGCCTACGAGGAGCAGTTCCTCGCCGATATAGCCAAGTCGAACCGCTCCTATGCCCGCACCTCGTCGGGCGTGACCTATACGGTGACGGCCGTCGGCGATCAGGAGCAGGTCCCCGTGTCGGACCGCGACAGCGTGGCCCTGCGGTGGGTGATCCGCACGGCCGACGGCAGCCGCATCGCCTCCTCCTACGAGAAGGGCGACACGGTGCGCTCGCTGCTGCGCGACCTGCGGAAAGGCGTGCAGGAGAGCGTGAAGCTGATCGGCAAGGGCGGGAAGATCAACGCCTGGATGCCTTCGTCGGCGGCCTACGGCGCCGAGGGCGATAAGGAGCTGGGCGTGGCCCCCAATGCGACGCTTTACTATGAAATCGAGCTCGTCGATGTCGATAAATACGCGAATCGGTCGCGGCGAAGATAATTTACGCCGATAAAGATGAGCGTTATACAATATTTTTATATCTTTGCGCGTACGAATAAAAGCAAACTCAAAACATAGTTAAAAAACAACAATGAAAAAAATCTTTTTTGCTGCGGCACTCGCGGGTGCTGCGATGCTCGCCTCTTGCGGAGGAAACAAGAGCGGCGTGCAGATGGGCAGCCTTTCGGATTTCGACTCGCTGTCGTATTCGCTCGGTGCCAACATCGGTTACGGCATGAGCTATGAAATGAAGGATATCCCGTTCGATTTCAAACTCGTGGACAAGGGTATCAAGGAAGGCGCCATGGGCAAGGCTTCGCAGGAGCACGACAAGTCGCTGGACATGCTGCGCGAGTATTTCATGTCGAAGCGCGGCGAGCGTGCGCAGGCTATCGCCGAGAAGCGTGCCGCTGCCGACAGCGTCCGTCTGGCCGGTGGCGATTCGACCAAGGTCGAGTATCCCGCAGCCGATCCCGAGATGTTCGAGAGCGAAGAGGAGCGCGCCGAGATCTCCTACGCATTCGGTAACGATATCGGTTACAACGTAGCTCAGAGCGGCATGCCCATCCAGTTGGTTTGGATCAGCGAGGCCATGCAGAACGTCCGCGACAACAACGCCAAAATGACGGAGGACGAGGTGAACCAGTACTTGCAGTACTACTTCATGGTGAAGCGTCCGGCCGAGAACGCCGAGGCTTCGAAGGCATGGCTGGAGAAGATGGAGAAGAAATCGGGCGTGAAGAAAACCGAGTCGGGTCTGCTCTATAAGGTTACCGCTGCCGGCGACGCCGCTGCGATGCCGAAGGACCCGCGCGACGTGGTGAAGGTTCACTACACGGGCCGCACCCGCGACGGCAAGGTGTTCGACACCTCGAAGTTCGCCAACCGCTCGAAGGAGCAGCAGGAGATGATCAAGAAACAGCGTCCCGACGATTTCGACAAGGACGAGCCCGTCGAGTTCCCGCTCAACCGTGTGATTCCCGGCTGGACCGAGGGTCTGCAACTGGTGGGCAAGGGCGGCAAGATCACGCTCTGGATTCCCGCCGACCTGGCTTACGGTGCGCGCGGCGCAGGCCGTGACATCGGTCCCAACGAGGCTTTGGAGTTCGAGGTCGAGTTGATCGACGTGACTCCTTACGAGGAGCCCGCTCCGGCGGATTCGACCGCAACGGCCGAGAAGCCCGAGGTCGCTCCCGCAGAGTAACCGGAAAGGCCGAATACGAAAAATCCCGGAACCGTAAGGTCCGGGATTTTTCTATGGATATAAAAGAGGCTTCTAAGCCTCCCTTAGAAGGGGAGGTCGTCAACCTGTGCGGGCGAGGATGCGTAGGACGGCTCCTCGACGATGGGCGGCATGTCGGGCATCGGAGCGCTTGCCGTCTCCTGCTTGGGTTGCAGACGCCATGCGCGGATGTCGGTGTACCAGCGGCCATTGTACTCCCGCGACTCGATGTTGACCGAGACGTTGTAGGCCGCCCCCTCTTTCAGCCGGGCTACGTCTTCGGGCTTGTTGAAGAACGTCACGCAGATCTTGCGGGTGAACGAACCCTCGTTCATCTCGAAAACCACGTCCTGACGCTGCCATTCGCCGCGCGCCGACGTTCCCTTCGTCACGGGCATTATTTTGTAAACGGTTCCTTCGAATTCCATACTGTATAAATGATATAGTTGTTTGTTTTCCGCAAAGGTAGTGATTTTTTCGGGATTTCGAGAGCCTGCGAAGCGCTTTTGTTTTGCAAACTGTGCGGTTATCGTACCTCCGGCGAGACAGTCTTTCCGAAGAGTCGGCTGCGCTCGGCCTCGAAACAGATACGATGGCTTTCGACCGAATCGGCGATGGCCGTGCGGAACCGGTGCTCCCGTCGGTTGAGCGTTTCGACGAAATCCTCGATCAGCCGGAGGTCGGCTCCGGTGTGGAAGGGCTTTCCGAGAAGTCCCGAAAAGTCGTATGCCTGCTCTTCGCCGCCTCGGAATTTGCGGATGCGGAGCGTTCGTCGTCGTCGATCTCGCCGTGCGTCATTCGGATGAGGGTTTCGCGCTGGTCGCCCAGCGTGAAAGCGTCTATCGAGAGGGAGATCGTGATGTCGTTTTCGCGGCAGCCGGATTTTATTTGTCCGGCTTTTTCGCGGTTTGTTTCCCGTTGTCCTCGTCGGCGGCGTTTCTGAACTCTTTGATGCCGCGGCCCATTCCGCGCATCAGTTCGGGGATTTTCTTTCCTCCGAACAGCAGGAGCACGATCAGCAGGATGATGACGATCTCCATGTAGCCGATAAAGCAGGGTATGATCATATTTTAGTTTTTTGGTTCCTCGAAATATAGCGTAATTTATGGATTCCTGCCGCCGGGCCGGGAAAACCCGCCGGTTGGCGGCGGGTTTTCTTTCGGGCGGTCGTGCTACTTCGTATTGACGGGGGCGGGCAGATCCCTGACCTTCGAGGCGGGCAGTTCCTTGATTCGTATGTTGCGGAACTTGATGCCGGGGCCGTGTCCGAGCAGTCCGATGTGTCCCGAGGCGTTGAACAACCCCGGGTGATTGCGGTGATCGACCGTGTAGGGGTTCTTCTTGCCGCCGTCGGGCGCCACGTTGTGCCCCTGGCAGGCTTCGCGGATGTCGCCGTCGAGGATCACCTCGCCGTTAACCGTCACCGTGATCCGGTCGCCCACGGCGCGGATCTCCTCGACGTTCCAAGTGCCCAGCGACGGGAATTTCACCCGTTTGGCCGGGATGATGCCGTAGACCGATCCGTGCTGCTGGTATTCGCGCAGATTCTTGTAGATCGGGGCGTCGTGGTCGAGAACCTGGATCTCCATGCCGTGATAGGCGGCGTCCACGCCCATCGGGGTGCGGATGCCGATGCCGTTGTTGACCCCTTCCTGCACGAACTGGAACTCGAAGCGCAGGATGAAGTCGGCGTACTCCTTCTTGGTGTAGAGGTTCCCGCTGCCGCCGTACTGCGCCGTGACGTAGATCGTGCCGTCGAGGGGAACGTAGTTGGTGGTGTTTCCGGTCCATTTGTGCATCGAGGTTCCGTCGAAGAGCACTTCGAAGCCTTCCGCGGCCTCCTCGGGCGAGAGTTCGAAACGCGGCGTCGGGGGCAGCTCGCGGACGTACATTTCGCGGAAACTGACGGGAGCCGTGCCTCCGACGAGCAGGATTTGACCCTCGGTGTAGGCGGGGATTTCACGGTTGCAGGTGTTTTCGAGAATGACGTTGTTGCATGTCGTGATACCGTTCAGCACCACCGTCACGCGGTCGTTCACCACCCGGACCTCCATCGTGTTCCACTCTCCGGGGCGGTTGGCGGCCGCGGGAGCCGTGTTTTCATGGAGCATGTTGCCCGTCAGCGCTCCGGCGTTCCGGCCTCCGAGGGCGATTTGCGGGATCGAGCGGATGCCGAGACCTGCCTCGCCGTCGGTTTTCCATTCGACGATCAGACTGAAATTTTCGTACTCCTTCGCCGACCCGAGCGTCGGGGCTCCCGTCGTTCCCGTGAGCACGCCGTCTGCGGCGCTCCATGTTCCGGCTGCCGCTGCGTCGGCTTCCTGCTGCGCCTTGGCCAGCGCTTTGGGCTTCATCGCCCGGCGGGCGTCGGGATCGCCGGCCACGGCTTTCCACGCTTCCGGGGCGAGGGATGCCGGAACGAACCCTTCGGCGGGGAGTTTCGCCAGCAGACCTTTGATCTCATCGACGGCGTAACCCGCATCGGCGTCGGATTTGGCCAGTTCGGCGTAGACCTCCTGCGCCTTTTTCAGAGCCGAGGCGACGATCTCTCCGCCCATGTCGGGGTTCTTCGCCGCCGCGGTCTTCACCGCCAGCGCCGCCGTTTCGGCTGTCGCGGGGTTATCCAGATATTTCACGGCGAGCACCAGCACCGGGAATTCCGGGGCTTTGGCGAGCGCCTTGAGCAGTTTGTTCTGCACCTTGGCCGAGGGGTTCAGTTCGAGGGCGCGGCGGTAGAGCTGGTATTTGCGGACGCCCGTGTCGGCGGATGCCGTCACGAACTCCGTGTATCGGGCCAGCGCCGCGTCGGTCCACGCGGGATTCCGGCGGGCGAGGTCGTACAATACATCCACCATTGCGGGATTTTCGACCGTCAGCAGGGCCGCGAAGGCGGCTTCGCGGTCGTCGGCGGCCAGCAGGGCGTCGATCGCCTCTTTGCTGGCGGCCTGCGCCAGCAGGGGGTAATAGCGGGCTTTCGCGGGGGCGGAGGCGATCCGGGCCATCGTCTTTTCGTATTGGGCGGCGGGCGTCTCCCGGGCCAGCGCATTTTTCAAGCCGGCTTGCAGGGCTTTCACGTCGGCCTCCTGCGCCTTGTCCAGCAGGTCGCACAGACGTTCGAAATCTTTCGGTGAGGCGACGCCTGCCAATGCGTCGTATGCGGCGGCCCGCACGGCGGCATCGGGGGATTCCAGCAGGGCGAAGACCTTGTCTGCGGCGGTCGTTATGCGGCGCATCGCCACGAGTTTCAGGGCGTTGGCCTGCGTCCGCGGCGTGCCGTCGAGGGCGGCTGCGAAAGCGGCGTTGGGCTTGCCGTTGAAGGCTGCGAGAGCGGCCGACGCCTCCCGGGCGTGCGGTCCGTCGAGCTGGGCGACGAGGGCGTCGAGGGCTTCTTGCCCGCCGATCCGGCCGGCGGCGCGGATGGCCGCGAGGGAGAGCTCCGCATCGGGCGACGCGATGGCGGCGATGACCGTCCCGGCCTGCGAGGCGGCGTGGCGGCTGCCGAACCAGCTGATAATGTCGGTTTTCGCCGCGTCGTCTTTCAGCGACGGCAGTTTTCGGGCGATCGCGGCGTAGAGGTCATCGTCGGCGAACTCCGCGGCGCAGTCGAGCGCAGCGCAGCGGTAGGTCCGGTCGGTGTCTTTCAGGGCGGCAAGCACCTCCTGCGTCCGCTTTTTGGCATCCGCACGCAGGGCGATTTCCAGTCCCGCGATCCGTATGTTCTGCGGCATGCCGGCTTTCCGCAGGGCTTTGGCCGCAGCGAGAGCCTTGGCGCTCCCCTCGGCGGCGAGGCGTGCGAGCAGACTTACGTAGGCGCCTGCGGCATCGCTTTCCGTGAACGTGTATCCGGCGGCCTTGGCTGCCGCGGCGAGGGTTGAGAGCGACGCTTCGCCGCCGCATCTCGCCAGCGCGTTGTAAACGGCCTCCTTCGTCGCATCGTCGGCCGCGGGGTCTGCGGCCCATTTCAGCAGCGCGGGTTCGGCGGCCGCAAGGCGTTTTTCCGCGGCGGCATAGGCCAGCAGGGCTTGCGGAGCCGGGCTTTGCTCGATCAGAGCGAGTATCGCCCCGTCGGTTCCGGGCGTGGAGATCAGTCCGCGCACGGCGTAGTCCGCGAGGTATTTGTCCGAGGCGTATTTCACGAATACGGGGGCTTCGGCGGCCGTCGCGCAGAGTTGCAGTTGCGAGAGCAGGAATGCCTGATTGGGCTTGTCTGTACAGGCTTCCACGGCCGCGACGAGTCCTGCGCGGACCTCGCGGGCGAGTTCCTCGCGGCCTGCGGCGGTCGCGTAGCTCACCACGCCGTTGATGGCGTACTCCACGGCGGCGTTCTTGCCCTCGGCGGCGGGGACGAGCATTCCGGCCATCATCCGGATTCCTTCGGCTCCGGTCGCGGCCAGCTCCTGCATGACGGCGTCGAACGCCTTGGGGTTCTGCGCCGGAAGCTGGTTCAGTCCGTCCGCCACGATCGTCGCGGCGGTGCGCTGGCGTGCGTCCTGCGCCCCGGCGGCGAACGGCACGAGGGTCAGCAGGAGTATTGCAAGTATCTTTTTCATCGTTATTTCGGGTTTGCAGGGTTGGGTCAGATTTTCCACGGCGTGCGCATCGGCTGGTCGATCAGCCGGTTGGCGGCATCGTCGCCGACGAACAGCTGCTTGTCGGGATCGAAATGCAGCGTGCGGTTGAGCCTCAGTGCGCAGGCCCCGAGGTTCACGAGCGTCGAGCTGCGGTGTCCCTTGATCTCGTCGAGGGCGAAGCGCTCGCGGGTGCGGACGCACCGGAGGAAATCGGTGTTCTGCGGCTCGGGGTCGGGCATCTCGGAGATCTTCTCCATGACGTTCGGGATCGTGCACTCGAATCCCTGGTAGACCTTGCCCAGCGGCCCTTCGATGTAGGGCACCTTGCCTTTGCTCTCGAAACCTTCGCCCTCGAGGACGATCTGGCAGCCGTCCGCATAGGTGTAGACGATCCGGTGCCAGATGCCCACGGCGTCGGGATGCTGCTGCGGGGCATCGACCTCGACCTTCACGGGCGAGGTGTCGTCCTTGCCCAGCAGGTACTGCACGGGGTCCATGTAATGCTGTCCCATGTCCGTCAGGCCGCCGCCGTCGTAGTCCCAGTAGCCGCGGAACGTGGCGTGCACGCGGTGTTTGTTGTAGGGCTTCCAGGGCGCCGGGCCGAGCCACATGTCGTAATCCAGTTCCGCCGGAACGGGCTGCGGCGTGAGGTTCTCCTTTCCCACCCAGAAGAATTTCCAGGCGAAACCCGTGGCTCCGGAGATGGTCACCTTGAGGGGCCATCCCAGCAGGCCGCTGTCTACGAGCTTTTTCAGCGGTTCGACCGTCGTTCCCAGCCCGTAGAAGGTGTCCTTGAAGCGGAACCAGGTGTTCAGCCGGAAGATGCGGCCGTTCCGTTTGACGGCCTCCACCACGCGCTTGCCTTCGCCGATGGTGCGTGTCATCGGCTTCTCGCACCAGATGTCCTTGCCCGCCTTGGCCGCTTCGACGGCCATCAGCCCGTGCCAGTGGGGCGGGGTGGCGATGTGCACGATGTCTACGTTGGGGTCGGTGATCAGGTCGCGGTAGTCGTGATAGGCTTCGAGCTTTTGGCCGAACTTCTTGCGGCCCAGCGCCACGGCGCTGTCGAGGTGGTTCCGGTCAACGTCGCAGACCGCCACCAGCCGGCAGGCATCGTTCGACGTGAAGTGGTAGCTGCTCTTGCCGATGCCGCCCACGCCGATGATGCCTTTGGTGAGCTGGTCGCTCGGGGCGACGAATTTCGGGCCTCCGAGCACGCTGCGCGGCACGACGGTCAGCAGCGTCATGCCGCCCAGCGTTTTGAGGAAATCTCTGCGGGAACTCATTTTCTTCAGGTTGTTTTGGATTTATAAGGTCGTGAGCCGGAGGTTGCGCCAAAGGACTTTGATGCCTCCGCCGTCGTGGATTTGCAGGGCGATGCGTCCCTGTGCGGCGCCGATCTTCGCATCGGTGATGTCGGCCATCGCCTCGCCGTTGAGCCACGTTTGCACGCGGTCGCCCTGCACCCGCAGGCGCAGCGTGTTCCACTCGCCCTCCTTGAGCACCGACTCCTTCTCGTCGGGAATCTGCATCAGCCATCCGCGGCCGTAGGATTCGTAGATGCCCGCCGTGTCGTGCCCCTTGGGAGCCACCTCGCACTGCCAGCCGTGGACCTTCACGGGCGGTTCGACGAACGAACGGAAGAAGACGCCCGAATTGCCGTTCGCCAGCTGTTTGAACTCCACCGTGAGGTCGAAATCGTCGTAATACTCCCGCGTGGCGAGGTAGCCGTACTGCTTGTCGGGGCCGCTCTCGCAGACGAGGTTACCTTCTTTATCCACGTACCATTTCTCGGTGCCGTAAGCCTCCCAGCCCGTGAGGTCCCTGCCGTTGAAAAGTTCGACCTCCCGGCCGGCCTTGCGCGGCAGCTCCTTGATTTTCAGATTGCGGAACGAGGCGGGGTAGCCGTGGTCTTGCAGGCAGATGACGCCTCGCTGCGCCAGGCCGTATTCGGGAGCCGTCTCCCATTTGCCGCTGTTCTTGCGTGCGAACCAGTCGTCGGTCCAGGCTTCGAACTCGAGGATTTTGTGGCCGTTGAGCCAGTGCTCGACGTGGCCGTTGTCGCAGACGATGCGCGACGAGTTCCACTCGCCCTGCGGATTGACGAACAGCGAATCGGCGTCGGGCAGGTGCATGGCGTAATCCACGCCCAACCGCTGCCACGGTTCGAGTTTCGTCGGGGCGTTTTGCGCCTCCCAGCCGTCGTTGTCGATCAGTTGGTATTCGGGCCCCGTGACGTAGGGAACCGCGAAATAGGGGTTCTCGACCACATGGTAGAGCATGCCGCTGTTGCCGCCCGGGGAGAGTTTCCAGTCCCAGTCGAGAATGAAGTTTTCATACTGTTTTTTGGTGACGATGTATCCCGAAAGGTCGCTGCCGTCGCCCGCGGCCTGAATGCAGCCGTCCACGACGTGCCACGGCTGCGTGAGCGAATCGCCGTTGAAGTCTTTCCATTGGTCGAGCGTCTTGCCGTCGAAGAGCAGTTGCCAGCCGTCGGCGATTTCGGCTTCGGTGAGGGTGTTGTGACGGGGCCCGCATGAGCAGAGGCAGGCCGCGATGATCCCTGATCCGGCCAGCGTGCGGAGCAGATTTCGGAATGAGTTTCGTTTCATAAGGTGTAGGTTTAGGCAGTTTTTGGGGTTATCGTTCATCTTAACCGGGTAAGTTAAACTTTCACTTTTTCCGGGGTCTGTTTCACAAATGTAACTTTTTTTGCGGGGTTTGCAGCCTGAAATGACGAAAAAATATCGGATCGGGTCGAAAAAAGCGCCGCAGCGTGCTGAAAAAGCACGCTGCGGCGTTGCGCTCTGCGGTCCGGATTTCCGGACCGGTCGGGGATCAGGAGTGGCGGCGTGCCAGCTCCTTTTCGAGATCGGCGATCGAACAACCCGTGGCTTCGAGTAACACGAGCAGGTGGTAGATGAGGTCCGAAGCCTCGTAGATCATCGCCTCGCGGTTTTGGGCCACGGCCTCGATGACGGTTTCCACGGCCTCTTCGCCGACCTTCTGCGCGATCTTGTTCACGCCCCGGTTGAAGAGCTTCGAGGTGTAGGAACCTTCGGGCATCTCGGCGTGGCGCCCCTGAATGACGCTTTGCAGGTAGCGGATGAAGCCCTCGGTCTCGGGAACGGCCTCCCCGAAGCAGGTTTTCGAACCCGTGTGGCAGGTCGGGCCGTGGGGGATGACGCGCACGAGCAGCGTGTCGTTGTCGCAGTCGGCGGCGACGGATACGATGTCGAGCCAGTTGCCGCTGGTTTCGCCTTTGGTCCAGAGGCACTGGCGCGAGCGGCTGTAAAAGGTGACGCGCCCTTCGGCGAGGCTCTTGTTGTAAGCCTCTTCGTTCATGTAGCCCAGCATGAGCACTTGCAGGGTCCGGGCGTCCTGGATGACGGCGGGAACGAGTCCGCCGGGGAGTTTCGCGGCGTTGAGCGCCGAGAACGGTTTTGCTTCGATTTTCATAGCGGTTTTATAATCTGACGTTTATGTTGCGTTCGTTCAAAGCCCGTTTCAGCACGGGGATCGGAATTTCGTTGTAGTGGAAGATACTGGCGGCCAATGCAGCGTCAGCGCGGCCGAGGGTCAGCACGTCGGCGATGTGGTCCACCGTGCCGGCGCCGCCCGAGGCGATGATCGGGACGGGCAGTTCGGCCAGCCGCGCGAAAGTGTCGCACGGATAGCCGTTCTTCGTGCCGTCGTGGTCCATCGAGGTGAAGAGGATCTCGCCCGCACCGCGGTCGGCGGCCTCGCGGGCCCAGGCGAAGAGTTCGCGGTCTGTGGGGCGTTTGCCGCCGTGGGTCGTCACGACCCAGCGGCCCTCGGCCGTCCGGGCGTCGATCGCCGCCACGACGAACTGCGAACCGTATTTGGCCGCGATGGCGTCGATCAGCGCGGGGTCGGCCACGGCGGCGCTGTTGAGCGTGACCTTGTCGGCCCCGGCGTCGAGGAGCCGCCCGGCGTCATCGACCGACGAGATGCCGCCCCCGACGGTGAAGGGGATGTCGATGCGCGCGGCGATGCGCGAAACCAGCTCGGTGAAGGTCCGGCGGCCCTCCTCCGAGGCGCTGATGTCGAGGTAGACCAGTTCGTCGGCCCCCTCGGCGGCGTATTTCGCGCCGAGTTCCACGGGGTCGCCGACCTGTTTGAGCCCCACGAAGTTGATCCCCTTGACGGTCTGGCCGTCGCGGATGTCGAGGCAGGGGATTATGCGTTTCGCAAGCATCGTTCGAGTTCTTTGAGGGTGATGCGCCCTTCGTAGAGGGCTTTGCCGACGATGACGCTCCGCAGGCCCTGCCGGTCGAGTTCCCCGATGTCGTCCATGCCCGAGATGCCGCCGCTGACGGTGATCTCCACGGCCGGGAAGCGGCTTTGCAACTCGGCGTAGAAGGCCGCCGAGGGGCCGCACAGCATGCCGTCGCGCGAAATGTCGGTGCAGATGACCTGCGCAAGCCCCTGCGGGAGGAAGCGCCCGATCAGTTCGGGAGCCGTGAGCGCCGAGCTCTCCAGCCAGCCTTGGATGGCCACCGCGCCGTCGCGGATGTCGGCCCCGAGGATCAGCCGTTCGGGTCCGAACTCCGTGAGCCATTCGGCGAAGCGTTCGGGTTCGCGGACGGCGAGGCTGCCGCAGATGGCGCGGCCGGCCCCGGCGTCGAAGACGCTGCGCAGCGCCTCGCGGCTCTTGATGCCGCCGCCGTACTGCACTTCGAGCCCCGTCCGCGTCGCCACGCGCTCCAGCACCGCGAGGTTGTGGGGTTCGGAGGCTTTGGCGCCGTCGAGATCGACCATGTGCAGGCGGCGGATGCCCGCCTCCTCGAAGCGCAGGGCCGCTTCGAGCGGGTTGCGGTAGTAGGTTTTCCGGCTGGCGTAGTCGCCTTGCGTCAGGCGCACGCACTGGCCGTCGATGATGTCCGTTGCCGGTATGATTTCGATCATGGTGTCAGAGGTTTAGGAAATTCTGTAAGATCAGCGCGCCCGCCCGCCCGCTCTTTTCGGGGTGGAACTGCGTGCCGAAGAAGTTGCCGCGGCCGAGCGCCGCGCTGAACGGAACTCCGTAGCGGGTCGTGGCGACGGTCGCTGCGCACGGTTCCGCCGCGAAGGAGTGGACGTAATATACATAGGTGTCTTCGGCCATGCCGTCGAACAGCGGGGTGCGGAGCTCCGAGATCGTGTCCCAGCCCACGTGGGGGACTTTGAGCCGCTCGCCCGCGGCGGTGAGCGTCGGAAGCCGTCGGACCCGCGTCGGGAAGATGCCCATGCAGCGGGCGTCGCCCTCCTCGCTCGACAGGCACATCAGCTGCATGCCGATGCAGATGCCCAGCACGGGCTGCGTGAGCGTGGGGATCACGGTGTCGAGACCCCGTTCGCGGAGTTTCGCCATCGCGGACGAAGCCTCCCCGACCCCCGGCAGGATCACCCGGTCGGCGTGGCACAACAGCGCGGGGTCGGCCGTGAGGATGAATTCGGCCCCGGCGCGGTGCAGGGCGTCGGCAACCGACCGCAGGTTGCCCGTATCGTAATCGACTACCGCTATCATAGGACTCCTTTGCTGCTGGGAATGTCGTATCCGAAGCCCTGCCGGCCGACGGCCATGCGCAGGGCGCGGGCGAAGGCTTTGAAGATGGCTTCGGCCTTGTGGTGGTCGTTGTCGCCGCGGGCCGAGATCTGGAGGTTGCACCGTGCGGCGCACGCGAGCGAGTGGAAGAAGTGGCGGAACATCTCCGTCGGAACGTCGCCGACCCGCTCGCGGCGGAATTCGGCGTCCCATTCGAAGTCGATGCGGCCCCCGAAGTCGAGGAGCACCAGCGCCCGGCAGTCGTCCATCGGCAGGGCGAAGCCGTAGCGGGCGATTCCGGCCTTCGTGCCCAGCGCGCGGTCGATGGCCTCACCCAGGGTGATGGCCACATCCTCCATCGTGTGGTGTTCGTCGATGTCGAGGTCGCCCCGGGCATCCACGGCCAGCGACACGCCGCCGTGGTGGGCGATCTGCGCGAGCATGTGGTCGAGGAAGCGCAGGCCCGTGGAGATCTCGCCGTTGAAGTCGCCGCGGCCGTCGAGGTCGAGGCGGACGGTGATCTGCGTTTCGCGGGTCTCGCGCCGAATTTCGACCCGGCGTTCGCCGCGGCGGATGAACTCGGCGATCTCGGCCCACGAGTCGGTGACCAGCGCGCAGGCGTCGGCGGCCCCGGCTTTGTCGAGCATCCGAAGCCCCTCGGCGGCGGGCGCCAGCAGGATGCCCCGGGCCCCGAGGTTGCGGGCCAGCAGGATGTCGGTCACACGGTCGCCGATGACGTAACTCGCGGCGAGGTCGTATTCGCCGCCCGTGTAGCGGCCGAACATCCCGGTTCCGGGCTTGCGCGTGGGGGCGTTGTCGTGCGGGAAGGTGCGGTCGATCAGCTGGTCGTCGAACGCGACGCCCTCGCCCCGCAGCGTCGAGAGCATCTTTTCGTGCGCCGGCCAGAAAGTCTCCTCGGGAAAGGACGCGGTGCCCAGTCCGTCCTGGTTGGTGGCCAGCACGAGGTCGAACCCGAGGCCCATGAGGGCTTTCAGCGCGGAGATGGCTCCGGGTACGAACGCGAGTTTTTCGAGGCTGTCGATCTGTTCGTCCGCGGGTTCGGCGATGACGGTGCCGTCGCGGTCGATGAAGAGGGCTTTTTTCATAGGGTGAAATTTTTGACGGTTTCCAGCATCCGGACATTCTCCTCGGGCGTCCCGACGGTGATGCGCAGGCACCTTTCGCACCCCGGGATGCGCGAGCGGTTGCGGACGATGACTCCCGCGGCGATCAGTGCGTCGTAAAGGCGGTCGGGATCGGGGGTGCGGACCAGCACGAAATTGGCCTCCGAGGGGTAGACCCGTTCGATGGCGGGGCATGCCGTGAGGGCCCGGGCGATGGCGTCGCGCTCGGCGCGGAGCTGCGCCACCTGCCCTGCGATGTCGAACGAGAGCCGTTCGGCGACGGCGGCCTGCGCCAGGCAGTTGATGTTGTAGGGATATTTCACGCGGGCGAAGAGCTCTGCGACGGGGGCCGACGCGAAGGCCAGCCCGAGGCGCAGTCCCGCCATGCCCCACGCTTTGGAGAGGGTTTGCAGGACGATGAGGTTCTCGAACTCGTCGAGCCGCGCGAGGAATCCCGGTCCGGAGGCGAAGTCGATGTAGGCTTCGTCGAGCACGACCATGCCGTCGAAACGGCGGATGAGCCGTTCGATGTCGGCCGCCGGGAAGGCGTTGCCTGTGGGGTTGTTCGGTGAACAGAGCCACAGCAGTTTGGTGCGTTCGTCGGCCGCGGCCAGCAGCGCTTCGACCGGGAGCGAGAACTCCTCGCCGAGGGGCACCTCGCGCATCTCGATGTCGTTGATGTCGGCGGCGACGCGGTACATGCCGTAGGTCGGGGCGATCGAAACGGCGTTGTCTGTGCCCGGGCGGCAGAAGATGCGGTAGGCGAGGTCGATGGCCTCGTCGCTGCCGTTGCCGATGAAGACCTGCTCTTCGCGCACGCCTTTCAGCGCGGCGATGCGCCGTTTCAGCTCCTTCTGGTGCGGGTCGGGGTAGCGGTTGACGCCGTTTTCGTAGGGATTTTCGTTGGCGTCGAGCCACGTCGTGATCTCCCCGCCGGCGTATTCGTCGCGGGCCGTGGAGTAGGGTTTCAGCGCCCGGATGTTGGGGCGCACGAGTTGTTCGAGGGTCTTCATGGGCGCTCTTTTTTCAGACGGACGCGGACTGCGGCGGCGTGCGCCCCGAGCCCTTCGGCCTCGGCCATGGCGACGATCGCCGGGGAGAGGGCCGAAAGCCCGTCGCGGGTGAGTTCCTGATAGGTGATCTTGCGCAGGAACGAATCGGTGTTGACGCCGCTGTAAGCCCGCGCCCAGCCGCCCGTGGGCAGCGTGTGGTTGGTGCCCGAGGCGTAGTCGCCGGCGCTCTCGGGCGACCACGGCCCGATGAAGACGCTGCCGGCGGCGGTGATCTGCGCCGCGGCCTCCCAGGCGTCGCGCATCGAGACGATCAGGTGCTCGGGAGCGTAGGCGTTGGCAAAGGCGATCATCTTCTCGCGGCTGTCGAGCACCACGATGCGGCTCTGGCGGAGCGCTTCGCGGATGGTGTCGCCGCGCTGAAGCTGTTGCAGCTGCTCTTCGACGGCGCGCCGGGTGTCGCGGGCGAAGCGTTCCGAGGCGCAGACCAGCACCGCCTGGCTGTCGCCTCCGTGTTCGGCCTGCGAGAGGAGGTCGGCGGCGGCGAAGTCGGGCGACGCTTCGTCGTCGGCCAGCACGAGCACCTCCGAGGGGCCCGCCGGGAGATCGACGGCCACGTCGTTGGCGCCGACCAACTGTTTGGCTTTGGTGACGTAGCGGTTGCCGGGACCGAAGATCTTGTCCACGCGCGGGATGCTCTCGGTGCCGTAGGCCAGGGCCGCCACGGCCTGCGCGCCGCCCACGGCGTAGACGCGGTCCACGCCGCAGAGGTCGGCGGCATAGAGGATTTCGGGGGCTATGGTGCCGTCGGGACGCGCGGGGGTGCAGAGCACGACCTCCGGGCATCCGGCGACGCGGGCCGGAACGGCCAGCATCAGCACCGTGGAGAACAGCGGGGCCTTGCCGCCGGGGATGTAGAGCCCCACGCGGCGGATGGGCAGCGCGCGCTGGACGCACCGCACGCCCGGCATCGGTTCGACGCTGACCTCGGGGGGCAGCTGGGCGCGGTGGAAGGCTTCGATATTGGCCTTGGCGGTGTCGAGGGCCTCCTTCAGCGCTTCGGGAATGAGCGCTGCGGCCGCGCGGCGGACATCGGCGGGGACTTCGAACGTTTCGCAGTCGCGCCCCTCGATGCGGCGGGTGATGTCGCGCAGGGCCCGGTCGCCGCCGGTGCGCACCTCGTCGAGAATCGAGGTCACCTGACGGGTGATCTCCTCCTCCCGGCGCGTGCAGCGTTCGGTGAGGGCCGCCCACTCGGAGCGTTCGGGGTTGGGGTAGATGTTGAGGATTTCCATATCGGGTTCTGTTTTTCAGCGGATCATGTTTTCGAGGGCCAGAATCAGGATGCCTTCGGCTCCGATCTCTTTGAGGCGTTCGATACGTTCCCAGAGCTGGTCCTGGGCGATCACGGCGTGGATCGAGCACCATCCCTCCTGCGCCAGCGGCAGCACCGTCGGGCTGCGCATGCCGGGGAGAATGCGGATGGCGTCGTCGAGCCGCTCCTTCGGGAGGTTCATCAGCACGTATTTCATTCCGCGGCTGTCGAGGATCGAGTTGAAACGGAACGTCAGCTGCTTCATCTCGCGGCGCTTGTCGCTGTCGAGCCCGGGGCAGGCGATGAGCACCGCCTCGGAGAAGAAGACCTTTTCGACCTCCGTGAGCCCGTTCGATATGAGCGTGCCGCCCGAGGAAACGATGTCGAAGATGGCGTCGGCCATGCCCACGGCCGGGGCGATCTCCACGGAACCCTCGATGGTGTGGATTTCGGCCTCGATGCCGCGCTCGGCGAAGTAGCGGGCGAGGATGTTGGGGTAGGAGGTGGCGACGCGCTTGCCGCGGAAGAAGTCGGGACCCTCGTAGGGGGTGGATTTGGGCACGGCCAGCGAGATGCGGCAGCCCCCGAACCCGAGGTCCATGACCTGTTCGACGGTGAAGCCCTTCTCGGCGACCTCGTTCAGCCCCACGATGCCCACATCGGCGACGCCCATGGCCACGGCCTGCGGGATGTCGTCGTCGCGCAGGTAGAGGACTTCCAGCGGGAATCCCTCGGCGCGGGAGATGAGTTTGCGTTTGCTCTCGGCAACGCGGATGCCTGCTTCGGAAAGCAGTTCGATGCTCTGTTCGTTCAGTCGGCCCTTGGCCTGGATGGCTATTCTCAGCATATTCGGTGTGTGTTGATTGTTTTCGTTTCGGACACCCACCTGCGGCCCGGCATATGAAAAAGCCCACCCGCAGGGGGTGAGCTTCATATAATTGCGTTGTTTCACATATACATGATCGACCTACCCCTCGGTAAAGCGGTGATGGTGATGATGGATATGGTTGAAAGTCGTCATTGTCGTTCTCTTCGGATGCAAATATAGCGATTCCATTCGGAAAAACCAAAATTCGGACCGTTTTTTTGACAGGCAGCCGCCGTACCTAAATATATATTGAAAATTTTCAGTATATTTACCGCGGACTTGCCGCTGTGGTTAGGGCGGCTCGGATTTACCCAAACAAACGATACGACCATGTGTGACGATCCTATTCAATCGATCGCAACCCGTCTGCGCGGGCTGCGCGAAGTGCTCGAACTGTCGGAGCAGGAGGTGGCCGAAAGCTGCCATCTGACCCTCGAACAATACCGGGCCATGGAGAGCGGGCGGACCGACTTTTCGGTCAACGTGCTGCAAACCATATCCCGCCATTACGGGATCAGCCTCGACGCGCTGATGTTCGGCGAGGAGCCCCGGATGAACTCCTATTTCATCACCCGCGCCGGAAAGGGCGTGGCGGTGGAGCGCCGCGAGGCGTACCGCTACGAGGCGCTGGCCTCGGGATTCCGCGGCCGGAAGATCGACCCCTTCATCGTGACGGTGGAGCCGGCTCCGGCCGACGCCCCGATGCACCTGAACTCCCACGACGGGCAGGAGATGAACTACGTGCTGGAGGGGCGCCTGCTGATCAGCCTGAACGGCCGGGAGTTCGAGCTCGAACCGGGCGACAGCCTCTATTTCGACTCGGCGCAGCCCCACGGAATGAAAGCCCTCGACGGAAAAACGGTCCGTTTCCTGGCCATAATCATGTAAACTATGGTAGAACGATTTTTAACGCAGACCTCCTTTGCGTCGCAGGAGGATTTCCGCAGGAACCTGCATATCCGCGTTCCCGAAAATTTCAATTTCGCCTACGACGTTGTTGACGCCTATGCCGCGGAGCAGCCCGACAAAAAGGCCCTGCTGTGGACCAACGACCAGGGCGAGGAGATTCAGTTCACCTTCGCCGACCTCAAACGCGAGAGCGACCGCACGGCCTCGTGGTTCCGGAGCCTCGGCATCGGCAAGGGCGACGCGGTGATGCTGATTCTCAAACGCCGCTACGAATTCTGGTTCTCGATCCTCGCGCTGCACAAGCTGGGGGCGGTGGTGATTCCCGCGACCCACTTGCTGACCAAGAAGGACATCGTTTACCGCTGCAACATGGCCCGGATCAAGGCGATCGTGGCGGCGGGCGAGACGGTCATCACCGACCATATCGCGGCGGCCATGCCCGAAAGCCCCACTGCGGAGGTGCTGATAAGCGTGGGCCCCGAGGTTCCCGCGGGCTTTCTCGACTTTCACGAGGGCATTGCCGGGGCTGAACCTTTCGTGCGTCCGGAGCGGGCAAACGCCAACGACGACATCATGATGATGTATTTCACGTCGGGAACGACGGGCGAGCCGAAGATGGTGGCCCACGATTTCACCTATCCGCTGGGGCACATCACCACGGGCCTGCTGTGGCACAACCTCCACGAAGGGAGCCTGCACCTGACGATCGCCGACACGGGGTGGGCCAAGGCCGCGTGGGGCAAACTCTACGGGCAATGGCTGGCCGGGGCCAATATCTTCGTCTACGACCACGAGAAGTTCACGCCCGCGGAGATTCTGCACAAGATCGAACAGTACCGCATCACGTCGCTGTGCGCGCCTCCGACGATCTACCGCTTCCTCATCCGCGAGGACCTCACGAAATACGACCTCTCATCGCTGGAGTATTGCACGACAGCCGGCGAGGCGCTGAACGGCGCTGTGTACGACACGTTCCAGCGTCTGACGGGCATCCGTCTGATGGAGGGCTTCGGCCAGACCGAAACCACGCTGACGCTGGCGACCTTCCCGTGGATGGAACCCAAGCCCGGGAGCATGGGCATGCCCAATCCCCAGTACAGGATCGACCTCGTGACCTCCGACGGCCGTTCGGCCGAGGACGGCGAGCAGGGGCAGATCGTGATCCGCACCGACGGAGGCAAGCCGCTGGGGCTTTTCAAGGAGTATTATCTCAACGAGGAGCTGACGCACGAGGCGTGGCACGACGGGATCTACTACACGGGCGACATGGCGTGGCGCGACGAGGACGGATATTACTGGTTCGTGGGACGCGCCGACGACGTGATCAAGAGTTCGGGCTACCGCATCGGGCCTTTCGAGGTCGAAAGTGCGCTGATGACCCATCCTGCGGTGGTGGAGTGCGCCATCACGGGCGTTCCCGACGAGATTCGCGGGCAGGTGGTCAAGGCGACGATCATCCTTGCGGAGAAATACCGCGCGCAGGCCGGGGAGGCGCTCGTCAAGGAGTTGCAGGACCATGTGAAACGCATCACGGCACCTTATAAATATCCGCGTGTGATCGAGTTCGTGGAGTCGCTGCCCAAGACCATCAGCGGCAAGATACGCCGCACGGAGATCCGCTCGGCGGACGGGAAATAACGGAAAAAGGGGCTGTCTGATAATTTCAGACAGCCCCTTTTGAGTGGGCCCAGAGGGGCATGATCCCACGACCTTCGGATTATGAGTCCGCTGCTCTGACCGACTGAGCTATGGGCCCGGTCCTGCGCCTGCGGAGGCGCTTGCGTGGCGCAAAGATAAAAAAAAATCAGCAAATCCCAGTGTTGTCGGAAAAAAACTCTTTACCGTGAACCTTGTTTTTGGGGCTTCCGGAAAAATAATTTTTAATTTTTAATTTTTAATTCTCAATTTTTTTCTACCTTTGCCGCGACAAAATCATTCATTAAAACAAAAACAGCGAAATGAAAAAGGGTATTCATCCGGAAAATTATCGTTTGGTGGCGTTCAAGGACATGTCCAACGACCACGTGTTTTTGTGTCGGTCCGCCGTTTCGACAAAAGAGACCATCGAAGTGAACGGCGAAACCTATCCCGTGTATAAGATGGAAATTTCCAACACGTCGCACCCGTTCTACACCGGTAAGATGAAGTTGGTTGACACCGCAGGTCGCGTCGATAAGTTTATGAGCCGCTACGCAAAACGCTACGATAAGAAGAACGCAAAGTAATCGCGCTGTGCGTTTCGATCCCGAAACGGGCCGTAACCGGAGGTTGCGGCCCGTTGTTTTTTACACGACGGCGCGGCTTCGGGATTTTTTTGCGTCCGGCGGCGAAATAGTTGAACGACATACTGTTTTTATATCTATATTTGCGGTGCAGGCAAACAGGATTTCAATCTGATCGTAATTATGAAAAACTGCATGAAACAGATCGTATTCGCCGCGGCGCTGGGCGCCGCAGCAGCCCTTGCGTCGTGCGTCGGACGGCAGGTCGTCGTCGAGGCCGAGAGCCAGCGCGATTCGCTGGCGACGGTCGTCAGCGCCAAGGATTCGCTCATCAACGCCGTGTTCGCGGACATCAACGCCATTTCGGAGAACCTCGCGCTGATCAAGTCGCGCGAGAATCTCATCACCGTGGCTGGCGAGGCTGAGGGAGGACGCCGCCCCGTGGAGGAGATCAACAACGACATCGCGGCCATCGACCGCCTGTTGCGGGAGAATAAAGACAAAATCGCTTCGTTGCAGCGTTCGGCAGCCTTGCTGCGCAAGTCCAACCTGCGTATCGAGAGCCTGGAAAAGATGATCGCCGACATGAACGCGCAGCTCGGGGAGAAGTCGGCCGAGGTGGACCGGCTGCGTGAAAGGCTGGCGCAAATGGGCGTCGAAGTCGAGAGCCTTTCTCAGGAAGTGGCCGTCCGCAGCGCCGAAGTCGAGAACCTCAGCGGCGAGAAGATCGAGTTGCAGAACCAGCTCAACACGGTCTATTACATCGTGGGGCCCGAGAAGGAGTTGCGCGACGCACAGATCATCAACAAGCAGGGATTCATCGGCCGGACGCTGACGGTGGGCAGGACCGGCAATCTGGACAGCTTCACGGCGGCCGATTCGCGCCTGCTGTCGGAGATTCCCGTCGGACAGAAAAGGGCTTCGGTCGTCACGTCGCATCCCGAGGATTCGTACCAGCTGGTGACAGCCGGCGACAAGGTCGTCGAGAAATTGGTCATTACCGATCCCGTGCGCTTCTGGGAAACGTCTAAAGTGCTTATAATAAGCTATAAGTAAGAGTCCCGAAGCCTGTTTGCAACATCCTGTAAAGTCCCTGCCGACGACGGCGGGGACTTTTTTTGCCTTTCGCCGCGACTCGGAGATTGGCTTTCCGATTTTTTTTGTATTTTTGTTCCGAATCTCACATTGGTACTTTATGGATTATCAACCCCAACCGCAGTTCGTAGAGTCGTCGTTGAAAGAGAATTGCACTGCGGATTGTAGTAGTTGTCCCACATTCCCTGCACCGTTTCGCCGCATCGGCGACTCGACCTATTGCAGGTTTTCGCAGCTGACCTTTGCGGCGGGAAAAGGTGTCGTCTTCCCGGCGGACCGTATGGTGCGTATCCTTTTCATCCTGTCGGGATCGCTCAAACTCGAACACGGTACCGATACGGTCCGGCTGGTTACCTCGAAACAATGCGTGTGCCTGGCCCGCAACGAACGTTTTCTGGCTACGGCGCAGGATGACGATACCCATGTGGTCGTGCTGTCGCTCATCCACCGGATCGAGTTCTGCGAGCAGGATATTTTCGACAAGGTGATGCCCTACGATTCGGTCATCCCGACCGAGATCGTCCCGACGCTTTCGATGCATTCCTCCATCGAACATCTTTTGGGCTCCATCTTTACGATCCAGCAGATGTCCAACTGCGTCCGGTTCCACCGGATGAAGGCCACGGAACTCTTCATGATGATCAAGGTGCTCTACACGCCGACCGAGCACGCCTATTTCTTCCAGTCGATGATTCAGCCGCAGGACAATTTCCGCGTCTTCGTCTGCAACAACTACGACAAGGCGCAGGGCGTGGCCGAGCTGGCTTCGCTGGCGGGCATGAGCCTTTCGGTCTTCAAGCGCCGCTTCGCCGAACATTTCAACGACAGCGTCTACCATTGGATGATGCGTCAGAAAGCCCTCAAAGTCTTCTCCGACATCCGTGACGGCGAGGACAGCACCAAGGCGCTGATGAGCAAATACGGATTCCGCCACTACACGCAGTTCAGCCGTTTCTGCAAGAATTACTTGCAGGCGACGCCCGCCCAGCTGATCGCTTCGATCAAAAAGAAATAGAACCCGGCTGTGCCGGATTGGAGGAGGCTTCCCGGGGAGGGTGGCCTCCTGTGTTTTTACCGCTCCGACACGTAGACGTTCAGGTCGATCCACTCTCCGTCGGAGAGCTCCTCGCCCCGCGGTTCCACATGGCTGAGCCGGAACCCGAGCCGCCGGGGAATGGCGTTGCTCGGCAGGTTGCCCGCGCCGCAGCGGATCTCGACACGCCGCATGCCCATCTGCGCGAAGGCCGTTTCGCAGAGCGTCCGCACGGCCGCCGTCATGATTCCTTTGCCCTGCTGCTCCTCGCGGAGCCAGTAGCCGATCTCGACGCTGCGTTTGCCGGCGTCGGCCGATTTGAAGCCGATCAGTCCGGCAAAGGCCCTGCCGTCGCGGATCGTGTAGACCGGATTGGCCGTGTCGGCGAGCATTCCGGCCACCACGGCTTCGCTCTGTTCGACGCAGTGGGTTTCGGCGACGAACGGCAGCCAGCGGCCGAGGTACGGGCGTTGGGTGTCGATCGAGCGGAATATATCCGCGGCGTCCTCTGCGCGGAGCCTCCTGAGTGCGTAGGGGCCGAAAAGGGGAATCGTATCCATGCTGTAATTCATATGAGCGGATTTTGTCGTTGGAGATCAAAGATATAAAAAAATAGCGGTATAAAAATCCTGCCGGGAAAAATGGACCGATCGTTTTGCAGCGGTTGAATCGTTGAGAATCAGGCAGAGTGCAAATGCCATTCAGGACGTTGCCTAATCGGCACGGAAAGACATATCTCGGTTTTTTCGTTCAGTTCAAGCACTTTGCGACTGGCGGTACGAGGCTTTATGACGGAAATGTGATAACTTTGTGGGTATAAGGACAGAAAACTTGAATTTATGAAAAGATGGCAGAAAATAGCCGGCATGATTCTGTTTGCGCTTATTGCGATATATGAGTTTTTGACGTGGGCGAATGCTTATATCCACCTGAAATATGTAGTAGAACCAACCGAAAATGACTTTCTGGTAGACGAAAGCTATATGTGTGTCAATACGTTATCTTTGGGCATGTGGCTGAATTTGGGGATAGCCGTATTCTTGTTTATATGCCTTTGGCGGAAAGGGGGTGGGCGATGAAAAGCAGAGCTATTTGCATGGGGATAATAATTTTGGTGGCGATTGTAGTGTTTTGCGTTACTCCATATTCTTATTGGAATGCGGATAAAATGCTTTACGGCGCTTTATACTGTAATTTGGCAGTTGTAATGATTAGTATATTAATCCTTTATTTGTTCAATAGAAATGATGTGAAAGCCGTCGCCAAAACTATCTTTATTTCCCTTTCTACTTATCTTCAAATACTTGTCGGATTCTTTTTGTATCAATATGGCCTCATTTATTGTCTGCTTTTATTGGTCATGCAGATCTTATTAGGGTTGGCGATAATGAAATCTGCGCTGAATTATAAAAGTATAGTGGTCATATCTTCTAATCTTTTAGCATCAACGATATGGGCGCATAGAATTTATGGATTTATGTATTATTCCAATATCAGTAGCGATCTGGAAACTATTGGAGTGTCCAGTTTAATTACTGCTATTGGTGCTGTTATGGCCTCTGTGATTTCGATATTCTGTATTTCCAGCTATAAACAAAGCGATGAAACTGACCGATGAACGATTTTGGATATGGGAGATTGCGCTGACGTTATCTCTTTCGGCGTTGCCATTGATGCTGTATGGCGATAACATCGGTATAGTGACGCTGATAATTGTTTCGTATGCAATCGCCGGTGCTATCGGGCTGATGTTTTCATCAAAAACAAGGTGCGTCTTGACTTGGTTCTTGATGTTTGTAATATCTGTTGGAGCATATATTATTGACATTATTTTGATTGCTGCTTTCAGTCTGATCGAGATGGAGCCATACCCGCTTATCATGGGGCAGATCTGTTTTTTGCCGATATATCTTTTTGTAAACGGATTGGTGTGTATCGTTGGTGGGATTATCATGAGACTTACAAAAAAACGGAACAGAAGGCAGGCGATGGAGAATGAATGGAAAGTGGAAATTGGCAAAGACAAGGATTTGGCGGATAAAGTATGAAAAAACAGGCGGAATTTCCAATATAAAATAGGTGCGACGGGCCCGGGAATGGGCTGTCCGGGAGGAATGCGGGCGCCGCCCGGACCGGCGGATGACATAGTTGGACGAGAAAGACGATATTTTTTGCGGAAGCTGTTGCGTTATCCAAAACTTTTCCTATCTTTGCACCCGATTTCGCCCGTGAACCAACGGCGTCGGGGCGCGGTTCTTTGAGATGAGTTAAAAAGTGGAAAATTTATCACGAATAATTTGCGCGGTAAATTTTTTATGCCTACTTTTGCAATCCAAAACGGTGAATACTGCCGATGTAGCTCAGTTGGCCAGAGCAGCTGATTTGTAATCAGCTGGTCGTGGGTTCGAATCCCTCCATCGGCTCGGAAAGCCGACGCGAGGAGGAGCTAAAAAGACCCTGCCGAAGGCAGCAGTCGAAAAAGAGTTTGACGGTCAAACTTGTTTGAAACGACAAACTGTTTTGAGGCTGGGAGTTCCGAAGGAACGAGGGCTTTTTACGACGACGAGCGGCGGCAGGACGAAAGCCTCCCCGAAAGGGAAAGACGAGCGGCGCGAAACGCAAGTGGAGCGGAGCGAAGTCAATCCCGGGTAAAAAGGAAAAAGGCCGTGCCAATTCCTCACGGGAGAAAAGCAAGGGAAGTTACCAGAGTGGCCAAATGGGGCAGACTGTAAATCTGCTGGCGTACGCCTTCGGTGGTTCGAATCCATCACTTCCCACTAAAAAAACAGAGTGCCGGTTGGAGTTGCTGGGTCCCGGATGCTGTCGGAAGACGGCGCGAGGGAAAGGATGACTCTGATACGGTATGTTTTTGCGGAAGTAGCTCAGTTGATAGAGCATCAGCCTTCCAAGCTGAGGGTCGCGAGTTTGAGCCTCGTCTTCCGCTCTACATGCGCAGCAGCGTGTGATGCGAACGCCTCCGTCGGATGGACGGGGAGTTTGCGTCGCCCGCTTGTTCTGCGAAATGAATTTTATTAAAACTTGGGACAATTTTTAACAATACTTTAATACTTAAATACTATGGCAAAAGAAAAATTCGACCGGTCGAAACCGCACGTAAACATCGGTACCATCGGTCACGTAGACCACGGTAAGACCACTCTTACCGCAGCTATCACGACTGTTCTGGCTAAGAACGGCCTCTCGGAGCTCCGTTCGTTCGACTCGATCGACAACGCCCCCGAGGAGAAAGAGCGTGGTATCACGATCAACACCTCGCACGTTGAGTACCAGACTGCTACCCGCCACTACGCTCACGTAGACTGCCCGGGACACGCCGACTATGTGAAGAACATGGTAACGGGTGCCGCTCAGATGGACGGTGCCATCCTGGTAGTTGCCGCTACGGACGGCCCGATGCCCCAGACCAACGAGCACGTGCTGCTCGCCCGTCAGGTGAACGTGCCGCGCATCGTTGTTTTCCTGAACAAGTGCGACATGGTGGACGACCCCGAAATGCTCGACCTGGTCGAGATGGAGGTTCGCGACCTGCTTTCGAAATACGACTATGACGGCGACAACGCTCCCGTTATCCGCGGTTCCGCACTCGGCGGCCTGAACGGCGAGCCGAAGTGGGAAGAGAAGATCATGGAGTTGATGAACGCCGTAGACGAGTACATTCCCATTCCGCAGCGTGAGAACGAGAAGCCGTTCCTGATGCCTGTCGAGGACGTGTTCTCGATCACCGGCCGCGGTACCGTCGTAACGGGCCGTATCGAAACCGGTGTCATCCACGTCGGCGATCCCGTCGAGATCGTAGGTCTCGAGGAGAAGACCCTGACTTCGACCTGTACGGGTGTCGAGATGTTCCGCAAGCTGCTCGACGAGGGCGAGGCCGGCGACAACGTAGGTCTGCTCCTCCGCGGTATCGACAAGAAGGAGGTAAAGCGTGGTATGGTAGTCGCCAAACCCGGCTCGATCACCCCGCACACGGAGTTCGAGGCTGAGGTCTACATCCTGAAGAAAGAGGAGGGTGGCCGTCACACGCCGTTCCACAACAACTATCGTCCCCAGTTCTATCTGCGTACGATGGACGTAACGGGTGAGGTTCACCTGCCCGCAGGCGTGGATATGGTCATGCCGGGCGACCACGTGACCATCACCGTGAAACTGATCTATCCCGTTGCTCTCAACGAAGGTCTGCGTTTCGCAATCCGCGAGGGTGGCCGTACGGTAGGTGCAGGTCAGATCCTGAAGGTTCTCAAATAATTGACCCGATAGAGAAGCGGTCCCGTGCCGCTTCTCATTTTAGGAGCATAGTTCAAGGGTAGAATAGCGGTCTCCAAAACCGTTGATGGGAGTTCGAATCTCTCTGCTCCTGCCAAAATAAAGGAAGAAGATATGTTGAATTACATCAAAGAATCCTATAACGAGCTTGTAAACAAGGTGACGTGGCCTACGTTCCCGCAACTTCAAAGCTCGACGGTGGTCGTGATGGTGGCTTCGGCCATCTTCGCCATTGTCGTACTGGCGATGGACCTGACGTTCGAGAACATGATGGCCGCCATCTACAAGACCCTGGGTAATCTTGGCCGTTAATTTCTGCTGAATCCAATGAGCGAGATTAAGAAACAGTGGTATGTAGTCCGTGCCATCGGCGGCAAGGAGGCGAAAGTGAAGGAGTATATCGAAGCTGAAATCCGTCACAACCACCTCGAAGACTACATCTCCCAGGTGCTGATCCCTACGGAAAAAGTCTATACCATCCGCAACGGTAAGAAAGTTTCGAAAGAGAAGGTTTCTTATCCGGGCTATGTGTTGGTGGAGGCCGCTTTCGTGGGCCAGATTCCGATTATAATTCGCAATACTCCCAATGTGCTGGGTTTCTTAGGCGACACCAAAGAGGACAGCCGCAAGATGAACGCCACGCCCCTGCGTCCGCAGGAGGTCGCGCGAATCCTGGGCCGTGTCGATGAGATGAACGCCATGGAGGAGGAAAACGAAATACCATTCTTTGTCGGCGAGACCGTAAAGGTTACGGACGGTCCTTTCTCGAGCTTCCAAGGTACTATCGAGGCAGTCGACAACGAGCGCAAGAAACTCACGGTATCGGTGAAGATATTCGGGCGCAAAACTCCTATGGAGTTGGGTTTCACTCAAGTAGAAAAAGAATAATTAACCAAGGAAAACTATGGCAAAAGAGGTTGCTGCATTTATTAAATTGCAGATCAAAGGTGGTGCCGCCAATCCTTCGCCCCCGGTTGGTCCCGCATTGGGTTCTAAGGGAGTCAATATCATGGACTTCTGCAAGCAGTTCAATGCACGTACGCAGGACAAGGCGGGAAAGGTTCTTCCGGTCATCATCACGGTTTACAGCGACAAATCGTTCGATTTCGTTGTAAAACAGCCGCCCGTAGCCGTCCAGCTCAAAGAAGCAGCGAAAGTGCAGAAAGGTTCCGCACAGCCCAACCGCGACAAGGTGGGACAGGTGACGTGGGATCAGATCCGCGAGATCGCTCAGGGCAAGATGCCTGACATGAACTGCTTTACGTTGGAGGCCGCGATGCGCATGGTTGCCGGTACTGCCCGCAGTATGGGTATCAATGTCGTCGGAGAATTTCCTAATATGTAATTGCGAAGGAGATGAGTAAGTTGACAAAAAATCAAAAGATTGCCTACGCTAAGGTGGAAGCCGGTAAGGCTTACAAGCTCTCGGAGGCTGCCGCTCTTCTGAAGGAAATTACGTTCACGAAATTCGACGCTTCGGTGGATATCGACGTGCGTTTGGGCGTAGACCCGCGCAAGGCGAACCAGATGGTCCGCGGCGTGGTGACGCTGCCCCACGGAACCGGCAAGACGGTGCGTGTGCTGGTGCTCTGTACTCCCGAGAAGGAGGCCGAGGCACAGGCCGCAGGCGCCGACTATGTAGGTCTGGACGAGTATGTTGACAAGATCAAGGCCGGCTGGACCGACGTTGACGTGATCATCTGTACTCCCAATGTGATGGGCAAGGTGGGTGCGCTGGGCCGTATTCTGGGTCCCCGCGGCCTGATGCCGAACCCCAAGACCGGTACGGTGACGATGGAAGTCGGCAAAGCCGTAGGCGAGGTGAAGGCCGGTAAGATCGACTTCAAGGTCGATAAGTTCGGTATCATCCACACGACGGTGGGCAAGGTGTCGTTCTCGGCGGATCAGATCGTGGAAAACGCGAAAGAGGTGCTGAATATGATCATCAAGCTCAAACCGGCTGCTGCCAAAGGTTCTTATGTGAAGAGTATCTATCTCTCGACCACCATGAGCCCCGGCGTGCAGATTGATTCCAAATCAGTAGAAACCAAATAAGAAGGAGGAAAGAAGAGATGACTAAGGAAGAAAAACTGGTTGTAATCAACAACCTCGCCGAGCAGCTCCAGGCTTATCCTCACTTCTACATCGCCGACATCGAGTCGCTCAACGCCGAGCAGACCGCTGCCCTGCGCCGCAAGTGCTTCGAGAGCGATGTGAAACTGGTGGTGGCCAAGAACACCCTTCTGGGCAAAGCCCTCGAGAAGGTGGAGAAAGCCGATGCTGATCTGGTAAAAGTATTGGAGGGTCCTACCTCGATCATGTTCGCCCATGTTGCGAAAGCTCCCGCTGTGCTTATCAAGGAGTTCCGCAAGAATTCGGACAAACCCGTCCTGAAAGCGGCTTTCGCCGAGGGATGCGTTTACGTGGGCGACAACCAGCTGGACGCTCTGTGTAACATCAAGTCGAAGGAGGAGCTCATCGGCGATATCGTCGCTCTGCTGCAATCCCCGGCGAAGAATGTTATCTCTGCATTGCAGGCTAATGCAGGCCAAAAGATTGCGGGCATCGTGAAGACGCTCGAATCGAGAAACAATTAATTTCACAAACAAGAATCAAAAACAAATTAATAAGCTTACAACTATGGCAGACGTAAAGAAACTTGCTGAAGAACTGGTTAACCTGAAGGTTACCGAGGTAAACGAACTCGCTCAGATCCTCAAGGAGGAGTATGGCATCGAGCCGGCTGCTGCCGCTGTTGCCGTTGCAGCTCCCGCTGCCGGCGCAGGCGAGGCCGCTGCTGCCGAGAAATCGACGTTCGACGTGATCCTGAAAGCCGCCGGCCAGGCCAAGCTCCAGGTTATCAAGGTCGTGAAGGACATCGCCGGTCTTTCGCTGGGTGACGCTAAAGCGCTCGTTGACGGTGCTCCCAAGGCCGTTAAGGAGGGTGTTTCCAAGGAAGAGGCTGAGCAGATCAAGGGCCAGCTCGAGGAGGCAGGTGCTGAAGTTGAGCTCAAGTAGCATTGCTGCTTAGGTCTCAGCAGACAATCAGGTATAGGGCTAACCGGAGGTGTTAGCTCTATGCCTTTTCTTGGTCTAAAGACTGGAAGTGCCGATCAGGAGCTGTGTCCGGTTTTTGGAAGAAAATGCTCCCGGGGCGAAGGACGCCTGAATACGGGGGCATTGGCGGGATAGAAGGCCCGCAATTTTGGGGAGCGTAACCCATTACACTTCAACTAATTTGGATTTTACGATGTCCGCAGCAAAAACACAACAGAGAATTAGCTTTTCGACAGTCAAGAACCGGGTTCCCTATCCGGATCTGCTGGAGGTACAGCTTAAATCATTCCGGGACTTTTTCCAGATGGACACTACGGCTGAAAACCGTAAGAACGAGGGCCTGTACAAGGTCTTTCAGGAAAATTTCCCCATCACGGACACCCGGAACAACTTCGTTCTGGAGTTCATCGACTACTATATCGACCCGCCCCGCTACTCGATCGAGGAGTGTTTGGAGCGCGGTTTGACGTACAGCGTCCCGCTGAAAGCAAAGCTGAAACTTTACTGCACGGACGACGAACACGAGGATTTCGGCGTGGTCGTCCAGGACGTTTACTTCGGTACGATTCCCTATATGACCGAACGCGGTACGTTCGTCATCAACGGTGCGGAGCGCGTCATCGTATCCCAGCTGCACCGTTCGCCGGGCGTGTTCTTCGGACAGAGCATGCACACCAACGGCACCAAGCTCTACTCGGCGCGAATCATTCCGTTCAAGGGTTCGTGGATCGAGTTCGCAACGGACATCAACAACGTGATGTACGCCTACATCGACCGTAAGAAGAAGCTGCCCGTCACCACGCTGCTGCGTGCCATCGGTTACGAGGCGGACCAACAGATTCTCGAAATTTTCGATCTGGCGGACGAGGTGAAGGTCAACAAGGCCAACCTCAAAAAGGCCGTGGGCCGCAAACTGGCCGCGAGGGTGCTTTCGACGTGGGTCGAGGACTTCGTGGACGAGGATACGGGCGAGGTGGTCTCCATCGAGCGAAACAACGTCATCGTGGACCGCGAAACGGTCCTCGAAGAGAGCCATATCGACGAAATTATCGAGAGCGGCGCCAAGACGATCCTTCTGCACAAGGAGAATCTTTCGGGCATCGACTTCTCGATCATATACAACACCCTGCAAAAGGACCCCTGCAACTCCGAAAAGGAGGCTGTGGTCTACATTTACAGACAGTTGCGCGCTTCGGAGCCGCCCGATGAGGCTACGGCGCGCGACGTTATCGAGAAACTTTTCTTCTCGGACAAACGCTACGACCTGGGCGACGTGGGCCGCTACCGCATCAACAAGAAGCTGGACCTGGACATCGACCCGGCTATCCGTACGCTGACGCGCGAGGACATCATCGCCATCATCAAATACCTGATCCAGCTGATCAATTCGAAGGCCGATGTCGATGATATCGACCACCTGTCGAACCGCCGTGTCCGCACGGTGGGCGAGCAGCTGTCGAATCAGTTCTCGGTCGGGTTCGTGCGCATGGCGCGTACGATTCGCGAGCGCATGAACGTGCGCGACAACGAAGTGTTTACGCCGGTGGACCTGATCAACGCCAAGACCCTCTCGTCGGTGATCAACTCCTTCTTCGGCACTTCGCAGCTCTCGCAGTTCATGGACCAGATCAACCCGCTGGCCGAGATCACGCACAAGCGCCGTTTGTCGGCCCTCGGTCCCGGCGGTCTGTCGCGCGACCGTGCCGGTTTCGAGGTGCGCGACGTGCACTATACGCACTACGGACGCCTCTGTCCGATCGAGTCGCCGGAAGGCCCGAACATCGGTCTGATTTCGTCGCTGTGCGTCTATGCGAAGATCTCCCCGATGGGATTCATCGAGACGCCGTACCGCCGTGTCGAGAACGGCAAGGTCGATATGGACAATTCGCATATCCGCTACTACTCGGCCGAAGAGGAGGAGGACCTGGTGGCCGCACAGGCCAACACCCCGATCGACGAGGAGGGCAATTTCCTGGAGCCCGACCGCATCAAGGCGCGTGAGGGCGCCGATTTCCCTGTGGTTACGGCCAGCGAAGTGGACCTGATGGATGTGGCTCCGAACCAGATCGCCTCGATCGCCGCGAGCCTCATCCCGTTCCTCGAGCACGACGACGCCAACCGTGCGCTGATGGGTTCGAACATGATGCGCCAGGCCGTGCCCCTGGTGACTTCGGAGGCCCCGATCGTCGGCACGGGTATCGAGAAGGACATGATCACCGACAGCCGCATCCAGATCGTCGCCGAGGGCGACGGCGAGGTGACTTTCGCCGATGCGACGAAGATTCAGATCAAATACGAGCGCACGGAGGACGAGATTCTCGCGTCGTTCGCTCCCGAAATCACGACTTACGAGCTGCCGCGCTACCGCCGGACGAACCAGAACACTTCGGTGACGCTGAAACCTGCGGTGCTGACCGGCGACAAGGTCGTGAAGGGTCAGATTCTGACCGAGGGTTATTCGACGCAGCACGGCGAACTGGCTCTGGGCCGCAACCTGAAGGTGGCGTTCATGCCCTGGAAGGGTTACAACTTCGAGGATGCCATCGTGATCTCGGAGCGTATCCAGCGCGAGGACATCTTCACCTCGGTGCATGTCGATGAATATATCATGGAGGTCCGCGACACCAAACGCGGTGTCGAGGAGCTCACGTCGGATATTCCCAACGTTTCGGAGGACGCCACGAAGGACCTCGACGCCAACGGTATCGTTCGCATCGGCGCCAACATCCACCCGGGCGACATCCTGATCGGTAAGATCACCCCGAAGGGCGAGAGCGATCCTTCGCCCGAGGAGAAGTTGCTCCGCGCGATCTTCGGCGACAAGGCCGGCGACGTGAAGGACGCTTCGCTGAAAGCCCAGCCGTCGCTGCACGGCGTGGTGATCGACACCAAACTTTACAGCCGCGCCAACAAGGAGGGCAAGAAGGGCAAGAGCGCCGAGAAAGCGCAGCTCGACAAGCTCGACGAGAAGTTCGCAGCCGAGATCGCGGATCTCACGAAGCTCCTGGTTTCGAAGCTGTGGACCCTGCTTCAGGGCAAGACCACGACGGGCGTCACCGACTATTTCGGCGTGGAGCTCTACCCCGCGGGCACGAAGTTCTCGCAGAAGATGCTGGAGGAGATCGCCCGCAAATCGACAGACGAAAAGACCGGCGTGGTGATGGGTTATCTCAACCTCGGCTCGTGCAACTGGACGGGCGACGCGCACACCGATGCGCTGATCGAGGCCACCGTCAACAACTACACCATCGAGTGGAAGAAGGCCGACGCCGCCATCAAGCGTGAGAAATACAACATCACCAACGGCGACGAACTCCCGCAGACGGGCGTCATCCAGATGGCCAAGGTCTACATCGCCAAGAAGCGTAAGCTGAAAGTGGGCGACAAGATGGCCGGACGCCACGGCAACAAGGGCATCGTGGCCCGTATCGTGCGCGACGAGGACATGCCGTTCCTCGAAGACGGAACCATCGTCGATATTTGCCTGAACCCGCTGGGCGTGCCTTCTCGAATGAACCTCGGACAGATTTACGAGACCGTGCTCGGATGGGCCGGCCGCGAGTTGGGGTTGAAATTCGCAACGCCGATCTTCGACGGCGCTTCGCTCGACCAGATCAACGAATACACGGCGCAGGCGGGCATTCCGCACAGCGGCCGCACCTACCTCTACGACGGCGGTACGGGCGAAATGTTCGACCAGCCGGCCACGGTGGGCGTGATCTACATGCTCAAGCTAGGCCACATGATCGACGACAAGATGCACGCGCGTTCGATCGGTCCCTACTCGCTCATCACCCAGCAGCCGCTTGGCGGTAAGGCGCAGTTCGGCGGTCAGCGTTTCGGTGAGATGGAGGTCTGGGCGCTCGAAGGCTTCGGCGCCGCCAATATCTTGCAGGAGATCCTGACGATCAAGTCCGACGACGTGATGGGCCGTGCCAAGGCGTACGAGGCCATCGTCAAGGGCGAGAACCTGCCCAAACCGGGCATCCCCGAGGCAATGAACGTGCTGCTGCACGAGTTGCGCGGTCTGGCCCTGTCGGTGAAGCTCGAGTAAGGTGTATTTAAGAGGAAAAGAAAAACGAGAACGAATATGTCAATTACCAAAGACAATAAACCGAATAATGGTTACAGCCGGATTTCGATCGGCCTGGCCTCTCCCGAGGAGATTCTGGCCCAGTCGAGCGGCGAGGTGCTGAAGCCCGAGACCATTAACTACCGTACCTACAAGCCCGAGCGCGACGGTCTGTTCTGCGAGCGCATCTTCGGTCCGGTGAAGGATTACGAGTGCCATTGCGGTAAGTACAAGCGCATCCGTTACAAGGGCATCGTCTGCGACCGCTGCGGCGTGGAGGTGACCGAGAAGAAGGTGCGCCGCGAGCGCATGGGACACATCTCGCTGGTGGTTCCGGTGGTGCATATCTGGTATTTCCGTTCGCTGCCTTCGAAGATCGGCTACCTGTTGGGCATTCCGTCGAAGAAGCTCGAAGCGATCATCTACTACGAGCGTTACGTCGTGATCAACGCCGGCGCCGCTTCCGAGCAGGGCATCGAGCGTCTGGCCACGCTTTCGGAGAAGGAGTATCTCGACGTGCTGGCCGCGCTGCCGAAGGGCAATCAGTCGCTGGACGATTCGGACCCCAACAAGTTCGTCGCCATGATGGGTGCCGAGGCGATCTATACGCTGCTGAAGCAGGTGGACCTCGATTCGATGTCCTACTCGCTGCGTCACAAGGCTTCGACCGAGACTTCGCAGCAGCGTAAGTCCGAGGCGCTGAAGTGTCTGAACGTCATCGAGTCGTTCCGCGCTTCGGAGGGCAAGAACAAGCCCGAGTGGATGGTGCTGAACGTGATTCCGGTGATTCCGCCCGAGCTGCGCCCGCTGGTGCCGCTGGACGGCGGACGTTTCGCCACGTCGGACCTGAACGACCTCTACCGCCGCGTCATCATCCGCAACAACCGTCTGAAACGCCTGATCGAAATCAAGGCCCCGGAAGTGATTCTGCGCAACGAGAAGCGCATGTTGCAGGAGGCCGTCGATTCGCTGTTCGACAACTCGCGCAAGTCGAATGCCGTGAAGAACGAGTCGAACCGCCCCTTGAAGTCGCTTTCCGACTCGCTCAAGGGCAAGCAGGGCCGTTTCCGTCAGAACCTGCTGGGTAAACGTGTCGATTATTCGGCCCGTTCGGTGATCGTCGTCGGCCCTGAGCTGAAGATGCACGAGATGGGTATTCCGAAGGACATGGCCGCCGAGCTCTACAAGCCGTTCGTGATCCGCAAGCTCATCGAGCGCGGCATCGTGAAGACGGTGAAGTCCGCGAAGAAGATCATCGACCGCAAGGACCCCGTGATCTGGGGCATTCTGGAGAACGTCATCAAGGGACACCCCGTGCTGATGAACCGCGCCCCGACGCTGCACCGACTGGGTATTCAGGCGTTCCAGCCCAAACTGATCGAGGGCAAGGCCATGCAGCTGCACCCGCTGGCATGTACGGCGTTCAACGCCGACTTCGACGGCGACCAGATGGCCGTGCACCTGCCGCTGGGCAATGCCGCCATTCTGGAGGCCCAGTTGCTGATGCTGGGTTCGCACAACGTCCTGAACCCTGCGAACGGTGCGCCTATCACGGTGCCTTCGCAGGACATGGTCCTCGGTCTTTACTACATCACCAAGCCCCGCAAGGGCGTGAAGGGCGAAGGCCGGGTGTTCTACGGCGCCGAGGAGGCGATCATCGCCTACAACGAGGGCCGTGCCGACCTGCACGCCATCGTGAAGTGCATGGTCGATGACCTGGACGAGCAGGGCAACGAAGTGCGCGTGCTGAAGGAGACGACCATCGGCCGCATCCTCTTCAACCAGGTGGTTCCCAAGGAGGTCGGCTATATCAACGAGATTCTGACGAAGCGTTCGCTGCGCGATATCATCGCCGTCGTGATGAAGAAGGCCGGTGCCGACAAGGTGGCCGCATTCCTCGACGACATCAAGAACATGGGTTATCAGATGGCCTTCCAGGGCGGTCTGTCGTTCAACCTCGATGCCGTGATCATCCCTCAGGAGAAGGAGAAGCTCGTGCAGGAGGGCTACGAACGTTCGGACGCCATCATGGAGGACTACAACATGGGTCTGATCACCAACAACGAGCGTTACAACCAGATCATCGACGTTTGGACGAACATCAACACCAAGCTGACGAAGGCCGTGATCGAAACGCTGATCAAGGACAACGACGGTTTCAATCCGGTGTACATGATGCTCGACTCCGGAGCCCGTGGTTCGAAGGAGCAGATCCGTCAGCTGAGCGGTATGCGCGGTCTGATGGCCAAGCCGCAGAAATCGGGTGTCGAGGGCGGTCAGCAGGTCATCGAGAACCCGATCCTCTCGAACTTCAAGGAGGGACTTTCGGTGCTCGAGTACTTCATCTCGACCCACGGTGCCCGTAAGGGTCTTGCTGACACCGCCTTGAAGACGGCCGACGCCGGTTATCTGACGCGTCGTCTGGTGGACGTGGCGCAGGATGTCATCATCAACGAGGAGGATTGCGGCACGCTGCGCGGCCTGACGGCTACGGCCATCAAGCGCAACGACGACGTGGTGCAGACCCTCTACGACCGTATCCTGGGCCGTGTGGCTCTGAACGACGTGATCCATCCGCTGACGGGCGAGGTGATCTGCAAGGCCGGCGAGGAGATCACCGAGTCGATCGCCGAGGCCATCGAGAAATCGCCGCTGGAGTCGGTGGAGATCCGTTCGGTGCTGACCTGCGAGTCGCGCCGCGGCGTCTGCGCGAAATGCTACGGCCGCAACCTGGCCACGGCCCGCATGGTCCAGAAGGGCGAGGTCGTCGGCGTCATCGCCGCGCAGTCCATCGGCGAGCCGGGTACGCAGCTGACCCTGCGTACGTTCCACGTCGGCGGTGTGGCCGGCGGCACGGCTGTCGAGACCAACGTCGTTTCGAAATACGAAGGCCGTCTGGAGATCGACGAGCTGCGCACCGTCAAGGGCAAGAACGCGGCCGGCGAATCCATCGACATCGTGATCTCGCGTCAGTCGGAGTTCCGCATCGTCGATCCCAAGACCGAGATCGTACTCTATACGCATAACCTGCCCTACGGCTCGACGCTCTTCATGGAGGACGGCGCCGAGGTCAAGAAGGGCGACCTGATCTGCGAGTGGGACCCGTACAACGCCGTCATCATTTCGGAGTACGAGGGCCGCGCCGTCTACGACAGCGTCATCGAGGGTGTCACCTACCGCGACGAGCGCGACGAGCAGACGGGTCTGTCGGAGAAGGTCGTGATCGAGTCGAAAGACAAGACCAAGAACCCCGTCATCAAGATCGTCGATAAGGAGGGCCTCGAAGTCAAGCAGTACAACCTGCCCGTGGGCGCCCACGTCGTCGTGAAGGACAACGCCAAGATCAAGGCCGGCGATATTCTCATCAAGATTCCGCGTGCCGTCGGCAAGTCGGGCGGCGACATCACCGGTGGTCTGCCGCGTGTTACGGAGCTCTTCGAGGCCCGCAACCCGTCGAATCCCGCCATCGTTTCGGAGATCGACGGCGAGGTTTCGTTCGGCAAGATCAAGCGCGGTAACCGCGAGATCGTCATCACCTCGAAGCAGGGCGACGTGAAACGCTATCTGGTGCCCCTGTCGCGTCAGATCATCGTGCAGGAGAACGACTACGTGAAGGCCGGCAGCCCGCTGTCGGACGGCGCGATCACTCCGAGCGACATCCTCAATATCCTCGGTCCGACGAAGGTGCAGGAGTACATCGTCAACGAGGTGCAGGAGGTGTACCGCATGCAGGGTGTGAAGATCAACGACAAGCACTTCGAGGTCATCGTCCGCCAGATGATGAACAAGGTGAAGATCGAGGACCCGGGAGACACCCGTTTCTTCGAGGATCAGATCATCGACAAGTGGGAGTTCATGGATGTGAACGACGAACTGTACGACAAGGTGGTCGTGACCGACGCCGGCGATTCGACGTTGTTGCAGCCCGGACAGATCGTGTCGCTGCGCAAGCTGCGCGACGAGAATTCGAGCCTCAAACGCCGCGACCAGCGTCCGGTTCAGGTGCGCGACATCGTGCCTGCGACCTCGACCCAGGTGTTGCAGGGTATCACGCGCGCCGCATTGCAGACTTCGAGCTTCATCTCGGCGGCTTCCTTCCAGGAGACCACCAAGGTGCTGAACGAGGCGGCCATCCAGGCCAAGGTCGATCCGCTGGAGAACCTGAAGGAGAACGTGATCTGCGGTCACCTGATCCCCGGCGGTACGGGTCTCCGCGATTACGACGACCTCGTGGTCGGTTCGAAAGCCGATTTCGAGTCGCTCCAGCAGGCTCAGTAGTCCGAAAGGGCGGCCGGGCGGGTTATGCCGGTCGGTCCGTTCTGCGGTATATCGAAAAACGCCTCTCCCGAACCGGGAGAGGCGTTTTTTTGTTTGCCGGGGCGGGATTCAGAACCGATAGCCCAGCGTCACGGCGTAGGTCGTGTTGTGGCCGGAGCCGGGTTTCGTCAGCCGCGTCAGTCCGTATTGAATTTCGGGGCCGATGACGAAATGCCCGATGATGAAATCCGCGCCGAAACCGGCCCCGATCTCCCAGCGGCGAACGTCGAAACCGGCGTCGTCGGGCACGGACGCATGGAGCAGGCAGGAAACGTAGGGACCTCCGTGCAGGGCCAGCCGCGAGCGTTGCGAGAGGCGGAACGAGACGAGGGCTTCGACCGGGAGATCGAGACAGGAGAGCCGCGTGGCCTTGTCCGCGTCGTAGTTGAAGACGTTGTTCGAGGTCGTGGCGCCCTTCATCGAGAAGAAGAGCCCCGAGCGGAGTCCCCAGCGTTCCGTGAAGAGATACTCGACGCCGGCTCCGGCGCGGATGCCCATCTTGAGGTGCTGGTCGCCGATGGCGGAGGCCGTCGCTCCTGCGCGGAGGTCTGCGTGGAATTGAGCCGAGGCGCCGAGGGTTGCGAAAAGCAGGCCGGCGGTGATGAGTAATTTTTTCATGGTTGCGAATTTTGTGATTGAATGTGTTATTTTTGCACTGCAAAGTAAGGTCATACGTCCGTTTTGGGCAATACTGATTAATCAGTAATGGAAACACTGCAACGTGAATTCGAGGAGCTGTTGGACTCCCAGCGGTTCGATCCCCGGGAGCTGGACTACTCGGTGTTGGAACGTCATATTCCTCAGTTGACGCTGTTGTCGCAGGTTGCGAACAGCGGCATCTCGGTCTTCGATATGTATACCCGCCGCCACGTCTTCGCGTCGTACAACTTTTCGGAGCTGTTCGGTTACGATCTGGAGGGCATCGCCGCCGAGGATTCGGACTATTTTATGCGCCGCATCCACCCCGACGACTGGACGGAACTGCACCGCAACGGCATCGCCTGTCTGAGGTATGTATTGGAACACAAAGAGTTGGCTTTCGATGCGAAGCTGATCAATGAATACCGGGTGGATGTCGGCGGGCGTTACGTGCGGGTCATCGAGCAGTTTCAGGTGTTGGAGTTGGACCGCTCGGGGAATGTCTGGCTTTCGCTGAGCATGCTGGATGTTTCGCCCAATCAGGGGACGGAGGACGGCGTGCGCAGTCAGCTGTTCCATTATCGGACGGGCGAGGTCTGCCCGTTCCCGGTGACCGAAAATCCGCATTTGTCCGGCCGCGAGCGGGAAATTCTGCGTCTGATAGGCCGGGGAAAACTGTCGAAGGAGATTGCCGATCAACTGGCTATCAGCGTGCATACGGTCAACACGCATCGCCAGCGCATTCTTGAGAAGCTGAATGTGGACAATTCGATGGAGGCGGTGCGCTATGCTTCGGCCCGGGGGTTGCTCGGCTGAATGCCGACCGGAGAAACGGAAGGCCGGGCCCGCAAAGGGTCCGGCCTTTTTTGCCGCGGAAAGGGGCCGTCGGATTATTTGTTCCGGTCGTAGCGTTTGGCCAGTCCGCCTTCGGAGGTCTCGCGGTAGAGGCTCGGAAGATTGTGCCCCGTTTCGTTCATCACCTCCACGACCTTGTCGTAGGAGACCAGATGGTGTCCGTCGGAGAGCGTGGCGTAGATGTTGGCGTCGAGGGCGCGGGCTGCGGCAATGGCGTTGCGTTCGATGCAGGGGACCTGCACCAGCCCGCAGACGGGGTCGCACGTGAGGCCCAGGTGGTGTTCGAGCCCCATCTCGGCGGCGTATTCGATCTGCGAAGGGGTGCCGCCGAAGAGTTGGCAGGCCGCTGCGGCGGCCATAGCGCACGCCACGCCGACCTCGCCCTGACAGCCGACCTCGGCGCCCGAGATCGAGGAGTTGGTTTTGGCGACGTTGCCGAACAGTCCGGCCGTGGCCAGCGCCCGCAGGATGCGGATGCGCAGGAAATCGCGCGAGGTGGCCAGGTGGTAGAGCACCGCCGGCACCACGCCGCTCGATCCGCACGTCGGGGCCGTCACCACGGTGCCGCCCGAAGCGTTCTCTTCGGAGGTCGCCAGCGCATAGGCGTAGATTTTGGCGCGGGAGTTCAGCGAATCGGTGTAGCTTTTCGACTTGACCCAGTAGGTCGAGGCTTTGCGGGCGACTTTCAGGCCGCCGGGCAGTACGCCGTCGTTGTTCAGTCCCCGCTGGATGGTTTCGCACATTACGGTCCATATCCGGTCGAGGTAGTCCCAGATTTCGGGACCTTCGCAGTCGTTCACATACTCCCAGTAGGTCTTGCCTTCGCGGGCGCACCACTGCTGGATCTCCGAAATGGTGGACATCGGGTAGACGCTTGCGGGCACCTCCAGCCGCGAGGTCTCGTTGGCGAGCGCACCGCCGCCGATGCTGTATATCGTCCACGAATCGGCGACCCGGCCCTCTTTGAGCCCCTCGAACAGCATGCCGTTGGGGTGGAAGGGGAGCACGACTTCGGGTTTCCAGACGATTTCGGTCGGGGCGACGGGTTCGAGCACCGAGAGGATCGCTACGTCCGTAAGGTGGCCTTTGCCCGTGGCCGCCAGCGATCCGTAGAGCGTCACGCGGTAGGCATCGACATTGCGGCACCGTTCTGCGAAGCGTTCCGCAGCCCGTTTGGGCCCCATCGTGTGGCTGCTCGAAGGGCCGTTGCCGATCTTATAGAGTTCTTTGAGCGATTCCATAATCGTGATTTTACGGGAGCAAAGATAGGTAAAATTCCACAAGAAAAGGAGGAATAGCAATTCCTCCTTTTCTTTGTAGCCCCACCGCGACTCGAACGCGAATTTAGGGTTTAGGAAACCCTCGTTCTATCCCTTGAACTATGGAGCCGTTGAAACGATGCGGTGCGTCCGTCGCCGAACGCACCGCAAAGATAGCAATTTTTTCGGTTTTTAGAAACTGAACCCTACGCCGATCGAGAATACGTTGGCGTGGAGCGTGTAGTTGCCCGAAAATACCTCTTCGAGGTTGCCGTCGGTATAGCCGTAGAGGGGATAGGAGCCTGTGCGTTCGGGGTCTGCCGACGAAACGTAGCAGTAGGCCAGGTCGATCGACATGAACTTGGTGGGGCGCAGGCTCAGACCGGCCGTATAGGAGACCTTGGTCATCGACGGAGTTTCGGGGTTGAGGTAGTCGCTGCTCACCGGGCTTTCGTCCACATACATACCCATTCGGGCCGTGATGAAATCGGTCGCGCGGTACTGCGCACCGAAACGGAAAGCCAGCGTATTCGAGTAGTTCTTCACCGAATAGATGGGTTTGATGCCCAGTTCCTTCTCGTTGAATGCCACGTTCAGAGCTTTGTAGGCCGACCATCCGGTCCATTGCAGATCGACGGCCAGTTCCCATTTCACGGCCGGGCGGAACGATACGGCCCACGTCACGGTCGTCGGAAGCGGCAGCTCGGCGTTGAAAGTTCCCTTGTCGAGTCCCGGGATCAGCTCCGTGTCGGGTTTGAGCTCTCCGAGTTTGGCGATGAGCGCCGCGGCCTGCGGGTCGATGTTCATCGTCGCGTGGCCTTTGCCCACTTTCATGTTCAGACGCGACCGCCAGGTCATGCCGACCGACCATTCGTCGGTGATGTCCCACAGGAAACCGGCGTTCACGCCTACGGCCACATCGGAATCGCCCTGGAGTTTGGCCGACACCAGCGACCGGTTCATGGTGCTGTTGAGATACCCTTTGGCGCCTTCGAGCGTCTGGAGGGTCGCAGTCGCCTGGGCGAGCGCGTCGCCGGTGAGCATTCCGCTGTTGATTGCCCCCTGAAGTTGGGTGATATTCGGGTCGATCGTGCCGGAGATAAGTCCGCGGCGCATCGTGGGGGAGAGCAGCGACCGCGACAGGTCGAAATTGCCCCACGAAACCGTCAGACCCGCACCGACCGAAAGACGGTCGCAGATCTTGTACGAAACGGTGGGTTGGAAGGTGAAGGCCGTGAGGTTGATCTCCTGCACGAGGTGCGCTCCCGACCAGTTGTCGCCCCAGTTCATCGAGGAGCCGTAGGGGGTGTAGAAACCCAGTCCGACGGCCAGCCGCTCGGTGGGCTTGTAGTTGAAATAGACGTGGATCGGGGTCGAGAGCTTATTGTCGGATTTCTCGGCCGCGCCGCTCTGGTACCCGTTTTCCAGCGTCGGCAGCGAACGATAGCTGACATTGGAGAGAATGCCCGTCATGCCGGCTGAAATATCGAATTTCGAGGTCTGGAAAGCCGTGGCTGCGGGGTTGAAGAAGATCGACTCCGAGTTGAGTTTCATGGCCGTGCCCACGTGGCCCATACCGGTTTGCTTGGCCGACATGTTGTTGACCTGATAACCCTCGGCGTATGCGCCGGAGACGATGGCTGCGGCGGCCAGAACGAGGAAAAGTTTTTTCATAACGAATTGGTTTGGTTTATACTCGGCGTGTCTTGCGACGCGCAAAATCGGGGGCAAAAGTAGGAAAACTATCCTCACGTCCCAAACTTTTTGGTCGAAAATTCCCGAAAATTGTACTGAAAGGTATAAGATTGGATGAATCGGCGGGTTCGTACATAGCGTAAGGGGCAGCGCCCCGCAGGACGCTGCCCCTCGTTTCGGAATTGCCGGCGGCCGCTATCGGCGGCTGTTGTAGGCTTCGAGCGCTTTGCTCAGGATGACGAGAGCCCGTTCGAGGTCTTCTTTTTTCAGGACGTAGGCGATGCGGACCTCGTTGCGGCCGCATTCGGGATCGGAGTAGAAACCCGACGCCGGGGCCAGCATGACGGTTTCGCCTTCGTATTCGAACTCCGAGAGGCACCAGGCGCAGAATTTGTCGCTGTCGTCCACCGGGAGCCGCGCCACGGTGTAGAACGCTCCCATCGGGATCGGCGAATAGACGCCGGGGATGCGGTTCAGTCCGTCGATCAGGCATTTGCGGCGTTCGATGTACTCCTCGTAAACCTCCGTGCTGTACGACCGCGGGGCTTCGATCGAGGCTTCGGCGACGATCTGTCCGAGCAGCGGCGGCGAAAGGCGCGCCTGACAGAATTTCATCACGGCGTTGCGGAGTTTTCGGTTCTTGGTGATCAGCGCGCCGATGCGGATGCCGCATTCGGAATAACGCTTCGACACCGAGTCGATCAGCACGACGTTCTGTTCGATGCCTTCGAGGTGGCAGGCCGAAATGTAGGGCGAACCGGTGTAGATGAATTCGCGGTAAACCTCGTCGGAGAAGAGGAACAGGTCGTATTTCTGAACCATGTCGCGGATGCGGTCCATCTCGCGGCGCGTATAGAGGTAGCCCGTGGGGTTGTTGGGGTTGCAGATCAGGATGCCGCGCGTGCGTTCGTTGATCAGCTTCTCGAACTCCTCGATGGGCGGCAGCGCGAATCCGTTCTCGATCGACGAGACGACGGGCCGGATCACGGCGCCCGCCGAGATGGCGAAAGCCATGTAGTTGGCGTAGGCCGGTTCGGGAACGATGATCTCGTCGCCGGGATTGAGGCACGACATGAAGGCGAACAGCACGGCTTCGGAACCGCCCGTGGTGACGATGATCTCCTCGGGGGTGAGTTTGATCTGATACTGCGCGTAGTAGGAGACGAGCTTCTCGCGCAACGAACGGTAGCCGTCGCTGGGGCTGTATTCCAGCACTTTGCGGTCGATATGCTTCAGGGCGTCGAGCCCCACTTGCGGTGTGGGCAGGTCGGGCTGTCCGATGTTCAGATGGTAGATCTTGATGCCCCGGGCGCGTGCTGCGTCGGCCAGCGGGACGAGTTTGCGTATCGGGGAGGCCGGCATCTGCTCGGCGCGAAGGGAAATTTCAGGCATGTATACAGGGTTTTGCGGGCCGGATCATTCGATCTCGACCGAGGGACGGAACTTGATGACCTTGCGGGGCGGAATCTTCACGGCGGCGCCCGTGCGCGGGTTGCGGCCTACGCGTTCGGGACGCTGTTGTACGTTGAACGTGCCCAGTCCGGTCAGCGTCAGCCGCTCGCCTTCGCGCAGGGACTGCACCGTCACACGGATCATGGCGTCGATGGCTTTGCGGGCCTCGACCTTCGGGATGTTCGCGTCGAGAGCGATGGCTTCGACAAACTGCGCTTTGTTCATGGCTTCGTTGCGTGAGAGAATGATCTCCGGGTCCTAACTTGCTGACAAAGATATGCAAATTTCGGAAAAGAAGAAAATTATCTCCGGAATTTGAGTTCCGGGTTTGCGGGGGTGGAATAAAAACGGGATGGAGATTTGGCAGAATGGAAAATCGGTGCTACTTTTGTCTCCGGAAAGTTGGCGGAGTGGTCGATCGCGGCGGTCTTGAAAACCGTTGAACCGCAAGGTTCCGGGGGTTCGAATCCCTCACTTTCCGCCAGGACGGGAGACGGGTTGCAAATCGAATTTGCAACCCGTCTTGTTTTCAGCCCAGAATTATGCGTTCGCCGCTTCGAGTCCTGCCAGGCGGTGCGGCCGTTGAAAACGTCTCCAAGAACACGGGTGCACCCTGGGAGATTCCGGGGTGCGTGGGCGGCTGAATGAAGCTGTTTCGTATGCACGAACCTTCGTACGGAGGTCGTTTCCGCTGTTTTGGGGCCGATGGGTGAGGAGATTGCCGGACCCGTTTCAGATACCCTGCGACACGGTTTATTGCTAAAATTAAATATTTTATTGTAAAATATTTTGCAGAAAAGAATATAATTCCTATATTTGGGCAGTGATAGATACGCAGTCAACGCTGTTTTATCTAAACTGAATGATCGAAATATCAGGAAAAATAGCCAATACAGGCACTTGGAGCGGGTTTCGGCCGAGTGGTTTGTACGATATGCGGTCGTTGGGTTCCCGTAATTCCGAACCAGTGCTTTTTGACAATATTTTATTTAATAAATAAGTATCGGAACATGAATGGACATCGAAATTCTCTTTCAGCGCACACCGCCGGCCGGGGTGTTGTCAGCCACAATGTCTGTGGGTTGTCCGACTGCTTATTTCACATCCTGCAAACTAAGCTATGAAGAATTCAAATAAGTTGTGACGCACTTTTTTGCAGGAGGAAGGGGCAGTCGTCGGCCCCTTCCGTTTTTTTGCGCTGTTTCTTATTATTATAATATGGTATCGGTGAAAAGATTCGGTTGGACATGGGCTGCATGCCCGAAATGTTCTTCTCCGAGCTTTCGCATGATCCGCGCCTTTCCTGCCTGCCCCTCTTCTGAATGACGGGCGGTTATGGGGGCGCGTTCAGAGTTCGGCCGTTTCCGCATGGTCGGTGATCGTCTTTTCTTTCGGCTCCGCAACGTTCCCATTGACTCTCCAGCGTTTTCTTTGACCTCGCATGATGGAATAGATGTATTGTTTCCGGAATCGGTCGAACGTATTCCTGGCCACTCCGTATTGGCGGCAGATGGCCGCTACGCTGTGCCCGCGGTTCATCATGCTCACTATTTCGCGGCGGTCGTCGATGAGCTGTTGCAGTTTGGTGTAGCTGCCTTTGCGGCGTCCGAGTACGATTCCTTGTTCGCGTCTCAGCGCCAGCGCCTCCCGTGTACGCATGGATATCAGGTTTCGTTCGATTTCCGCCACCAGCCCGAATGCGAAACAGAGCACCTTGCTGTTTATCGTGTCGTCGAAGGCGTAGTGATCTTTCGTGCTGTACAGGCAGACCTCCTTTTTGAGAAGTTCTCCCACGATCGCCATGATGTCTGTCAGGGTGCGGCTCAGACGGGAGAGTTCCGTTACGATCATCGTGTCTCCGCGTTTCATGCGGCGCAGGAGTGTCCCGAGTTTGCGTTCCCGGCCTTTCTTTTTGCCGCTCACGATTTCCGTCACCCAGCGATCCACGTGCAGGTTACGGCTGTCTGCGAATTTCGAGATTTCGTTTTGTTGATTTGCCAGCGTCTGTTTTTCGGTGCTGACTCGTAAATATGCTACTATCATTGTTTGAAGGGTTAATGGATGTACTGCAACTAATGCCTCCTCAAACAAAAAACGGACATTCTCTGCCCGTTCGATAGAAGATAAATCGTTCGATTTCTCGAAGCAAATATATTACAAAAATTTTTTTTGCAGAAATTTTTTCGGGAAAAAATTGAATATCAACAAATTACCCCCCCCCAACGGATTCGCAATATATTGATAATCAACCGGATAACCGGATAGGCGAAAAATCGAAGGTTAATTGCATACTAACGAAGAGGTATGTTGCTGATAAATAATATATTGATCGGTTCTTTCATCTCCTTCCGCGGGCTCGGAGGCCATTTGGGAGAGGGTTTTCTCTGTATTTTCAACGACTAATAATCAACCCTTCTATGCGTACTTTCAATTGTGTTAGCTGGTTTTTTCGGCTTTTACCGGTCTTTATGGGCGTTGTATCCGTCTTGCAGGTTCATTCCGCATTCGGAATGTCCGGCAGCCCGGAGCAGCGGGATTCATTGTTCTCGGTTTCGGATTCCACCTACCGGCAAGTCATCAGAGAGGGGGCTCGCAGCATGAGTTGTTATCTGACTTATCCGCAAAGCCGGACTCAGGTTCTTCCGGATTTCGAAAATAATGCGTCCGAATTGCGCAAACTCGACGAGTTCATCCGGCAGATTTATCGTGACAGTCTCATTTTCGTCAATTCGGTCCGCTTGTGCGGATATTGTTCGATAGAGGGTTCCTATGCTATCAACGAGCGTCTGGCCCGCAGCCGTGCGGAGGGATTCAGGGATTACCTCAATGACAAATACGCTCTTTCGTCGCATTTCCCGGTCGAGGTGAAGTGGGTGGCGGAAGACTGGGCCAAGTTGCGGGAGCTCGTCGAAGGTTCGCAGATGGCTCATCGTGAGGATGTTCTCTTTTTGATCGACCATGTGGGCGTATTCGAGGGCCGTGAGAAAAAACTGATGGATTTGCGGGGCGGAGAACCTTATAAATATATGTTGAAGACGCTGTTCCCCGCGTCCCGGCGTGTCGAGATCACCGTGCAGTACGACCTGCACCGGATTATGGAGGAGAAATTGCAGCGCCGGTTGGACGATGCGGAGTTCGCCGCCGCTTTGGAGCAGGAGCGTGCTGCGGCCGAGGCCGAGGAGCGGCGTTTGGCTGCTCTTGCGGAGCAGGAAGAGGCCGCCCGGGTGGAGGCCGAACGCCATGTTGCCGAGATGGCTCGCTTGGAGGCCGAGCGTCAGGCCGCACAGGCTGCCCGGATAGAGGCTGAGCGCAAGGCGGCGGAGATGGCCCGTCTGCAAGCGGAGCGCGAAGCCGCCGAGGCTGCACGCCGGAAAGCCGAAGAGTTGCAGCGCCAGCGCGAAGCTGCCGCCGCTGCCCGCCGGCAGCGGAAGGAAAACCGCCGCTTGTATCCCATCGTGGGCTTGAAGACCGATCTGGTCGCATGGGCCGGAGTCTGCCCGGATTTCAAGAGAACGACTTTCATGCCCAATATCGCAGGCGAGGTCTATTTCGCAAAGCGTTGGTCTGTCGGGGTTTCCGCATTGTACGCCGATTGGGCTTACGACAGCGGCAAACAGTTCTGGGGCCTTTCGGCTTACAGCGTCGAACCCCGGTTGTGGTTCCGGGGGGACGGATTGTTCCGGGGTTTCTTTGTCGGAGTTTACGGCGAAGCGGGCGATTTCAACAACCAGCGTGACCGCCGCGACGACATTACCACTCTGACCAATTACACCGGTACTTATTGGAGCGCGGGCGTGTCGGTCGGTTACCTGCTGCCGTTGTCCCGGCATTGGAGTTTCGAATTGAGCGTGCGCGGCGGCTACCGCAGTGCCGATTACAACATCTACGACCGGGAACTGCCTTATTTCTATTACAACAGTTCGGATAAGAAAAACGAATTCGCATTGACCGGATTGAGGTTCGATGTGGTTTATCGGTTCGGAGGCAACAAGCATTGATTGATTGCGGATCAATATCAGTCGGTTATGAAAACGATTGCTCATATATGTTTATCCATCGGGCTGTTGATGGCTTGGGGGTGCACCGAAGAGAGTTTGGACTATCGTAAACAAGAAGGTTACGTGCAGATCGCTTTGTCGTGGGACGAGGGTTTTTCGCCTGCCGGCAGCCGGTTTTATTTCTATCCCGAGAACGGCGGGGAGATGCTCTCTTTCGATTGCCCGTCGGAGGGATTCGGCGGCGTTCTGCCTGTCGGCCGTTATCGTGTCATTGTCGTCAATAGCGACTGCGTCAATGTTGCCGTGCGCAACGAGCGGAGTTACGATACGGCGGAAATCTATGTATTGCCGGACGAGGATGGCGAGCATGTCTGCCAGCCCGAAAGGTTGACTTACGCCACGCGTTTGGTCGAGTCGGAAACTTTGGAAGTTCCTTACCGCGACACCGTTCGGGTCTCCGCTGCGCCTTGTTCGTGCATCAAACACGTCAGGTTCTTGTTGGAACTCGGGGATTTCGTTCCGTTGAGTTCCTGCCGCGGTTCTTTTTCGGGCGTTTCGCTTTCGCGTCATTGCCTTTCGGGACTTTGCTCCTCCACCTCCGCAAGCGTGCGTTTTACCGCTGAGCCCGTGACGAGGAGTTCCTCTTTCTCCGCCGAGATTGACGTGCTCGACCTGGTTCCGCCTCGTTCGGATGCTCCGTCGCATCTGTTGTCGTTGGAGTTGGTGGGCGAAGACGGTACGGTTTATCCCGTCACGGCCGACTTGACGGACGCCGTCCGGAGTATCGCTTCCGAAGGCGGCGTGTTCCCGAATGAAATCTCCCTGCGTGTGGTCTTGTCGTTGATCGACGGCCAGCTTCGGGCTTCGGTCCTTCCGTGGGACGAGGGTTCGGGCGGAGGAGTCATATAGCCGTACCTGTAATTTTAGTTTATCGGGTAAAATAACATTCCGATCATGAAAAAACATATTCTTGAATATTCGCATTTGATCTGTAGTCTGTTTTTGTGCCTGCTTGCTTGTGTGTGCAATGGATGTACTGAGGAGCCATTGCAGGAAGACGGCCGTGCCGTGATACGTCTCGGTGCGAAGAGTCCCACCCGTGCCGTCAATTCATTGGAGGATCTCTCCGCTGCGGGAAACAATGTCGGGATCTACGGCATTCAGATTTCCGACGCTTCGTCCGGCATCCCATCGGACGGGAGCCAGTGGGGCGGTGTTCTGAGAATGGATAATGTCCGTACGACTTCCATCGACGCTCTTACGGGAAATATTTCGTGGGCCGGCAATTATTATTACCCTGCCGAGGAGGAGAGTTCGGTCGAGTTCTGCGCTTACCATCCTTACGCTCCGGTCGGAACCTCTTCCGACGGCCGTTTCTTCGTGGAGGCTCCGGCATCCGGACACGCCCCCGTGTTGCATTTCTCTTTGAGCGGACGGGAGGATGTCATGTTTGCGACGCCCGTAACCGGCAGCCGCAATAGCAGGCCGCAGGGATTGGAGTTCCGGCATGTGCTCACGCAGTTGCGGTTCCAGGTGATCGACAGTTACGCTTCGTTGAACGAGGTGTCTCTTCGGGGCATTTCGCTTCTGGGGGTCAATAGCGACTCTTCCATGAACATCGAAACCGGAGCTTTGGGCGCTTGGAGCTCTCCCGGCGAGTTGGCCGTGCCCGGCATCACGGAGGTGCTCATTACGGGGTCGCCGACACAGCCTCAGAGCGTCGGTCAGGAGGTCATGTTGGAGCCCGGACAGCCGGAATTCCATGTTCGGGTCGAGACCTCGAAGGCGACCTACGATGACGTGCTTATCCGGCCTACATCCTCGATAGGCGGTGTGAAAGAGGAATCTTTCGCTGCCGGACGCTCCTATCTCATTACGCTGTCGTTTCAGCAGCAGACCGGCATTGTCTTGAGCGCCACGGTCGTTCCGTGGGTGATGGCCGGTTACGGTTCTGCAATCGTTCAATAATGACAATCTCATAGGGTTACGATACCTTTTTTATATTAATTAATTTATTTACCAATTTTTTAATTTATTTGCTATGAAAAAGCTTTATGTTCCTGTGCTTGCTTTGCTGACGCTGGCAAGTTGCTCCAAGAGCGAGTTAGCTAACCGTCCCGTTGTCGAGAACGACATGGTCGAAATCATGGCTACCTCGAAAGCCCTTACTATTGAGACGCGTGCGCCTTTTGAAGGCCAGATCGCTTCCGACAACACTCTTACTGCCGTAGTTCTCGGTTCCACAACTACCGCAGATTATACCACCCGGTATTGCGACGGAACGATAACGTTCGCTGACGATACAAATGCCAAAGGTTTCGACACCACTCCGAAGTATTATCCGGTGAGCGATGCTACAGTTTATTTCTGCGCTCTTTATCCGACGGCCCTTGCTGACTGGAAAGATATTGCTACGACGGCAAAATACACGTTCGACGGTAAGACGGATGTCATGGCTGCTGCGGAAGTAAACGGTAAGAAAAGTACGGCTATGGCTGGTACCGTTCCTTCTTTCGAGTTCAAGCACCTGCTTACCAAGCTGGTTGTCAAAGTCAAGGCTGAGAATGAGGCTGCTCAGAACGTATGGGGTGACATCACCGGTATTACGCTCGTTAAAGCCATGAACGGTGACGTTTTCGATACTGCTGAGGTTACGTTGGCAACCGGTGCGGCTACAACCGGTACGGCATTTTCGAATCCTGCGGCAGACGGAATGGCATTTTATCGCATCGACGCTGCTGCATATACCGACAACGCAGTTGATGATGCAGATAATAAGATTGCATTGACGACTACGGCTGAGGAGGTTGCTTATTCGCTCGTAGCACCGATCACTGCCGAAAACGGTGTCAAGCACTTCACATTGAGTGTCGATACGAAACTCGGTGAGACCGTTACGACGAAAGAGGTTTCTTTCGACCTGTATAAGGCTAAGGTTGGCGAGGAGGATCCCGCTGTTTTCTCCGGCGATACGCAGGGCAAGGCTTTCGAAGTCACTCTGACGTTCAAGGCTACGGAAATCGTGGCTAAGGCTACCGTTACGGATTGGGTGAAGGGCGGTAACTCCGAGGTCGAGATCCAGTAATCAGGTCCCCTTTTTCGGGTTGCCGGCCGAGGTTTTCCCGAATATCGAATTTCAAACGGGGAGATGCGCCGTTTTACGGTCGGCACTTCTCCCCGTTTTTATAAATCCAAGCCCGATTATGAAGAAATTATCGTTTTTTTCGGCAGCTCTGCTTTTGGCGGCCGTCTTTTCGGCAGGATGTTCGAAAGACCGCAAACCGTCCGTGAAACCCACGCCCGACAAGGATGCGCCGGTGGAGATTCTGTTGAGCGGCGGTGTCGTTCCTGCAACATCCGCGGAGGTGCGTACGGCCCAACTGCCGCCGCTCACCCGTGCCGTGATCAATGCGGAACACGGGGCGTTGGAGGTCAGTTTCGCCCGTCTCGATCAACTCGACGACGGTCAATATCCTGCCTATGCGACTCTTTCCGCCGCATTGCCGGCGACGCTGGCCGCCAATACGGGCGAGGTATCTTCCGAGGCCGCAATTTCGTTCGCAACCTCTCAATATTACCTGAGCCGCGAAACCAATAACAATACGAAATTGGTGGGGTGGTATCCGCGGGCGGTGCCGGCTGCGGGTGTCGTGACGCTGAACATCGACGGCGGAACGGACATTATGCTGACCCAGGAGCTCGAAGGCTGCAAGGTCGCCGAATCCCGGTTCGGCACGACCGGCAAGGTTTTCACGTTCGCACACCAGCTTACGCAATTCAGGTTCAAAGCCTATGCGGCCGATGCCGCAGCCCCGGCGGTTTGGGGGAAGATAACCGACATCGCCCTGAAAGACCGACAGCCGGATTGCAAAATCACGCTGCCCGGTACGGTCGGGTTCGAGGGCGTTGCCGCAGACCTGTCTCTGTCGAAGAACCGGCTTGCCGATGATGCCGATATTGCCTATCCTCTGGCGTTCACCGAAGGTTCGGATACTGCTGCGGAGTGCGGTTATGCTATGGTCGCCCCTGTGGAAGCCGGTGCGTCCCTGTCGCTGGCAGTCGTCACGGAGCAGGGCGGAACCTGCGAAGTCGCGCTGCCGGTTCCCGACGCCGGATTCGAGAAAGGCAAGGCTTACGACGTGGTGTTGAAATTCACGACTACCGCTGTCGAGCCTGTGGCCACGATCGGAGCGTGGGTGGATGCTTCGGACCGGGTGGAAATCACCCTCTGAGAAAGCGATGCTTTTTTCGAGGTCGTATCTTCCCGCAAGTCGGAAGCGCAGGATGTTTCCGATTCTGAAAAGCAGGTATATTATGAGAAAAATATTGTTTTTAACAGGAATTTTGTTCGTGGCCGGCATCGCCGGGGCATGCCATGATTCCGAGTCTGCCTCGGGCCGGCCTGACGGAATCGAGGTCGGCTTCGCGTTGCGCGGTGTCGGGATCTCGGCCTCGGTGCAGCCGCAGGTCCGTCCTGACAGCCGGGCTGCCGCGGAGTCGTTGTCCGCAGGGGCCACCGTGCGTGTGGCCGCCTACAAACGCCGGGCATCCGGTGCGACTGCGGATATTGCGCAGGATACTTACGTGAGCGAGGCTGTTTACGAGGTGCAGGAAGACGGTTCTCTGAAACCGTGCGCGGTGGATTCCGAGGGCAAGGTTACGAGTTCCGCGGGCGACGCTATGCGGTTGTCGGCCGGGGCGTACGATTTTTACGCGCTTACGCCGGCTTTGCCGTTTGCGGACGACCATCGTTCGGTCAGCGTCGAACACGGTACGGATTACGCCTGTTCGCTTACCGCTGCATGCCAGGTGGCTCCGCAGTCGGGGGCTTCGTCGCAGACTGTCGCGTTGAGCATGTTGGAGCGTAAGTGCAGCCGGTTGTATTTCACCATCTCCCGGAAGGCCGAGAACGTCACGAAAGCCGTTATCAAGAAGGTGGAGCTTTCCGAAATCACCCTTTCGCCTGTTTCGGCTGTCGTGTGCGAGGCGTTGCCGACCGATGTCGGCGGCGGCACTTACGATTTCCCCGCGTCCACCTTCACTCCGGGCGACCAGCCCTATGAGTACACGGTCGCGGACGAGGTGTTGCCCAAGGCCGACGCTCCCTTCGGGTTGGCCATGCAGGTTGTCTTCAACAGCGCTACCGAGGCCACCGATCTGGATGCTCAGGTTTCCGCTATGGCGTTTGCTCCCGGTCTTCGTTACACGTTCGATGTCTCCTTGCAGGGGGGCTTCGTTTTGCTGACGTTGCAGATCACGCCGTGGAATACGGATGCCGTCTGGGACACTTCCCTGGGGGATCAGCCTCATTTCAGCGTCGTCGTCGGCTCCTGGGAGATCTCCGGTTGGACGACCGACGTGGGCGGTTATTTCACGCCGCAGATAAAGCCCGACAGTTGGACCGAAAATAAGGATTGGTCAGCCGATCTGGGGGCTTATTTCTCCGCGTTGGCCGGTTCCGATGCGTGGACCGATGTCGATATGGGCGGTATCGTTTTCGAAAACGCGAGCGAGTAGCCGCACCCGCACTATCGTTCCGGGCGGGGTCCGACGGATTTTCGGCGGGCCGTCCGGAATACCTAAGAATGAATTGCAAATGTATAAGTTGTTATGAAAATTTTCAGAAAGACATTGTGTATCTTATCCGTCGTCGCCGCGGCCTTGTGTTCATGCGAGCGAAGTGCGGATACGATTCCCGTATCCGGAGAGCAGGGCGGAGATGCTTCCGGGCGAACGGCCCGGATGACTTTCGGTCTGAGCGCTGCGGATATGCGGACATCGGCTTTGGGGGCCGCCGAGGGCCGGAGCACCGTTGACGAGGATGCTTTGAAGAACCTGTGGGTTTTGCAGTTCGACGGCGCGACGGATGCTTCGAAGCTGTTGTTCTGCGAGTATTACGATGCGAGCATGATCGGGGTCAATGACACGACGGATGATGACTCGAAGAAGAGTTATTCGCTCAGCGTCGCTTTGTACGAGACTTCCGGCGACACGAAGATCTATTTCGTCGCCAACGTCGGTTCGGATCGCTTCCAGAAGTTCTCTGCCGGGGACAGTTCGGTCGATTCGGACGTTACGCTCGGGTCGTTCGAGGCTTCGACGCTCGCTTTCGCCAGCGAGGCCGCCGTATCTGCCGATGGCGTTTTGCCGATGATCGGTTCGTACAAGGGATCTTCCGTCATCGCTTCGGGAACGGTTCAGATGAAGCGTTTGGTGGCTAAAATCTCGTTCTCTTTCTCGATCGACGTTCCCGGCACGGAGAAATTCACTCCTTCGCGCGTGAGCTTGCGGAGCGCCGCTTCGTGCACTCGGTTCTCGGCTCCCGCTGTTCCCACCGGGACCACCGGATTGTATCCCGACGCCGCTTCGTCCGACAATTTCATCAATTACCCCGCTGTTTCCGTCTCCGGGACGGGTTCTTTCACGTACACGTGGTACGTTCCCGAGAACCTGCGGGGCGTCGTTGCCGGGCTCGAGCCCTCCGAAAAGGGTTCTGAAAACGCTCCTGCGGGCAGTACTTTCATCGAGATCGGCGGCGACTACCAGCGCGGTTCTGCGTTGACCGACGTCACTTATACGATCTACCTCGGGGAGAATGCGTCCACCGATTTCAACGTGGTTCGCAATTACCATTATACGGTTTCTTCGACGATCAAGGGATTGAATTCCCGGGATCTTCGCGTCGTCGTTGACCGGGGCGTCGATGCCGGACAGTACGTCGATGGAATTTGGGAATAGTTTAATTCGATGAAACGTATGAAAAACAACGTATTGGCAATGGCTCTCATCGCTTTGACTGCGATGGGATGCAGCAAGGAGGATTCCGTCCCCGCGGGCGGTTCTCCGATGACTTTCACGGGCGTCGCTCCCGCGGCATCCGTTCCGGCATCCGCCGCGTCGTCCCGGTCTTATTTCCCCGGCACCTCGGGCCTGATGTATTGGAGCGATTACGACAACATCGGCGCTTACGCTTTCGACTCTTCCAAAGCCTTGAAGGCCCACGACATCTGCACGCTCCAGTCCGGCGCCGGATCGGGCCTCGCCGTCTTCCACCCCAGGAATATCCTCTATTCCGAGAGTTGGAGCGGTTCGGGCGATTACACGTTCTACGCCTATTATCCCGTTTGGACCGCCGCTGCCGCCACTTACAGCGACGGGGGCGTGTTGTTGAACATCCCTTCGGCTCAGAACGGCGAGTTCGGACGTTATCAGGTCTGCTTCTCGCAGGCCGTCACCGTAAGTTCCGAGCAGATCGGGTTGAACAAGTCCGTCCGCTTCGACTTCAAGCCTGCTTCGTCGTTGATGCGGGTGCAGTTGTTCCTTGACGAGGCTTCTTCCGCCGACGAGGTCTATATCTCTCAGGCTTCCGTTTCCGTTTCCGGTTGCGCTTTGTTCGGCGATTGCAAATTGAGCTTCGCCGACGGTTCTCTGGCCGCTTCTGCCTCCGCTTCGGGCACCAGCACCGTCACCGTCCGGCTCACCACACCTGTACGCATCACGAAGAAGGCCGACGGACAGAATCCGAATCCCTATATCGACTTCGTCATTCTGCCCACCTCGAATATGTCGGGCACCGTGAAGTTCTCGGTCACCACTCAGGCCGGACTGACTTTGACCACTCCCGATAAGGACGTTCCCGCGAGCGGTTTCGCTGCCGGGACCCGTTACTTCATCGAGCGGCCGATCTCGGTCGTCCTCGACGCCGATTCCCCCGACGCTTCGTACATCGACGGCGGGTTGGCTTGGGAGGCTACCGTCGATAACGACGGCGCATATTCCGACGGCGGCGTCGCGTGGTAGACTGCCGCGGCATCATTTGACACTATCGAATAATCACTTATAGGTTGTTTCAATATGAAAAAGATCTTTTTTTACGCTGCTATGACGGCTTTCGCCGTATCCGTGGCAGGTTGCAGCAAGGATGCCGAGGTTAGCGACATCCCGGCTGTCGGCGGCAAGTACACGCTTGCCAGTGTATCGGGTTCTTTGGATGCTGAGGAGACCCGTACGGGATTGGGCACCAATTCCGTGGTGAATTGGTCCAACAAGGACCGCATCCTCGTGGTCAACACGAGCAACGGCGATAAGGTTCAGTACGAGCTCGTTTCGGGTCAGGGCACTTCCGTCGGCAAGTTCGAGCCTCTGAGCGGCAAGGGTATCGCTTACACCGATGTCAGCGACCTCAGGGCCGTTTACCCGGCCGTCGCCGCCGAGGTCGCCGCCAACGGTCAGATTTCGTTCAATCTCAACAAGAATTACGAGCAGGACCACCGTTCAGAGTACGGCATCGGGTCGTGGAACGAGAAAGATTCGCCTTATTCGTTCACCTACAACGACATCAAGGTTTCGTACAACACGCCCGCCGTCGCTTCTGAGTCCACTTCCGAGGTTAACTTCAAGTTCAAGCAGTTGGGTACTTGGTGCACTTTCGCGTTCGACCTGAGCCAGTCGGATTTCAAAGACGAGACTATGGAGTCGATGACCATCACCACCACCGCCGGTTCCGCTAAGATCGGCGGCACGGCTACGGTCGATCTCTCCGACCCCGTCGCTCCGAAACTGGGCGCAGGTTCCGAGAACCAGATCGACTGGACGTTCAACACCTCCAGCGCATTGGGTTCTCCGTTCTCCCGGTCGGTCATGTTGTTCCCCGCCGTCGCTGCCGGCGAGGAGATGAAGATCGTCTGCACGACCGATCTCCACATCCTCACGTTCTACGCCAAGCCCACTCAGGACCTTTCCGCTGGTAAGGTGCTGCGCTTCCCGATCAACGAGCGGTTCACGGCCGACGGCACGGATTTCCGTTACACCGTCGAGGACAAGCCGGGCATCCCGACGTTCTACTATTACGGCCCGCACAACTGTTATCTGATCTCTGGTACGGATCAGGTGGACATCGTTGTCACGCCTTACAAGTCCAACACGCGTTTCCGCAAGACCGGCACGCTCGCTCCTGAGGCACCCCAGCCGACCAAAGCCAAGCTGTTGTGGAAGGAAAACACGTTGACGGGCATTAACGTCGCAGAAACCATTTCTTCGAATAAGGTCGCCGTCACGGGCATCGCTGGCACCGGAAACGCCGTCGTCGCCATTACGGACGCTTCCGACAATATCCTGTGGTCGTATCACATCTGGGTTCCCGAGATCGACCCCACGGACGGACTGTTGACCTACGCCATTCCGTCTTCCAGCATCGGGTCGGGTTCGACTTACGAGGTCATGCCGATCGCGCTGGGCGCCATGAACAAGGCCACCGTCGCTGTGGACGGCACGGCTACCACCGAATCGAATGCCAAGTCGTTCGGTCTTTACTACCAGTGGGGCCGCAAAGACCCGCTGGGACGGCCGGGCACGATCACCGCTTCGGGCGACTCCTATGTCGCAACGTCTTTCGTCGGTCTGTCCGGCATTACCAAGTGGAACCAGCCGGAGAACATGTGCGATCTCTCCACGAACAGCGCGATTACGCCTAATACGATTGATGTGGATATGATCGGTTACGCTACGCGGAACCCGACGCAGTTCATCTACGATACCAAAGATGCGCATAATTACGATTGGGTCATCAAGAAGAACGACCACTTGTGGGGCAACGGCTCGGGTTATCTCTACCCGCGTAAGTCTCAGACGGATAAGATCTACAAGTCGATCTACGACCCGTGCCCCGACGGTTACCGCGTCGCTCCCAAGGATTTGTGGAACCGCTTCACGGTCGATGGCGGCAACTACGGCAGCCAGGACACTGACGACAAGCGTAATGCGACTTTCAACGCCGCTAACCGCAATTCGTTGGGCACTCAGCGCGGTTACTTCTTCTATTACACGGCGACGCCGTTCCAGACGGGCGAGACCGACTTCTATCCCGCTTCGGGCTATCGCGACCGCGCGTCCGGTGCGCTGGCGAGTGTCGGCTCCTACGGTTTCAGTTGGTCGTCATCGCCGACACAGAGTTCGTCGAACGCAGGCTACTTGAGTTTCAGCGCCGCGCACGTGTTCCCGCAGAATAGTGGCAGCCGCGCTTACGGCTTCCCCGTGCGCTGTGTCCGAGAATAATCAGGGAGCGTTAGCGACCGCATCCGGTCATTCACCGTCGGGCATTGAAAGCCCGACGGTTGGAATACCGGCGTAAGCCGGTCGAAAATTTTTCGGGTTTCCGATGCCTGTTCCGGGGTCCGGAATGGAGGAGGCAAATCGTGGGGCGGACTCGTCCCGGGGCCGGGCGGGCTCGGAAACCTTTCTTTTTTTTCAGTACGGAAACGATTCAACCGATGACGAGTCAGGATTTCATTCGCACCGAGGCGGCCAACACCGACCGGATCATTCTCTACCGCGAGGGGCTTTTCTGGAAAGCCTACGAGCGTTCGGCGTTCGCCGTGTGTTCGCAGGTGAGGGCCTTCAAGACCACGAAGAAGGCTTTGAAGACGCTCGGCGGGGGGCATTTGGTCTCCATCGGGTTTCCCGCGGCGAGCGAGAACGCCGTGTGCGGGGCTTTGGAGTGCATTTCGCGCGAGCAGGACCGGGTGGTCTTCGCCGCTCCGCGGGCTGTCGATGCCGCGGAGTTCGAGGTTTGGAAGGCCGCGCAGCCGCTCAAGGAGGCCGTGCGCCGGACGAAAACCGCTGTCGCCGCTGTCGATGCCGATGTCGCTGCCGCAGATGTTGTCGCAACCGATTCTGCACCCGGACATCTTCCCGAAGAACGGATGCGTTCGCCGTCGGAGGCCGAATCCCGGCCGGGGATGCGTTACGCCGAGGCCGATTTCTCGCTGACGGCGGCCTGCCGGGTCGCCGGAGCGTTGAAGGAATTCAATCTGGCCGAGAAAACGCCCCTGGAGTGCATGATGTTTCTCTCCGAACTTAAAAAAATGATTCATTCGATCTGACGATATGGCTGCGGAATACGACCACCTGCCCGTCTACAAGGCCGCCTACGACCTGTTGCAGCACGTCTACCGCGACAAGTGCATTGCCAGCGTCCCCCGCGACGTGAAGTACACGCTCGTCGAGAGACTCAAACAGGACATTCTGGAGGTTCTCGTGCTGATCTACAAGGCCCACTACAACATGTTGGGCGACAAGGCCCTGCAATTGCAGCAGGCGCGCGAGCTGATACCGGGCGTCAAGGCCCGCATGCGGATCATGTACGACCTGCGGTATATCAATCTGGAGTTGTTCCGGACATTGGCCGTCGAGGTGGAGTCGGTTTCCAAACAGTTGGGCGCCTGGCACACCAAGACTTTGCGGCGCAGGATCGTCGCTCCTCCGGCTCCGGCTCCGGCCCGGACTGCGGCTTCCGTTGCGGCCCCGGCTCCCGTTGCGGCTCAGACTGCGGCTCAGACGACGGTTGCGGCTCAGACTGCGGCCCCCGTTGCGGCTTCTGCGCCCGCGGACCCGTTTGCGGCTCCTGCTGTGGCCCCCGTTGCGGCTTCCGTGCCCGCGGACCCGTTTGCGGCCCCCGTTGCGACTGCGGCTCCTGCGGCAACCCGCCCGGTTCCCACGGACCCGTTTGCGGCCCCTGCCCCTGCGGCAACAACCCGCCCGGCTTCCGTTGCGGCTTCTGTGCCCGCGGACCCGTTTGCGGCCCCTGCCCCTGCGGCAACCCGCCCGGCCCCCGCGCCCCGCTCGGCCCGCACGGACCTTTTTGCAGCCCCGGCCCCCGCTGCGGCGGCCCCTTTTCCGGCCCCGGACCCCTTGGCGTCCCCGGCCCCCGAGGCCCCCTGGGCGGCCCCGGGCGAAGACAACGAATGATGTGTAAACACGATGCCAAACTCTCTCAGAGCAGACAGGATCGGAGTTCCGTCGAGGTCAAGCGCCTCCGGAAGAGTATCTTGTGAATTCAGTGACCCACCGGCGACGGAAAACAGGCGCGGCGAGCCGACGACGGCTGCGCGGCGTTGTCGTCCGGTATTGAAAATCCAATCCGACGCAGGGTTCGCCCCCTTCCGCTGGGAAAAGACATCCCCTGCGCCGTTTAGCAAGCGGTCACTTGAGCCCGCTTCGGGCTATCGCAACCGCACGTCCGGTGCGCTGACGAATGTCGGCTCCAACGGTTACAGTTGGTCGTCATCGCCGACACAGAGTTCGACGAACGCAGGCAACTTGAATTTCAACGCCACGAACGTGAACCCGCAGAATAATAACAGCCGCGCTTACGGCTTCCCCGTGCGCTGTGTCCGAGGATTCGCAGTTTCTGCCTGAGAGAGAGAAAGAGAGCATCGAGAGAATGGAAAAGGAGAGAGACGAACTGCTGGGCGACTTGTTCCGTGCCTATTTCGACACGCGCAAGCACAAGCGGAACACGAAAAGCCAACTGAGTTTCGAATTCGATTTCGAACACAACCTGATAGAACTCTGCGACAGCATAGCGGACAGGACCTACAAACCGGAACCGGCGTTTTGTTTCATCACGGAGGAGCCCGTCAAACGCGAGATTTTCGCCTCGCCGTTCGCACACAGGGTGGTGTGCCGCCTGCTGTACAACTACATTGCCCCGATGTTCGAGGCCCGCATGATTCACGACAGCTATTCGTGCCGCGTGGGCAAGGGGGTGTTCGTGGGGATTCGGCGTTTCGAACACCACCTGAGAAGCTGCACGAGGAACTACTCCCAGGCGGCCTATGTGCTCAAACTCGACCTGAGAGGCTATTTCATGAGCATAGACCGGTGGGTGCTCCACGGAGTGCTGATGCGGGAACTCGACGCGAACTGGCGCAAGGTGTCGGGAAACGGCAGAAGGTGGTGCGACAGGCTCGACAGAGGGCTGATCGACTATCTGATACGGGTGATTCTTTTCCGCAACCCGGTGAGCGACTGCATCGTGCTGGGACAACAATCGGACTGGGACGGACTTCCGCCCTCGAAGAGCCTGTTCCACGCCCCGGAGAATGTGGGGCTGCCGATAGGCGACATAACCTCGCAGCTGTTCAGCAACATACTGCTGGATCAGATGGACCGCTTCGTGAAACGCAACCTGAGGTGCAGGCACTACGGACGCTATGTCGATGATTTCTATGTCGTGCATGCCAGCAGACGCTATCTGAAGAGTCTGACGGCATGTCTGCAATGGTTTCTGCAATCGGAACTCCACCTGACGCTGCATCCCGACAAGATCGTGCTGCAACCCTATCACTACGGAGTGGCGTTTCTCGGGGCCTATGTGAAACCCTACCGCCGCTATGCCACGAAGTCGTCGGTCGAACGCTTCCGCAGGAAGATCAGAGTGCTCGAAGCGGAATGCCGGAGAGGGGAACTGACCTATGTCAGGCTCCTGGAAATCAGATCCGTGCTGAATTCGTACTGCGGGCATTTCTGCCATTTCAAGGCTTACGGAATGCTCCGGACGCAATTCGGAAAGTCGCCCCTGAGGAAATTCTTCGACTTTACGGACGGATACGGAAAATCCGTGCTGAAAAAGAAATTCATCCCCGAGGGGATACCATTCGACGGAACGCAGGACGACTGAATGCGATAAACGAAAGACTGACCCAAATTATGATTCAATCGAAGAAAGCGCTTGTCAAAGAACCCGACGAACAGAAGGAAACGGCGGCATACGGAGGCTGTTTCTTTGCGCTGGTGGGGGCGATTGCGGCCCTGCTGGCGATTTTCTGTGCCCGGCTGTGACGGGAAGAACCCCTGAAAGAACATCGGTAAGACATGGAACGGAACCTGAAACCCAACACGATACGTGCGGCGGCCCGGATGAGTCTCGCCGGAAGGTGGAACACCGGAGCGGCCGCAATGCTGATATTTCTGCTGCTGTCAGGAGGCTGCGTCAGGCTGCATGCGCTCTCGCAGGGCCTCGGATACGGTGTCGCTGCGCTCGGAATGCCGGTGCTGCTCGCGGGATGTCAATGGCTCTTCCTGAATGTGAGTTCGGGGCGCGTCGTCCGAGTGGGCGACATGTTCGCCCCGTTCGGATTGCCGCGCGATTATTTCCGGGTCCTGATGGCCTGGGTCCTGATCCTGCTCATCGTTGCGCTGGGGGCGCTCCTGTTTTTCATCCCCGGACTGATCGCGGCGCTGGGATACTCGATGACCTTCTTCATCCTCCGGGATAACGGGGATATGTCGGTCGCGGAAGCTATGGAGGAGAGCTGGACCATGATGTGCGGGCACAAGTGGGCCTGTTTCCGGCTCTGGATGAGTTTCATCGGATGGACGATTCTGGCCGTGATCTCCGTGGCGGGCATTCTGTGGCTCGTGCCCTATTTCTGCACGGCGATGGCCGAGTTTTACAACCGGGTGCGGGGGTATAGGGCGTGCTGTCTCGGATGAAAGGACGGCCGGTTTGTGCCGCGGCGGACGACGGTTCGCAGGCGGAGCGGCTGTCCGGAATCATAAACATATAAAATAGAAATCTTTGCGATGAGAGAGATGACCATTCGTTTTCTGCTGGCCTTGCTGCTGTTGGCCGGCGGATTCACCTTAGGCGCCGGGAGGTTCTCCGGGAAACTTCCGGGCCGCATCATCGAGGCGAAGCAGCTGCCCGATCCGGTTCGTCGGTTCGTGTTGCAGCATTTCCCCAGCCTGAACAGGTTCAGTTACCGTTGGGACAAGCGTTTCTATTACGCGGTCAACGAGAACGGCGGTTACCTGCTGCTTTCGGCGGACGGGATGTTGGGCGGCTTCCGCTACCATGTGCGTCAGATTCCCCGGGAGTTCGTGGATCTGCTTCCCGGGACCTCGATGACCTATCTCCGGGAGCGCTATCCGAACCATTTTCTCTGCGCTTTCCTGCCGCAGGACAAGGGGTATCGGGCCGAGCTTTTCGGAGTGGACGACCGCATCGTGTATTTCGATTCCGAGGGCCGTTTTGTGAAAGAGGAGTGATCGTTTGCGCTCCTCTGTCGTCCCGGAGCGCAGCCCCTGTCGCGGGAGTGGGAAAGTGTGCGTGTTTGCCCCCCCCCTTGCCGAGAGTGTATTTTCGAGCTTTTTCGATTTCCGGTCATGCGACAGATAGACGCCTGGCGAGCCCTTTGAAAGTATCGCGCAGATCGCCTGAAGGATGTGTCGTGACGGTGATGGTCTGTTTGTCGGCGGCAGGGCCTTTGCAGGGTGCAGGGAGGACGGACGGTCGTCCGAATGAAAAAAAATTGTTATATTTGCCCGAATTTTTAATCTGAATTACGATGGCATACAATTTACTGAAAGGAAAGAAGGGACTTATTTTCGGAGCTCTGAACGAGCAATCCATTGCCTGGAAGGTGGCGGAGCGCGCCGTGGAGGAGGGGGCCGAGATCGTCCTCACCAATACTGCCGTATCTATCCGCATGGGAACCATCTCGAAGCTGGCCGAGAAGTGCAACACGATCGTCGTTCCGGCCGACGCCACGAGCGTCGCGGACCTCGAAAACCTCATCGACAAGACGATGGAGCATTTCGGCGGCAAGTTCGACTTCATGCTCCACTCGATCGGCATGTCGCCCAACGTCCGCAAGGGCCGCACCTACGACGATCTGGATTACGATTTCCTCTCCAAGACGCTCGACATTTCGGCCATTTCGTTCCACAAGGTCATTCAGGTGGCCCGCAAGAAGGACGCCATCAACGACTGGGGTTCGATCGTGGCGCTTTCGTACATCGCGGCCCAGCGCACGCTCTACGGCTACAACGACATGGCCGACGCCAAGGCGCTGCTGGAGTCCATCGCCCGCAGTTTCGGCTACATCTACGGCCGTGAGAAGCACGTGCGGGTCAACACCGTGTCGCAGTCGCCGACGCCGACCACCGCGGGAAGCGGCGTGCTGGGCCTGGGCGACCTGATGTCGTTCGCCGACAGCATGGCTCCGCTGGGCAACGCCTCGGCCGAGGACTGCGCCGACTACGTGCTGACGCTCTTCTCGGACCTCACGCGCAAGGTGACGATGCAGAACCTCTACCACGACGGCGGATTCTCGTCGATGGGCATGAGCCGCCGCGCGATGAAGACCTACGAGAACGGAATGCGTTTCGACGACGTGCATCAGAATCAGTATCCGTTCGGCAAACCGGAGGAGAAATAGTTCCGGAATCGCCCGGAAAAAGAGGAGCGGAGGCCGAAGCCTCCGCTCTTTCGTTTCAGTATTGGTGGTCGTCGCCGCGGATCTCCTCGCGGGTGATCGGGCGGCGGTTCATGGCCCGCCAGGCGTACCAGATGTAGGCCGCCACGAACGGCACGAAGAGCGATACCCACGCCATCGTCCTGAGCGTGAAGAGGCTCGACGAGGAGTTCGAGATCGTCAGCGACGACTGCATGTCCGTCAGCGAGGGGTAGTAGGCCGTGCCGTTCCACCCGGCCAGCAGAAGCAGCGACAGCACCGTGAGGACCGTGCCGGCGCCTCCGAACCACACCGCACGGCGGCTGCCGCACCATCCGAGCCGGATGCTCCACAGCACCGAAACCACGCCGAGGAGCAGTACGACCGTGACGTAAGGCATTTCGAGCAGGTTGCGGAGGTATTTGTAAGGCTCGGCCGAGATCGTGCCTGCGGCATCGGCGGCCCGTCCGTCGGCGAGGAGGAGGGCCAGGAGCCACGCCACGAAGCAGACGACGAACAGCACCCCGAACAGCCGCATGCGGCTCTGCGCGCGGCGGAGGATCGTCTCGTCGTCGATGTTGTTCATGAAATACTGGCACGCGAGGGTCATGGCCAGCAGGGCGACCGCCGCACCCAGCAGGACGTTGCGCCACTCGGCGACGGCTTCGAGCCCGTGCCACGGCGTCGCCCATTGCGAGATGACCGCCGCGCCGCCCTGATTGGCGAGGTTGAGGCGATCGACCGTGAATTCCGCCCCCGTGAAGAAGGTCCCCACGGCGGTGCCGATCAGCAGCGGCCCCAGAACGCCGTTAATCAGCAGAAAGGCGTTGAAAGTCCGCTCGCCGAAGACGTTGGCGGGTTTGCGGCGGTATTCGTAGGCCACGGCTTGCAGCACGAAGCAGAAGAGAATGGCCATCCAGACGTAGAACGCCCCGCCGAACGACGTGGAGTAAAAGAGCGGGAACGAGGCGAAGAACGCGCCGCCGAACGTGACGAGCGTCGTGAAGGTGAATTCCCACTTGCGGCCCAGCGAGTTGACGAGCATGTTGCGCTCCTCCTCCGTGCGGCCTATGTCGTACAGCAGCGCCTGTCCGCCCTGCACGAACATCAGGAAGACCAGCAGGGCCCCCAAAAGCGAAATGATGAACCACCAGTAGTGCTGAAGAAAAGTCAAGGTATCCATGATTTAGTCGTTTTTAGGTCCTATTTTGATCTGCCGGAACATGATGCTCAGTTCGGCGACGAGCAGCGCGGTGAAGAGCGCCAGGAAGAGGAAGAAGGTCACGGAGACCGATCCGCTGGGGATCTTCGAGGCCGCGACGCCCACGGGCATCAGGTCTTGAATGGCCCACGGCTGGCGTCCGACCTCGGCCACGATCCATCCGGCCTGCGAGGCGAGGTAGGCCAGCGGGACGGTCCACACGGCCACCCGCAGCAGCCAGCGTTTGTCGGCGAGGCGGTCTTTGCGGTTGAGCCACCAGACGACGCCCAGCAGCAGGATGAAGAAGCAGCCCGCGCCGACCATCACGCGGAACGAATAGAACAGCAGCGGCACGTTGGGCACGATCTGCTCGGGACGGTCGAGATACCCGTAGCCGAAGTAGGCGAAGTGGTCGCGCAGGAACGCTTCGCCCTCGGGGGTCGAACGGTCGAATTTGCTCTGGATGACCTGAATGGCCGCCGTGTCGCCCGCCTCGCGCGCGGCGCGGTAGCGGCCCAGTTCGTCCACGGCCGTGCGTCCGCGCTCGATCTTCTCGGCGGCGGACATGATGCCGCGCTCCTCGTTGCCGTAGACCAGGTCGTAGATGCCCGGCACGAAGGCGTCGGCGTCGCGGAAGCTCATCAGCGAGAGCATTTTCGGGATGCCGATCTGGAACCGGAAGGTTTCGCCGTTGACCGGGCCGTTGGGCCGCAGTATGCCCACGGCGGTGAGCGGCGCACCCTCCTGCCCTTCGTAGAGGGCCTCCATCGCGGCCAGCTTCATGGGCTGCACGCGGGCCACGATGGCTCCCGAACGGTCGCCCGTGAAGGCCGTGATCAGGGCGAAGACGAATCCGAAAGCCGAGGCGATGGCGATGCTCTTGCGGGCCATCTGCTGTTCGCGCCGGCGCAGCAGGTACCAGGCCGAGACGCCCACGACGAACAGCGCCGCGAGCACGAACGACGAGGTGACGGTGTGGAAGAACTTGTTGACGGCCACGGGCGACAGCGCCACGGCCGAGAACGAGCTCATCTCGTTGCGCACGGTCTCGAGGTTGAAATCGCACCCCACGGGGTACTGCATCCACGAGTTGGCCACCAGAATCCACCACGCCGAGAGGTTGGCCCCGATGGCCGTGAGCCATGTGGCCGTGAGGTGGAAGCCGCTCGAAACCTTGCGCCAGCCGAAGAACATCACGGCGATGAAGGTTGATTCGAGGAAGAAGGCGAAGATGCCCTCGATGGCCAGCGGGGCGCCGAAGATGTCGCCCACGAAGTGAGAATAGTTGGACCAGTTGGTGCCGAACTCGAATTCGAGGATCAGCCCCGTGGCGACGCCGATGGCGAAATTGATGCCGAAGAGGCGCATCCAGAATTTGGTGGTCCGGAGCCAGAATTCGTCCTTCGTGCGGACGTAGAGGGTTTCCATGACGGCGATCAGGAATCCCAGTCCGAGCGTCAGCGGGACGAACAGCCAGTGGTAGATGGCCGTCATGGCGAATTGCGCACGCGACCAATCGACGGTTGATAGGTAGTCGGATAGCATAACGGGGTGTTATTGGGTTGAGGATTCCGCTCCCGGGATCGGGGGCGCAAGGTTTTCCAACAGGCAGTCGGCCTTCTCCGCGGGGCTCTTGCCGGCGAGCGGGTCGGGGAAGAAGAAGACCTTCAGCACGGCGAACATGATGAAGAGTTTCACGAGGATGACGGCCCACAGGGTGCGTCCCACGGTCATTTCGCGGAATCCTTCGACATAGAAACGGATCACTTTGCGGAGTGCGTTCATTTTGTTTGCGCCGTTGCGATTTATCAAAGTTAAACAGAAAAACGGAAATATGAAAACCGAATATGGAAAAATACTTTCATAACACGGGTTCTTTGCATTTTTGTGACCGAAAGGAGTAACCCCGCCTTTTCGGCGGGCGTCATTCCGGGCGAACGACATGCGGAGAGTTTTTGGTACTTTTTGGCCGCAAAAAGTACAAAGAATTTCGTACTTTTGTCCCCCGTAAAAGTCAACCGATGAAGCGAAATACCGAAAAACTGCCGTCGCCGTGGGTGTCGGCCATCCCGCTGGCGGTGCTGACGCTGTTGTTATATGTGGTGATCCGCGCCTTCGGGGGCGGTGCCATCGACGGCGGCAGCCAGATCGCCCTGCTGTCGGCCACGTCGGTCTGTGTGATGCTCTCCATCGGCATCTACCGCTGCCGCTGGGCCGTGCTCGAAGAGGCCATCATCGACAACATCCGCGCTTCGGCCTCGGCCATCGTCATCCTGCTGCTCATCGGCGCCATCGCCGGAACGTGGATGGTCTCGGGCGTGGTCCCGACGATGATTTACTACGGGTTGCAGATTCTCCACCCGTCGTTCTTCCTCGTCTCCTCGTGCGTGATCTGCGCCGTGGTGTCGCTGATGACCGGCAGCTCGTGGACAACCATCGCCACCATCGGCGTAGCCCTGATGGGCGTCGGGCAGGCGATGGGATTTCCCGAAGGGTGGATCGCCGGGGCCATCATCTCGGGGGCCTATTTCGGCGACAAGCTCTCGCTGCTCTCCGACACCACGGTGCTGGCCTCCTCGACCGTCGGCGTCCCGGTCTTCACCCACATCCGCTACATGCTCTACACCACCGTGCCGTCGATGCTCGTCGCCCTCGGGGTCTTCACCGTCGCGGGGCTCTCGCTCGAACACGGCGCCTCGACCCACGCCGAAATGTACGCCGCGACGCTGGCCGCGACGTTCCGCATCACGCCGTGGCTCCTCGTGGTGCCGTTGGCCACGGGAATACTCATCGCCCGGAGACTTCCGGCCATTGTGACGCTCTTCTGCGCCACGGTCTTCGCCTGCGCGGCGATGCTCCTGGCCCAGCCCGAAACGGTGGCCCGGGTGGCGGGCGTCGCGGAGCTGGATTTCATGTCGGGATTCAAAGGGGTGCTGATGACCTGCTTCGGTCCCACGGCCATTCCCACGGGAACGCCCCAGCTCGACGAACTGGTCGCCACGCGGGGCATGGCCGGCATGCTCAACACCGTGTGGCTGATCATCTGCGCCATGTGCTTCGGCGGGGTGATGACCGGCAGCGGCATGCTGCGGTCGCTGACGGCGATCTTCCTGCGGTGGGTGCGCAGGACCTTTTCGGCCGTGGCCTCGACCGTCGGCGCGGGCATCTTCTTCAACCTCTGCACCGCCGACCAGTATATTTCGATCATCCTTTCGGGACGCCTTTTCAAGGATCTGTATGCCGACCGGGGGCTGGAAGAACGGCTGCTGAGCCGCTCGGTGGAGGATTCCGCCACGGTCTGCTCGGTGCTGATCCCGTGGAACTCGTGCGGCATGACGCAGGCCACGGTGCTCGGCGTCTCGACCTTCGTCTACATGCCTTACTGCATCTTCAATATCGTCTCGCCGCTGATGTCGCTGTTCGTGGCGGCTGTCGGCTGGAAAATAAAACGGAAACCATGAAAACCGAACTCGTCATCTTCGACCTCGACGGCACGCTGCTCGATACCATCGGCGACCTGGCCGTGGCCTGCAACGCCGTGCTGGCCCTGCGGGGGCTTCCCCAGCACTCCTACGAGGAGTACTGCCATTTCGTCGGCAACGGCATCATGCGGCTCGTCGAACGGGCCCTGCCCGAGCCGCTGCGGACGCCCGGGAACGTGGCGCTCGTGCGTGCCGATTTCGTGAAATACTACACCGAACATATCGACACCTACACCCGGCCTTACGAGGGGATTCCCGAACTCGTCGCCGAGCTCGTACGCCGGGGCGTGCGGCTGGCCGTGGCGTCGAACAAGTTCCAGGCCGGGACCGAGAAGCTCGTGCGGCTGTTCTTCCCCGGGGTGGAGTTCGCGGCGGTCTTCGGCCAGCGTCCCGACGTGCCTCTGAAACCCTCGCCGGCGGTCGTGGAGGAGATTTTGGCGCTGACGGGCGTGGCGAAGGAGCATGTGCTCTACGTCGGCGATTCGGGCGTGGACATCGAGACCGCGGCTGCCGCGGGCGTCCGTTCGGCGGGCGTGACGTGGGGATTCCGCGACCGGGAGGAGCTCCTCGCCGCCGGGGCCCGGCAGCTGGTTGACAAACCGGAAGAACTGCTGGCGCTGTTGTAGTTTTGCCCGCTTATTTAGGGGGTGACGGCCTGCCATTTGGTTTCTGGCCCGGGGGGCGCTTCCGCCGTCCGTCATTGCGAGGCTTCGCAGATGCCGCGGCAATCCGGTCGAAGCCCGGGACTTTGCAACGTATTCACCGGGTTCCCGCGCTCACCTCGTTCATGCGGAATGACGAAGCCCGCCGGCATCTTACGCCGGCGGGCTTCGCAATGACAAGCACCTGTCGTTTCGTCCCTAACAATACTCTTTCACGTCGCGGGCCGTGATGCGGTCTTCGGAGAGGATGATGAGCCGCTCGACGACGTTGCGCAGTTCGCGGATGTTGCCCGTCCACGGCATCTGCCGCAGCACTGCCAGAGCCTCGGGGTCGATGGCTTTGGGCCGTGTGCCGTATTCGGCCGAGATGGTGCGGATGAAATGGTCCACCAGCGTCGGGATGTCCTCGGCGTGCTCCCGGAGCGCCGGGACCCGCACGACGATCACGCCGATACGGTGGTAGAGGTCTTCGCGGAAATTGCCCTTCCTGATCTCTTCGCGCAGATCCTTGTTCGTGGCGGCGATCACCCGCACGTCCACCTCGATGTCCTTGTCGCTGCCCACGCGGCTGATACGGCTCTCTTGCAGCGCCCGCAGCACCTTGGCCTGCGCCGCCAGCGACATGTCGCCGATCTCGTCCATGAAGAGCGTGCCGCCGTCGGCCTGTTCGAACTTGCCCTTGCGCTGTTTGATGGCCGAGGTGAATGCACCCCGTTCGTGGCCGAAGAGCTCGCTCTCGATCAGTTCCGAGGGGATGGCCGCGCAGTTGACCTCGACGAACGGCGCCGCGGAGCGCGCGCTCTTGGCGTGGAGCCAGCGGGCCACCAGCTCCTTGCCCGTGCCGTTCTCGCCGGTGATGAGCACCCGGGCCTCGCACGGGGCCACCTTGTCGATCAGCTGGCGGACGTGCTCGATCTCGGGCGAGATGCCGATGATGTTTTCCGCCTGCGCGGGATGCGCGCGGCGGCTGCGGCGCACGACGGGAGCCGCCGCGGCGGCCGGGGGTGCGGTCGCGGGATTTGCGATGGTGCGGTGGATGGATTGCAGCAGCCGGTTCATGTCGATCGGCTTGGTCAGGAAGTCCTGCGCTCCGCTGCGCACGGCCTTCACCGCCGAGTCGATCGAGGCGTCGGTCGAAAGGGCTATGAACGGAATGCCGGCATCGGGGACCTTGCATCCGGTGTCCGAAATGATCAGGTCGAACGGAACCTTCCCGCATATATCCGTGGCTGCCGCCTCGTCCTCAACGGCTTCCGCCGAAAATCCTTCATATTCCAACCGCTCGCGCAAAATGTTTCGCACGCTTTTTGATTGATCCAAAATTAAAACCTTTGCCATAGCTTGTTTTTCCTGAAATTTTACCTACTTTTGCGAAGTCGATCTTCGGCTTGGACAGGCGGTATCCCGGATGTTCGGTTTGCGCTGCCTCTGTCCCAAAGTTAGGGCTTTCTGCGGTGTAAAACCAATCCCGGGGGGTCTCGCCCGACGGAGCGGAAGGTCTTGAAAAACATCTTGAACAGGTCTATTGCGAAGGCCCTGCCGGAGGGTCCGGCGGACGAATCGGAGCAACGGGAAAGACCGTAAATACAATTTATGAGAAAGAACTATAATTACACGCGACGCAAGTTGTACCTGCCCGAATACGGGCGTCACATCCAGGAGATGATCGACTCGCTGCTGGCGATCGAGGACCGCCGCGAACGCAACCGTCAGGCCCGCGCCGTGATCGCCGTCATGGGCAATCTGAACCCCCTGCTGCGCGATACGGCCGACTTCACCCACAAACTGTGGGACCATCTCTTCATCATGTCTGATTTTCAGTTGGATGTGGATTCTCCCTATCCGCAGCCGTCGCGTCAGGAACTGACCGTCGCGCCCCATCGCATGCCCTATTCGCAGGGGCGGATCGCCTACAAGCATTACGGCAAATATGTCGAGCGGATGATCCGCGGTCTGGCCGACGAGCGCAACCCCCAGACGGTGGCCCGGACGGTGGATAATCTGGCCCGTTACATGCGTACCAAAAGCTACGAATACAACCAGGAGCATCCGAACAACGAAGTGATCGTAAAAGACATCAAACGCATGTCCGGAGGGACGATCCAAATCGATGAAGTTGCCTTAAATAATCTCCGAAGCGACTATAAACAGCCCTTTTCAGCACGTCCCCAGAAGGGCGCCCAGCAGCACCGTCCGCCTCATCAGCAGCGGCAGCAGCAGAAAAACCGCGGCCAGCAGCAACACCGGAATTTTACGAAGAACAACGGCGCCCACCGAAATTCGCCGAAGTAGGGGCGGGGCCGCGCCGACCCTTTTAGGGGCCGGGATGTTTTACAAAGCCGCACGGTTTGGAACCACCGGGTTTTTTGCTATCTTTGGTGTCGTAACGACACTTTTAGGGGTCGGATGGTTTTGCAAAGCCGTATGCGATTCGGGTTTGGAACCATCGGGTTTTTTGCTATCTTTGTGTATTAATAACAGCGAAAACGATCGTAAATGAACAAGCAAACGCTTTTCGTGACGCTCTCGGCGGCCGTTCTGGTGTGTGGCTGCCAGTCGTCGAAAGTGAAGATTTCGGGCCGCTTCGTCGGCAGCGATGCGAAAAATGTCTATCTGGAAGATGCCTCGCCCCTGACGCAGGCGGTCATCGACTCGGCCGTGCTCGCCGGCGACGGCAGCTACCGTTTCGAACTCAAAGGCGTGCCCAAGACGCCCTCCCTGTATAATATCATCTACAACGGCGAGCGGATTCCGCTGCTCATCGCCGGGGGCGACCGTGTGACGGTCGGTTCGGTGGGCAGCGTCGTGCGCAACTACACAGTCGAGGGCTCCGCCGAATCGGAACTGCTGCGTCAGTTCTATCAGGATTTCGTCACGGGGGCCCAGCGGCTGGACAACATCGCCGCACAGTTCGCCAAGCCCGGCCTCACGGAGGAGGAGCGCAAGTCGCTGGTCGAGGAGTACACGGCCGAGTACTACCGCATCCGCCGCGAGCAGCTGCGGTTCATCATCGAGAACAAGTCTTCGCTGGCGGCGGTCTACGCCCTCTACCAGCGTCTTCCGGGGGACCGCTATCTGTTCAACGGCGACAGCGACGTGGTCTATTTCCGCACTGTGGCCGAAGCCCTCGAAAAGAGCTATCCCGATTCGCCCTATCTCCAGTCGCTGACGGCCGAGATCGCCCGCATGGATGCGCGTATCAGCCTGACGTCGCAGATCTCCGAAGCGGGGTATCCCGATCTCGAAATGACGGACATCTACGGCAAGAAGATCCGCCTTTCGTCGCTTACGGGCAAGGTCGTGCTGCTGGATTTCTGGTCCGCGGAGCTGGGATCGAGCAACGCGCTGAACGCCGATCTGAAAGAACTCTATAAGAAATACGAAGACGCTCCCGTGGGCTTCGAGGTCTACCAGGTGGCGATCGACACGTCGAAGCCGCTGTGGATCAACGCCGTGCAGGAACAGCAGCTGCCGTGGATCTCGGTGAGCGACCTGCGCGGGCGCGGCTCCTCGGCGCTGGGACTCTACAACGTGCAGAAACTGCCCGCCAACTTCCTGATCGACAAGGAGGGTTCGATCGTCGCCCGGGACATCTACGGCAAGAGCCTCGAAGAGAAACTGGACGAACTGACGAAGTAATGTATTATTTCGCATCCGACATACATCTGGGGGCGGGTGACGAGCATTCCGCACGGGCGGTCGAACGACGCTTCGTGGCGTGGCTCGACAAGGTCTCCGGCGATGCGGAAGCGATATTTCTGGTCGGCGACATTTTCGATTTCTGGTTCGAATACCGCCGTGTGGTGCCCAAGGGCTTCGTGCGCACGCTGGGGAAACTGGCCGAGCTGACGGACCGGGGCGTGCGGGTGGTCTTCTTCACGGGCAACCACGACATGTGGGTCGGCGACTACCTCACGCGTGAGTGCGGGATGGAGGTCTACACCTCTCCGCAGGTGATGACCCTCGCGGGCAAAAAAGTCTTCATCGCCCACGGCGACAACATGAATATCGACGGACAGCCGATGCTGAAACTCCTGAACCGGATATTCCGGTCGCGGACGCTGAAATGGCTCTTTTCGTGGGGCGTGCATCCCGACCTGGCGATGAAGTTCGGCCATTGGTGGAGCGGCAAATCGCGCAAGCGGCACAACGCCGCCGACGAGGAGGCCGTGCGGACCGGCCGCGGGGGCGGTTTCGACGCTTCGCTCACCGAGCCGCTGATTGACTATGCCCGCCAATACGCCGCGACCCACGACATCGACCATTTCGTTTTCGGACACATGCACTTCCCGCGCGACTACCGCGAAGGGCGTCTGCACGTGGTGAATCTCGGCTGCTGGGAAAAGAATCCCGCCTGTGCCGTGCTGGACGCGGCGGGCGAAATGACCCTTGAATCATGAAACAATACCTCGATTTGCTGCGCCGGATCAAGGCGGAAGGCGTCGTGCGGGGCGACCGCACGGGAACCGGGACCAAAGGGGTCTTCGGTCATCAGATGCGTTTCGACCTGGCGGAGGGTTTCCCCCTGCTGACGACCAAGAAGGTCTTTCTGAAAGGGGTGATCCACGAACTGCTGTGGTTCCTGCGCGGGGACACCAATATCAAATACCTCGTCGAAAACGGGGTCCATATCTGGGACAACGACGCCTATCGCTACTATAACGAATTGTGCGTGCGTCACGGCGTGCTGCCCGTCGATCGGGAGACTTTCCTCGCGGCGGCGGGCGTGGAGTCGCTGATCGAGGGTTACCGCTTCGGCGATCTGAACCACGTCTACGGCTATCAGTGGCGTTCGTGGCCCCGGCCCGACGGGGGTGCCGTCGATCAGATCGCGCAGGCGGTCGAACTGATCCGCACGAACCCCGAGTCGCGGCGCATCCTCGTCTCGGCGTGGAACGTCGCGGAGGTCGAAGCGATGGCCCTGCCGCCGTGCCACGTGCTGTTCCAGTTCTACGTGGCCGAAGGGCGGCTTTCGTGCCAGTTGTACCAGCGCAGCGCCGACACGTTTCTGGGGGTGCCGTTCAACATCGCCTCCTACGCTCTGCTGACGCAGATGATGGCGCAGGTGTGCGGGCTCGAACCCGGCGAGTTCGTTCATACGCTGGGCGACGCGCACCTCTACCTGAACCACCTGGAGCAGGCGGATGAACAGCTCGCGCGCGAACCGCGTCCGTTGCCGCGCCTGCGGCTGAACCCCGCCGTGAAGTCGGTTTTCGATTTCCGCTACGAAGATTTCACGCTCGAGGGCTACGATCCGTGGCCGGCGATCAAAGCCCCGATGTCATTCTGAACCCTATGATCTCAATTATCGTTGCCGTTGCCGAGAACGGCGTTATCGGCGACAAGAATGCCCTGCTGTGGCATATTTCCGAAGACCTGAAACATTTCAAGGCCGTCACGACGGGCCATCCCGTCGTCATGGGCCGCAAGACCTTCGAGTCGCTCGGGCGGCCGCTGCCCAACCGCACCAATGTCGTCATCACGCGCCAGAATATCGAGATTCCCGGCTGCACGGTCGTGCATTCGCTGGAGGAGGCCGTGCGGTTGTTTCCGGAGGACGAAGAGGTGTTCGTGATCGGCGGGGCGCAGATCTACGCCGAGGCCCTGCCATTGGCCGACCGCTTCTATCTCACGCGCGTGCGGCACTCCTACGAGGGCGACACGCGCTTTCCGGCGTGGAACGAGAGCGAGTGGCGGGCGGTGTCGTCCGAATCGTTCCCCTGCGGAAAGGATTACCCCTGGCCTTTCGTCTTCGAACTTTACGAACGGCGTTGAACGGCGCGGGCGTAAGGGCAGCTACCATTTGAGGGTTCGCAAGGCCGACAGTATGGGCTGTACCTGCGTCCCGTGCTTTTTTATGTTCAGGCCGGAACGGGGTGCAGGAAAATCATTCGGCGCAAAAAATGTCCGCAAATTGTTGTGGATTTGGATTTTTTATATTATCTTTGAAACAAGCGATTCGTCGGAAGACGGATTCGTGAACTTTGCCGATAGGAAAAATCTGGAAAATTTTTAATAGCCCGGCAAAGCACAAGTTTGTCCCACGAACGTCGGTCCATGTCCGGCGTAAGATTGGGTGTGATTCCTACGTTACGGACGTGGGCCTTATTTGTGCTTAATGGGCTATGGGTTTTCCAGAACCTTTCCTTCATTAGCGGGGTCTGCGTTCCGTAACTTTCATTTTCCGGCGGGTCGCATAACTTAAAATTGAAAAAGTTATGTTACCTTTGCGGATGAAAGCGGCGCCATAGCCGTAACATATTCATAAGGTTAGGACAACCTTTATGCCGTTCACAAACTTCCGACTATTACATCCGTAATAGGTTTTCAAATGGTGTAAAATTTGTCTGAAACCTGTGTTTTGCCCCTGCATTTCGGTGCAGGTGGCATGCACGGGCGTAAGGGCAGCTACCATTTGAAGGCTCGGAAGGCCGGTGAGCGGAGTTGTACCTGCGTTCCGTGCTTTTTTTGTGCCCGTACGGAACGCAGAACCGGACATCGGGCGAATTGGGTGCGGGAGTTTGAATTCTTCATGTTTGCAGGTTAAACGCGTCACTTATATTTATTAGGCCTGTCCCGCACCCGTTTTTTTTCGATCTCCGTAATTTCAACGGGCCTCCGCTGCACGATCCGGTGCGGCGGGTTTGAAATCACCGAACCATGACACGACAACCTTTCGCATTCAATGACATCATCCCGA
>CDYH01002135.1_pt1 | contig 104549 bp, 90 predicted proteins | sample 557561 | NCBI WGS metagenome assembly CDYH01 (sample SAMEA3182056, study PRJEB8094) | gut metagenome | biome: human; feature: gut; material: Stool; isolation source: human stools | place: Canada | collected 2012-10-31 | reverse complement strand
CGCCGGGAGCCGCAGGCAGCGGACATCCTGTTGATAGAGATAGCGGGCGAATTCATGGTCGGTGCCTTCGGCGCGCGCCAGCGTGCGGAGCGTCGGGAGGCTCACGCCGTAGTTCAGGCCGTAAGGCTTGCCGTAAAGACGCATCGAATCGGCCACGGCGCCGTTGCGTTCGCGGCGGAACGCCCCGAGCAGCGCGGCCATCCGGGAGGTGAAATCCATATCCGGTGCGGGATTATTTGCGGCGCGGCAAAGCGACATTGACCGTGCGGCCGAACTCGAAGACCGGAAGCACGGCCCGGGCATATTCGCGGCCGCCCGAGAGAACGGTGCAGGTCGAAGGATCGGCGATGCGGCACGCCACGACCGAAGTCTCCTTCGGACCGGCTTCGAGGTCGCATTTCGTGTTGCCCGAAGGCTCGATCTGCAACAGCACGATGTCGCCCGAAAGGTCGCTGTCGGGCAGCAGTCCGGCGGCCGGGCTGAAACGGCAGACGATATACTGCTTCTTGTCCGCCTGCGGGTAGACCACATAGCGGCGGGTCTCGGTCGAGACGATGCGCTTGCCGAGGAACAGCTCCAGATGGCTCTGCTCCATGCGGTCGATCTCGGCCAGGGCGGCTTTGAGCCCTTCGCCAAAGACGTTCTCCCCGGCTTCGCCCGTGATGAGTTCGATCCGGTGGCGGCGCAGCGAGAAGATCCGGTCGGCGGCGGCGCGCGCGGCATCCTCCAGCGCAGGCGTCGTCATGTCGGTCTTGTCGGGTTGCAGACGCGCGAACTCCTCGTCGGAAGCGGCGTGGTTGAAAATGCGCGTCGAAGCGGGCGCGGGAGCCCCGGCATCGAGGCAGGTGCCGCAGTCCAACAGGGCGATCTGCGCCCCGGTGATGTTCCACGTCGTTTTGTCGGCCAGCGGAGCGCGCACCCCGAGGTATTTCTGCGCATAACGCGCATAGGGCCCCGTGAGGGTCTGATCGCGCTCGACCGTAACGTCCACGGCGAGGATCGTGCGCGGCTGGGAGACGACGACGCCCGAAGCGGTTTCATTCGCGCCCTGCAAGGCGATGTATGGGTTTTGTGCCGAAACGCCGCCCGCGAGCAGCAGGGACAATGCCAAAAGTCTGAGTTTCATAGTCCGGGTCTTTTTATTGCGATACGACAAATGTAACTTTTTTTCGTGAGCCGTCAAAATTTCAGGTAAAAATCGCGGGTCAGAGCGCGGTATTCGGGGGTGTAGCACTCGTGTTCGCCCGTGCCGACGACCAGTTCCGAGGTTTCGGGCACGGGCGCGACACCCTCCGCGCGGACGAACTCCATCAGCGCCCGCTTGGCCGGGCGGCGGGGCGTGGTGCGGACATCGGTGCGGCGCACGAGGGCCAGCCGTCCGGCACAGACCGCAAGGAACCGCGCGGCCTCGGCCGTGGGGAGGATCACGGCGAAGCGGCCCGCAGGAGCCAGCAGCCGGAGCACGGCATCGCGCAACTCGTCGTAAGGCAGGTGCACGGCATGGCGCACCGCCGTGCGGCCTTCGTCGGGACACGTGAGCGAATCGACGAAAAAGGGCGGATTCGAGACGATCAGATCGAACGGTTCCGGCGCCGCGAACTCCTGCACGGGGCAGCGTTCGAAAACCACCCTGCCGCCCCACGGCGAGGCGTCGGCATTCTCGCGGGCCTGCGAAACGTCGTCGATGTCTACACCCGTAACAGATGCCTCCGGGGAGCGCTGGGCCAGCATCAGGGCGATCAGCCCCGTGCCGGTGCCGATGTCGAGCATCCGCCGGTCGGAGGGCCGCACACCGGCCCAGGCCCCCAACAGAACGCCGTCGGTGCCGACCTTCATCGGACAGCGGTCCTGGCGAATCGTGAATTGTTTGAAGCTGAAAATAACTCTTAATTTTTAATTCTTAATTCTTAATTGCGGTTACCGCAGGTAACCGTCTATCCCGGCGCCGAACAGCGAAAAATCGTACCGCACGGGGTCCTCCGCATCGAACCGGCGGAGCGCGGCGGTGATCTCCTCCACGGCGCGCCAGTCGTCCTGACGGCGGGTCAGCAGCCCCAGCGCACGCCCTGTCTTGCCGACATGGAGATCCAGCGGCAGGTAGAGGGCCGACATCGGGATACGCCGCCACATCCCGAAATCGACGCCCCGGTCGTCGCGGCGCACCATCCACCGCAGGTACATGCAGAGGCGTTTGCAGGCCGCGCCCTTCTCGATCGACGAGAGGTGCTTCTCGCACCGCGGGGCGTGCTCCGCGGCGAAGAATTCGCGCCGGAAGTCGGCCAGCACCGCAGGCATGGAGTGCGTCGCCTCGTAGCGTGTCTCGAAGAAATTCCCGATACCTCCGTGACGCTCCTCCATGCGCCGCAGGGCCAGCACGAAATCGCGCAGGTCCCGGCCGTTGAACGTGCGGTGGGCATAGGAGGAGAGCAGCGCCAGCTCGCGCTCCGAGGCGTTGCGGACGAAATCCGCCGGGGCGTCGTCCATGAAGCGCATCATGCGGTGGCCGCTGCTGACAATCGCCTTGCGGTTGCCCCAGGCGATCGTGGCGGAAAGGAAGCCCGCGATCTCGCGGTCGGCGCGCCCGGTGTAGCGATACGGCACCGAAATCGGATCGTCGGGAATGAATTCGGGACGGTTGTATTTGTCGTGCAGGGCCTCCAGCAGCTCCAGCAGGTCGTCGTCAGAGAATCGTTCCATCGGACATGGTGATCTTCCGGTCGGCCATCGCGGCGAGGTTCTCGTCGTGGGTCACGATGACGACGGTCTGGCCCAATTTCTCGCGCAATTCGAAAAAGAGACGGTGGATCTCGTCGCGGTTGTGCGAATCGAGGTTGCCCGAGGGTTCGTCGGCCAACAGCACCGCAGGCGCATTGACCAGCGCACGGGCGATGGCCACACGCTGCTGCTCGCCGCCCGAGAGCTGCCCGGGCTTGTGGTCGCGGCGCGACGCGAGGCCCATCATGTCGAGCAGCTCCGCGGCCCGGCGCTCGACCTCGGCGCGGGGACGCCGGCCGATCAGCCCCGGAATGCAGACATTCTCGAAAGCCGTGAACTCCGCGAGCAGGTGGTGGAACTGGAAGACGAAGCCGATGCGCTCGTTGCGGAATTTCGACAGGGCCTTGTCGCCCAGCGACGAGACATCCTCGCCGCCGATCTCCACGCGCCCGCTGTCGGGCCGCGAAAGGGTCCCCATGATCTGCAAAAGCGTGGTTTTTCCGGCGCCGCTGGCCCCCACGATGGAGACCACCTCGCCTGCGGCGACCTCCAGCGAGACGCCTTTCAGCACTTCGAGCGTGCCGAAACTCTTGTGTATGTCGGTAACTCGTATCATCGGCGGAACATGTTGAACAGTCTGACCGTATCGGCGGCCTCCCGCACGTCGTGGACGCGCAGGATCTTCGCCCCCTGCCGCAGGCACTCCCACCCCAGCGCGACGGTCCCGGCGAGGGATTCGGCAGGCGTCACGCCGAGGACCTTATAGATCATCGACTTGCGCGAAAGCCCCGCCAGCACGGGATAACCCAGCGCGCAGAGTTCCCCGAGGCCCGCCAGCAGTTCGTAGTTCTGTTCCGTGGTCTTGGCGAAGCCGAAGCCGGGGTCGAGGATGATATTTTCAGGCCGGATACCCGCCGCAAGCATTGCCTCGGAGCGCATACGGAAATAGTCCACGACCTCGGTGGTGATGTCGCGCCGGTAGTCGGTCTGCGACTGCATCGTGCGGGGATCGCCCTTCATGTGCATGGCGATATAGGGAACGTCGTATTTCGCGGCGACGGAGAGCATCGCGGAGTCGAGCTCCCCGGCGGAAATATCGTTGATGATCAGAGGTCCGAAAGCCTCGACGGCTCTTGCGGCCACCTCGCTGCGGAACGTATCGACCGAAACCGGCATGTCCGGAGCCAGCCGCCGCACGGTCCCGACGCCCAGCTCCACGCGCCGCCACTCCTCGTCGGCGGGAACCTCGTCGGCGCCGGGACGCGAGGAGTAGCCCCCCACGTCGATCAGCTGCGCTCCTTCGGCCACGGCCTCCCGGATGCGGCGTTCGACGGCCCCGGCGTCGGGCATGCGGCTGCCGGCATAAAACGAATCGGGCGTGACGTTCAGAATCGCCATCACCTGCGGTGCGGAAAAATCAATGTTCAACAGCTTCATGGGCAAATATGCGGTCCAACTCCGCAACGGCGGGTTCGAGATCGGTTTCGAAAATATTGACAAGGGTGTAATCGGCCCGCTCACGCAGCAAATCGTCGCCGGCCTGAGCGGCGATGCGGCGGCGGACCGCTTCGGGGTCGCACTTGTCGCGGCGGCAGGTGCGTTCGACGCGCAACTCCAACGGGGCGAGGACGGCGACGGTCCGATCGACCGAACCCTCCAGCCCCGCTTCGAAGAGGATGGCGCTTTCGAGGATCACATAACTCCCCTCCTGCCGTTCGGCCCACGCGGCGAAATCGGCCATGACGGCCGGATGGACCAATGCGTTCAGGTCGGCCAGGGCCGCCGGGTCGGAGAAGACCTTCGCGGCGAGGTACGGGCGGTTGAGCGCGCCGCCGGCGTAGGCTTCGGCGCCGAAGCGGGCCGCGATGCCCGCCCGAAGTGCGGGTTCTTCGGTCATCAGCCGCTTGGCCGCGGCGTCGGAGTCGTAGACCGCGACGCCCCGCTGCGCGAAAAGGCGGCAAACCGTACTCTTGCCGCTGCCGATGCCCCCCGTGATCCCGACCTTCATCATGGACGCGCGGGAACGTCGATTTCGGGAATATCCCCGACGGAGATGATCTTGATGTCGCTGAAACGCGGCGCAAGGGCGTTCTGCAACGACTGCGGGTCGATGATGAGCTTGCCCTCGTGACCCTCCTCGTGCGAACGCTTCGTCTTGAGGTCCGAAAGCGGGATGCGCAGCGTCTTGTTCATGTAGACCCGGTAGCCGAAAAGGTTCGTCCCGACGCCCTCGACCACACACGTGACCTCGAAGGGCTGCCCATCGACACTCACCTTCACGGTCTGCTCGGCGGTGTAGGTGTAACTCAGTTTGGCGATATACCACAGGATGAACGACGCGACCAGCAGCGCCAGAAAAACCGGCGACACGTAACGATGCATCCATTTCAGCAAATTTTCCATGAACAGGTTCGATTACGTTCGCAAAGGTATGAAAAAGTCGGATGGATTCAAAATGAACCGCACCCCAAAAGTTGCATGCCCGGCTTTCCGCAAGGGGCCGCCCGCATCCGGCGGGCGGCCGGGCGGTCTACTTCGGAATGACAATCTGTTCCACGGGCTGTTCCTGCCTCCGGTCCAGCGGATGGGACTGATAGGCCGTCTTTGCGAAGTCGATCCGCGCAAGGTCGATACAGCGGATCGTATTGTCGTAGGCCGTCTTGTAATAGACCCGGCGGTTGGTCAGGTCGATGGCCGAGGTCCACTGCGTAGCGCTCGGAATGTCCGGACATTCGCCCTCGGGATGCTCGATGCCGATGGGGATGTCGAAATTGTTGAGCAGATGGAAACACTGCTGCACGGTGTCGAACCCGGTGGCGCGCTGCGGAGCCGTGGCGCGGTAGAAGGCGGCCCTCACGAAGCGCGACGGCGGCGTGGCGTCGCCCGGAAGCCCGAGGAACCCGGAGTTGCCGCCCGTAGGACGCAGCGTCACGGCGCCCAGCTGCCGGACGGGAGCGTCGCCCGGATAGAGATTCACGTAATTGTTCAGGTTGGTGAGCTGCCACTCGAAACCGGGAGCGTTGGTGAGCACGCCGATCTCGTTCTCGTAGAAATGAGGCACCCCGCCGACGATTTCCAGCACGACCTGCCGCCCGGAGGGCTCTCCGATACGCCAATGCACGACCGACGCAGGCTCCAGTCCGACGATGCGCACCTCTCCGATGCCGGCCTTCACCTCGTCGATCGTCGAAAACTGCGTCAGCACCCATGCCACGAATTGCAGATCGGCGAGCGTGCGGTCGTTCCGAGCCGGTTCGTAGGGTTCGTAACCGCCGTATTGCGGGAAGAAGAAGAGCCCGGCCGACAACCCCGCTTCGTTGATCCCCTCGGCGATGAACTCCTTCTGCACGACGGACAGCCCCACGACGCCGTATTTGGCCGTGAAGGTCATTCCGTCGGTTCCGGAGGGCGTGAAGGAGCGGAGCCGCTGGCCGCGCGGAATGACGACGTATTCGCTCTGCAAAACGCCGCGGGCCCACTCGATGGTGCGGGACTGTACATAGCTGCCGTCCGCAGCCGTAAGCGCGATGCCCGTGCAGGCGATCGCCTGGAAAGAAGCGCCGCAAACAGCGCCCATACCCAGCAACAGATTCTTTGTTTTCATAATCTTCCGGTTATATCGTTACACATCGCCGGACAACCCTCAAATTCCGTGCAAATTCCGATCTGCCGGAACCGGAAAGAGCGGCCGTCCCACGAATGCGAAATGGACCGCACCCGCCCGGGATGCAGTCCATTTCACGTAAAACATTCGACGTAACCCTACTTCTCTCCGTCGGCCTTGGCACGCTTGGTCATCAGATCGTAGGCGATCGGCGTAGCGAGGAAGATCGTGGCGGCCGTACCTACGACCACGCCGATGATCAGCGCGAAGATGAAGCCGCGGATCGTCTCGCCGCCGAAGAAGAAGATAGCCAGCAGCGTCACGAGCGTCGTGCCCGAGGTGTTGATCGTACGCGACAGGGTCGAGTTGATGGCGTTGTTCACATTCTCCTTGAGGTTGCGCTTGGGATAGAGCCCCAGGAACTCGCGGATACGGTCGAAGACCACCACGGTGTCGTTGATGGCGTAACCGATGATCGTCAGGATCGCAGCGATGAACGCCTGGTTGACTTCGAGGTTGAAAGGCAGCAGTCCGTAGAACATCGAAAAGATACCGATGATGAACAGTGCGTTGAACGCCAGGGCTGCCGTGGCGCCCGAAGCCCACTGCCAGCGCTTGAAGCGGAACGTGATGTAGAGACCGATGGCGATGAGCGAGAAGAGCACCGAATAGATGGCGTTCCAGGTCATGTCCTTGGCGATCGAGGGACCGATCTTGTCGGCCGTCAGGATACCGTTGGCGTCGGTCTGCGTATTGCGGAACTGCTCGAAGGTGATGTCGTAGGAGTAGAGCGGCTTCAGGGCGTCGTAGATGATCTTCTCGACCTCGGCCGTAGCCTCGTCCGACGTATCGTCGTAACGGTACTGCGTCACGATGCGCATCTGGTTCTCCTTGCCGTACTGCTTCACCTCGGAGCTGATCGACGAAGCGTCGGCATCGGCGAACTGCGAGAAAGCCTGCTCGACATTCTGGCGAACCTCCTCGGCCGAAACGGGCTGGTCGAAACGGATCACATAGGCACGGCCGCCGGTGAACTCGGCGCCGAGGTTCAGGCCGCGGGCGAAGAACGAAACGCACGACAGCACGATCAGGGCTGCGGAGATGTAGTAAGCCACCTTGCGCTTGGCGATGAAATCGACGCGCGTGTTATTGAGGAAGTTCTCCGACCATTTGCGCGAGAAGGAGATGCGGCCCCACTTGCCGACGATCCACTCGATCAGCAGGCGCGTGATGAAGATGGCGCTGAAGAACGAGGTGATGATACCGATGATAAGGGTCGTGGCGAAGCCCTGAACGGGGCCGTTGCCGAAGATGAACAGCACGATACCCGTGATGATCGTCGTCAGGTTACCGTCGATGATGGCCGAGTAGGCTTTCGAGAAGCCGTCCTTGATGGCCAGCGAAAGGCCCTTGCCGCCGCGGAGCTCCTCCTTGATGCGTTCGTAGATGATGACGTTGGCATCGACGGCCATACCCATCGTCAGCACGATACCCGCGATACCCGGCAGGGTCAGCACGGCGCCGAACGACACGAGCACGCCCATCAGCAGGAAGACGTTGGTCAGCAGCGCGATGTCGGACATCCAGCCGGCGGTCTTGTAGAACAGGCCCATGTAGAGCAGGACGAGGATGAAGGCGATCACGAACGACATCATACCGGCGTTGATCGACTCCTGGCCCAGCGAGGGACCCACGACCGTATCCTGAATGATCTTGGCAGGCGCCGGAACCTTACCCGAGTTGAGCACGTTGGCGAGGTCCTTGGCCTCCTGGATGGTGAAATCGCCGGTGATCTGCGACTGGCCCTTGTCGATCTTCGAGTTGACGCGGGGAGCCGAGTAAACATAGCCGTCGAGGACGATGGCGATACATTTGCCGATGTTCTCGCCCGTCATGCGCGACCACTCCTGGGTGCCTTCGGCATTCATGGTCATCGAAACCTCGGCCGTGGCGCCGCGCTGGGCGTACTGCTCGGTGGCCTCCGTAACGACCGAACCGTCGAGCGGAGCCTTGCCGTCGGGCGTCGAAACCCGGATGGCGTAGAGGTAGAAGCGGCCGTCGATCTTGTCGTCGCCCTTGACGCCCCACTTGAACAGGATGTCGGCGGGGAACAGCTCGCGCACGGCCGGCTGGGCGAGGTACTCGTTCACGGCGGCCATGTCGGCCTTGTAGGCGGCGCCGATGGCGGCTCCGCCCGCAAAGCGGGGATTGAGAACGGCAAAGAGCGGGTTCTGCGCACGGTCGTAGCGCAGCTCGTCGCCTGCGACCTGAGCCGTGGCGGTCGAATCGGCGGCGCCGACCTCGGCGATCAGGTCGCCGGTCTCGGCAGCGGCAGTTTCGGCAGCGGCCTCAGCCTCGGCGGAAGCGGTCTCGGGCTCCGCAGCGACGGGAGCCTGCTCCAGTTCGGTCTTGATGAGCTTGTCGGCTGCAACCAGCGCCGGCAGCACCTCGTTGGCATCGTAGGTGGTCCAGAATTCCAGCGAAGCGGTGCCCTGCAACAGGTCGCGGACGCGCTGGGGCTCCTTCACGCCCGGAAGCTCGACCAGAATGCGGTGCGAGTTAGGCAGGCGCATGATGTTGGGCTGCGTGACGCCGAAGTGGTCGATACGGCTGCGCAGCACGTTGAACGATGCGTTGATGGCGGCTTCGGTCTCCTTCTTGAGGATCTTCTCGACATCGGCGTCCGAGCTTTCGAGCGTGATGTCCTTGCGGTCGGGGCTTACAAAGATCTCGGCGATGGCCCGGCCGTTCGACAGACGCGAATAGGCTTTCACGAAATCGGCGATATAGTCGTTCGACGTGCCCTGCTTCATGGCCTCGTTCGCCTCGGCGATGGCCTGGACGAAGGCGGGATCGTTCTGGCTGTCACCGGCGAGCGCCTTGATGACATCCTCGACCTGCACCTCCAGCATGACGTTCATACCGCCTTTGAGGTCGAGACCCAGGTTCAACTCCTTCTCCTTGCACTCCTTGTAGGTGAACTTCCTGAAGCCCAGATTGTAAACCGACAGGTTCTGCACCGAATCGAGGTAATGCTGCTCGGCCTCGGCCTGCTGGTCGAGGGGGAACTGCGCGGCATACGCAGCCGCCTTCTTCTCTACGCCACGCGTTTTGAACGTGAACGAGAGCTGGTAAACGCATGCGAGGCCCAGCAGGACCGCGATGAGTTTAATGAAACCTTTACTTTGCATTTGAATGAAAAATAGTTGTTATTATTTGTTGTAATTCTTGTCATTACGCATAATAGCACGCAAAGATAGAAAAAAAGAATTAAATAACGCGGATTCGGCGGGTGGAAATTAGCGTCAAAAGCCAAAAAATAAGTAATTTTGGGGCCGCATGACAAAATATCCGGAATACCGATACCACCTCGCGGCGCTGTTCGCCGTCGCCGTGTGGGGCGCGACGTTCGTATCGACCAAGGTGCTGATCGCCAACTCGCTGACCCCGGCGGAGATATTCGTCCTGCGCTTCGCGCTGGCCTACGTCTGCATCCTGCCCTTCGCCCGCGGGAGGCTGCTGGCCGCGAATCTGCGCGACGAACTGCTGCTCGCGGCGGCCGGACTGAGCGGAGGGTCGCTCTACTTCCTGACCGAGAATATCGCCCTGGAGTACGCCCCGGCCTCGAACGTCTCGCTGATCGTCTGCACGGCGCCCGTATGGACGGCCGTGGCGATGAGCCTCGCATACCGCGGCGAACGGATGTCGCGGCGGCAGATCGCAGGGTCGGCGCTGGCTTTCGCCGGCATGGTCCTCGTGGTGCTCAACGGGCATTTCGTGCTGCAACTCTCGCCGCGGGGCGACATGCTGGCACTCGCGGCGGCACTGCTGTGGATGGTCTACTCGCTGGTCGTCAAACGCATCGGAGGCCGCTACCCCGCAGTCTTCATCACCCGGAAAGTCTTTTTCTACGGATTGCTGACCATTCTTCCGGTCTTTGCCTTCCACCCTTTCGCGGTGGAACGGGAGGTGCTCGCACGCCCTGCGGTGTGGGGCAATCTGCTGTTCCTCGGGGTCGTCGCCTCGATGCTCTGCTACCTGCTCTGGAACGCCGTGATGCACCGGCTGGGAACCGTGCGCACGACCAACTACATCTACATCAATCCGTTAGTGACGATCGTCACGGCCGCGCTCTGCATCGGCGAACGCATCACCCCTGCGGCGCTGGCCGGAGCAGCACTGATCCTCTACGGAATGTGGCGGGCGGAGCGGGCCTAATGCACCATCTTCAGGCCGACGATGCCGATGAAAACCAGCGAAAGAAAGAACATCCGCCAGAAGGTCACGGCGTCGTGGAAAAAGACGATGCCGAGGATCACGGTTCCCACGCCCCCGATACCCGTCCAGATCATGTAGGCCGTGCCCATCGGGATCGTCTTCTGGGCGATATAGAGCAACCAGCCGCTCATGCCCATCGAAACGACAGCCAGAACCAGAAAAAGGAGATGGTAACGCGGATTGAGGTTCGCCAGTTTGAAACCCAGCGGCCACCCCACCTCGCAAAGCCCCGCCAGAATCAGATACAACCAAGCCATCGGAAACGGATTTATGTCGGCGAAGATAACGAAATTTACCTCCCGGGCAAAATAAAAGAGCGCGGCACCGTTTCCGGAACCGCGCTCTTCGCGTTATGTTTGACGGGGATTCTCCCCGGAGGTTTTACTTAACCTCTTCGAACTCCACGTCCTCGGGCTGTCCGTCGCCGCCGCCCTGCTGGCCGCCGGCGTTCGACTGCGACTGCTGGCCGGCATCGGCTCCGGGCTGTGCGCCCTGCGCCTGCTGCTGTGCGGCGTAAATGTCCTGCGAAGCGGCCTGCCATGCGGCGTTCAGTTCGCCCATCGCGGTGTCGATGGCAGCCACGTCGGCGTTCTTGTGCGCCTCTTTCAGCTTGCCGAGCGCCGTCTCGATGGCGGCCTTCTTGTCGGCGGGCAGCTTGTCGCCGTACTCCTTCAACTGCTTCTCGGTCGAGAAGATGTTCGAGTCGGCGGCGTTGATCTTGTCGATACGCTCCTTCTCGGCCTTGTCCTTCTCCTCGTTGGCCTTAGCCTCGTCGCGCATCCGCTGGATCTCCTGCTCGGTAAGGCCCGACGAAGCCTCGATGCGGATCTTCTGCTCCTTGCCCGTGCCCTTGTCCTTGGCCGAGACGTTCAGAATGCCGTTGGCGTCGATGTCGAACGTAACCTCGATCTGCGGAACGCCGCGCGGCGCAGCGGGAATGCCGTCGAGATGGAAGCGGCCGATCGACTTGTTGTCGCGGGCCAGCGGACGTTCGCCCTGGCAGACGTTGATCTCCACCGAAGGCTGGTTGTCGGCAGCCGTCGAGAAGGTCTCCGACTTGCGGGTCGGGATCGTCGTGTTGGCGTCGATGAGCTTCGTCATCACACCGCCCAGGGTCTCGATACCCAGCGACAGCGGCGTAACGTCCAGCAGCAGCACGTCTTTCACCTCGCCCGTGAGCACACCGCCCTGAATGGCGGCGCCGATGGCCACGACCTCGTCGGGGTTCACCGAACGGTTCGGGGTCTTGCCAAAGAACTCCTCGACGATCTTCTGGATCGCGGGAATACGCGTCGAACCGCCCACGAGGATCACCTCGTCGATCTGCGAAGCATTCAGCCCCGCGTCGCGCAGAGCCAGTTTGCAAGGCTCGATGGTCTTGCGGATCAGGTGGTCGCACAACTGCTCGAACTTGGCGCGGGTGAGCGTCATCACGAGGTGCTGCGGAATGCCGTTGACGGGCATGATATACGGCAGGTTGATCTCCGTCGTGGTCGAGGACGACAGCTCGATCTTCGCCTTCTCGGCGGCCTCCTTCAGACGCTGCAAGGCCATCGGGTCCTGACGCAGGTCGATCTGGTGCTCGGCCTTGAAAGCCTCGGCCATGTAGTCGATCAGCACGTGGTCGAAGTCGTCGCCGCCCAGGTGCGTATCGCCGTTGGTGGATTTCACCTCGAATACGCCGTCGCCCAGTTCGAGGATCGAAATATCGAACGTACCGCCGCCCAAGTCATACACGGCGATCTTCAGGTCGCTCGACTTCTTGTCCAGACCGTAGGCCAGCGCGGCGGCCGTAGGCTCGTTGATGATACGGCGCACCTTCAGACCCGCGATCTCGCCCGCCTCCTTCGTAGCCTGACGCTGCGAGTCGGAGAAATAGGCAGGAACCGTGATGACGGCCTCCGAAACCTCCTGACCCAAATAATCCTCGGCCGTCTTCTTCATCTTTTGCAGAATGATGGCCGAAATCTCCTGCGGCGTGTACTGGCGTCCGTCGATGTCCACGCGCGGAGTGTTGTTGTCGCCCTTGACGATCGTATAGGGAGCGCGCGCGATGTCGGCAGCGACCTTGTCGTAAGCCTCGCCCATGAAACGCTTGATCGAGAAGACCGTGCGCTTGGGGTTGGTGATAGCCTGACGCTTGGCGGGGTCGCCGACCTTGCGCTCGCCCTCGGCCGTGAACGCCACGACGGAAGGGGTCGTGCGGTGTCCCTCGGAGTTGGGAATTACAACGGGCTCGCTGCCCTCCATCACTGCCACGCAGGAGTTCGTGGTTCCTAAGTCAATACCAATAATCTTTGCCATAATCGTAATATGTTTTAATTGTCATTTTTTTCGTTTTTCGCACCCCGGGGCCTGCCTTCCGGCTCCGGCCGCGGGTTACGCCCGGAATTCGAACAAAGGTCGTGCCGATCGGCGATCCCTGCCAAAATGTCAGCCGAATGGCATTCTTTCTGCCATTCGGCGCGTTATTGCAGGGCATTTTGTCACCCGGCTAAGAGCCGGGCTTTAGGGTGCGGAGGTCTGCCGCAACGCTCTCCATCCGGTTCTGCGCTCCCGCCCGCCCGCGTAAGACGCGGGTTTTAGGGGCGAGGGTCTGCCGGGACGCGCTCTATCCGATTCTCGCCCTCCCCGTCATTGCGAGGCAGCGCAGGTGCCGTGGCAATCCGATTGAATGCCGCGACCTCACAACGCTTCCAACGGATTCCCACGCTCACTTCGTTCGCTCGGAATGACCTCACCTGCCCGCGTAAGACGTACCTGCCTAAGAGATCGGAGTGTTTTTGATTATCGCGGAGCAGATTTCGTCATAACGCAGTTCGTCCCGAACGGGACATACAGAAGTATTTCCCGTTCGGGGCGGACAAGGCAGGGCGAAAGGTGCCCGTGAGAATCGAAAAAAAAGCCTGCAAAATGCAGGCTTTCCCCGGCGGATGCCGGACTGAATCGCTATAACTCGATCACTCGCTCAGGATACGCATTGCGACATCGAGAATCGTCGTATCGTCCAACGTGACGACGCCCCCGTCCGGCCCCGGCTCGAAGTGCACGCCGACACACTCTTTCGACTCGTGTTTGCCGCCGAAATAGTTCCGGACCGTCTCCACGTCGATTCCCAATTCATCTGCAATGCGCTGCGAACTGCCGCTGGGCAGCCTGTCCTTGATACGTCGCAACTCGTTAAATGTGATAATCATATCCCTTGAATTTTTGGTTGATGGTTCTGCACAACTAAGTTAGTACAATTTTGCGTAATTGCAAAATTTCTGCCTGAAAAAGTGCAATTAAAGTGAAACGCGCGCGAAAAAGAACGGAAGTCACGCCGGAGCAAAAGAAAAACCCCGCCGAAGCAGGGTTTTCCATAGTCCGAAACCGTTGTGCGACACGCGGATCAATCCTCCGCCGGCTCGATGTAGAACTGGTAGATCAGCGGCGCGAAAGAGGGAATTTCCGTCGTCACGGTCGTCGTGGTCGTGGTCGTGCCCGTCGAACCGTAATCGTAGCCGTAGCCCCCGTAATAACCGCCGTAATAGCCTCCGTAGCCCAGACCGCCGTATCCGTAGTAATCGCCGTAATAACCGCCGTAAAGGCCGCTGTTGCCGTAATACATCTGCGAATAGTTCAGGTAGTTCAGGTAATCGTAATAGCTCGACGAATAGCCGTTGCCCGACGACGAGGTGGTCGAACTTCCGCTCTTGCCGCTCGTCCCGTAGGCGTTGGTCGAGGTGGTGACGAAAGCCGCCCACTGGCCGTAGCGCAGGTTGGGCACCGTATAGTACCACGCCGTTAGATCGCCGCCATCTTCCGGCTTGTAGGACTTCACCGTACCCTCGGTATAATTGCCCGCCCCGTAGATGATCTCCTTCACCTCGTCGATATTCGTATCGAAGATGAAGCCGTCGAGGAAACGGCCGATATACCAGATCTTGGCCGTACCGTCGAGCCCGACCGAATCCGATTCGAGCTTATCCACGCCCTCGTAGACCTTGTAGTCGTCGCCTTCGCCGTGGAAACGCTTCACAAGCGCTTCGGAGATCTCTTTCTCCAGATCGGAACCGTTATAAGGCTCGTAACCGACGTTATAAGGTTTGTTTGCGACATCATTTTCAGGATCGGCGAAATCGAACGTGAACTTGTCCCCTGCCAGCGTCTCGGCCGGATCGTACTTGACATTGACGTAGAGCTGCGCCACGGTGTCGCAGGCGCTCACCCACCGCTCGACACCGGGCTTATAGGGATGTCTCTCGTCATCGGGATCGGTCGGGCGCTTTTCGGTGCCGTCCTCCCCGTCCTTGGTGTACATCACCATCCCGCCGTTGGACTTGGCGAAAGCATCGACCAGCGAACCTTCGGCCTCCAGCGGGTTCTTATCGATGCCGCAAATCTCCATCTCCATGATGAGGGGGCGCTTGGCGCTGAGCGAATATTGCCCTTCGTAACCGCCGTCGCCGCCCAGACCGCCCGAACCGACGACGCGCGAAGGCATATAGAGCCGCACCTTGGCGCCCTCGCGCAAAAGGTACTCCCGGTCGATCCCCTTTTTCCTGGCATACTCCTCGCCGAGATGCAGCGTATTGCGCATGGCCAGGTAAGTGCCTTCGATCAGTCCGGAGTTCGCGGTGCCGCAATAGCGGTAATAAGGCACGTAATGGGTGTATTTGGTGAAGGTCCCGAGCTGATAGGCTTCCGAAGCGCGGCGCGTGAGGGCGATGTTGCCGCTCAGGTCGCGGCCCGAGAAATCGAACTTCACCCAGCAGATCGTATCGTTCACCGGTTTGGCATCGGCCTTGCCGGGCTCGAGCACATCGACGTAATAGCCGCCCTCGGTCTGGTAATTTTCCAGCAATCCGGGATGCTTCTGCGTCATATACGCTTCGAGGGCCTGATCCTCGAACTTGTCGTACGACTCGGTCTGATCTTCGGCACAGGAGGACAGCAGCGCGATGCAGGCTGCCGGGAGGTACAGAAAACGGGTGATCAATTTCATATTTCGTTAAACGGTTCTTTTTTCGGGTTCGTTCATTCTACGGATTCGACCGTGAAATACCACGCGACCGGGCTTTCCCGCGGGATCGTCGTGAAATATTTGTCGCCGAAAGCCTCGTTGTAGGTCATGTACGCCTCTACCTCGTCCCCGGCGCGACAACCAAGTAACGCATGCCGGAGTCCTTTTAGTATGTCGCCGCGCATATCGAGCGTCAGCGGTTCGAACGACCACGCCCCGGGCGTCAGCCCCAGATCCTCATAAGCCGCCTGCAACAACGGATCGTTCGAATAGAACGGGAACGTGGAATCCGTAATGTTCGAATAGCTGAAGACATAGGCCCGGAAGGTGATGGTGACCTTCGACGCGGCCGTCACCGCCGGATAGGACTCCCGGTTGGGACGGTAGTAATTGATGATATACCGGTAGACCGTGCTGCCCGCGGTGGTATAGAACGGCAACTGCCCCTCCTCGTCGGCCTCGGCCTCGGAAACGAGTGTCGGGGTGTGGGTCCTTTCGAGGTACGAGACGATCTTCTCGCGCTGCTCGGGGAGGATGTCCTCCTCGTCGGAGCAACCGCTCAACAGCACGGGCAGGGCCACGCTCAGTAAGGTGATAAGTCGTTTCATCGGCATACAATCGTGCAAATTTACATAAAACAATCCGATTTACGAACAAGAAACGAAAAAAAACGTCCGCACGGCATGCCGGCGGACAAAAAAAGAAGAAAAACCGGGAATGCCGGCCGTCGCTTCCGTCCGTAACAATCCCCGCACGGAGCATTTTTCACGTCACAGGCGTTTAAGCGCCGCGCGAATCAGCTCCTCGACCGGAGCCTGCGGCAGTTCGCGCATCACGGCGCGCAGGACCTTTTCGGCGGCGGCGCGGGCGAAGCCCAGCATGACCAGCGCGGCGAGGGCCTCGTCGAAACTGCCGCCGTCGGCCGCGGCAAGGGGCGCATCGGCCGTATCGGCCCCCAGCACGGCGAGTTTGCCGCTCAGCTCGACGATGATCTTCTGCGCCGTCTTGAGGCCCAGCCCCTTGACGTTCTTCAGCAGCACGGCGTTGCCCGAGGTGATGATCCCCTGCAATTCGCGCGGCGAGTAGGTCGAGAGGATCATGCGGGCCGTATTGCCGCCCACGCCCGAAACGCTGATCAGCAGCCGGAACAATTCCCGCTCGATCTTCGTCGAAAACCCGTAGAGCAGCTGGGCGTCCTCGCGGACGACGTAGTGCACGTAAAGTCTGGCCTCGGAGGCGTGCTCGACGGCGGCATAGGTTTCGAGCGAAATATGGAGGTAGTAACCCACCCCGCCGGCGTCGATAACGGCGTAAGCCGGAGCGACTTCGGCGACGGTTCCCTTGATGTATTCGTACATGAAAGTCAAAATTTAATGCAGGTTGGGCAAAAGTAAAGATTTTTTTTTACCTTTGTGACTCAAACGCAGAATAATTAACTTTTCAAATAGCAAAACGACATGAAAAAAACTCTCTTTCCGGCGCTGGCTGCGGCTCTCGTCCTCGCGGCCTGCGGCACGAAAACCGCAGAGCAGACCGGGGATGCGGCCGAAGCGGTCGCACAGCAGGTTGTTTCGAGCGACATCGCTTACGTTCAGGTCGAAGCCATGCTGGCGCAATGCGACCTCTACAAAACCGAAGGCGTAGCGCTCCAGGAGAAGACCGAAAAGGCGCAGAAGAGCTGGGCGCAGCGTGAAAAGGGACTTCAGGCCGAAGCCGCGCAGTTGCAGGAGAAGTACCAGAAGGGACTTATCACTTCGCGCGACGCGCAGTCCCAGCAGGAGAGCATCCAGAAAAGGGCCGAATCCTACCAGGCCAACGCCCAGAAGGAGGCCCAGACGCTCGACGAGGAGAACTACGTGTTCACCAACCGCGCCCAGGACCTGTTGCAGCGCGCCGTGCAGGAGATCAACGCCGGCAAGAAGTACAAACTGATCATCAACGCCACGGCGCTGATCGACGCCGACACGACGCTCAACATCACCCCCGCCGTGCTGGCGAAGGTCAACGAACTCTACGCGGCGGACAAGAAGGCCGAGAAGAAATAGCCTCCGCCCCGCGGAAAATAAAATACCGGCTTCCCCGCTGAGCGGAAGTCGGTGTTTTTTTATACCTTTGGTGTCGCAACGACACTTTTACCGGAAAGGTTTTGCCGGACTGCATCGCAATTCGGGTTTGGACCTATACGACTTTTTTGTACCTTTGGTGCCGTAACGGCACTTTTTAGGGTCGGAAGGTTTTGCCGGACCGGGATACACAGTTCGGTTTTGGCCCCGGCCGATTTTTTTGTACCTTTGTAAATCAAATAACGCCGACAAACGATGGGATTCGTTCCGTTCACATTCGTCGATTTCATCGACATCATCCTGGTTGCCGTCATCATGTACTGGATATACCGCATGACCAAGGGCACCAATGCGCCGTATATCCTCTCGGGAATCATCGCCGTCTACCTGCTGTGGGTGGTCGTGCGGGCATTGAACATGGAGTTGTTATCAACCATCCTCGGACAACTGATCTCGGTGGGAGCCATCGCGCTGATCATCGTCTTCCAGCCCGAACTGCGGCGCTTCCTGCAAATGATCGGCATGCGCCAGAAACATTTCAACTTCATCTCGCGCATCTTCTCGACCGGTGAGGACACCGTGCAGACCAATGTGGCGCCGATCGTCACGGCCTGCCGCGAAATGTCGGAGACCAAGACCGGGGCGCTGATCGTCATCGGCCAGCAGAGCGACCTGCGGCTGATCGCCGAAGGCGGCATCGCCCTCGACGCCAAAGTCTCGACATCGCTCCTGAAAAACATCTTTTTCAAGAACGCGCCCCTGCACGACGGCGCCGTGCTGATCGAGGGCGACCGGATCGTGGCCGCCAAGTGCATCCTCCCGGTGACGCAGAGCGACGTTCCCAAGTCGTTCGGCACGCGCCACCGTGCGGCGATCGGCATGAGCGAGATCTCGGACGCCATCATCGTGGTCGTTTCCGAGGAGACGGGCGACATCTCGATCGCGCAGGGCGGCGAAATCCGCCTGGACATCGACCCCGTGCGGTTGCAGCAGACCCTGCAACGCTATCTGACGATCAACACGCGCAAACGCTCGAAAAAAGAGGTGGCGGAGTAAAAAACCCGGGACATCCGGCTGAAATCATATTGAAATGTTGTTTCCGCCCCAAACAGCCCGTCTCGCACTGCGCGCATGGCGGGAGGAAGACCGACCGGCATTCGCCGCCATGAACGCCGACGCGCGAGTCATGGAGTTTTACCCCGCACCGTTGACGGATGCGGAGTCGCAAGCCCTGATGGAACGCATCCGCGACGAATTCTCGACCGACGGATTCGGGTTGTATGCCGCAGAACGTCTTTCTGACAACGAACTCCTGGGTTACGTCGGACTGCACCGCGTAACCAGCTCCGGAGGGTTAGAGGGGCAGATCGAAATCGGCTGGCGCCTGCGCCGCGACGCCTGGGGACAGGGATACGCCACCGAAGCCGCCCGGGCCTGCATCGCGCACGCCGCGAAACTCGGCATCCCGGAACTCATCTCTTTCACCTACGTCGGAAACCGGCGTTCGCTGAACGTGATGAAACGGCTCGGCATGGAGTACGTCGGGGAGTTCGACCACCCTGCCCTGCCGGAAGGCCATCCCCTGCGGAGGCACGCCCTCTATCGCATCCGGACCGAACAATGAAAAAGTCCGCGGCCCCGAAGGGTCGCGGACTTCTCTTTTCCGGCGGCGGAATCATTTCAATTCGAACTCCACCGTGCCGCGAATATCGTCCGACGCGGCGCCCACGCAGGCCGTGAACGCACCCGGCTCGGCAACCCACGCGCCCTTCGCATCGTCATAGTATCGAAGCATATCGGGCGTGATCTCGAAAGTCACCGTCTGCGTTTGGCCGGGATTCAGCGAAACTTTCTGAAATCCTTTCAGCTCCTTCACCGGACGCGGCAGCGACGACTGCTCGTCGCCGATATACAGCTGCACGACCTCGGCGCCCGGACGCGACCCCGTGTTGGTCACGTCGGCCGAAACCCGGATGCGGCCGTTCGCCGCAAGGGCCGTGCGGTCCGCCGTCACATTCGCAATGTCGAACGTCGTGTAGCTCAGACCGTGGCCGAAGGCGAACAGCGGTTTTATCCGCTCCTTGTCGTGCCAGCGGTAGCCCACGAAAATACCCTCGTTGTAGGCAACCTTGTCCGTACCGGGGTACTCACCCAACGCATGCGCGCTGTTGTCCTCCAGACGCACCGGGAAGGTGAAGGGCAGCTTGCCCGAGGGGTTCACGGCCCCGAACACCACGTCGGCCAGCGCATTGCCGGCCTCCGAACCCGAAAACCACGCCTCCAGAACGGCCGGAACGCGGTCGATCCACGGCATTGCCACGGCGTTGCCCGAAACGATCACGACGGCCAAGTTGGGATTGGCCCCGGCCAGCGCCTCGATCACCTTGTCCTGCGCATAGGGCAGACCGTATTGCAGACGGTCGGCACCCTCGCAGTCCTGATGGTCGCTCTTGTTGAGTCCGCCGACGAAGATCACGGCGTCGGCCTCGCGCGCCGCAGCCACGGCGTCGGCGATGAGCTGCTCCTCGGAACGCTTCTCCGAGAGGTCCTGCCCCGTCTTCACGCCGTTGTAGTCGCCCGTCACGTCGCCGACATAACCGCGCTCGTAGACCACCTCGGCCTTGTCGCCCGCGGCGGCGCGGATACCCTCCAGCGGTGTATATTCGTGCCGCACCTTGAGCGACGAGGAGCCGCCGCCGACGGTCATCATCTTGATCGCATTCTCACCCACGACGGCGATCCGCTTCGTCTTCCCGAGGTCGATCGGCAGCACCCCGCCGTCGTTCTTCAGCAGCACCATGCCCTCGCCCGCAATGCGGCGTGCGGCGGCCAGATGTTCGGGCGAATTGAGCGACCCGAACGGTTTCTGCGTATTCATCGCCGTGCGGAAAATCAGCCGCAGCACCCGGCGGGCCTTGTCGTCGAGCGTGGCCGTCGAAGCCTCGCCCTTGCGCAGCATGTCGAGATAGGGAGCGGCCAGATAGTAGTTGTCATAGGCGTTGCTGGCGCCCCAGCTCAGACCGTCGGTCCACGACCCGAACTCCATGTCGAGACCGTTCTCGGCGGCCTGCTTCGTGTCGTGGACGCCGCCCCAGTCGGAGACGACCACCCCGTCGAACGCCCAGTCGCGTTTGAGAATGTCGTTCAGCAGATACTGGTTGTGGCAGCAATGCTGGCCCTTATATTTATTGTAGGAGCCCATGATCGCCCAGGCACCGCCCTCCTCGACGGCCGCCTTGAAGGCCGGAAGGTAAATCTCGTACAGCGCCCGGTCGCCGACCTCAACGTCGATGCCGTGGCGGTGCACCTCCTGATTATTCAGCGCGAAGTGCTTCACGCAGGCGGCGACGCCGTTCTTCTGCACCTCCCGGACATAGGGAACGACCATCCGCGCGGAGAGGAAGGGGTCCTCGCCCATATACTCGAAATTGCGGCCGTTGAGCGGCGTGCGGTAGATGTTCACGCCGGGGCCCAGCAGGATGTCTTTCTCGCGGTAGCGGGCCTCCTCGCCGATGGATTTGCCGTAGAGAGCCGACATTTCGGGATTCCACGTCGCGGCGAGACACGTCAGGGCCGGGAAGGCCGTGCAGGAGTCGTTCGTCCAGCCGGCCTGCTCCCACTCGTCCCACAGCACCTCGGGGCGGATGCCGTGAGGACCGTCGGTGCACCACACCTCGGGAATGCCCAGGCGCGGAACTCCCGCCGACGAGAATTTCGACTGCGCGTGGAGGATGGCGACCTTCTCTTCGAGGGTCATGCGCGAAAGGGCGTCCTCGACACGTTTTTCAATCGGCTGCGATTCGTCGAGGTAGACGGCGACATCGCTCCGGGGCTGCTGTCCCCCGCCGCAGGCCACCGCCGCAAGGGCGCACACCCCGGCAAGGGTCTTTATCAGAACATTGTTTGGCATTGGAATAAAAAATTTGTTCGGTTTGCACACGGAGTGCGCAGTCCGAGGGCTGCGCACTTCGCGTACAAAGATAATGATTATTTCTTGACCAGCGACACAACGGGATGATCGTTCCCGCCCGTCACGTCGAGCGTCAGTTCGTAGGTGGCGCCCTCTTCGAGCGTCACGCCCTGTGCAATCTCGATGTTGCCGTCCCCGGCGATCGAGAAGAAAGCCTCGGTGCCCGCCGCCAGCGAGAAAGTTCCCAGACCGTCCCAGCCGCGGTTCTTGAAGAACTTGCCGCTCCAGCCGCTCACGCGGAACCGCTGGCCGAGGACCGTGCTGCCCTCCACGCCGGCCTGCGCCGTCATCCGGTAGATGCCGGAAGCGGCCTCGGGCACGCAGACGCCCTTCTCGGTCGTCCAGCCCGGCTCGTCGGCGGCCGCAGGCGACCCGATGCCGTAGCCGATGAAATAGACCGCTCCGTGGCCGTCGTCGCTCAGCGTCGCCAGTCCCGAACCGTCGGCGTTGAGCACCAGCGCGTCGATCACCTTGGTCGCAAGGTTGGCCGTGATGCGGTACTTGCCCGACACGGGAACCAGTTTGACGCTCGTTGCGGAAGCCGCCTCGAAGAAATCGGGATTGATCCACGCCGGCGTGAAGGCATCGGCACCGCCCAGCGTCAGCGTCTGACCCTGCGTCAGGTCGAGGTCCACCTGGTAGTTGTCCATATCGAGCTGGGTCATCTTCGTGCCGTTGACGGTGATGTCGGCGGGCGGAAGCTCCTGCTCGCCCACTTTCTCGACGGTCAGCACGGCAGCCGTATTGCCGCCCGAGATGTCCACCGTGAAGCGGTAGATGCCGCCCAGATCGAGCGTCTTGCCCTCGGCCAGCCCCAGGTTGCCCGAATCGCTGATCTTCACCAGATCGCTCGCGGTCGAAATATCGTCGCCGCCGAACTCACCGCCCCAGGTCTTCTGGTGGAAGAACTTGAAGTCGAACGACGAAGCGTCGATCGAAACGCCCGCCACGAACGTCAGCTGGTATTTCTTGTCGGCGACGCGCGCCAGACACATGCCGCCCTGCTCGGGGCTCCAGCTGGCGGCGTTTTTCAGCGTCGGCTTGCCGACCGACATGCCGCCGATAGCCCAGATGGCCCCCGAACCGTCCTCGTTGAGCGTCGCAAGCTCCGTGGCCGACTTCATGGCCTCGATACGCAGGTAGCTGTGCTTGAAATTGGCCGTCACCTTGTACATGCCCGACATCGGCAGGAAGGTCAGGGCCTCGGGATTCGAGGCGTCGGCCCGTTCGAAGAAGTCGCGGTCGATGTCCCAGTCGGCGAAATCGGAAACGCCCGTCAGCGTGTAGGTCTGGTTCTGCGTCAGCGTGGTGACGATACTGTAATTGTCGTTGTCCACCATCGTCATCTCCGCATCGTTGAAGAGCAGCTTGATGAAGGGCAAACCCTCGAAGCTCTTCAGATTGAAGGTGACCGTGAACTCCCCGGCGTTCGAATTGGCGAAGGGAATCGGCTCGGTCGAGTCGGAGACGATCCCGCCCTGCTCGGAGCTGTAACCGAACGTCACCACCGAGCCCTGCCCGTCGAGGTCGGGCGTCGTGATGTAGCCCTGGGGCTTCTGCGGGAAATCGGCCGTCACGGCGTACTCGTAATCGACGCCTGTGGGCTCCATGCGGTACTCCTGCTCGCCGAGCACGAAGACCAGATGGTCGGGTTTGGGCCGCGAGGCGGCCAGCGGACGTTCGACGAAGGTCTGCCCGAAGCGGACGTTCTGCCCCACGAGGCGCAGCGTGGCTTCGCCGTCGGGAACGTTTTTGTAGAAAGGAAGCGTCACGGTGCCCGAATAGGTGCCGTTCTCCTTGGTGCGGATCACCTCCTCGGCGACCATCTCGTCGTCGAAGAAGATCTGCGCCTTGAGCGTCGAGAGCGCATAGCGGTCGGTCATCGTCGCCTCGAAGCCGACCTTGCCGCCGAAGACTCCCGAAGCGTCGGACGACACGGCCGTCATCTCGGGACCGACATCGGTGGTGAGCAGTTCCGGATCGTCCTTGCACGCCGTCGTGCAGGCCGCGGCGAGCAGCGACAATGCGATATATTTCAGCGTTTTCATGTTCTGCGAGTTTTTTTAAGGTTAGTTTTCAGCCGCGGCGCCCCAGCGGAACGAGGCGATCGACTTGGCCGGGATGGTGTATTTGAACGAACGGTCGGCGCTTTCGTACACGGCGACGGTCTGCTCGCTGCTGTTCCGGTTCAAGGCCACGAAGGCTTTCGAGCCGTCGGGATTGGCGAACGCCAGGTAGGTGAGGCCCGGAGCCGTATAGCCCGACGTGCCGATGCGCACGGCTCCCGGACGGATGACCTTGGAGCACTGCGCCAGATCGTAGTAATGGCTGTTGTACTTGAGCGTCTTATAGTCCGACGAGCTGATCTCGATGGCCCCGTAGCAGGTCGTGCAGCCGCCCGGACGGTTCGGCGCGCCCTTGTCGTCGAGCATCAGGTTCCACAGCAGCACGCCCCGGCCCATGCGGCTCAGCGTCCCGAGGAAGATCGACTCGAAATCGTCGATGACGCAGCTCTCGAAATTGTAGTTCCACGTACCGATCGAAGCCTCCGTGAAGTAGATCGACTTGTTGGGGGCTGCCGCCAAGATGTTGTCCAGCTCGGTCACCGAACCGCCGTAGTTGTGCCAGGCCGAACCATCGACCCACTGCGACGCTTCGCCGTCGGCGTAGATGTTGAGCGGATAGCTCTGCTGTCCGGCTACGTTGTCGTAGTTGTAGTTGTGGTCATAGCAGAGGATCTTGGTCTTGATGCCCGCCTTCTGGAAGGCCGGGCCGAGCTTCTTGACGAAGGCCAGCTGATCTTCCCACGGCATGTAGAGCGACATCGAATTGCCGTGGTTCAGCGGCTCGTTCTGCATCGTGATCGCGTAGATCGGGAAGCCGTTCTCCTCCATCTCGCTCACCCACTGCACGAAATACTCGGCATAGTCGTCGTAATAGGCGGGATTCAGACGCCCGCTGGTCCACGAATCGTAGGGTTTCGACGGATCGACGACCGTGCCCTTCATCCACTTGGGGCACGACCACGGCGAACCCATGATCTTGATCTCGGGATTGATCTCCAGAACCTCTTTCAGGACGGGGAAGATGCCCTCCTTCTCCACCTCCGGAATGGCGAAGAACTCGATACCCTCCTGGTCGCAGCAAGTGTATTCGTCCATCGAGAAGTCCGAACCGCCGATATGCACGCGGATAAAGCTGAATCCGGCGCCGGTCTCCGGGTCGAAGCACTTTTTGAGGATCGCCGTGCGGTCGGCCTGCGACATCTTCAGCAGGTTGTAGCACGTGGCCCCCGTCATGGCCGGGCCGAATCCGTCGATGGTCTGGTAGGTCGTCGCGGGATCGAGCTCCACCCGGTAGGGCGACATCGAGACTTTCGAATAGGAGAGCCCCTCCTCCGCGAACAGGCGGTTGCCGTTGGCCGAGGTGACATAGGCGCGGACATCCCCCGAGACGGGTTCGGGCTCAGGGCCGGGGTTGGGACCGGGTTCGTCGCTTCCGCTGGAACAGCAGACCGCTCCGGCGAGCAGCAGCGAGCCGGTCAGCAAACGCAGGTTGTTATTGATCGTGAATTTCATGGTCGTATCGCAATTTTAAGATTTAATAACCCAGGTTCTGTTCGATATTGGTGTTGTCGTCGAGCACGCTGGTCGGGATCGGCAGCAGCACGCGGTTGTCGTTCATCGCACGGCGGACTTTGAAGTAGGAGTCGTAGGAGGACGAACCCTTGACGTTGACGCCGTCGCAGACCTCGATCAGTTTCGAATAATCGTCGCCGTAGCGCATCAGGTCGAACCAGCGGAAGCCCTCCATAGCCAGTTCGAGGCGGCGTTCGTCGAGCACCGCTTCGCGCATCTGCGTCTCGGAGGCGCGCTGCGCGTCGGTCAGCTTGCCGAGGCCCGCGCGGCCGCGGATCTCGTCCACGATGTCGGCGGCGCCGCCCGGATCGCCCGAGTTGGCCAGCGCCTCGGCGTGCAGCAGCCGGATGTCGGCCAGACGCATCACGTAGACCGGCGTCACGTTGGTCGGGAACTTGTGCATGAAGGCGTATTCGTCGCTGGGATACTGATACGACCAGCCGCATTCGTCGTAGACGACCGATGCGTTCAGGCGCTCGGTGTCGCCCGCGGCGTTATAGGCCCTCGTGAGGCTACGCGACGGCGTGCTCCACTTGGCCCACGAGAAGCTGTCGTTGGGGACGTAGGCGTTGCGGTGGAACATCATCCACATCCACGAACCCGAAGTCTGGCTGGTCCACTGCACCTCGAAAATCGACTCGCGGGTGTTCATCGCGGCCATGCCCGTATCGCCCGTGGTGTAGGCCCAGAGGTCGCCGTAGCTGTCGCAGAGGCTGTAACCCATGCCCTCGACCGCCTGGCAGGCCGCAACCACCTTCGACCAGTCGCGGAACTCGCGCAGGGAGTAGAAACGCGCCATCAGACCGTAGGCGAAGCCCTTGGTGATTTTGAACTTGTTCGAAGCGTCCATGTCGGGGGCGTATTTGCAGGCGTACTCCTCGATGTCCTTGACGATCTGTTCGCCGACGGTCTCCTTCGAGACGCGGGAGGGGAAGTAGAGCGGATAGACCTCCTCGATGTTGTCGGCGTTGATGGCGGGCGGAATCTCGGTCAGCATCGGGATTTCGCCGAACAGCTGCATCATGTTGATCCAGATGTAGGCGCGCCAGCAGAGCGCCTCGGAAAGCCACTCCTGATACTCCTTCTCGGTGAGCGACGGGTCGTTCTCCTTCACGAGGTCGATATTGCAGATGACCTGGTTGGCATAGTCCACGGCGTTCATCGAATAGTTCCACATGGTGGCCGCGAATTCGTTGTCGCTGTCGATCTGGTTCTGTTCGACGGCCATAGTCTTCGTTTCGCCCGGGCAGCCGTAGGCGTTGTCGGCGCGGCTTTCGGCCAGGACGATGAGCTGGTACCAGTAGTTCTGGAAGTCGCCCTTCATGTAGTTGTACATGGCCGTAAGCTGGCCTTCGAGCAGTTCGCGGGTGTTGATGGCCGTTTCGGCGTCACCCGTGCCGGAGGTGTTGTTCTCAGCGTACATGGTTTCGGGGAATTTTTCGAGGCTGCACGACGAAGCCGCGACAACCAGCGAAAACACCGCAGCGTATGATAATATCTTTTTCATGATCGGTTCTTGTTTTCCGGAATTAGAAAGTAAGGTTCAGGCCCACGACCACCGTGCGGACGTTGGGATAGGTTCCCCAGTCGATGCCCATCTGCGTAGCGCTCTCCGACTGGCTCACCTCCGGATCGTAACCCGAATAGCCGGTCCAGGTGATGAAGTTCTGGAGCGAGACGTACGGCTGGATGCGCGTGATGTTGATGCGTTTGAGCTTGGGCGAGGTGATGTCGTAGGAGAGGGTGATGTTCTTCACCTTGAGATACGATCCGTCCTCCACCCAGTAGGTCGAGTTCTTCACGTTCCACGAGGGGTTGTCCGAGCGGAAGACATCGGTCTGCTGACCCGGGATGCGCCAGCGGCGCAGCACCGTGGTGGTCTGGTTGTTGGCCGTGGTCATGCCCTCGGTCTCGATGCGCGAGGCGTTGAAGATGTCGTTGCCGTAGGAGCCCGTGATGAGGATGTTCAGGTTGAATCCCCGCCACGAGAAGTTGTTGGTCATGCCGAACGTGAACTTGGGGTTGGCGTTGCCGATCCAGGTCTTGTCCAGCGGCGTGATCTCGCCGTCGCCGTTGCGGTCCTCGTAGATCAGGTCTCCCGTCTCGGGATCGACGCCCTTGGAAACGTAGCCCCAGAACATCGAAAGCGGATGGCCCGGCGTCATGCGGACGACGTTGTCGTTGGTGGCGTCGGAGGTCTTGGCGTAGTAGTAGACCTGTTTCAGGTCGAGTTTTTCGAGCTTGTTGCGGTTGAGCGAGACGTTCAGGTCGGTTGACCAGTTGAAATCCTTCCGGGCGATGTTGACCGACGAGAGGGTGATTTCGAAGCCCTGATTCGACATCTCGCCGTCGTTGCGCGTGATGTTCGGATAGGGCGACGGCAGGGGCACGCTCATCAGCATATCCCTGGTGTATTTGTAGTAGTAGTCGAGCGACAGGCTCAGCCGGTTGTTCAGCAGCGCGAAGTCCAGACCGACGTTGGTCTGCGAGGTGGTCTCCCAGGTCAGGTCCTGATTCTTGATGTTGCTGCGTCCGCCGACGGTCGGCACGGCATGGGCGTTCTCGGTCAGCGTCCAGTCGTAGTAGTTCGTGCTGTACTGCTGCATCCAGCCGTATTCGGTAAGGCCCGCCTGATTACCGGTCTGTCCCCAGCCGGCGCGCAGCTTCAGGTCGTTGATCCACTGCACGTCGCTCAGGAACTTTTCGCCCGAGATGCGCCAGGCCGCCGAGAACGACGGGAAATAGCCCCAGCGGTGGCCGGGAGCCAGCTTCGAGGAGCCATCGGCGCGGAAATTGGCCGTCACGAGGTACTTGCTATCGAAATTGTACGACACGCGCGCCAGATAGGACATGATCGACCACTCCGACTTGCCGTAGCTCTGGCCGCGGACGCCGCCGTTGTTGCCGCCATTCAGATTGGGGATGGCGTTGTTGTTGGAGGCCGAGAAATAGGAGCGCGATCCCGAGAGCTGCTCCCACACGGAGGTCGTGGCCGATGTGCCGGCCATCACTTCGAGACTGTGGCGGTCGAAGGACTTGTTCCAGGTCAGGATGTTGTCGTAGACCATGCGCATGTCGTCGGAACGGGTGTCCGAGGCGGTTCCGTGCTGCGTCCGGCCGTAGGAGGTGCGGATCGGGTCGAGGAACGACGACGAGTGGACCCAGCGGCGGTCCATCGAAACCGTCGATTTGAAGGTCAGCCCCTTGGCCAGATAGAAGGTCAGGCCGCCGGAAAGCAGCAGACGGTCGGTGACATTCTTGTCATAGTCCGTGCGGGCCATGTTTTCGAGAGGCGACGTGAGGTTGGCGCCGTAGAAATTGTTGTAGTACTGCTGGGGGTTCTCGGGGTCCCAGATCGGCGCATAGGTCGGGGTCGTGATGGCCGAAACGACCACGCCGGCGCGGTTGGCGCCCTGTCCCGAGATGATGGAACCCTTGGTGGTGTAGTGCGAGAAGGTGGTCGAGGCGTTGGCCGAAACCCATTTGAAGATCTTCTTGTCGAGGCTGGCCTTCACGTTGTAGCGGTCCGACGAAGTGGTGCTGATGATACCCGTCTCGTTGGTGTAGCCGCCGCCGAGATAGTAGGACGAATTCTCGTCGCCGTTGGAGATCGAAAACTGGTAGTTCTGGTTGACGCCCGTCGAATAGGTTTCGTCGAACCAGTCGGTGACATCGGTGAGCGTCTCGGGAAGTCCCGATACGGCGCCGTTCTCCTCCATCAGTTCGCGGTACTGCCGGGCGTTGAGCACGTCGAAGCTCTTGGTCACCTTCGAGATGCCGACGAAGGTCGAGAACGAGATCTCGGGTCCCATCTTCCGGCTGCCCTGCTTGGTGGTGATGAGCACCACGCCGTTGGCGGCGCGCGAACCGTAGATGGCGGCCGACGAGGCGTCCTTCAGCACCTGCATCGACTCGATCTCGTTGGGCGAGAGGTAAGCGATGGCGTAGTTGCCCTCGCCCACGGGAACGCCGTCAACCACATAAAGCGGGTCGTTGCTCGACGAGATGGACGAAGCGCCGCGCACGCGGACCACCATGCCCTGACCGGGCGAGCCGTTGGGCTGGATGACCTGCACACCGGCGGCCTTGCCCTGCAAAGCTCCGGAAGCCGAGGTGATCGGACGGCGCGCGAGGTCGTCGGTCTTGACAATCGACACAGCCGTCGTGAGGTCCTTTTGTTTGACCGTACCGTAACCGATCGCCACCACGGCGTCGAGGGCCACGGCGTCTTCGCTGAGTTTCACGTCCACCTTCGTGCGGCCGTTCAGAGCGACCGTCTGCGAGACGAATCCCAGCGACTGGAAAATCAGGTTAGCAGAATTCCCCCCCCCTTTGAGTTTGAGGGTATAAGTGCCGTCTACGCCCGTCGTGGCACCGTTGGTGGTGCCCTGCTCGATGACCGTAGCCCCGATGACGGGTTGTCCCGACTGGTCGGTGACCGTTCCCGTCACGGTCGCCCGCTGCTGGGCCAGGACCGGAGCCGACACGATCAGCATAGCCGCCGCAAGCAGCAGCATCCATCCTGTCCGGCAGCCCGATTGCAGCTTTTTGCATACATGTACCATAGGAAATCAGATTTTAGGTTTTGGTTATTATTATAAATAGGTATGACGGATTCTTAAAAATTCAGTATAAACCCCGCTTCGTTTTGCTTAAATAAAAATAAACAACCTCTGCGACATGAAAAAAAATTAAACTGGATTTTGTAAACCGAAAACCTGTTCGTTAAAATATAATTTACTGATTATCAATATATTAATATTTTACTGTTTTCAAAAAAAAGTAGATGCCCCGGAATCTTTCCGCGGAAGAAAAAGCGTCAAGAAAGCAATTAAATAAAAAATTTTAATTAATTCTGCCATCCGCGCCGTCGGCAAAATCGGCGATAGCGTCGGCAAAACCGCCCGTTCCGTCGGTGATGCCGTAACGGTACTTTCAGTGTCGGGGACTTTTGCCGGGCCGCCCGGCAATGTTCAAATAAATTTGACATTGCCCCCGCTTATTCGTACCTTGGCTGCGCCGAAGATACTCCGCCTCGGAAAAAATGCAAGCGAGCTCCGCTTTCCGAGGTCGGCTTATTCGTATCTTTGGCTGCGCCTTAGATACTCCCGCTCGGCAAAATGCAAGTAAACTTGCTTTTGCACTCGCTTATTCGTATCTTTGTTTGGACCTAACAGATACCGTCTGCCCATGAAAAACCTGTTGTTTACCGCCCTGCTGCTCGCCGCAACGCCATCCGTCCTGGCACAGAACGACCTGAAAAGCGTGCTCTCGCAACTCGACGCCACCCTCTCGCACCGCGACTCCTACATCGCAGGCCGCGAACAACGGATCGAATCGCTGAAAAGCATCCTCGGCAAATCGGACTTTTCGGACGCCCAGCGTTACATTCTGAACCAACAACTGATCGACGAATACACCCCCTACCAGGCCGATTCCACGATCGACTACCTCTACCGCAACATCAATCTAGCCAAAAAGATGCACGACGCACGGCGCCTCGACGAGAGCCGCATCCAACTGGCCTACCTTTACAGTTCGGCAGGCATCTACCTCGAAGCGGCCACCCTTCTGCAACAGATCGACACCGCGAAGCTCGACCGGAAACAGCTGGTCGATTACTACGTCGCCCGCCACAAACTCAACGACGAACTCCAACTCTACTCCCACGACTCGGTGCAGGGCACGCAGTCGTGGCACCTCACGGTGCTCTACGCCCGGCTGATTGTGGAGAACACCGAGCCGGAATCGACCACGCACCTCAATTTCAAGCTCTGGCAGGCGATCAACGACCGCAATTACGAGCAGGCGGTGGAGATCTCCGAACGGCTGTGCAACACCCTGCCGCCCCTCTCGCGCGGCTACGCTGAGGCGTCGTACATGCGGGCGCTGGTGGCGGACCTGATGAAGGACACCCTCACGGCGCAGGTGTGGTTCGCCCGCTCGGCGATGACCGACATCCAGCTGGCGATCCGCGACAATGCGGCGCTGAAAAGCCTCGCCAACACGCTGCTCGACGACGACAACATCCAGCGGGCGATGCGCTACATGCGGATCGTCATGGACGACGCGCGGTTCTTCAACTCCCGGCTCCGGCCCTGGCAGGACGCGCTGGCCCTGCACGTCATCGAGGAAGCCTACATGGCCCGGCGGCAGCGGATGGACGCCATGTACAACATCTTCGTGGTGTCGATCGTCTGCTTCATGCTGCTGGCCCTCGGGGGCGTGATCTTCGTCCTGCGTCAGAACCGCAAGCTCAGCCTCGCACGGCTCGAACTGCAACAGGCCAACAACCGGCTCAACATCTCGAACAACGACCTTCAACGGATCAACGAACAGCTGGCCGGCCTCAACAGCCAGATTTCCGAAGCCAACGAGGTGAAGGAGGAGTACATCGGCATTTTCCTGACGATGTGTTCGGAATACATCGACAAGATCATCGACTCGCGGCGCCGGGTGCGCCGTCTGCTGCGCGACGGGCGCATCGACGAACTGAAGAAGGAGTACGCATCGAGCGACGGCGACAGCCGCGAGCTGGAGGAGTTCTACCGCAATTTCGACACGACGTTCCTGCAACTCTACCCCACGTTCATCGAGGACTTCAACTCACTGCTGGACAAGGAGGCACGCATCGAGCCCAAGAAGGGCGAGCTGCTGAACACCGAGCTGCGCATCTTCGCGCTGATCCGGCTGGGCATCAACGACTCGTCGAAGATCGCCGCCCTGCTGCGCTACTCGGTGAGCACGATTTACAACTACCGTTCGAAGATCAAGGGTCACACGCTCGTTTCGCGGGACAATTTCGAGGAGCGCATCAAGACCATCGGGGCATTCAGCCCGCAGCATCTCTGACCGCTTCATCGGGACATTCCGCCCGGCGGCATCTCCGGCCGCAAAGGCGAAAACAAAAGAGACCGCGGAAAAATCCGCGGTCTCTTTTTATCGTCCGGGCCGACTCTCCGGCCCGCCCTTTCCGGCCCCTCCGGGAACTACTCGGCCGACTGGTCGGCAGCGGGCTGCTCGGCGGCCGGAATCTCGGCCTGCGGCATCGGGGCGGGAATCTCCGATTCGAGCACACGCTCCTGCAATGCCTTGGCGTCGTTCGAAATCTTCGTATTGCTCTCGATCACGCGGCCCTTGTCCATGGTCAGCGTAGCGGCGAGGCTCAGCACGACGATGGCGATGGCCATCGCCCAGGTGAACTTTTCGAGGAAATTGGAGGTCTCTCGCACACCCATGACCTGGTTCGACGCGCCGAAATTGGCGGCCATGCCGCTCTTGGGGTTCTGCACCAACACCGCGAGGATCACCAATACGCTCGCAACGAGTATCAGGGCAATGCAAATCGTGTATAACATATCCGTAAATTTTAATTATTGTTATCTATTTTTCCAATTAACTCGGCAAAGTAAACACTTTTTTCGGGATTTAGCAAACTTAATTTGCGATAAATCGCCACGGCCCGGTCCCGAAGGCCCTGGGCGAGATAGATTTCGGCCAGCTCCTCGGAAACCACCTCGTCGTCATCCTCCAGTTCGGGACGGATCTGCACCTCCTCCTCGGGTTCCCCCTCCTGGGCGACGATGCGCAAATTCTCCTCCTTCAGGAAACGGTCGATGATCTCGTCGGACGAGAGCCGGTCCAGCGCCGAGGCATCGACATCCGGCATGCGCAGCGAACTCTCGGCCCGCCACGGAGCCGTCAGCACCGTCAGCGGGTCCTCCTCCCCGGTGACGATCCCGAGCAGGATACGCCCCGGAATGAACCACGGACAGGCCGCGACCAGCGCCCCGATCTCGGCGGCGGAGGGACGTGCGGCGGTGCGCGGTGCGGCGAAGTATGCTTTCAGATCGGTCATGTCAGGATCACCAGTTGGAGGCCGAAGCCTGGAAAATGTCGGTCACGAGTTTATCGACGATCTGCGGGATGAGCGTCCCCTCGACCTCCGTGAGCAGCTGCGTCGATTCGTAGTCCTCGTAGGCGCTGAAGGTCTTGTTCCACGAAGCCTTCTCGTCGAGGGCGTTCGTGAAGCGCACCTTGACGGTGATCGTCAGACGGTTGAGCAGGGCGTAGTCGTCGCTCGACACCGAGGCCGTCGTCGAGGTGTAGTTGACGATCTCGCCCTCGAAAGCGAAATCGCCGCCCTCATCGACCTGCATCAGGCGCGTGCGGCGCGTGAAAATATCGACCAGCGCTTCGGTGAGCGTCGAACTCAGGATCGGCGACACCATCGTCGCGTTGTTGGGGAAGTACGCCACCGAAAAGGTCTTGGCGTCGGGCGGGATCGAAGCGCCCGACAGCGAGTATTTGATGGCCACGCCGCAACCCGTGAACAGTGCGGCGCAAAAGGCCAGTATCGTAAGTCTGATCTTCATAAGCTAAATCTCCTCTATACCCAACTCCTTTATCTTGCGGTATAGCGTGCGCTCCGACATGAACAGTTCGGCGGCGGCCTCGCGGCGGCGGCCGTTGTTGCGCCGCAGCGCGCGGACGATCTGTTCGCGCTGCATGTCGGCCTTGGTCATCTCCCGGGGCGGCTCGTCGGTCACCACCTCGCTCTCGGCATAGACCGGAGCCTGCGGCGGACAGGCGGGAACGGCCGGAATGAAACTGCTCTGCGCCGTGGAGGGCAGCAGGGCCTTGATGTCGCGGACCGGCTCCGGACAGCGCCCCGCACCTTGGATCAGCTCGGCCATCATCCGTTTGAGGTCGTTGATGTCGGCGCGCATGTCGAACAGCACCTTGTAGAGCAGCTCGCGTTCGGTGGTCATGTCGTCCGGATGCGGCGCTCCGGCAGCCATCGGCGCACCGCCGCCCTGCGGGGGCAGGTATTTGGCCAGCACCTCGGCGGAGATCACCCGGGTCTGCTCGATGGCCGAGATCTGCTCGGCGACGTTCTTCAACTGGCGGATATTGCCCCGCCAGTAGTAGCGCATCAGCATCTCGCGGGCGCTGTCATCGAGCGTCACGGCGGGCATGCGGTACTGCGCGGCCACGTCGGCGGCGAAGCGGCGGAACAACAGCGGAATATCCTCGGGACGCTCGCGCAGCGACGGCACGAGGATCGGCACCGTGCCCAGCCGGTAGTAGAGGTCCTCGCGGAAACGCCCCTTGGCGATGGCCTCCTGCAAATTGACGTTCGTGGCGGCGACCACGCGGACGTTGGTCTTCTGCACCTTCGACGAGCCCACGCGGATGAATTCCCCGGTCTGCAACACCCGCAGCAGGCGCGCCTGCGTCGAATGGGGCAGCTCGGCCACCTCGTCCAGGAAGATCGTGCCGCCGTCGGCCTCCTCGAAATAGCCCTTGCGGGCTTCGAGGGCCCCGGTGAAGGCGCCCTTCTCGTGGCCGAACAGCTCCGAGTCGATCGTTCCCTCGGGGATCGCCGCACAGTTGACGGCTATATATTTATTGTGTTTGCGCGCCGAATAGGCATGGATGACCTGCGGAAAGAACTCCTTGCCCACACCGCTCTCGCCCGTGACGAGCACCGTCAGGTCCGTGGGGGCCACACGCAAGGCCACCTCCAACGCCCGGTCGAGGAGCGGGGAGGTGCCGATGATGCCGAAGCGCTGTTTTACGGTCGTGATGTCTGTCATTTATTCGTTCTGTTCGGGTTGTGAGGCTCCCCCGGCGGCCGGCGCCTCGATGTATTCCGCTTCGGCCTGCCGCTCCTTCGCATCGCGCCAGTAACCGAAGGCGATGGCGCCCGCGGCGATCACGGCGGCGATGATCGCAATCCAGATGAACCAGTCGGCGCCGCGCCGCCGCGGAACGCGGTCAACATAGCGGCAGGCGTCGGTGTTCTTGTGCGGCTTGCCGTAGCGCAGTCCCCGCACCGACGGGTCGGGGTTCATCTTCGCCGAGGGCGACACGTGCGGCTCGGCGAAGGCCGTGCGGACGGCCTCGGCCAGTTTTCCCGGCTCCAGCTGAGGCGGGCGGACGGGCCTTTCACCGCCGGAAAGCGGCGCGGCAGGCGCAGGCGCATAGACGAAGGCGATGGTGCCGTTGGGACCGGGTTTCATCACCCCGAGACCTTCGAGCGGATACTCCTGCCCGCGCTCCACGGCGTGACGCACCTCGAAAACGAAGCGGTCGATCTCGCCGGCGGCCTCCAGATCCCCCGTTCCGCCGTCGCGCAGAAGCCCCCGCAGGACTCCGTCGTCGCGCTTGAGCAGTTCGGAAAAGACGATGCTCCGCTCCGGCTCCTTGACGATGAACGCGCCGAGCTGGGGCACGACCAGCCGCTTGTGAGCGGCCAGATATTGTTTTATAATGGGAATCAACACTGTCGAATCACGTTTTAATCCGGGTTCAAAAATACCTTTTTTCATAGAAAAAAGCAAAATATAACGCCCTTTTTCAAAATAATCGGACAAAGTGTTGGTTATCCGGAAAATATTCACTTGATTTGCATCCCGATTTTTTGAAAAATCCGGGCGAGCTACTTCGGCCGAAAATTCACGATGTAGCCGAGCCGGATCGGAAAAACCATACCGAACGAACCATGAAAGACAAGTACATCGACCTGATCGAACAATCGTTCGATTTCCCGCAGGATGAGTTCACCGTCGAGGACAACGAGCTGAATTTCCACGACATTCCGTTGATGGAACTGATCAAACAGTACGGAACTCCGCTCAAAATCACCTACCTGCCGAAGATCTCCCAACAGATCAACCGCGCCAAGCGCATGTTCAATGTGGCGATGGCGAAGGTCGATTACAAGGGTTCGTACAACTACTGCTACTGCACCAAGTCGAGCCACTTCTCGTTCGTGCTGGAGGAGGCCATGAAGAACGACATCCATCTGGAAACCTCGTCGGCCTACGACATCCACATCATCAACGCCCTCTACGACGGCGGCATCATCGACAAGGACCGTTACATCATCTGCAACGGCTTCAAGCGCCCGCAGTACGTCGAGAACATCGCCCAGCTCGTGAACGACGGCTTTTCGAACACGATCCCCGTGCTGGACAACAAGGAGGAGCTCGAACTCTTCGAGGACGCCTTCACCAAGAAGTGCAAGGTCGGCATCCGCATCGCCTGCGAGGAGGAGCCCAAGTTCGATTTCTACACCTCGCGGCTGGGCATACGCTACAACGACATCGTCGATTTCTACAAGGCCAAGCTCAAGAACAGTAAGAAATTCCAGCTCAAGATGCTGCACTTCTTCATCAACACCGGCATCAAGGACACGGCCTACTACTGGAACGAGCTGTCGAAGTGCATGAACGTCTACTGCGAACTGAAAACCGTCTGCCCCGAGCTGGACAGCCTCAACATCGGCGGCGGATTCCCGATCAAGAACTCGCTCAATTTCGAGTACGACTACGAATACCTCACCGAAGAGATCGTGGCGCAGATCAAGAACATCTGCCAGCGCAACGGCGTCGAGGAGCCCAACATCTTCACCGAATTCGGATCGTTCACCGTGGGCGAAAGCGGCGCGGCGCTCTACTCGATCGTCAACCAGAAGCAGCAGAACGACCGCGAGAACTGGTACATGATCGACTCGTCGTTCATCACCACCCTGCCCGACACGTGGGGCATCAACCAGCGCTACATCATGCTGGCCGTGAACAACTGGGACAAGGAGTACCAGCGCGTGCTGCTGGGGGGACTGACGTGCGACAGCGAGGATTTCTACAACTCGGAGTGCCACACCAGCGCCATTTTCCTGCCGAAACTCGAAAAGGGCAACACGCAGTACATCGGATTCTTCCACACGGGAGCCTATCAGGAGTCGCTGGGCGGCTTCGGCGGCATCCAGCACTGCCTGATCCCCGCCCCCAAGCACATCATCATCGACCGCGACAAGTCCGACAACGAGTATTACACGCGCCTGTTCGCCAAGGAACAGTCCTACCGCTCGATGCTCCGCATACTCGGGTACTGATCCGCACGTGCCTGCAAGCGCGTGTAACATCCGATTCATTCCAAGTCCTCCCCCGCCAAAGGATGAGTGTTTTTTAAGAACGGGGAGGTAAAAAGTGTAAAACGCAGATAATCAAGATATATAAAATCTGTCTTTTGCACGAATTTCAGGCAGAAGAGCCTGGAAAAGCAGAATTCGACGGGAGTTGCGTTACTAAATCGTAACCCCGTCGAATTGCTTTATAATAGCATATATACGACTGAATTACAGTTTCTTGCGCAAATATACGTAATTCTTGAGAACTCAACAACCGATACCTTTGTCACATTAAAAATTGTTGAGTTATGAAAAGCACGTTCAAAGTTCTGTTTTATCTGAAAAAGGATAAAATCTCGAAAGACGGGAAAGTTCCGGTCATGGGCCGCATCACGGTTAACGGCACGCAAGCCGGTTTCAGTTGCAAGTTGAATATCGACCCGGCACTATGGGATGAGAAAACCAATTATCTGAAATCGCAACGAAATACGCTTTCGCGCGAAATTCACCAGATGCTTGAAAACATCAAAGCTCAAATCGCCAAACACTATCAGTCGATCAGTGACCGTGATGCGTATGTCACGGCCAATAAGGTCAAGAATGCTTACCATGGTTTCGGCGACCGATATAAAACGCTTATCGCAGCTTTCGACTACCATGCCGATTCTATAAAAGCGAGAATCGGACGTGACAGAGCGCAACGTACTTACGATAGGCTGATGGAAGAGCGCCGTTGCCTGATGCGGTATCTGGTTCTGAAAAAACTGGAAGATGTGACTTTGAAGGAGTTGGATGTCACGTTCATCGAAAGATATTACGCATGGATGCTCTCAGACGGACATTGCGGTAAGACAACGGCTTTCGATCGCACCCAGACATTGAAATGTGTTTTATATGTATCCGTTGAGCAAGGCTGGATAGACCGTCATCCCTTTCTGGCGTTCAAATGTGCTCCTGATTATAAGCCCCGCGTGTTCCTGTCCGACGAAGAAATACAGCGGCTTATGGATATAGAATTGCGTCATCATCGTCAACGGGCCGTGCGGGATATGTTTATTTTCTGTTGTTTCACCGGACTGGCTTATATAGATCTGAAGAATCTGACTTATGATCATATCGCAACAACTCCGACGGGAAAACAATATATCTACAATCGCCGTCAGAAGACCGGTACGCCTTATCACATCATGTTGCTGCCCATTGCGCAGGAGTTTATCGAACGATATAGAGGGTATCCGGGTAAAATCGACGAAACGCGGGTCTTTCCCGTGAAAAGTCGAAAAAGTATGTGTACGACAATAAAACGCATTGCCCAAAAGTGCGGTATTACCAAGAATCTATCGACGCATATCGGACGCCATACGTTCGGAACGACGGTCACATTGGAGAAAGGAGTACCTATCGAAACTGTTTCGGAAATGCTCGGACATAAGCAGATTACGACGACTCAGATCTACGCCAAATTAACCGCCAACAAGATGAAGGAAGACGTACGTCTTCTTACGCAGCGCATCGGTAATCTGTATGAACTCACACAGCCTACGACCCGGCTGCTTTCTAAGGAGGCTTAACCCTAAACGAACGGCGACCAGACTGATCTGGTCGCCGTTCGTTTACTTATTCCAGGGCCGGAAGTCGCGGTAGTTTTTCTTCAGCACCTCGAAGATCCCGGATTCGGGATAGAGGATTTTCCCGCCGAGCGTCGTATAGGGAATCGCTTTCGTATCCCGCAAGGTCTGCAACGTCCGTTTGCACACATGGAAGCGTCTGCAAATCTCATCTCCGGTCAGATAATACTCCTGACCGATCGTCGGCCGCAAATGTTTCATGGCCGTTTCGATCTCGCGCGTGGTTTGCACCATCCAATCCGTCAGTTCCTTGAACTCTTCGGATCGCTTCGTGATAACGTCCGACATACTATCTGCGGATCAGAGCTTCGCGGATGACCCGTTCGATGTCGGTCTCCCGGTAATAGAATTTGGAACCTATCGTGGAATACGGAATGATTCCCCGGTCGCGGTAATTCTGCAAAGCCCGCTGCGAAATGTGTAGCGCCTCGCATACTTCCTGCGTGCTGAGTCATTTCTCCCGTGTGGGCGGGGCTACTTTACGGTATAATTCCGTTACGGCGACCGACAGGCCGCACAGACGCCTTCTCAGTTCCAGATAGGCATCGTGTTCCATCATGGTTACTTCCATAAGTCGAATGTTTTATGAATCGGTATTTAATAAAATTTGAGTGCTGGCTTCGGTGGTCGTTTTGCCTCATTCCTTCGTTTCAAATCCGGTGCACACAGCCGGATTTGCCGCCGTGCCGAATAATAATCTGCTCTATGCATCAGCTTTTCTGCTTCCGGTGTAAAGAGCGATATACCTTTCATCGCCGCATAATACGCCTCATCATTCGCCACGACATGACAGGGTTGTAACTTCAGACGAGTCAATTCCGGCAATAATTTCCGCATGTATAGTTCATCGGGCCGCTTCGCTTCTTCCGTCGTCGCATGGAAGGATGCTTCCGGAGGCAGATCGTATTGCAGATAGAACAGGTTTTCGAGTGCCCGTCCGGGTGTCGTCTTTTTCAACTCTTCGGAGATGTGATGCCTGAAACCCTCTTCGCCGTTCGTTCCGACAGCGAAACGTACGGCATGCAGCGTTCAGTCGAGCGTCAGGTAAATACTTCGTATCCGGTCTTCCCGCATATCCGTTACATTTTTATTGCGGCACGTTTGCCGCTGGCGGGACAGGAATGCCGCAGTCTTCGTTCCGTTTCCCGCCTTTTGGTTGCGGTGCTCGTTCCGGGCAGGGAAACATGCTGTTTCACATCCGGCGATGACTCCTTGTGTTCCGTCAGGAATCTCCCGTTCTGAATGTTGTATTCCGTGCGAAGAATACCCGCTGCGATTTCACGGGCCTGCTGCTGCAAGGCACCGTATCCGAAGTCGTGCGTCGATTGCCGGTTTCCCATACGCGCCCGGTCGCAATCCCGGAGTTTCGACGCCACCTCGGAGAAGAACTCCCGGTGTCCGAAACGATGCAGCCCGTCGTCGGCCACAGATGCGGCATACCCGTTTTCCGCGATATACAACAGCGTTGCGAGATCGTGATTGCCTGACGATATCTGTGTCCGGTTCCCGGCAACGAACCTCTCGAAGTCCTCGTAGCACGGCGATATGGAATATGCTGCCGAACATACGCCTTCCGAAAGTACCGATGTCGGAATCCACTTCTCCTCGGTAAAACTGTATCGGGATCTCTCCAGTCCCGGATACTCGCTTTTCAGGTCGCTTTTCACGAATTTGTCTATACACTTGTCCGCCATCGCGGCGATTCGGGGCGGCAGATGTTTCAATTCATAGATTTTCAGCGTATCTGCATCAGTCCGCATTCCGAAGAAGCGATCCGTCATGTATTGCATATAGCAGTACATGGCTCGTCGGCCCTTGGGCGTATCGCTGAAGAGATAAGTTCCCAGCGAAGAGGTTACAGCCCGATAGAGCGGTGCATCGTCGGGCGCTGTACGGGCACAATGCATCGTAAATCTCCGGTATTCAGGATCGCGCATCAGTTGTTCCCGCCGCCCTGCCGGAGAGAGGGGCGAAAGACCTTTCGAGAGTGCGAAAGCCGCATCCCGGAGCGAAACGGCCGGCTCGGGGTGTATATCCTGCCGGATAAAAGCCGGAGCCAGCTTCCCGTAAAAATATTCGTTTGTCGTACCCCGGCGGGACGGAATCATTCTGTTGTCGGGAAAGGTCAGATGCAGCAGCGTGTGGTCGGGAACGACCGATGAACGGGAGCAGGCGGTAACCTGCTCCCGCACATAGTCTTCGAAAGGCTGACGGCCGTTTTTACGGACGGCGATACGCACGGCCTGCATCTGCGGGTTCATCGTAACGAAAACACTCGCCGGAACCTTGCGGTCCAACAAACGGCTGAAAAAATCGTAAATTCGAGACATGGCTCTTTAAGAATCAAAAACAGTATTATGCATATCCCAGTCCGGGATATAAACGGTATCGGTTTCGATCACCGGGCATCGGATAATTTCCACCTCTTCATGTTCGTAGACATGGCAGCCCATAAATAGCGATGCGATAAGCACGGCTGCCGTTGCTGCAAGAAAGCCGTACGCGACGGCATATTTGATTTTCAGTCTGTTCATAAGTTCGATCGTTAAGTTCGGTTTTTTCTGTATTCCTCATAATCCACGGAGTGGAACAGCGGCTTGCGGTTGCACCAGTAGGCCAGCCGCCATTGCTCCCGCGAGGGTTTCCCCTCGTGTTCGAAATCCCGGTACGGCTGCGCGAAAGGCTGGCAACCCAATGCTTTCAGCTCCCGGATACGCCCGAGCGCATCTTCGGTGTCATCCCTTATCAGCACATAGAAGAAGAGCTTCCGGGCCGGAACGCCGTACCCCCGAAGCAGCTCCACGGCCTTGTGTACGTCATCCTGCATGGCGCGGCTGTCGTAGGCCATACGCAGAAAACGTATCCATTTGACCCGTGCGAGCAGTTCCGCAATCTCCGGCGTGCGGGCGATACGCCGGGCATCGAGCCCCTGGTTGAAATCTACCCGGATGCCCATGCGGACGATCTTCTCGATCTGCATAAGTCCCCATGCCGAAGCCAAGACATTGTTGTCGAGCAACACAGCACTTCGGCGTCCGTCGAGAAACTCCTCGATGTCAGCATGCGCACGGATATGGCCTTCCTTGTGCGGGACGACACACCACGGGCAACGGTTCACGCATCCGCGCGTCAGAAACCCATAGGCTTCTTTGACCCCATAAAGCGAGTAATCCGGGCATATATGCTCGATCTCTTCGGGAAGCATTGTCGCATAGTCCCTGTAACCCGTTCCGGCCCGGACGACCTCGCAGTCGTAATGATCCGTACAATCCCGAGAAAAGGTAAAGACTTTCGACATATATACCTTGTCGTAACGACCCGCCACGGGATCGGCGAACTCCACCGTATCGCCTCGGCGCTTGTGCCATGCCGAGAGTTTCATCAATGCTATGTTCGGGAAGTTGTGCCCGTCCACATCCACCAGTCCGATCCGCATGGCTATTGTTTTAAGAGTTCAGCAATCTCCGGATCGAGATTGCCCCGATATTCCATACGTCCGTCCAAGCGGCATGCTTCGAGAAAGTGTTCCCGTCCCTCTTCCTTGCGTCCCAGCCGCGAGCAGGCGATGGCCCGCAGGTACTCCGTCACGGCATCTTTAGGCATCGCGGCCAACAGCTCCAATGCCCGCTCGTTGTGATCCATCGACAGATGCGCCACGACCGTATTGCGGTCGTTGTAGTCGTTGAGAATATAGAGCGCCTTGGCGTATTTGCGCTTCCGTAACAACTCCACCCCGCGGGCATAGGCCGTATCCAATTCCGTGGTATGGATCGTGTCCTTGACCATTCCTTTGCGACGCAAATTGTAGCGGAAATTCACGACCCGAAGCTGCGGGTAGATCACCGAACGGATATAGGCATACTCTTGGGGGAACCGTTGCCGGATGGCCTGCTCCCGTCGGTCGGGATTCTTCTCCGCAGCGATCAGTTCCAGAATAGCGTCACGGTTTACGACCTCCCGGTCTGTTCGGATACGCGTCGTCAGTTCCGGCCAGTCTTCAGCTACCCACCGCACGGTCAGCATCGTGTCGATGCTTCTGCCGTATCGGCGGACAAGGTAGCGTTTCAATGCCTGCGCCCGGCCGCGAGCCAAGATGTTATTCGCGGCATAACTCCCCTCGGGTGATGCCGCAGCCGTCAGCGTGATGGTATCGACGTAAAACTCCTGCTGTTCGACGATCTGCCGCATCAGGGAGGTGATCTTGTCCAACTGCCGCCGATTGTCGCCCAATGTATCGACTACGCGGGTATCGCCCACGAAGAACTGAATGAGGTTGCGATCCTCGACCGTTACGAACTTGTCGATAACTTTGATGCAGTAACGCGGCAAGGTATCGACGAAGGAGAGCATCGAGGAGACGACGTAACTCAACGTATCGGACGGCGGCAGACAGTAGGCACTGTCGTCCACGGCCAAGACTTGCCCTTGAAGCGTTATCTGCATCTTCTTCGAGGTCTCATCCGTTTTCACCTCCTGCGAGTAATAGTATGTGACAGTGCTCCGGCCTTCGACCAGCGAATCGAGCCGCGCATCCTGCGGATAGGGAAACTTCACGAAGCGGTTGAAGGCCGCCTCACGCCCCACAGTGTCGGGGCGGAAGCGTTCGACATAGGTTTCATACTGCCAGTAGTCGCGCTCTTGCAGCAGCGAGAACCGTCCGCCGCGGATCACCAGATCTTCGAGCGCCACGGATTCGTCGGGCTTGTGCAGAATGGGTGTAATGACCACGCTGCGGCTCTTGCCCAACAACTGCTTGGGCAGCGTCACGATGAAATCCAGTACGACGTGCCCGTTGCGTTCGGGAACCGACCGCATGCGCGAGATGACCGTTACCTGCTCGATTTGAACGGACATGACGCGCTCGCCGTCGGCAAGCGTATCTACGGGCGCGAGATAGAACGTGTCGCTGTCGCGTTGGAGCTTCACAACCTGCGGGCGGCTGTCCTGCTGCCGCTGCTGCCGGTCGGTGCGAGTAAGCTGCGAGAGCGAGGCTGTCGTCCGATGCCGCTGAAGCCGTCCGGCTACTGAGCAGCCGAACATCATCCACAGGCAGCAGCCGAGAATTGCTCCGGCAATTATGATTTTCCGTTTTTTCATCCTTAAAACAGATAGCTGAATGAAACCTCTAATTTTGTCGGCGCCAGCGTCCAGCGGCGGTTGTGGTAGATGTATTCATCCTCCCAGTCCGAGACGGTCGGGTCACGGCGCGTATCCCGGGTGTGGTACAGCCCGACACCGGCTTCTAAGGCCACGTTCCATCGTTTCGAAAGCATCCACGCATACCCGTAACTGACACCGAGACCATAGGCATGCCCTTTATAGCGTCGGGTCCAACTTCCGAGGTCGTAGTCGGCATAAGTGAGGTGCTGCCCGAGAAAATGCCCGACGAAGGATTCGTAGAACCAATAGCGGCCGCCGAGCTGCACGGCATGGAAGTTCATCGAGAGGGATGCGGTATTCACCGGATTCCAGTAGCCGGACAGCTCCAGCGACCAGTTGTCCGTCAGGGCCGCTTCGGCCCCGACGTTCAGCGTCGCACTGCACACCGCAAAGGCGTTGGTCCTGACGGCGAAGATCTGTGCCGCAGCCCTGCGGGGCAGACCCCACAAGGCCGCGAGCAGCAGCATGCACAGAATGATTCTTGGTTTGCTCATCGAGATAAAGCATTTACTTCCATGTGATCGAACCTCGGGCCGTCGTACTCTGCCCGTAGCTGTCGGTGACGGTGAATACGAATGTCGATCTTCCGGAACTGTAGGAAGTCGCGGCAAATGTATGCGTTCCGGCCCGGAGAGTGATACATTCGTCCGGCTGCAATACGCTGTCGTTGTACACCACCTGACACTCCTCGCCGGTAACCGTGCAGCTGACGGTATAATCTCCTTCATACTCCTTGGACGAGACCGTCAGCGTCATCGGGGAATTCGAATATGGATATGCCGAGGCTTGTGTCCGCAGCAATGACGTAGATTTCGGATAGCGCACCTCCTGCGTAAACGACCGCTCGACGCTTTGTCCGAAGCCGTCCGTTACACGCAGCGTAACCGTCAGGCTGCCCGCAGCACGAGGCGTAAAGGAGATGCCGTGCGTCCCGGAAAGAAGCGATACGGCCGATCCGCTTGTTATCCGCTCTCCGTTCGGAAAGGTGAACATAATCTGCGGATCGGAGCAGGTAAGAAGTGCCGTCATGGGATCGGGACTGTCCGTTCCGGAGAGTGCCAGGTTACATTGGGCGCTTACTCCCACCACGAGAGCCGACGGCGGTGTCAATTCGGCTTCGAGAGGCTGGGCATCGGTTATGAATTTCGGAAAGATCGCGGCTTCGGGCGAGGTCGGAACATAGGCATACGAGGCCGATGTCGAAAGCAGCGTTCGGTAATCCGAAGAGGCATACCATCCTTCAAAACGATACCCGGCATCGGGGACGGCAGTCAGCGTGCATCCCTTTTCATGGCACAGGACGACCCGGTCGTGCGTCAGGGAAGAAGTTTCAGCGTCATACAATGCTCCGGCGACAGCTGCCGTACCGTTCCCGTTTTCGGCCGTCGCGGGGTGAATATACACGTCGAGGCGGTTAGCGAAGCGGTGTCCGATGTCGAACGACTGCGCGAATCCCGCATCGTCCCCGACCGTGACGGTATAGGCGACCTGCGAGTTCGCAGCCGTATAGATTCCCGGAGCGTAGTTCACGCTGAAGACATTGGGGCCGGGCTGCTCCGAGAGCGTAAGGTCGCAACCATCGCCTATGGGAGAGCCGTTCAGGCAGAACGATCCGGCATCGCCCTGAATGACACCGATATGTCCCCGCAACGTCAAAGGCGCAGGACTCCCGTCGATCTCGACGGCGAGCATCTGAGACGGATTGTAGACACAGTAGCCGCCGATTGCATTTTCCTCGTAGGTATCGTGCACGTTGACGGCATAGCTGCTTATACGGGTATCGACCTCGTTGTCGCCCAAGATCGAAATATTGAGTCTGTAGTGACAGTTTGCCCGAACATTGAAATCCGAGGTGTTGTTTCCTCCGAGGTAAATATAATAAGCCAATACTTTCGACCCGCGCACAGCGCGGATCAGCAGATACGAAGCATTCGCGGGAGCATTGTCCGGGTTCTTCTGCCGCTGGTCGGTAATGGCCGACACCATGCCCTGCATATTGGGCAGCAGATAACAGTCGCCTGCGGCCTGCTGTCCCGAAAGTTCAATTTCCGGACAGCCCGTATAGTCGTCAGGGTCGTCCGACGGTCGAACCGCCACGTCGAAAACCGATACTGAGCGTGGTACGGAAAAAAGCTGCACGAAGCGAAGCTCGATATCCGCGGGCTCGACGGAGATATTGTAGGAAACCTTCGCCACACAGCGCCGGACCTCGACGGCAGGCAGGGCCAGGACACCGCCGGATGAAGAGTTTATCGTAACATCGCCTTCATAGGACATCGGAAGCACATCGTACTCGTCGGCATGCGACACGGTGAAATCGTCCGATGCGGGATTTTCACCCAGATCGCGGCCCATGTTGGCGGCAATGCGCATCCGATAACTGCCGGGAAGGCACTCGAAGCGCAGCGTCGGGGAACTTTGGTAACGGTGCAGGACAACATTGCCGTTATCGTCGTAAAGGTAAAAGTTCAGGTCGCGGATGGCCGTTTCATCCGTCGTGCGGGTGACGGAGGACATCCTTTCGGGCCGTACCGTCAGGCTGACAAAGACACCGCGGGGATTTGTACATTCTGTCCTTTCCTCGGCGATGCAGCCCCACAGCAACAGGATGGCAGCGAGTATCAACAGATATTTTTTCATAGTCGGAAAAATCTAAAAAAGGATTGAAAAAGCTCCCGCCCGCGAGGGACGGGAGTTGCCAAAACAAGAGGGCTATGCCCCCAGCTCGACGTTCTGCGTGACGGGCGTCTCCCAGTCGGCGACGGTGACCGATACGGCGCAATCCTGACCTACAAGACCCGTGATATTGGCCGCGACACGGTAATAACCGTTTCGGAGAATCTCGCCCGCGGACGTGCCCGTCAACTCGACCGAATAGGTCACCTCCGAGCGGTCGTCCGTAGTCGAGGTGCTGCCGTCCGAATCGTATGTGGCGTTAATTTCCAGCAGGATGCGGCTGCCGACGGCAAGCGCTCCGTTTTCGAAAATGTAGAACAGCGCATTATATTTCCCCGAAGCAGCGGCAGGCGTCTGCGTGTGGCTGAAAGTCATCGCTCCGGGCGTCGGTGTGCCGGCCACGACGAGCGACTGCGAGGCGGCTTTAGAGAGTTTTACCGAGTTGATAGTAAGCGTTCCGGCATATTTGTCGGCGAACGACGGGTCGATGGTCGTCTGGAGTGCGATTTTAGCTACGGTGCGCTTGAGCGTGATGCCGACATTGGTCGTGGAGTTCACGGCCCCGACGGTCTTGGTTGTGGAGCCCGACATCACGAAGCCGCCCGAACGCAGCGCCTTGGTCGAGACATCCGCGAAGGTGCCGTTATAGTCCCCGGCCGACTTCTCCACAAGGGCCGTAAGGGCCGCCCGGGTCTTGGCCGACGAAGCATCGTAGTTCGCAACAGCGTAGAATGAACAGGGGGTGCTGGCAAGAGATTTAGGTAGGGAGAATGTCGCCGATTTCGCGGCCAGCTCGCTGGAGGTTAAATCCCGGCGGATAACGAAGTTGTCGGCGTTATCGAAGACGAAGATCGACAGTGACGACAACGAAGACTCTCATACCTCGGCCGAGGCTGTCGAATCGAAGAAGGAGCGGGTATCGGCGGTATTATCGGTAAGAGTAAGTGCAATACGTGCCCCATCGGTGAAAGAGCTGGGTGAAGATACGACTTCGGTCTCCTTGTTGCAGGAAACGAATGTGGCAGCGAAGACTGCAACAGCAAAAAGGATGTTTTTCATGTTATTTGGATTTTGAATGCAGTGATGCACTATGCATCGCTTTCTGCTGCAAATGTATAATACAAAATCACTGAAAAATACACTTTTCCGGATGCCTCTCGGGAAAAATCAAAAAGTTTTTTGTAAAGTATGAGAATGTAATCAACTGAAAAATAGTCTGTTGAAATTTCGCAAACGGAGAAAAACTTTCCGATTTCCTCGTCTTTGTCCCCTCCGTACTTTTTACCGCAGATGTCTTTCAACGACCTGCTCGTAGGCTCTTTTCAATTTATCCAGAAAAGGTGTGACCGCCGTGCTGCGGTCAAGCATTCTGGTTTTCTTGACATAGACATCGTTGATCGTTATATGGAATATATCGGCCAATGCACGAACAATTTCGATAAAGCGAGCCTTTCGGTCACCGAGCATGATAACTCCGCTTTTATGAATGGCAACAGCAAGCTCCAGCAATTCCTGCTGCGTTCCAATCCATAGCAATTCACCATCCTGGCAGGATAGCGGAGACGAATAGTCATGTTCTGAGGCATATTTCATACTATTGCTGACAATATTAATTTCACAGTCGAGAATATACATAACTTTATAAATAAAGGTCGTCCTTAAAACATTATTTGCATACTGATTGAACATAGGATGAGATAATACGTCGAATTCAATCCGGCCGTAATGCAGTATTCTTAATATTTCATCCCGGTCGTTGCAATTAGCGATCATTTCAGTCATTATCTCGATAAATTCTATATAAGCCTGGGTTAGTTCTAATAGATTCGATTCATTATGGGATAGCAACGCATATATACGGGTGTCGATAAGCGTTTTCATAATTGAAAAAATTACAGACTAATTTATAATCGTTGACACTAATTATGAAAATGCCATTGAAATAATATTAAACATGGACTCAAGCCTATAAAGCTACTTTGACAACTAATACAAAAAAGCCCGCATCATAAATGCGGGCTATCAATAACAGAAAAATTATCTCATTTCTGGTTGTTCACAATAGTCCGGAGGAGTATTATTGCGATGAACGCAGATAATATCTTCTTTTATAACGGTCTTATTTTGAATTCGAATTCATAATTTCCATATGGCAGGCGGTATTCGCGGAGCGGCAGGGCGCCCCACGAGTCGATGCACCCCAGACCGTACTGCGCCTTGTCGATGCAGAGCCATACGGCGTCATCGGGTTCGATCTCCTGCGAATGTCCCTGTTGCTTGGTCAGCCCTTCGTCCAGCGCCTCTTGTGCATAGTGCAGGGCCGAGGCCGAGAAGGGCTCCGAGGCCGTGACCTCCACGCCGCGGCCTGCGATGTCGTGCTGCCGCCAGCGGCGCACGTCGCTCTTGGTTCCGGTCTCCTGCGGACGGATGTAGGGGTAGAACTGCTCGTCCACGGTCTGCCGGTAACGGCCCACGAGGGCGCCGTCTTTGCGGTCGGCGTAGTTCTCCCACGGCCCGCGGCCGTAGTAGTCGATGCGGTCGTAGGCGGCGGGCATGCGCATCCGCATGCCGAAGCGCAGCAGGTCGGGTTCGCCCTTGTCCGCGGCGGCGTGCAGCGTCTGACGGATCAGGATCTCCCCGGCGTTGTCGATGCGGTATTCGATCTCCAGCCGTCCGGTCACACGTCGGAGGTCGTAGCGGGCCGTGACGACGGCCACGCTGTCCGACAGCGTGTGGTCGAGCGACAGCAGCGTCAGCCCCGGATCGGCCCACGCACGGTTCTTCTCGTTGAGCTTCGCCCCGAAGTCGTTGTCCGTCGGCGCCCGCCAGAAATTGGGCTCCACGACGGCCCCTGCGTCGAGCAGGCGCATCCCGTCCGCTTCGTAGCGGGTGATGAGACCGTCGGCGCGGCGGAAGTCGATGCGTGCGGCGGGGCTTTCGACGATCAGGTAGTTGCGGTCGTCGTCGCGGATGGCGAGCGTGCCGATCGGATTGTGGCGGTCGGCCATGCGTTCGGCGACGGCGAGCGGCTCGGGTGCCGCCGCACGCAGCGTGAACTGCTGGTAAGCCACGCGGTGATCGGGCGCGAGCAGCGGTTCGGCGTCGCAGAGGCGGTATTCCACGTTGAGCAGCAGTTCTCCGTCGGCGGGCAGCGTTTCGGGATCGAGCGGCAGCACGACGGCGGCGGTTTGCTGCGGGGCGACGCGCAGGTCGGCGACGATGCCGCTGCGCACGGGGTCCCCGTCGCGGAGCACCGTCCAGCGCAGGTAGCAGTTGTCGAGCGGTCGGAAGAAATTCTCATTGAAAACCGAAAGCGTCCGCAGGTCCTCGCCGAGCGTGGTCCACACGGGCTGCTGCCAGTAGCGGGCCTCGTGCATGTGGGGATTCGGAACGCGGTCGGGCGAGATCAGCCCGTTGTCGCAGAAATTCCAGTCCGAGGCGTCGTAGGGGTTCCAGTCGCCGCCGTAGCCGTAGATCATGGCGCCGTTTTTACCCGTTTTGCGCAGCCCCTGGTCCACGAAGTCCCAGATGAATCCGCCCTGATAGTGCGGATATTGGCGGATCAGCGCCCAGTATTCGCCGAATCCGCCCAGCGAATTGCCCATCGCATGCGCATATTCGCACTGGATCAGCGGCTTCCGGGGATTGTTCCGGAGGTATTTTTCGCACTGGTCGTAGTCCCAGTACATCGGGCATACGATGTCGGTGTTGCGGCCGCCGTTGTTGTAGACCGCACGTTCGTAATGGACCGGCCGCGAGGGGTCGTAAGCCTTGATCCAGTCGTAGCAGGCGTCGAAATTGGGGCCGTCGCCCGCCTCGTTGCCCAGCGACCAGACGATGACCGACGGGTGGTTGATATTGCGCTGCACATTGCGGATGTTGCGTTCCAGATGCGCCTGGGCGTAGGCGGGATTCTTGGCCAGTGTCTTTTCGTCGTAGCCCATGCCGTGCGATTCGAGGTTGGCCTCGGCCACCAGATAGAGTCCGTAGCGGTCGCAGAGCGCGTACCAGCGGGCGTCGTCCGGGTAATGGCACGTGCGCACGGCGTTGAAATTGTTCTCCTTGAGAATGCGGATGTCCTCGATCATCCGCTCTTCCGAGACCACATACCCGCCGTCGGGGTCCATTTCGTGGCGGTTCGCACCTTTGATCAGTACCGGCTGCCCGTTCACTAAAAGCTGTCCGCCCTCGATCTTTACCTCGCGGAAGCCCGTGTGCAGGGGGATGATTTCGATCGTTTTTCCGGCCGAATCTTTCAGGGTCACCGTGACGCCGTAGAGCGCGGGAATCTCCGCCGACCACGGCTGCACCCGCCCGGCGTCGAGCACGAGACGGGCTATCGTACCGAAGAGTTTCGCCGTTTCAGAAGCTACGGCCTTGCCGTCGGGGTCCGTGAGCGTCACCTCCGCCGTGCAGCCCCGGGTCGCCGCGGGGAGAGCCAGCTCCACGGCGACCCGGCCGCGGGTGTAGTTCTCCGAGAGGGTCGCGTCGAGCCGTACGTCGGCGATATGGCGTTTGTCGCGGGCATAGAGGAAGCAGTCGCGGCCCACGCCCGAGAGACGGAAGAAGTCCTGATCTTCGAGATAGGTGCCGTCGCACCAGCGGAAGACCTGGAAGGCGAAGAGATTCTTGCCGGGCTTTACGAAGCGCGTGATGTCGAACTCGCATTCGAGCTTCGAATCCTCGCTGTAACCGACGAACCGTCCGTTGACCCACAGGTAGATGTTCGAGGTGACGGACCCGAACCGGGCGATGACCTGCTTGTCCGACCACGAGGCCGGGATCTCGATTTCGCGGCGGTACGAGCCGACATGGTTTTCTTTTATCGGCACATAAGGCGGATTGTTTTCGAATTGTTCGCGCCATGCGTAGCCGATGTTGAGATATTGCGGATCGCCGTAGCCGTTCAGTTCCCACAGTCCCGGAACGGGCATCGTGCTCCACGAGCGGTCGTCGTAGTCCGTGCGGAAGAAATCCGCGGGACGCTGGTCGGCGTTGCGGACCCACGAGAATTTCCACGTCCCGTCGAGGTCGAGGAAGCGTTCCGAGACGCGCGGGTCGCCCTTCCGGGCGGCTTCTGCGGATTCGTAGGCGAAATACGAAGCCCGCATCGGCAGGCGGTTGATTTCGTTCACTGCGGGATCGAGCCATTCCGTAAAGGCCTGGGCCGAAAGATTTACGGTAACTACAAAAAGTAGAATAAAGAAGATAGCTTTTTTCATTATTTAAGCAATTAATAAATATCAGATATTAAATCATATACGACCTTATCAGCTTTTCAATCGGCAGACAATGTTTTCACCGACACTTTGTTCTGTATGGCCGACAGGGTTTTGGCCGTACTTGGAACTACACTTGCCCCCCCCCGAGATCGACTCAATATGCTCACTTATTTTCGACAGTTATTTTGCATGAGGGAACGTCCAATACTTTCTACTATCTGTGGAATCGCAAAAATGAACACCCAGTCACATTTTCAGAAAAGTCCGTTTGCGATATAGAAAATAGAGAAACAGCCAGCAAGCGGTTACATATCCGACACTTAAAATTACGGGAGCTACTGTTTCATGACATTTCGATCAATGCCTTTCAAAAAGAAATCGAAAATCTGTTCGAAATTCACAATCCGTTGTGTTAAGTTCAGTCCGATCATACGGAACGCAAAGGTCTGCGTTCATATATAGTACAGCAGTAATGCCTCACGCCACGCCGATGCGTCCCAAGACACTGACATAGCGCGTATGCTCGGAATCAAGTCTGAAAATACCTCCGTAAACCCATCCGAGCACTATGAGAAAAATGACCCTGCGAAGGATTTTCGCATACATTTTCCCCGGGCTCATGTCGTTTTGCCGATGCTTGGCCCAAGAGAAAGGGAATGAAATGTCCGCTATGAAAAGGAATAACGGAAAAATCGTGTCGTAATGCGTAAAACCGTTCCATTCAAGATGCCCCATTGAGGTCGCTACGGCATCTGTAAAACTACAGGGCCATAGTCCTGTACAGATAAGTCAGGAGAAACCCATGATAAAAAGCATGTCGAACCCTCGTAAGGCATCTAAGGATTGAAGTCTCGTTTGATTGTTATTCGTGCTCATTTTTATAAATTTTGTAACACTTCATAAGACTGTCTGCGTTTTGTTTCATGTATTCGGCACGTCCTCGCGGATCGCTCGATGGTGTCAATGGTCCGTTGTAACCTGAGCGGACGAGTACGTCGATCACTTTCGGCCATTCTACGATGCCGCGTCCAGGCATCCAATGGCGTTCGTCAACGCCGTCGTAGTCCGAAACGTGGATATGAGCGATGTATGGAGCGAATCGCTCTGCGAATTCGTGACTCGGCTCATTGAGCATGTGGTTCGTGTCGTAGCAGATTTTCATGTCCGGTACGTTGGCTATCAACCACTCGAAATCGGCGCTGCTGTTCCCGAGGCATCCGCGCGGCAAGTTCTCCACAGCGACAACGGCGCCGTAGCGTTTCTTTACCAACGGGATGAACCGCCGCAACATTTGACCGAGTTGTGTCAACCGTCGGGGCCGGTCCTGGTCCAAAATCCGTGCTTCGCTGCTTGGATGCACGACCACGACACGGAACTTTCCAATCTGAGCGCAACGGTCGAGTATTTCGAGCCAGTTTTTTAGGGTTGCTTCGCGCCATTCGGGCCGGTCATCCGAAAGATCGTTAGGACTCTTTTGGGTAAAGGGCAGGTGTATTGACCAAATTTTTAACCCAGATCCCTTCATGGCAGCATTGAATCGATCTATCCATGCATCGTATTGCTCCTTCGTGCCGTCGGACAGATGTCCGGCCCACACTTCGATCCAATGAATTCCGTATCGGTCGTGCACTTCGCGGTAGGCTCCGGGAGTCATCGACCGAATCGCTCCGCAGACGGTTCCCGCTTCATGCGACCGTTTCTGGCCGCAAACGGCAGTTGGGACTGCCAATAGTCCCAACAACATCCATTTTCCGACATTCATTGCTGTTGAAAAATATGAGTGGCGTAACGGTAGCCTATCGTGTCATACCGTTTGAACATGACGGCCACTCTGCAACGGAAATTTTCATAATCCCGCGGAGCAAGGCTCCACGCCGCATCCGAAAAGGCATCCAAACGTGGTAGTAACATATATTGTGCATGGCTGAAATCGGGGATATACTCCGTCCAAAGATTGCATTCTACACCCAGAATCTGTTTCAACTGGCTCTCCGTAAAATCCTTGCGGGGATTGAGCTGGTATGCCTGTTCGATCGGCAGCAGCGATCGGTGTGCGATGGGCTCCCGGTCGTAGTCGTCATCCTGATAATAGTCAAAATAGCAATGTTTGGCCGGACACATAATTACTGTATTGCCACGAGCTATCACCTCACCGGTACGCTGGTTGCCGTAACGCGACATTACGATGGCAGTATTGCTCAACCCTCCTTCGTAGATCTCGTCCCAGCCGATGATTTTGCGGCCGCGTGAACGAACGAACCGCTCCACACGGCGCATGGTGTAGCTCTGCAACTCTTTTTCGTCGGCCAGCCCCTCGGCCTTCATCCGGGCCTGACATTGCGGACACTCTTTCCAGCGATCTTTGGGACACTCGTCACCGCCGATGTGGATGTATTCCGACGGAAACAAATCCATCACTTCGTCCAGTACCTCTTCGAGAAACTCGAATGTCGTCTCTTTGCCGGCGCAGTAAACATCTTTGCTGATGCCCCATCTGCACCATACGGCATAACCCTCGCCTTTGCAGCCGAGCCACGGGTAAGAAGCGAGAGCGGCCATGGCGTGCCCCGGGACTTCGATTTCAGGGATGATCGTGATGAAACGCCGAGCGGCATAGGTGACAATCTCCCGGACTTCATCCCGGGTATAATAACCCGCATGTGGCGTATTGTCGGGCGTAAGCGTCCGTTTGATGGTCGTATAGGGGCGGTAGCTACCTGTTCGGGTCAACTCGGGATATTTCTCGATTTCGATCCGCCATCCCTGATCGTCGGTCAGATGCCAATGGAACGTATTGATTTTGTGCATGGCCAGCAGGTCGAGCAGTTCCTTCACCTCCCCGACCGTGAAGAAATGGCGAGCCACGTCAAGCATCATGCCCCGCAGGTCGAATGCAGGGGCATCCTCGATCTCCACGCAGGGAATTTGCACGGCTGCGGCTCCGGCCGCCGCGGTCAGGTCGGCGGGACAGAGCTGGAGCAGGGTCTGGCAGGCGTAGAAGGCACCTGCGGGCGATCCGGCCGTAATGGTGACGCCCCGGGGCGCGACCTTCAGCTCGTAGGCTTCGGGCCGCATCGCAGGCGAAAGCGAGAGCAGGATGCCCTTTTCGCGGCGTACGTCCGAAACGGGGAGTTCGCCGCCCAATACCGGGGCGAGGGTGCGGTTGAGCAGCTCGGCGGCATAGGCCAGTTCCGGAGCTTCGGCAAGCAGGCAGATCGGGGTCGCGGCTCGCAAGGTGAAGACTTTGTCGCCGACGGTCATCCGGGCCGGCTGCGGAATGACAGCGACGGACGGAGTGCGTTTGAGCGTGTTGCCGGCCTGCAAGGAGGTTATCAGCAGAAGACAGGAGATCGTTGTCAGTAATTTTTTCATGTGGGCAAAGATAGTGTGTTGTCAGAGTTCGTGCCTTTCCGGATAGGAAAACGGGGTTTCGACCCGCCAGCGGGCTTTGTAAATGCGGTAATCGCGCATGAAGAAGAGCTGCACGCCCGAACTGAAATTCAGCACCTCCGGAGACCACCAGCTTTCGGTGGGACGGGTGCAGACGGTCGTATAGCCGAAAGGCCCTGTCGAGATGCTTTTGATGGCGTGCTGCTGGAAGCTCTGCGTTTCGGCGGCTGTGTCCGTGGTCGGGTCGTACCTGAAACAGCGGGAGTTCGTGGAGAGCAGAAGCTGATCCGTACCGTAGACCGGTGTCAGGTCGTGGGCGTCGCCGCATCCCGCCGGAAGCGGGGTGCTCCGTACGAGCGTCAGTTGTCCGTCGGCATAGGCGTAGCGATGCATCGACTCCCCGCCGGCGGACCAGAGGCATCCGCGGCTCCGATCCCACACGACGTTGTGGGCCGATGCGAGTTCGGTCCTACTCAGGAAGTCTTTGGCGTAACATCTGACGGTGTCGCATTCGTAGACGGTTAAATAACCGTCGCTCGAAGCGACGACGATGTTGTTGTCGGGCAACACTTCGGCCGAGTGCGGGTTGCCGTCGGGCTTGGCGTAAAAGAGCACCTTTTTGTCCCGGATGCGAATCAGCGCCGCGCCGCCGCCTGAAGCCGTCACCAGCAGACACGTCCGGTTATAGACCGTGCGGGCTTCGTCCGGGAGCCGGAACCATTTCTGCCGGGAGGCCGGAATCGCCGAATCGGAGGCAGTCCATTCCCAGAGCAATTTGCGCGAAGGCTGGTCATAAATCATAATCGAGGCCGAAGCCTGTTCGGTGATGATCAACTGACGGTCGGAGGTGTCGATAGTCACCTCCGTGAAGCCGCCCCCGTTGTTTTCGCCTTCGCCGGGAAGCACGGGTTCGTCCTTTGAGCAGGCGGCCAGCAGGACCGCTGCGAGGAGAAGTGGCAGAGATCGTTTCATAGTCTTGTCGTTTTACGGTTTTCGTTCATACGGGGAGCCCGAAAACTCCCCGTATGACGAAAGGCCCGTGCGAACCGTTATTTTATCTTGATGCAGCGGACGGCCATGCCTTGGCAGATCGCATCGGCGGCCCGGGCATCCCTGAAATCGTAGAACCGCTGCGCTTTTTTCTCCGTCGCGGAGATCGTCGATGTCCACAGGAAGGCCACACGGCCCGGATAGCGCAGCAGGGCGCTCCATGCCCGAAGCCCCGAGCCGGGGAAGTTGTAGGTCGTGCCGTTGTAGACGATGACCTTGCCGTATCCGCCCGCCGTCGGATTGGCGACCGACGCTCCGTCCGCTTTCATCAACCCCATGATGTAGGCCGCCAGTTCGTCGTCCGTCGGCACGCGGTAACCTGCCGGGCAGGGATCGTAGTTGGCCTTGGAACCCGACACGCCGCCCCAGAAATCTCCGATCTCCGCATTGCTGCCGCTCCAGCCGCCACTGTTGTAGGCGCCGTAGTAGGTGCACGGATCGGCGACGGAAGCCGTCTCGTCCATCGTCTTATTGACATGGGTGAATCCTTTCACCAGATCGCTGTTGAATACGTACCGGGCCGTCCAGACACGCTCTCCGGGACCGATGCAGTCGAACGCCTTGGATTCGTACGAGTCTGCCGTCTGTACGACATTGGCGCCCACGAACGGGTCTTTGCGGCCCCATTGGAAATAGCATCCCAGCGAGGCGGCGAGATTGGCGTCCGCAGAGGTGGCGCCGATGTTGCGGTCGAGCATCGTCGTGCCTTCGAACGTCTGGTCCTGCGGCCGTTCGGTGACCCATATGTGCCAGCTCCACTGGATTTTGCCGTCGCCGTCGGTCAGGGCGATGGTTTCGTTGCCGGGGTCGCCCGTGGCTTTGAATACGATTCGGCCGTTCTCGTATCGGATGTCGGAGAGTATCTGCTTTTCGGTGGCCCATACCCAGGCGGCTTTCGCACCCGTCACGACGGTGCCGTCGGGCTTCTTGGTTTCGAAACCGTACCAGCCCGCTTCCGGAACGATGAAGCAGTTGGCCGCGCCGTCGGCCATGAGGTCTACGAGCCGGATGCTGCGCACCTCGCCTCTGAACGGGGTGCCCTCAACGACGGCGACGGCCTGATAGTAATAGGTGTCGTCCGTTGCGCCGCCGAGTTCGAGGCTGAATGTATTGCCATCGACTTCGGCCGGTCTGAATTCGGCGGTCTCGACCTCTTCGCGGGTCGTGGCGTAGAGGAATCCGAGCTGAATGGGTATCTTCTTGCTGTCGAACTTATAGGTGCCTTTCAGCGTGATGCCGGCGGCGGAGATGTCGGCCGGTTCGGTCGCCACCTCGGGCGTGGCCGAAAAATCGACCTTGAACCAGCCGGTCTTGCCGGCGAAGAGCTGTTCTTCGACCTCGGCGACGGCCTGGTAATAGTATTCGCCGTTGGGGACATCGGAAATTTTCAGCAGGAACGCCTCGTCCCCGACCGGTTCGGTGGGCATGATCTCGGCGGCAAGCAGTCCGGTCTGTGTCGGGGCGTAGCGAAAGCCTACCGACACGGGTTCCGTGCCTTCGTAGCGGAAGCTGCCTTCGAGAGTCACCTCGGTTTCATCGACGGTGGCCGCACCGGTCTTGACGGATGCAACCGGTGCAGGGTCGGTATTTTCCGTCTTATCGTCTTCGCAGGCGCCGCCGAACGCCACGGCTGCGAGAACAAGCAGTTTATACAGATTTTTCATGGTTTAACGGGTTGTTTATAGGATGGTTGATTAATTTTCAGGCTCGATTCTTATCTTCAGGTAGGCGACGCCGAGCGCGGGACTGACCGCCCCGGCATCAGCCGGGCAGACGGCGCGCACCGGCAGGAGGAACTTCCCGTCCGCGGGTATGCAGGACGTATCGAAGGTGAGCGTAACGCAGGCTTTGGGCGCATCGCCCGTCAGCCGCACGGTTTCGCGGTCGAATTCGTAGCAGTTGCCCGGCAGCATGCGGTAGTCGCTTTTGTTCCGGGCGTTGTACACTACCAAATCCTCCGTATCGACCGTCAGCGACACGTCGCAGGAGCGGGAATTGTACCCTCCCTTGTAAAGCCACATTTCGTAGACCGGGGTCTCCGCCGAGAGCGTTATCTCCTGCAATCCGTTCTTCTGGATGTAGACGGTCGTTTCGATTTCGTTGCCCACTTCGAACCGGTCCGAACAGGCCGTGCACGAAAGGAATACGACCAAGACAAATAATAACTGTTTCATTTTTTTTCGGTTGTTGAGATTAATAGCCCGGATTCTGTACGAGGTTCAGATTGACGTTCATGTCCTGCAACGGGATCGCCAGCCAGTAGGATTTCCACACGCGGGTCATCAGTTCGGGCATCGTGGAGATCCGGTAAAACTCTTCGGCCGTCCTGCCGTCGAGATTCCAGGCTTTGGGTTTGCGGACCATCACCTCGGGAGCCTCCTTCCAGCGTCGGAGATCGAAATAGCGGTGCCCCTCGATGAAAAACTCGATGGAACGTTCACGATGGATGATCTGGCGCAGTTCCTCGCCCTCAGGGATACCTCCCGCCAGCGCCCACGAAGATTCGAAGTTCATCAGTCCGGCCCGGGAACGGACCTTGTTCAGACAATCGAGCCCCGTTTGGCTCAGCGAACCGTCGTATTCGAAATCGGCCTCTGCGTAATTCAAATAGAGTTCGGCCAGGCGCATCATCGGATAATTGATGTGGTAGTAGGAAATCGTCAGAGTCGTCGGGTCGAAACGGTTCTGCTTGTTGATGAATTTCTTGTTGAAATAGCCCGTGCAGTTCTGAGCCTCGTTGGTGATGTTCAGCGTGCTGCCGTGCGGTTCCCCTCCCCGTGCCTTGATAGTCATCGTTCCGCCGTTGATTTCATACGTTCCGCGGTCGTAGCCCACATTGGCGTAAAAACGCGGCTCCTTATACAAATGCAGATTGACGGTCTCTTTTCCGGCGTCGTAGGCATAGGGGTCGATGTTACGGGTCGCGGGGTCCTTGGCCCACGGCAGTCCGTTCGCGGTGTAATACATCTCCACCGATTCGAACGTCGGCACGAAATAACCCAGGAATCCCGTCGCATAGTAACCGCCCGAGCCGTTGGGGTTCTCCGTGCGGGGAGCGCTCTGACGGATGAGCAGCTGGCTTCCGTAAGTCGATCCTACGGCGAAAATGTATTCGTCGGGGTTGTGATGGTCCGAAAAAACCTTGTGGTAGTTGTCCACCTTGCGGTCGAAATCGTCCGCGATGGAGGAATCGGGTTCGTCGAAGAGTTTATAGCCGTTCCGTTCGCAGAAGGTGAAGGCGTCTTCGGCAGCCTCCATCGCGGCGGCCCACTTCTCGGGATCGTACTCTTGGGCGATCAGGTGGGTGCCGTCCTTGTTGACGAAATCGGCCATGTCGGTGTTGCCGTTGTAGAGCGGGCTGGCCAGGGTCAGCAGCGCCTGCGCTTTGTAGGCTTTGGCTGCGGCCGCCGTCGCAAGGTTCAGCTGCGCATCGGGCCTCCGGGCCGGGAGCAGTTCGGCGGCTTTGTCGTACATTTCGCAGATGAACTTCACGCACTCGTCCGCCGTGCTGCGGGCCGGAAAGAAGTTCTCGCCCAGTGCATCGGCCGAGATTTCGTCGCGGACGATCACGCAGGGACCGTAATAATTAAATAGGGTGTGGTGGTAGAGACCGATCAGGAAATAGGCTTCGCCGCGCCAGGTGTCGTAGTTCTCGGGGGTGAGGCCGGGCACCTTGCCGATGTTGTTCAGAAGCATGTAGCAATGCCGGATGGAAGCGTGTATGTTGTAGTTCGTGCGGCGGTTGCCCAGTTCCTCGATTTCTCCCGACCACCACATGCCGTAGTAACTCTGACTGGGACTTTCCAGCCCGTAGAGGATGCTCTTGTACTGAAAATAGTTGACCGCGCCCATACGGCCTGAAATGAAATCGTCGCCGGCCATTTGTTGGGGCGTCCAGCAATGCACCATGGGGTTGGGGATGTTCTGATACATATAGTACACGAATTTCTGACATTCGGTCTGCGACTTGAAGATGTCGTCGAAGGTCGCCTTGCTTTCGGGAACGACGTCGAGGTAATCGCATGAACTGAAAGCTGCTGCCAGAAACAGGAACAGGTATTTTTTCATGGTTTCGGTTGTGTTAGAAATTGTATTGTACGCCCAGGTTGAATGTCCGCTGGAGCGGATAGGAGAGCCCGTTGCCGCCTCCGAGTTCGGGGTCCCAGAATTTGAAGTCGGTAAACGTCGCCAGGTTCGAGCCGGTGAAGTAGATGCGCAGCCGTTTGACGGTATAGCCCAGTTCGACGGACTTGAGCCGCAGGAACGAACCGTTGCGGACCCACAGCGAAGAGTTTTTCGTGTTGTTCAGATTCCATTCGGCGGACAGCCGGGGATAGTCGGCCCCGGGATCAGGGTTGCTCTCGCTCCAGTGGCTGTCGGCGATCCATTTCGTGAGCCCGAATCCCGAGTTGCCGTTGTTGCAGAAAGGATGCATGTCCTGCATGAGGATCGAAACGCGGCCCTGCCCCTGAAAGAAGACCGAGGCGTCGAAATTCTTCCATTTGACTGACGCACCGAAACCATAAACGATCTCGGGAGTCGTCGGCCGGCCGAGGATCGTGATGTCGTCGTCGTTCACTTTCCCGTCGCCGTTCAGATCACGGTACTTGATATCGCCCGGCCGGACACTTTGATAGGTGTGCGTCGGCGAAGATGCGATGTCGGCTTCGTCGGCGAAAAAGCCGTCGGCCACCAGTCCCGAGATCGAGTTGATCGGATGGCCGATCTCCGACTGGTATTTCGGGGTTCCGGGAGGCTCGTCGCGCTCGGTGATCTCGTTGTGAGCGTAGGTAAACGATCCCCGGGCCGAAACGATGAGGTCCTTGCCGATCGCTTTGTTGTATTCAAGCGAGAAATCGACGCCTCGGTTTTTCACGGCTCCGATATTGCCGTAGGGCTGCGTGCCGGTATAACCCGAAGTGGCCGGGATCGAACGTCGCTGCATGAAGATGCCGGTGCGTTTCTCGTGGAAGAAGTCGGCAATCAGCATCAGGTCGTTGAACAAACCCAGTTCCAGGCCGAAATTGGTCTTGGTGCTGACTTCCCAGGTCGCGGCGACATTGCCCAGCGTGGCGATCGTCGTACCCTTCATGCCGGTGAATTCGGGGCCGATGTACCAATGCATGCCTTGGTCGATGTTGATCTCGGTAACATAAGGAAAGCGAATCGCCAGCACGTCGTTGCCCGATTTCCCGTAGGAAAAACGGAATTTGAGCAGGCTGACGACTTCGTTCAGCGGTTTGAAGAACGGTTCGTTGGAGATGTTGTAGCCCACAGCCACCGACGGGAAGAAGCCGAATCGTTTGCCGGGGGCGAAGTTCTCCGAACCGTTGTACCCGAAATTGATCTCCATCATGTAGCGGTTCTTGAACGCATAGGTGATACGTCCGGCCAGTCCCTGTTCACGATAGGGAAGCACATCGTTCTCTTTGGCGTCGGGCGTGTTGTAGACGCGTTCCTTCTGGTGATAGACCAGCAGGGCGTTCACGTCGTGGGCGTCGTTGAAGTTGCGGGTGTATTCGATCGAGCCCTGGAGCGAATTCTCGCGGTAACCGTCTTTGCCCGTGGTGATCGTGTAGTAATTTGTGCCCGGTTTGCCGAGGATGGCCGTATCGTACGCATAGTCTCCCGTTTCAGGGTCTTGCTGATATTGGTTCAGCTTGAAGTAATAGGGCTGCGTGTTTTTATAGCTGGCGGAGTATACGTAGTTGTAGAACGACGCCTGACCCTTGATCTTCAACCCCGGGGTGATGAATTTCAGATCCTGATCGAGGTTGATCGTTTCGGTGTAATAGGAGTAGTGGCGGTCGCCGAATCCGCGGCACATCAGGGCATAGGGGTTGAGCTCGTTGGAAGAGCCGTTGGGGGCCTCGATGCTGCCGTAGCGAACGAAATTATCCCCTTCCTGCGACGGCCATGTCGCCGGGAAATGCACGGGATTGGCCCGCATGGTGTAATAGAAGAGATTTTTGAGGTCCTCCGTCGGGGCGTGGCGGAAATGGAGCTGGGTGTTCATGCGTACGCTCAGCCGGGTGGTGTTGGTGATTTTCGCCGCGACGTTGCTCTGAAAGAGGTATTTCTTGTAGTTGACGTTGGTGTTGAATTTCGAGGCGTTGGGCGAGTTGAGAATGCCGTTTTCATTGTAGAACGTGGCGTTCAGGAAGTAATCGACCCGCTTCCCGCCGCCGGTAATGTTGGCATTCACATTCTGGTTCATCGTGTAGTTCTTGAACAGAATCCGGTACCAGTCGTTGTTCGGGAAGATATGGGGATTGCGTCTTTCGCGGGTGCCGTCGATCTTCTCCTGCGAGTAGTACATCATGCCCGCCGCCTCGTTGTACGCCTTCATATAGGTCACGCCGTCGGCGATGTCCTGTATGCTGGTAGGCATCGACCAGCCGTTCTCCACGCGCAGGTTGATGTTCATACGCTCCATATCGCGGCCGCTTTTGGTCGTGATGAGCAGTACGCCGTTGGCTCCCCGCGAGCCGTAGAGGGCTGTGGCCGTGGCGTCTTTGAGGACGGAGAACGATTCGATGGTCTCGGGGGCTATCGAGTTGAGCATCATGGTATTGATTTCCACGCCGTCCATGACGATCAGCGGAGCGGTGTTCGTGCCGAACGTCGAGATGCCGCGTATCCAGAAGTTGGCGCCGTCGGCTCCCGGCTCGCCCGTCCGCTGCGTGGCGATTACGCCGGCGATCTTGCCCGCAAACGAAGAGGTCAGGTTGCTGGAGGGAAAATCGAGACTCGAAGGCTTTACGGCCTGCACGGCGCCGACCACGCTCTCCTTCTTCTGGATGCCGAATCCGACTACGACCACGTCTTCGATCGAACTGGCCTGTTCGTTCAGGCTGACGAGCTTCATCAGCTGGATGTCCCTGACCAGAATGCGTTTGGTCTCGTAGCCCAGAAACTGGAACGTGACTTCCCGCGCGTCGGCGGGGAGTCTGAGCGCGTAATTGCCGTCGGCGTCGGTCAGAACACCGATCGTAGTTCCCTCGACCAGTACGCTGGCGCCGGCGATCGGCTGGTTGTCCGCCGACGAGATGACCGTTCCGCGTACGGTCCGGTCTTTTCCGGCCGGCGGCGTGTCGGCGACCGCGCGTTTCGAGATGGTCACCAGCTTGCCGTTGACCGAGTAGCGCAGCGACGGGTCGAGCACCTGATCGAGCACGGTCCGGATCGTCGCCTTGTCGAACGTGGCCGTGACGGGTCTGTCGGCGTCGAGCTCCTTGTTCTCGAAGATGAACGAATACCCGGTCTGCGCCTCCACTTCTTCGAGCACCGTCTTCAGGGGAACCCGCCGGAACACCTTGGTGACGGTCTGCGCATCGACGGCGACCGCAAGGAGCAGTCCGACCGTCAGGGCGGCGATTTTTTTGAGATGTAGATTTACATACATAAAATAAGGATAGGTTAATAGAACTGGTTTTTATGTGGAGTTACTTGTTGTCCGTCCGGCGACCGACGCAGTAGTGGCTGCCCCGGCGTTCCACCGAAATCGGCAGAATTTCGCCCAGAGCCTTCAGCACCGTTTCGATATGCTCCGCGTTGGTGAGCGACACCCGGAAGGTCTTGTTGTCGAAAGCCGTGGTGCAGAGCTCTATTTCGACGTCGTATTCCCGCGCAAGCCGCCTCAGCAGGGCCGGCAGCGTGATGGCGTCGTAACGGATGGCCCCGTCTATCCAGGCACGGAACTGGTCAACGTCGGCCCGCTCCCGGCTGGCCCGCCGAGTGGCGCAGTTGTAGGTGATCAGATCGCCGGGAGCCATCGTGTCGCTACCTGCGGACGATTCGAAGCGCAGCGATCCCTCCATGAGCGCCGCCAGCACGTCCGGTTCGCCGTCGTAGGCCGAGATGTTGAATTTGGTGCCCAGAACGGTGAACGTGCACGCCTGCGCCATCACGCGGAAAGGCAGGCTGGTATTCCGGGTCACCTCGAAATAAGCCTCGCCCCGGAGCGTAACGTCGCGCGAGGAGCGGTTGAATCCGGAATCATAGCTCAGCGCCGAACCGGCGTTGAGCCATACCTGCGTGCCGTCGGGCAGCGATATCCGGCTGCTGGTCCCCAGCGGAGACTCCACCGTGAAGAGCTGGGTCTCGGTCGTTTGCCGCGACATGTACAGTGCGGCGAACGTTGACAGCAGTACGACGATGGCCGCGGCGGCGGCCGTGAGCCGGATGCGCAGACTGCGGATGCGTTGCACATAGTCCGATTTGCGCATTTTGTCTCGGAGCCGATTGAGCAGGGCTATTTCCTCCGAAGAGGGAACGTGTTCCGTTTTCCATTCCTGTTCCCATCGGCGGAACAGCTCTTCATGTTCTTTTTCTGCGGTGATGAATCGATACAACCGGCGTTCTCCGGATGGAGAAAGGTTTCCTTCGAAATAGAGGGACGCAAGTTTTTTCATGTTGTTATTCATGGTCTTTTCCAATCGCCTTTGTTGGAATAACGATCCAATCTCGTTTTACCCAACCTGCGGCCGATAAAAATCCCCGCCGACATGGCTGTGCCGGCGGGGAAAACGGAGTAAATGATTTTTGGGGTGATAATTCGTACTAATCGGAGCCCAACAACCAGGAGAGAATGGCGACCTGCACGAAGAACGATTTGTTCCGACCCAAAGCTTCGATGAAAATATGAAGGGCCTTGCGGATATGCTTCTCGACGGCCTGGAGCGATATCTGCAACTGCTCGGCGATCTCCCTGTTTTTCATGCCCTGAAAACGGCTGAGTACGAATACCTCGCGGCAGCGGTCGGGTAGTGAATCCAGGATGGCCTGTATCTGCTGTTCGAGTTCATCGTACAGATAGGTTCGCTCCGTGTCGTTCAGCGCGAAATCATAATTGTATAAACGCTCCTCGCCCTTTATCTTCGAGCGGTAACAAAACTTGTATTGGTCGATGATTTTTTTGTGTTTCAGATGGTCGAGACACCGGTTCCGGACCATGACGAAAAGCAGCATGGACGCTTCCTGCCGATCGATGGACCGATACATACTGTGTTTTTTCCATAGATTCATAAAGCAATCCTGCACCAGATCCTGCGCTTCGGTGAGGTCGTTGACGAAACGTCGGGCATAGGCTGTCAGCCGAAGCTGATAATCGATATAAAGCTGTTCAAAATCTTGCCGTGCAGAGGTTTCGCTCATGGAATCATTATGACTTTCCCTATTTCATCGACAAATATAACGAATTTTCTTCGGAATCAACCGCTTATTTTCCCGTTGTTAAAACCTCAGTTCGGCATTTGCCGTTCCAGAATCGTGGCAGGCTGCGGATTTCGCCTGCGAATTATTCAATGATATAATCATAGAGGACCGTGTTGCCAAGAGGAAAATCCTGTGGAACCACGCACCATTGACAACTTGTTTTCATCAAATACATGGTAAACAATATTGATAATGCCTCGGATAGAGTATTTTCGTTTTCTACTATGCGGATCAAAAACTTCCGGTAATTTGCCATTGTCTATCAGTAAGGTTGATTAGTATTGCCTCATGGGCTTAATTTGTTGATAATCTTAATGTTATTGAAATATACCGATCGGCTTGTCGTTTTGTAATTATTAATATGCTTGCATGGTAACTTTTTTCAATAAAATTTGAATATTGATTTGAAAATTCCACGTATGTCTTTGTGCTGTTTCCGAGGCTACCTACTCCCCGTTTAGCACGTTATGCACCGCATTTGCCTTGCTTCCGTTTCCGTGGGCGAAGCTATGGCAGGGGGTCGGAAAACAACCAAGATCGGGGCCCTTCGGGTTCAGACAAAAAAATCAGCCGCAATGTATAAGTTGCGGCTGATTTTTTTGTCCTGAAATCTTGTTTGCATTCCGCCCCTCTGAAATATAGCCCACAGAAACGGAAGCAAGGCAAACGCGGCCCATACGGCATAAAAAAAAGGTCGTAGTTATGAAACAGCACAAAGACATACGGGAAATTTTGAAACGGAGCGGCACCGCTCCCACCGGCATCTGCGGGTTTTGGAGGTCTTCGGCGGGTTTCGCGGCTGTGCTTTTCGGCGCGTTTGCGGCATTCAAATTTCTCGCGGGCGTTTATCTCGGTGCGGGCGGTTTTTGGGGGTTCTGCCTCTCGTTATGGCTCTTGCGGCGGTGTCGGGACATCGTGCGTCTCGTCCTTTCCCCCGTGGTTGTCCTCGTGCGGTTTCTTCTGCGGCTGTTTTACTAACATTCAACACCTTACAACTATGGGAAAAGTCACATTGTTATTCGCAGGAAAGAGTTACGACACCGACGTACAGAGCGTGCGGGAGAATCAGATCGTCATTTTCGACGGCCCTTACAACATGCGTCAGCGCATGGTCGTGGCCGGAATCGAACACACACAATCCGGTTACAATTACCGATTGATCGACCCCGAAACCGCCGAGGAGCACTCCGCGGATCTGATCCGCCCCTTGCGGGACAAATTCGGTATCGGGCACTATTACGACGACGAGCACCCCGAATTTATGGATGCCGCCGAGGTCGCGGCGCTTCGTACCCGTGCCGACGCCCTCAAAGCCGAGCAGGAAACCGCCCGACGTGCGGCGGCGGAAGACGCGGAACGGTTACGCACCATCGGCGCGGAGCGTCTGCGGCAGATCGTTCCCGACGATGCCGTGGCCGTCATCATCGGCGAACAGCACGAAAGCGAATGCGACCCCTATACGGACTATTTCGGTTCGCGTATCGTGCGCACGGTGCTTCTCGGATTCTCGACCCACACGCGCGATCTGTTCCCCGAAATGCGCAAGGCCGCGGCCCGGTTCGAGGGCACGGCACACCTGGCCGAGTGTAATGCCGAGTACGAATACCGTGAAAAGTACAGCATGGGGCACGGCTATTACCTCGGCACGCACCGTTATTCGGGCTGGCAGGTCAGCAAGGAATCGTGCCGCGACAAAGAGGGCATTATCAAGCGTTTCGCCGTCGTGGCCGGAAATCCCGAGAATGTATGCATCGAGAACCCTGCACCCGTGCAGACCACCGCCCCCGAAACCGTGGCCGACGCACGTGTCGAGATCGTGGAATACTCCGCGAAGTCGATCGCCGTATTCGGCGATACGAAACCCCTGCGCGACACGCTCCGCGATCTGAACGGGCTGTTCCGCGCCTACCTTACGCACGACGGCACCCGGTGCGCCGGGTGGATTTTCTCCAAACGCCGAGAACAAGAGGTGCGCAGCGCATTGGCCGCCTATCTCAAATAACATTCAACCCGGGGCGGGCGGATGCCCGCCCCACAACACCCGAAACCATGAACGAACAGATAACTGCTATCGCCGCGCTCCTGCTGGAGATCAACGGCAAAGAAAAATACACCGCCTTTTTCGATTTCAGCGGCCATGTACGCACTTTCAGCATCCGGATTTATTCCGGCAAGTGGTCGAAAGGGAAAGACCCTCTTTTCAACCTCTCGTTACAAAACAAGGACGGACAGCAATGGCGGAATTGGGACAACGCGCATGCCATGTCCGGCGATTCGATCCTCTCATTCTTAACGACCTTATTATGAAATCATACGAAGAAATCATACAGCGCACGGCGGACTTCGATTATATGATGCGCACCCGGTTGCCGGAAAAGTACATGCCGGAGGTATTCGGCGTCACGGCTGGGGAAGACCCCGATCTGCGGCAACTCCTTCACAACGCATCGCGCAACGGCATAGGCATTACCTACCTGCTGTTCAAAATACCGTACGACCGCCACAAGCAACTGATTAAATACCTTTCAAAATAATCTTAAAACCATCATGCCATGAAAACGAACGAAAACAACACCACGACCGCAATCGCCGCTCAGAGCACGAAATCAACCGTTTTGCTCGCTATCGACAAAATCCGCCCCAACCCCAACAATCCGCGGCGGAGTTACGACGAGAATGCCCTCGCGGAACTGGCCACTTCCATTGCCACACACGGTCTTATTCAGCCCATCCGGGTGCGAGCCGCAGAACAAGGCTGTTATATCATCGTCTGCGGCGAACGCCGCTACCGTGCCGTGCAACTGCTCGGCCAGACCGAAATCGAGGCCATCGTCGATGCCGCCCCCGCGGACGAACGGGCGATCTTCGACCTTGCGCTCTCGGAGAACATCCAGCGCGAGGAGATGCCGCCGCTCGACGAGGCCGAAGCCTACAAAGCCGCCATGCAGACCCTCAGCGGGGATGTCGCCGCCGTGGCCGCACGCTTCGGTAAGAGCGAGCAGTATATCTACTACCGGATGAAACTCAACGAACTGATCCCCGATGCAAAAAAACTCCTGCGCGAAAACTCTATTACATTGGGTCTCGCTATGGAGTTGGCACGATACGGGAAAGATTTGCAAAAGACGATCTGCAAAGACCGCCTCAAAGACGAGGAAGGGTGGCGGAAATACTCCGTAAAGGAGTTCAAGCGGATGGTGGACGCCCATTATACGAACGATCTGGCCCGGTATCGCTTCGACCAGACGGCGTGTGCCGCATGCAAGTACAACGCAAATACCTACGATATGTTCGCTACGGGGGCCGGACGATGCACGAACCGGGAATGCCTCGAAGCCAAAAACCGCGAATTCATCGAGCGAAAAAGCGGAGAACTGCTCGCGCAAAACCCGAAATTCATCCTTTGCAAAGACCGTTACGGATGCGACGACCATGATAAGGCCGTAGAGCATATGACCGAAAACGGGGTCGAATGCAAGGCGTTCGAATACGGGCAGGTGCAGGAAATGCCCGCTATACCCGCGGAACCATGTCCGGCGGATTATGCCACCGATGCCGATTATACCGCGGCAATGCAGATCTATGAACAGCAGAAAAAGGCCGCCGAGGAAAAGACCGCCGACCTGCTGGCCAAGCACGACGCCGGGGCGATCCGTATCTTCGTCAAGACTTCGCGCGACGACGCCCGGCTGGTCTATGTGAACCAAGCCGCCAAAGGCAGGGAATCGACCGGGGAACTGATCGCCCGCCTTGAGGAGAAGAAAATCCGCAACACGGAACTCGCACACGAAAAAACCGTCGAAGCCGTCCGGCAGATCGTCCGCGACGAGGAGATCGCCCCGACGCCGTTTACCCAGCTGGAAGACAACATTCTCTATTACATCATGCTCGGAAGCCTGCGGCGCGAACACCTCGCCGCCGTGGGATTCCCCGAAGCGTATTATTTGACATCCGAACAGAAAATCGCTGTCGTCAATGCGCTGACCGACGAACAACGCGACCTCATCACCCGCGATTTTCTTGTAAAAAGCCTTACATCCGACATCGGTTTCGACAAAACGGGGAAGCAACTGCTGATGGAATTTGCAGCCTTGCACCACAAAGAGAAATGCGAGGTTGTGAAAGCGCAGTTCGACGAGGAATACACGAAACGCAACGACCGTCTCGACGAGCGTATTGCCGTGGCCGAAGCGCAGGAGAAAGCCAAGACCAAAGCCGCCAAGAAAGAGGGCAAAACGGGTAAGAGCACCAAGAAAACGACAAAGAAAGCCGCCTAAAGTCTGATCGGGGACGGCCCGCAGGCCGTCCCCATAAAACCGAATGAATCATGTTGAAAGAATTTATCGACGCTCTTCGCCGTCATGGAATCGCCGTTTTCGATCTGATCCAGGCAGGTGCGGGAAATCACATTTTTTTCGCACGCCGAAACGGCCATACTTGGGGGATCCGGATTTCCCGGGAGCGAGCGGCACGCCGCTATACCGTGCATATCTTCTCCGAAGAATCGGACATAAGGGGCACTTATTCCTGTCCGCCGGGATTGTTGCTGACAACTATCGAACTGCGATTCAACGATCTTGCGACACCATAAATAAGTCCCGGTTTCCGTCTGCGGCAGTCATGCCGCAGACGCGAACGGGCGGACGCCCGCGGCTCCCGCCATACCGCCACCCCGAATTGTGTCAAAACATCATCTGACGAACCTATGAAATCTTATATACGTATCGCTCCCGACGTGGAATATTTCACCGATTACGACCGCTTCCGCGAGGAGCAAATCTGCTGCGCCGTCGCTGAAGACGGCACGAGTCTGTTCAGCCGCATTGAGAACCGCTGCTTCATGCACACGGTGCGGCACGATCTTTCCGAACGGGTTATCGAGCTGCTATGTCGGCAGATACACCGTGAGATATGCACATTGCACTATGGCGGACAAGTCGTGGAATGACCTGCCCGCCACACCGGAGAGTTATAAGCCGCAAAACACTTCGCTTTGCGGCTTTTCTTATTTTATACGATAAAATTTCTACCTTTGTCACAGATATATAAAGTTGAACAAACAATATGACAAAAGTCGAAATCGTGAATCAGATTGCCCGTGAAACGGGTGTCGAGGCTACGACTGTATCAGCTGTCGTGGAGGGTTTCATGGAAGAGGTGCGCGCCGCCCAGATTCGAAGGAGAACGTCTTCCTCCGTGGATTCGGCACCTTCCTCATCAAGCACCGCAAGGAGAAGACAGCGCGTAACATTTCAAAGAATACGACGCTCAAAATTCCTGCGCATGATATTCCGGCGTTCAAAGCATCGCCTGAATTTCTCCGTCTTCTGAAATAGTACGACAAGCAGAATAAATTTCTCGGCATGTTTTCCGTGGGTTGCAGATGGAGTTTCCCGTGCCGACGGACACCACCTTGATACTTCATGCCATGTTGCTGCGGGTGATCTGACCGCTCTACGCCCCGGCGATCGGCCGCTCCTGTTCAAACGTGCTACCGTCACGCCATCCGACCTAATTTCTGCCGAAGCGCTTTAATTCAACCTGTTCCACCCGCGACCCGACATCAATCAGCGCTCGGCCTCTGAGCGCAAGGCCGCATGGCCTTCATGTAAAAAGAGAGGAGACCGATAACGGCCTCCCCTCCGGCAATGAGTCGCGTCACTCTGTTAATATATGGATTCCTCCAGGGCTTCGACAAGCAGTTTGAGGAGCTGCTCTGCCGTTTGGGGGTGGGACGATTTCTTGAATATGCGGTTCATCTTCGTCCTGAGAAGCTCGAAGAAACGATTGGCCTCGTGAACCGGCATTTTCTTGACCGTCATCACCATCAGCCAGAGCGGAACTTCGATATAGGGCGGCTGGATAAAGAGTTCGAGCAGTTCGTCGGAGTGGTGCCTGTAATCCAGAAAGCTGTTTTCGCAGACTCCGTACAGGGGCAGAATGATCAGTTCGTAGACGATGCGGTGCGTTCTGCGCATATCTCCTTCCTCATAATACCATACGTCGATCTTTTTGGCGCCGACTATCCGGTACGGATTATAATTGTCCCTGCTCATTTCATGAAAGGCCCTTTATTTCCGAATAAATACTGTTGGCCATATAATCACGTAATTCGCTGCGGGTCGAGAGCCGGCAGAACCGGTATTGCTCCGGTAGACGCAGACCTTTCGAAAAATGTTTCTGATCCGTTGAGCACGATTCCAGACGGACCGAGTTTCCGTCGTGTCTGTCGTAAAGACCCCATAAGGATTCCGTATTCGGACATCGGGAATCGTCGGTATGGAAAAGATACATCTCCCCGACTTTGAAATTGCATTGTTTCACCGTCATTCGCTTGGGCTGTTTATGGTTTGCGCGGCAAAGATGGATGAAACGCCGAACCTTTGCAAAGTCATGTGGAACCACTCCAATTTTTTATTTTGACAGGAGCTCCCCGATGCGTTCTTCTTAGGCAGACCGTTCGACGAAGAATTTACGGCGGTCGGTTTTATCAGCTATTTGGGGCGTAGTGCGGCGGATTGCGTGTTTCGCAAATCGAATTCGATATAAAAAATACCGGGAAAAATTTGGTTCGTAACGAAAAAAAGCTATATTCGGGTAATAATAGAGCGATTTATCTATTGTAAACTGTTTATCAATTCGTAAGTCCCAGCTTCTACCTCAATGACGGATAAACAGGCAAGATCGCAATGCGCGGTCTTGACCGGTTCGTCATAACCTTGGGACGGTACGAAGTGACCGGTCGAGAACCGCGCATATTTTTTGACATAACGAATCAAAAGATGTGCCATTATGAATCGACCCGAATGTAAAAGCGAAAAGCTGGTTTACAATTTAGAAACAAGCCCCAAATTACAACTTTTATTCGAAAATCACGTTATCGGTGCAACTTATTTGTTTCACCGGACGGATTCGGATTGCTTGCGGACTCCTCGTTTTTCGATAAGCGCATTCGAACCGCCGTCCGTTCCGTATCGACCAACCCCGATTCGCATTCGTTCCGATTGCGCCGTCCGCTTTCGTCCGGCTGCCCGAGCTGCTCCGCGAAGATTCGTGCACGCAGGTCGCCGTTCAGGCATCGTCTGAGTCCGAATACATTTCCCGAATCTCAAAATGCTGGATTTTATGAACGGTTTTGAAAAGGATAACGAGAATCCTTATCGCCCCTATCGTGTGGTAAGCGTCAAAAAGATCGACAGGTGGTTCTTCGAGCGACACGACCATCGCAAAACGCATACGAAAATCTATGAAACGGTCATTCGGCCCAAATTCGGGATTTGCGAGAACACGTTCCTCGACTACCGTCACGAGCCCGATGAGTTGTTGGATTTGTTCCCGCAGCCGGTCCGCATCGAATTTTCGCTGTGGCTGCCGGCTATGCAGGCCAAATATATGAATCCTGCCGAAGCGGACCGGTTCTGCATAATGCTTTGGGATGCGTTCAACAAGTCTTTCAAACGCATACTCAGAGAGGAACCGGCCTGTCGGATAAATGCCGAAAAGTTGTTGATGTCTCTGATGACCTGTTTGGACGAAAAATCACCCGTCAGGGTGAGGTGACGCGACTCGTCAATGAAGGGATGTGCTGTCCGAATTTTTCGGTCTGCCCCGGCGTTTTCATGGATCGGTCTTATAGCTCCTTGGCATTCAGAAGCTCTCGGCTCGGGATTTCGATAGTCTGATGCCGGGCTCCGTTCTTCTCGATGATTTCCAGCAAAAGCACCTTGTCATCGGAGATCGTCAGCTTGGGCAGCGCGAATACCGTCCGCTGGCGCTGGTGTCCCCTCACGACGGCCGGATCATTGCATACGCGCAGGATTTCGAGCGGCGTTTGCTGTTGGGCCGTACGCTTGGCGAGTTTGCGATCCGCTACAATGAAATGTCGTGCATCTACTTCGAAGGAGATGTTCGTGTCGTTCGAGATGCAGGTGTGAATGTATATCACGTCATTGAATACGTAAATCCCCTGCACCTCGACCCCGATTCCGTACTTTTTCGTACGAATGCCTTTCACATCCGTGCGGTTCTGCCGGTATATGTCGCTCAACATGCGTTTTATGGTCGCAGGTTTCTCGCGCCCTACCTCGCGCAGCAGCACCCGGCCTTCGGATGCTGGGGTCGTCGGCTGCGGATAGCCCACGGCAGCCGGTTTCTTCATACTTTCTGGTTGCGGTTCCTGCACTGTAAGATTGAGGGTCGAAACAGCCGGATTCTCGGCATAGTGGACATCGAAAGTGAAAAATCCTCCGTCCTCGGTGATGACCGTCAGGTTGGTTTCTGCTGCGAAATTCCGCACGGCCGCTTTCACCCGCACGACGTTTTCGGCCCCGTCGGCCTTGCCTGCTATGATGTCCATCGAGCCGATGTCAATGTAGGTCACGGGCGACGGGAAAAGAATATGTACGGTCTTGGTGAATCCCGCTTCGATACGTAGGGGCCGGATCTCAGCCGGCGTTTCCGGTGTCATCTGCGCCGTAACCTTTACCGCTGCGATTGCCGCGACGATCAGGATCAGATAAATAAGGTCTCGTTTCATGTGTGTTCTATTCTTTTGAAATCAATAATAGCTGATGATTGGCTTTGAGGGTGATCTTCACCTCGCGGAGCTTCCCGGCGACATACTGCGACGAAGCCTGTAATCCTCCACGCGCCAGCTCGGACAACACCTGCTGTCCGGCCGAACGGGTGACGTTTACGCTCGTGCCGGCGGTTTGCCCGACGGACGCCAGCGCCTCTTTGAGGGCCGTCCGCTCGCGGGAGTTCGGGACGTTGAGCCCCGGCTGGCCGTCGAGGTCGTAAGCCGCGGCTTCGACAGCGAAGATCCGCCCGCCGTATTCGACGGACGACACCATGACTTGCAGCCGCATCCCGGAGATCGTCGCAAGACCGTATAACGGGGTGTTGCGGGGAATCACCGTATCGTCGATGCGCACGGCTTCTAGCAGCCGCAGCTGTACGGTGCTTCCGGCACGTATGATTTGCGTCTGAGCGACACAAGCCCTGACAGTCGGAATGTCGGCATGCGCGACGCCACCTGCCGCCGTGAGAAATCCCAAGTTGCGCTCGACGGCGAAATCCGCCCGCGGATCGAGCGTCGAGGCTTCGACCTCACCTTCCCGAACGGGCCGCATGACGGACAGGTGCGAATCCTTCCGTTGCTTTATCGGCTCAACTGCTTCTTCATTCAGGGCCGTTCCGCCACCGAGATACTTCCGTGCGAGCTTGTATTGCTCCTCGGCCAGTTCCAGAGGGTCGGGCTGCTGCCGCTCGGCATCGAGCTGGGATTGCAGGGCCGCGACCTGCTCTTTCAGTGCTTCGACCTCGGTATTGCCGCAAGAAGGGGCCGGGGTGTAGAAAGCCGCCATTTCACCCGATATCCTCCGGTAGGCAGCATCCGATTCGTCGATCGCCGTCGGTGCTGCCGGAACTGTAGCATCCGCCATTTCCCCGGTCACAGGCAAGCGGTCGTCCATAACATCACCCAACGATTGTAGTTTCTCGCGCCGCTGCTGCTCGTACTGCTCCTGTTCGTAGACCTTGCGTTTGTCCGTTTCCGCCGGCTTTACCGTCGCTTCCGGAATCGTAACATTGTATCCGCCCGTTCCCGCCTGCTGCGGAGCCGGTTTCGGGGCGAACAGGTACCATAGGAAAATGCCGCACAGCAGTGTCATCACCGTCACGACACCTACGAACTTAAGTTGCCGGAGATGCTGCGATGTGAGAAGTTGCGACAGCTTTTCAACTGCTCCGTTATCGCTCCTGCGTGTCATCTTCACTCGTGTTTAGAGGTAACAGGCTCCTTTCCGGCAGTAGTGGCTGCCGGAGGTGTTCGACGGCGGGAATCGACGTCTCCCGACTCCGCATTCCACCGAACAGAATCATCAGGGCGACCGCCGCATAGACGAGCAGCAGCACAGTAACCACCCTGAGCCGCTGGCGCGGCGTAAGACGTTCCATGCGGGCCTTCAGCCACGCTTCGGCCCGCGTCTGCAAATCCTTAGCGCTCATAACTTCCGAGGTCTTTATTTTCGAGAATACGCAGATCTTCGATCAGGAATCCCTGCGGGTTGTTGTCCGAGCGTACGGCATTTCGCAGGCGGCATGTCGTGACGAGCGTCCGCTCCGTCACGTTGCTTTCACGGACGATCTTCTGCCGTGCGAAGGTCTCCACGGCATAAGGATAGCAGTCGAAATCGCATCGGATGCTGTCCACGACGACATTCTGCGATACGTTCGAGGCGATGATGCGGTTGAAATATCCCTTCTCTGCAAGGCTCTGGTAATAGGCGATGGCGCTTCCGTCCGCAAGGTACAGCGCCCTGCGGACATTGCCTTCGATGGCCTCGCGGTCGGGAGAGAGGGTAAAGAAGAGCTCGTGGAAGCGCCGCACGTGTTCGCGGGCTTCGACGGGACGGTTCTGGGCCATATCCTGCGAGAGAGCCAATATCAGCGACTTGCCCTGATCGAGTACGTAGATCTTCTGCCGCTGGGCTTCCGCGAAGCGGTAGGATGTCCACACTGCCGCCACCGAGATCAGCGTGCAGGCTCCCAGAAAGAGCATGCTGAAGAGCCGCAGGTGGCGAAAGGACGATTCTATATTCTTCAATGTTTTGAATTCCATATTTTATTACGTTTTATCGTTTCTTCAAAGCCCCTTTTATACGGCCTCCGACATTTCCGACCGCCGCTCCGGCGACTCCGGCAGCGCCCATCGCCACGGCACGTCCTGCGCCTGCGACTTTATCGCCGTAACTTCCGGCGCCTCCGGCCTGAATGATCCACGACGCAACGGTCGGCACGCAGAAATATCCGACGATTCCGATAATCATAAAAATGCAATAGACCGTATTGCTTCCGTCGGGTATGAACGTCGGGTCTTGCAGTCGTTCGATGTCCTGCTGGAGCATTAGAATCTGGATGCGCGAAAGGATCGCACCGAACAGGTCGCTGACGGGCAGCCACAAATAGATGCAGATATAGCGTGCCAGCCAAGACGCCAGCGTATTGTGAAAGCCGTCGTACACGGAGAAGGCGAAGGCCACGGGCCCCAGCAACGCCAGAACGATCAGGAAAAACGTCCGCACGGTGTCGATGGTCAGCGATGCCGCCTGGAAGAGCGTTTCCAGAAACGCCCGGAATGCCTCACGGACTTTCTGACCGAATTGATACCCGGCTCGCTCGGCATACATCCCGGCAATCGCCATGAGGTCTTTAGGCTTCCAGCCCAATTCGTCAAGCCGTTTGTCGAACTCTTCATTACTGATAAGATAGGCTTTCTCCGGATCGCGGAGCATCGCCTGACGCTGCAATTCATCCTTCTGTGTCTGGTATTTCTCCAGATCGAACGCCTGTCGATCGACCAAATGCGATGTGGCATTGCTGATAGGTGACAGCAGACCGTTCAAAGGCCCCAATACGAGGGTCGGGAAGGCCATGATGCACAGCCCCAGCACAAAGGGCCGCAGTAGCGGGAATACCTCGATCGGCTCCGCGGCGGCGAGGGATTTCCAGACCCGGTATGCGATGAAAAACAGGGCGCCCAGCCCGGCGAGTCCTTTGGCAATGCCCATCATATCGCTGCACAACGGCAACATATCGGCGTACAACGAGCGGAGAATCTGATGCAGGTTCGTCCACTCTACGGCTAACGGCATCGTCATAGGTTACCAATATCTGTCGTTATGGCCGCCGTACAAGGCCCGCACACGCTCCGAATCCCCGCGCTGACGGCTGCGCAGGAACGACACGGAGATATTCTTGCGCGTATAGTATTCCGTAAGATTGCGGTATTCGAGCATCTCGTAATAGATCCTGTCGATAATATCCAGCCGCTCCTTGTCGGTCATCGAAAGCCCTGACGGAGTGATGATCTGCTTCAGGTCGTTCAGCAGGTCGGCACTCGCCGACAGCAGCTTCGTATAGCCTGCGGCCATTGCCGCGAGTTCCTCGGCCGAGTAGTTCGTATCGTTAAGCATCGACCGGAAGTTCGAGACGTATATGTCGGAGATGTCGCCCACGAGCAGCATCGTCTGCTGCGCACGACGGGCGCTTTTGACGAGGTTATGCACCGACCGCAGCGCGTCGTAATATTTTTTCGACTGCTCGTAAATCTTTACCGTCTGCTGAAAACTCTGAAGCAGCGTACTTCCGTTCCGGGACGCTTCGACGACCTGCCTGGTGGAATTCACGATACCCTGCGCCAGATTCGAGGGGTCGCTCACGACCCATTGCGCCCGGAGCGGATGGCCTGCCAGCAGCACCGCTGCCAGCAGGCCGAAGGTTATTCGCCGTCCCATCGCACCGGAGCCTGAAGGATTACTTCCGTCCCTATACGCTGCGGCCGGTCGTCGCGGATGAAAAGCCCGAAACATCCGATATGCAGAATATCGTTGGTCGTGTGATGAACGACGCATCCGTCGGTTTGCCCGTACAAGACATGAAGCCACAGACTGTCATCGCGTTTGAGGATGACCATGTCCCGCACGGGACGTTCGCCGCAGAAAAGCGTCGCGGTATATCCCGGAGCCGTTTTGCGGATCGTGATCCGCTCTCCGTATTCGTTCTTTCAGCAGCCGCAGATACGGTCGTCGGCAACCTCGGATTGCAACTCCCGGATAGTCTGTTTCAGCGACTCGATCTCTTCCTGCGCCCGGCGCAGCCGTTCGTCTCGCGCGGCGAGTTCTTTTTTGGATATGAACATGATTTTCGGATTTTAGGTTAATGATCTTCATTGCGTTTTCGCTTGGCCAATTGGCGTATGGCCAGCTCGATATTGCCGCCGAGCTTTTCCGTGAGATGCTGGAGTTCCAATTTCTCGGTCTCTTCTGTCGTAAAGCAATAATACTCCTCGGCCGAAACTTCCGTGGCGTAGACTGCGGACTGCACGCCGCCCAATCCGATCCATACCTCCTTATAGCGACGTTTGGGATCGTTCGAGAGGTTGATGGAGAGAATCTGCGCACGTTCTTTGTCCGTAAGTCCCAGCAACGCCTGTATCTGGTCGAATTTGTTGATATATTTGCGTTGGTCGAGGAGGATCTTGCAGTCTGCATTGTTGATGATGGACTCTTTGACGATCGGTGAGGAGATGATATCGTCCACCTCCTGTGTGACGCAGACGACTTCCCCGAAATACTTACGGACCGTTTTGTAAAGGTATTTCACGAAAGTTCCCATACCGGCTTTGGAAATTGCCCGCCAAGCCTCTTCCAGCAACAACATCTTACGGACGCCTTTCAAACGACGCATCTTGGAGATGAAACTCTCCATGATAATCAGCGTGATGACTGGATAGAGCACCTTGTTGTCGGCGATATTGTCCATCTCGAAAACGATAAAACGCTTCGACAGCAGGTCCAACTGTTTGTCGCTGTTGAGCAGGTAATCGTATTCCCCGCCTTTGTAAAAGGGTTCCAGAACGTTCAGCAGGTTCAACAGGTCGAAATCTTTTTCCCGAACGTGTTTCTGCTCCAAGACTTTCGGGTATTCGTCCCGCATGAACTCATAGAAGGTATTGAAAGAGGGTACGACACGCCGGTCATCCCGGAGACGGTTCAGGTAGAGGTTTACGGCATTCGAGAGCGCCACTTCTTCAGCACGGCTCGGGGCTTCGTCCTCGCGTTTCCACAATGTGAGAAGAAGAGTCTTGATGGACTCGCGCTTTTCGATGTCGAAGATATTGTCGTCGGTATAAAACGGATTGAACGCGATAGGTTCGTCTTCCCGGTAGGTCAGGTAGACGCCGTCCTCGCCGTGCGTACGGCTGTGAATCAACCGGCACAACCCCTGATACGAATTGCCCGTATCGACGATCAGCACATGTGTGCCCTGTTCGTAGTATTGCCGGACCATGTGGTTCGTGAAGAAGCTCTTGCCGCTGCCCGAAGGCCCTAAGATGAATTTGTTGCGGTTCGTCGTAATGCCGCGCTTCATCGGCAGATCCGAAATATCCAGAAACACGGGTTTCCCGGTCAGACGATCGACCGTCTTGATTCCGAAAGGCGACGGGGAGTCCTGATAGCATGTCTCCTCCGTGAAGAAGCACAACGCCTGTTCGGGAAACGTATAGAAACTTTCTTCGGCGGGAAAATCCCCTTCGTTACCGGGGATCGCCGCCCAGAAAAGCGTCGGAACATCCACGGTATTATGGCGCGGCGTGCAACCCATAAGCGCCAGCTGCGCCCCTACATCGTTACGGATCTGCTTCAGCTCCTCGCTTCCTTCGCCCCATGCCATGACATTGAAATGGGCGCGTATCGAGGTCAGAGAGAAGGAGTGCGCCTCATTGAGGTAATCGTCGATCCATTCCTTGTTGATCTGGTTCGAACGGCTGTACTGCGCGAGCGACTGCATGTTACGAGCCGTACGTTCGAACTGCCTGAGGTTCTCGTCGCTGTTATCCAAAAACAGGTCGAGTAGGTCGGGAGCATTACTGCTCCCTTCCCCTCTAAGAACCGTACGTGATACTTTCGCATCATACGGCTCAAGCAACTCAAAGTTTCTATTATGAAACCGGCTCATAAGCTCTAATTTTACGGGTAAGTGTACGACTGCATCTGTCATGGGCGATGATTTTGGATTTGCCGGACTTGTCGGATAACTCCGCAATAGTCCAGATTTTATCCGCGTCGATTATCTCGCCGCACAACGGACAACGCTGATTTTGTTTCTCCCACATTCTGAGAAAGCCCTGTTTGCCTTTGAGAGAGCTTAACATTTTCATCCTGTTACGCATCTCAAAGTATGGTCGCCATTCCGGGTCGAATGGGTTGGCTTTGCTGCGGATTTTGATAGGCTTGGTCTTCGTATCAATATCGGATAGATACTTCAGTGTGTACGGAAATGGTTTCCCGTTGTTCTTCAGCATCGTACCGAATGTCCACGCCCGGCCTTTCTTCGACAGAAAATACCTGTTGTAAACCCACTTCTTACCCTTGTGGCGGTGGCGGCGTAATGCCCACGCCCACAGTTTGTAGAAGATCTGTGCGTCTGCGTTCTTGAAGGTTTTGGCGGCTACGCAACCCTTGTAATAGTTGCCCCAACCGGTTATGACGGGGTTCAGAAGTCCGATAAGTTTATCCTGCCTGATGGCCTGATTCTGACGAATAATGGCTTTAATCTTGGCGAGGAATTCCTTAACATTCTTCTTTGACGGCTTGATAAGCAGCGTACCTTTATATTTCCTAACATTGAAACCCAGAAAATCAAATCCTTCATCAATGTGAGTAATCTTCGTCTTTTCTTCTGATAGGGTAAGCCCCCGTGCTTGAAGAAACTCGCTGACTGCGGGTTTGATTTGCGATTCCAAAATTTCCCTGTCGGAACAGGTAATAATGAAATCATCTGCGTATCGCACAAGATTTACCATAGGATTGAAATATCCCATTTTGGTACGTCTCAGCTTGAAATTCTCTGCAAGCATTGCTTGCAGGCCGTCGAGTGCCATATTCGCGAGTGTCGGCGATATGATACCGCCCTGCGGCGCACCTTCCTCGGTGGGAAACAGTTGCCGGTTGAATACGAATCCACTTTCCAGCCATTTACAGAGCATGACCTTATCCGTAGGGATATTGTCGAGTAGCCACTGGTGGCTGATGTGGTCGAAACGACCTTTGATGTCTCCCTCGAGTATCCATTGCGGAGATACCTCTTTTGAAAGTATCGTATGGCATTGTACTATCGCATCGACCGTACACCTTTCCCTACGGAAGCCGTAAGAGTGTCTGTCGGCGGTAGTTTCTGCTACCGGGTTCAGAGCCATGAGGTATAATGCCTGCATGGCCCTGTCTTTCATTGTGGGTATTCCTAACGGACGGAGTTTGCCGTTACTCTTCTTGATATGTACCCTTCGTAACGGTTGCGGGTTGTAGCCACGTCTTTTCAGATCGGCGACAGCACCCATTTTTGCGTTGGGAGTAGTCCAAAGAACTTTATCCACTCCCGCCGTGTTCTTACCTTTGTTAGAGGTAACTCGTTTGACCGCCAACGCTTTGGCGTAAAACGAGTGGGTCAATGTCCATTGCAGGGCTTTTACCTTGCCCGGACGACCCTCTTTCTGAGCCTTTACAATACGTCCTTGCAGCTTCTGAACCGCAGCTTCGCATCCGGCCCAATCAATGTCGGTCCAGTTGTTCCACTGCCTACGGTCAGCAGGCGCACACGATAAATTAATCTCGTTCATTTGCATTCCTTCTTTTAGAAAGTTCTACATAGTTTCTTGTAAAGAGTCACCTCGCAGAAGTCTGCCCGCTTTCGCGGCGGAGTGACGTTGAAACTCCTATCCGCCCCATTACAGGACGGCATTCGCTTTTTCTGCGTTCCCATACCCGCACCTCATTCGGCTTTCCTTGCGGTCGGCTTACCTGCCCGAAGGCAGGAGAGATACGGGTTTACCAAGTTTCGCGTAAGTAACAAATGAGCGGGTTAGGTTCTGTCCGTTGCGCCGGCAGTGCTTTGTCCGTGTAACCCCACAATACAAAGGGTTATCCGACTGCGTTACCTTTTGGTTCAAGCCTCTCAGCAACTTTGGCTTGTTCGTACATTACGACGCTTATAACAGTTCGCTTGTGCTAACCATACCGCCCAGCCTCGCTCCCCGACTCTTTTGTGCTAAGAGCAGTTGCCGTTCCCTCGCGGTTCGGGCTTCTCCTTGCGGAAGGGCTACTTTGTCCGGCCAGCTTCGCACCCCGCCTTTTGAGCGACGCACGTGACCGTAGGCTACTATTGACGGAACAATAGGTTTAATCTGATCTGAATGATATTTGTTACTTCATTTGATTGTTAAACAATTACTTACACGACCTCTTGTCGCACATATTGATTGTAGATGTGATTGCATGAGAGCAGCAATCCTACGGGAGCGGCGAATGAAAGCCGACAATCGGAACGCTCCGTCGAGAGGCGTTCGTAGCGGTCATCCGTACGAACACTGCCGGGGAGGTCGTCCAAATCGGAAAGCGTATGCAGACACAACGCCTTGTCGCCGATCCACATCCGGTCGGGATCGAGACGCATGTCCTGCAACGGGGTCTTCCCGGACGGTGACAGCGTGAGATAACGTTCGAGGATTCCCGAAGATTCGGGAGTCCCGGCAATCTCGTCCGCTCCGAGACGCCGCAGCCGGATATGGCCGCTCTCGCGGACGACGCTGGCGAACTGCTCCACAGCTTCCAGAAAGCGCGTCGTCGTATCTTTGTCCTGCAACTCTTTCGGGACGAGCGTACCCCGGCACAGCACACTGCAATCGCTCTGACGGCGGCTTTGCGCACGGGTTGTCTTCGTAATGAACAGGTAGCAGGTATGATGCAGAAAAGGTCGTTCGTTGAAATGCCGCTCGAACGACCGGCTCAAGAAACTCAAATCGTCTTTCCCGATGTCAGGACGATACTGTTCCTGAACGAAAATATCCTGCTTGTGCACCACGGTATAGTCCGGAAGCACCTTCACCGCTTTGAGCCATACGCCGTGCAGCGCTTCATATTCCTGCGAAGAGACGGTGAATAGCTCCGGAAGCGTAACCTCGAACGCCACCGTGATGTTGGCGTCTTTAGAGAGGATACAATCGTGTTCGACCTTTCAGATCGGAAATTTGCGTTCGAGGGTTTCGGTTTTCAGGGTGTTATTCATGTTCTTAATGTCGGTTTAGAATTCTTGCCACACTTTTTCGGGAGACGATACGTCGCGGATGCCGCCGTGCGGCGAGGAGCTTCATCAGTCCGTAAGCCCCGTACTTGCGGTTCAGACGGAAGGTCAGCACCACAAGCGCACCGCCCATCCCCACGCCCGCGACAAGGCATGCCACCTGATCGACCCCGCCCATATAAAGTACGACTACGAGAATGAAAACGGCGAGCAGGCCGCCGGCGAAGAGGAAGAGGTACTGCGCCCGCAGCCCCTTGAACTCCACCTGGCGGCCCACGCCTTTATTGATCGGATATTCGGCCATCGTCTAAAGGAAAAACGAACGCAGAATCGTGGCGGCGACGATCAGGAAGATACAGGCTCCGAACCAGCTCGCAGCGGTTTTAGACGTATCCGGATCGCCCGAACTGAACTTCTGATAGACCCGCACTCCGCCGATCAGGCCGATGACGGCGCCGATGGCGTAGATCAGCTTGGTCGCCGGGTCGAAATACGACGTGACCATCTGCGTAGCCTCCTGAATGCCGGCCATGCCGTTGCCTTGCTGCGCTGCGGCGTGCTGCACCGTGGCGAGCAGTCATACGGCGATTCATGCCGAACTGAAAATGAGTTTTCTTTTCATGGATGATTGTGTTTTTTAATTCGACTTCAGATTCTCTCTCCGGGCGCTGGGCCCGTGATTCATGCGTGCTGCTTATCCTGTCGTCAGCCTGAATCGTAGTATCCGGGAGCTTTCATGTGCTTCGCATTTTTTAAGTTGAACAATCTATTTCGGAGCGGCGGCCATACGCTGCGCCGCTTCCTTCTCGGCATCGTCCAGATAACGGGCGATGATCGGGCTGGCGCCGGAGATGGCGTCCACGAGCGTGCGCTGCACTTCCGTATGGCGGATGTCACGCAGCACTCCGGCCAGGGTTTGCCGCTGCCCTTCAGGCACGGCCTGCCCCTTGCACAAGGCGAGGATGCAATCCAACTGCTGCGGAGAGAAACTCTGCGTCCCGGCAGGCGGGGCCGTCGTTTCGCATCCTATGTCCATCACCTCTTCGGTCGCAGCTTCGCGCGTCAGGGTATTCTCTTCCTCCGCGGTGAGCGCCGTAGGTTCCTTATGCATCCATCCCTGAACGGTCGCTTGCACGGCGCGATGTTCCTTATCGCTGTCGCTTGCCGGTACAAATGTATGGTCGCTTTTGTCTGAATTGTTCCCTTTGCGTCGGGAGTGGCGTGACGCGGCGCATGCTGGCGTCCGCTGACCGGCGCCGTAGTCCCGGGTGACGACCAGCGCATCGTCTTTAGGGGTAATGGCCGCCGTCCGACGCCTGCGGCGGCGCGGCGGGTCGAGACGGTCGGCTCTCCGCCGATGCCAACGCGCCAGCGCCCGGCGCATCGGGCCGAAGCAAATCTCGCCCAACTCGCCCCGGAAGAGGAACTTATCCAGAAACAGGTAGCAGAACAGCACAAGGAACAGCACGACGAGAGTTTCCGTGATTTTCATAACGGGTGTCATTCTTACAGAATTTTATTGAGTCCTTTGGAGCAGAGCGACCGTATTTCCGTCCGGTGCCGCTCGAAGTGCTGTTCCAATACGTTGTCGATGAAGTTCCCGACCGTAAAGCGTCGGTTGCCCGCAACGCCCACGAGAGTCGTGATCTTGCGGTGCAGCCGCCGGTCAATATAGACGCATTGCCGCGCTTCGGAAGGAGTATTCTTCAGAAACCGCGACGCATAGTCTTCCGCATCCGAACGCCTGACGCGCGGCTCCGAAGCCGGGGTTTCCGCCTGTTCCGACACTTCGGTATCCGACGAAGAAGCTGCCGGCTCCGGGGCCGCCATCAGGCTGCGCAGGTATTCTTCGTCGAGTTCCTGCCGGACAGGTACTTTCCTACTCATGGGACGGAAGTTTCAGAACGGCGCAGATCTCCGTCATCAGGCGGTCGAAACCGCACTCGGCGACGAAAGCCCGGTCGGGCGGCAGCAGCGTACACCGGTACACCGGGCCGCCCGCTTCCTGAATATCCTTGTTGAAGTTACTCCGCACGGGAATATGCGTGCGCAGATGCCGCAGCCCCAACTGATCGAGGACTTTCTCGTACTGCTCATAGAGCGGCGTCCGCTCGCGGCGATCCACCAGGTTCCAGAACAGGAACAGCTCCCGAAGATGCGCCCGTCCCGTCTTGATCAGACGGTCGTTGAGAACAGAGGCGAAATTGAGCGTGCTTTCCAATACGATGCGGTCGGCTTTCATCGGGATGAAGAGGTAGTCCAGTTCGACGATCGTAGAGAGGACGCCTTCATTGCCCACCGTTCCCGGAAGGTCGAACAGCACGACGTCGTATCGTTCTTCGGCGACGGCGGCCCATTTCCGCCATTCCGCCATTGCCTCGGAAGGTTTACAGCAGAGAATACGATAAGGTTTCACCCCTTTGTTCTCGGCGAGTGAAACGAGGAGTTTGCCGTAGATCGCCGAAGATTGCACGACGGCCTTGTCGCGGTTCGAGAGTTTGAGGATGGAGTGCTGCGGATAGTCGCAGTCCACCACCGCGACGCGGATGCCGTGCAGGTAGTGCAGCCACGAGGCGGCCAGCACCGTGAGGGTCGATTTGCCGACGCCCCCTTTCTGGGAGGCGAAAGCGATGCACAACGGATTCTGTTCCATACGAAAATAATTAAGCGATTAATATTTAACTTGTTCCGATACGCGGATACGTACTTGCGTATTCACGTATCTTCGGCGATTCATACGCCTTTGCGGATTCGCATACTTTTGTCGGCAGATACGGATATAAGCTGTCACATACAAACTTCGGCATCTATGCAGACATCTACATCCGTATCCGCATAGCCGCGCAATGACGGATGTACGGGAGGAAGAGGCTACGCGGGCAGGTAGATTCGTAAGTACCGATCCGCACACAAAGAAAATGCGAAAACACCCTTGTTCGGCGGCTCCGAAAACGGGTGGCGCCCAAAGGCGCGTATCGGCGTCCGTTGGCAGGTATATATCTGATACAACATAAGATAAAACGCTCTACCTTTGTCTCAGAAAGGAGTAATCCCGCTGCGACGCCGAAGGCGCGCACCTTCATCCGGCCCCTGGCCGGATTTCTATATGCGCCCGCATATAGCAAGGGGTACTTTCAGCCGCTCGGAATATTCCGAGCCGCCGAAAGTGCCGCCGCGACCTGCGGCGCGGCGGACGGTTACTCCCGAGTCGTAACCTCAAAACACCGATGCCCTATGGATGCTGCCGATAAACCGACCTCCGCCGCGGGCCGCAAAGCCCTCGACGATCCGCGCATACACCGCTATTACGTTCGCCTGACAAGCGAGCAGAACGAGCGTTTCCTGCGCATGTACGAACACTCCGGAATGAAAAATAAAGCCGATTTCATCTGCCACCGCATCTTCGGATGACCCTTTACGGTCGTCGTTAGGGACAAGAACACCTACGATTTCTATGTCCGGCTGACGGGATTTTACGCCCAGTTCCGGGCTGTCGGGGTGAACTACAACCAGTGCGTCAAAGCCATACACACGACCTTCGGCGATAAGAAAGCGTTGGCCTATCTCTACCGTCTGACGCTCGAAACACAACGGTTGGAACAACTCGTGAAGGCGGTCGTCGAACTTACGAAAGAGCTACTGCAATGGTGCCGAAAGTAAACTCCGGGGCCAATGTCTACGGCGTACTCCAGTATAACCGCATTAAGGTCGAAGCCGGCGAAGGCCGGATATTATACATGCAGGGAATACCCGAACGCAGCGACGGCAGATTCAGTATCGAGGAGTGTGCGGAAGCCTTCGGGTACTACACGGCGCTCAATCCCCGAGTCCGAAAACCGGTCGTGCATTTCTCGCTCAATCCCTCGCCCGAAGACCGGCTTTCGGAAGCGCAGCTCACACGACTTGCCGCCGAGTTCATGGAACGTATGGGATATGGCCGCCAGCCCTACGTCGTCTTTCTGCACGAAGACATCGCACGGCGACACATGCACGTCGTCTCGGTGAGGGTGGACGAGCAGGGCCGGAAGATCGACCACAACAACGAACTGCGGCGCGCCATGGCGGTTTGCAGAGCGTTGGAACATGAGTACGGCCTGCATGTGCCCGAAGACGGCGGCGTGCAAACAGAACCGGACGAATTGCACCGGGTCGATTACCGTCGGAGCGATCTGAAGCATCAGCTGCGCAACGTCGTGATGACGCTCAAACAGCAGTACGGATTCCAGTCCCTCGCGGAATTCAATACGCTGCTCGAACGCTATGGCGTCGCAGCCGAAGAGATCCGAGGCGACGTACGAGGCAGACCGTATCGGGGGCTCGTTTACCACGTGCTCGATGACGACGGGCAGCGCACGGGAGCCGCGGTCAAAGCGTCCCGGCTGGGCGATTTCTTCGGATGGAAGGCGCTGGAAGAAAAATTCGACGCCTCGAAACAACGGCTTCGGCAACATCCCGAAACGCTCGACCGCACATGCCGCGAAATCGACCGTGCCCGGAGCGGAAGCCGCAACCGCGAGGAGTTCACGGCCGAACTTCGGGAAAACGGTATCGACGCAGTTTTCCGGGAGAACGATGCCGGGCGGATTTACGGAGTCACTTTCATCGACCACACGACACATCAGGTGTTCAACGGCTCCCGGCTCGGAAAAGAGTATGCGGCCGACGCTTTCGAGACGTGGTTCTACGGTCGGGAGCAAGAGTCGTCCACACCCATACAGGAAGAGTTACGGCCGTTGCTGCCCCTCGAACCGCCCCAGCCGGGACTATCTTCGGTCGAAGAGTTCGAGGAATATATCGAAACCCACTACGTTTCGATGCCCGACGTAATGGGCGAACTCATGGAATATACGCCCGAAAAGGAGTGGGAAACAGCTCCCGAATACCGGCTCTTCCCCCGCAGGAAGAAGCGGCGGCGGAAAATCCGGAAAAGAATTTAACAACCTCGATACGTTACGATCATGCAAGAAGAAGACGATCTGCGCGGCTTGGCCAAAGTCGCGGATTTCATGCGGGCGATCAGCTTTCTGTTTCTCGCCATTCACATCTACTGGTTCTGTTACGAGTGGTTTACGCAGGCGGGATGAACGCTCCCTGTCGTAGACCGCATCCTGCAAAATTTCCAGCGGACGGCTGCCTTGTTCTCATCGCCGCTCTGCACCAAACTCTTCTGCACGGTATTTCTCGCATTGTCGTGCATGGGAAACCGTGGCGTGAAAGACGAGAAAATATCGTGGAAGCATATCGCCGCGGCAGGCGGCATCGGCATACTGCTATTCTATGGCAACGGCTGGCTGCTCGGGATGAATGTTGCTACGGCCCTGCGGGCGGCGCTTTATACGGCGACGCTGCTGGCAGGATTCCTCGGAATGCTGGCGGCCGGGCTATGGAGCAGCCGTCTGCTGAAAAACCGTATGATGGATGATCCGTTCAATGCCGAAAACGAGAGTTTCATGCAGGAAACACGCCTGCTGAAAAACGACGATTCGTTTAACTTCCCGACCGAGTTCGTCTTCCGGAGACGCAGGCACAGCGGATGGATCAACGTCGTGAATCCTTTCCGGGCGAGTATCGTTTTAGGGACGCCCGGCTCGGGAAAATCCTATGCCTTCATCAACAATTATATCAAACAGGCCATCGAAAAGGGATATGCGCTCTACGTCTACGACTTCAAGTTCGACGACCTGTCGGTTATCGCTTACAACCATTTGCGCAAGAATCTCAAGGCTTACGGAGCGACGCCGCCGAAATTCTATGTCATAAATTTCGACGACCCGCGTCGTTCGCACCGATGCAATCCGCTCGCGCCGAATCTCATGTCCGACATCACCGACGCATACGAGGCCAGCTATGTCATCATGCTCAATCTCAACCGTTCGTGGATACAGAAGCAGGGAGATTTCTTCGTCGAATCGCCGATCGTGCTGCTCGCGGCGATCATCTGGTTCCTGAAGATTTACGACGGCGGAAAATACTGTACCTTTCCCCATGCCATCGAACTGCTGAACAAACCCTACGAGGAGTTATTCACCGTATTGATGGCTCACGAGGAGTTGGAGAACTATCTTTCGCCCTTCGTGGATGCATGGAAAGGTGGAGCCGCAGAGCAGCTGATGGGGCAGATCGCCTCGGCGAAGATTCCCCTCTCGCGCATGATCTCACCGCAGCTCTACTGGGTCATGTCGGGAGATGACTTTACACTCGACATCAACAATCCCAAGGAACCGAAGATTCTTTGTGTGGGAAACAATCCCGACAGGCAGAACATATACGGCGCGGCGCTCGGATTGTATAATTCGCGCATCGTCAAACTGATAAACCGCAAGAAGCAGCTCAAAAGTTGCGTGGTGATCGACGAGCTGCCGACGATCTATTTCCGAGGGCTGGACAACCTGATCGCAACGGCGCGTTCCAACAAGGTTGCCGTGTGTCTGGGTTTTCAGGATTTCAGCCAGCTAAAGCGCGACTACGGAGACAAGGAAGCCGCCGTGATTCAGAATACCGTAGGCAATATCTTCAGCGGGCAGGTCGTAGGAGAAACGGCCCGGACACTCTCCGAACGATTCGGAAAGATCGTGCAGAAACGACTGTCCGTGAGCATCAACCGCAGCGATACCTCGACGTCGATAAACACCCAGCTCGACAGTCTTATTCCTGCGTCGAAAATCTCGACGCTCTCGCAGGGCGTGTTCGTCGGGGCTGTGAGCGACAACTTCGGAGAGGAGATCGAGCAGAAGATTTTCCATGCCCGGATCGTCGTGGACAACGAGGCTGTGAAAAAAGAAATGGCGGAGTACAAACCCATACCTGAAATATCGTCGTTCCTCGACGCCGACGGACGGAACATCATGCAGGAAAAGATCAAGGAGAATTACCGCCGCATCAAGCAGGATGCGCTCGACATCATCGAGGCCGAGATGAAACGCATAGAGAAGGATGAAAAATTGGCGGAGAAATTATTGTAAAATAAAGGGAGACTGAAAAATTCAGTCTCCCTTCTCGATTAATTATCATTCATAAGAAGTTCTTCTAATTGTTTTCTTGTTTCTTCGACCATGTCTTTTTTTGAAGCTCCCGGCAATGCAAGATATTTCTCTACGGCATCTAACATTTCGTGACAAGCTATAAAAAAATCATAGCGTTCATGGAATGAAAAATCTTTGTGATATATAGAATAAAAAGTAGAATAATGTCTTGCTACACGGAAACTATAATGTTTGTATTGATTTCCCTTTTGCGATGCCATGAGCATTCTATGAGCGCGTTTAAAAACTTCAATTGGCTCAATTACATTTTTCTTTTCGTTTGCATCTTCCAAAAGATAGCGGGCAAAATGATTATCTATTTGGAAAGTATCAAAATTTGTATTTTTTGCATATGAGTATGCATTGTCAAAACATCTTGCTGCATCAGAATACTCACCATCAGCTAAACGGGCAATAGCAAACTGTAACCAAAATAAAGGATTCTCTCTATTATATTCTAAATATGCGACTTTTTCATAAATATTAAAAATAGCTCTATTAAGTCCTCTCTGATCAGAATCCTTTTTTAATATTCTATTTAGATTCTGATATAACATAATTTCTTTCAGATATTTACGAATTCGTTTATGAGAACGTTTTTCATGTAATCGTTCATAAATTTGAATTAAAGGAGTATCAATATCTGAATAATTCAAAAGATTTTTCAATATATAATTTGAGAGTATAGAAGATTTGAAAACTATTTCTTCTGTATCAAAATCAATAAATTCTCTTAAAAATTTATTTTTCCTAAAAGATATGTTATTTAATGAATCTAATCCTAAATCATCTACAATATCTACCAATCTTAATCTGAAATCTAAAACAGCTCCAATTAATAAGTATAATAATGCTTGATAATAATCACTTCTGTGTTTGATCGCTGTTACGATCTCATTATAGCGATTTCCTAAATCATCTGATTTAACTAACTGAATTATAAATTGACTTAGATGACGTTTGCATCGTGTTTTAATAAATTGTATCTTCTCATCGACTGTAAAGTGGGAGCGTTTTTGCCATAATCCATTCTTTTCGACCACTTGAATTAACAGCTCAACTTCTTTGTCAGTCAACTCATTAAGATCTATTTCAAAAGGATCATCAAGCATTATGTCACGCAAAAATAGATGTGCTGTTTCATGGGCAGGAGTCCTTTCTGACAATACTAATGAAACATGATTATGCTTATAACGACCAATTTTTTTCAGCAGATTGACTGTATCTGCATAATTTTCAATAATTATAACAGTTGGATCATCTGTTTGATTACAAATATAATCTAATTCATCAATTGCAGATGGTGCGTCTCTTTCAAGATAAAATACTTTTTTACCTTTCTCTAATAAACATATAGATAATGCTTTCAAAAACAGCGTTTTACCATTTCCTAAATCAGAGAGGACAACTATAAAAGGACATCCTGATTGTATTTTTTGTAGAACTACCTCTAATTTATCTCGGAAAACAAAATAAGGAAATGAATCTGCATTTTTTATTGAATATGCAAGCAAATTTTCATCGACATTTCCTTTGACTAACAAATCAATAAAGCTAATGCGTTTACGTTCCGGCTTTTGATTAGTTATTCGAGGAGTAACAAAATGATGAAATGTATATGGTATATCCACATTTATAATAGGTACATTCTGCAATTCTCTCACGAATCCTTCTGTCCCCAATTTAAGAGGTGTACCTAAATCTTCTAATTGCATCAAATCAATATCATTTTCATCGGGGCTAACGATAAAAAATGTCTTTTCTTTGATATTTTTTGTTCGATCCAATAAATGAATAAGGTCAGTATCAGATTGAAGAGAACAACCTACAAAAAATATCGCATCACATAACAATAAATCATCTTCAAATATCTCCCACCAACCTGTATTTTTGATGTAATCTTTATTATAACTCTTATATGTCAATTTGAAAGAATTATCAATTGTTGCTCTTGATAATTGACTAATTACTCCATTTAAATGAACACAAACTGATGAAGTGCGGTATTGTTCACTCTCGTCGGAAAGAGTGACTGATGACAATAGTTTATTGTTTTCGAGGTAAGCTCGTTCTAAAATTTCATCATAGTTTAGCGTATAACATCGTCGCCAAGGAAAATTTCCGAGTTCTTTTTGAGTCGAAGAAATTTCCTTGATTATAAATTCCCGTTGGAGAAAGGCTATGATCTTATCTTCTCCATACTGTCGAATATACCATTGTGACGCTCGACGTAAATCGTCATCTTGATTTTCTTTAGGAACATCACATTCGTTGTATAGTTCATGTGCAATATATTTTGCAATACGAAATGCAGATTTATCTTGCTTGTAATTTTTTGCACCAAGAGAAAATCCTGCACCTGTAAGTAATAAACATTTACCATATTGAATTTTTTGTATGGCTTCTTTAAATTTCATAGCAATATTAAATTTATGCATAAAAATACATTAATTCAATGTAATATCAAAATTATACTTGCCATTTCCCGCCACCTCGCGCCTCTTCCCGCCAGAAGGGGCGCATTTGGTATTATGAACTGGAAAAAGGTCTTATCTTGCCGGCGGATTTTCACCATTCATTCAATCTACTCATTTAATTATCTGCATTATGGCAAGAGAACAGGAAAAGCTATCGAAGGACGTGCTGGCCGTCCTCGACAAAAAGACGAACGATCTGCGTCTGGTCAGCGAGATGAACGAGCAGACGGGAGAGTTCAACACCGTGAGCACGGCTCCGGGCGATCGGCGCAAAGCCCTTTCGTTCGACAGCCGAACGGTTTTAGGAACCTTTTTCGAGAACCTTCGCAACCAATACGGACGCCCGTCCGACCTGGGTTGAAGTTTCTTCCGGATCGGTACCGAAAAACTCGACCGTATCCTCGATTCCATCATCCAAGTCCGCGAAGGCAAGGATCAGAACGGCTCCCTGGCCAAGGAGGTCTCCGACTACGAACTCAACAACGAGGGGCGTATCGCCAAGTTCGCTGACCGTTATAAGTTCGAGGAACGGGAACTTCCGTGGGATCAGATTCAGGCGTTAGGCCTGAACAAGGAGATCCTGCTGGAGAATCAAAGCATGGGCGACATCCTCAAGGGACGTATTCCCAACAAACTGGTGCCGCTCAAACATAAGATGGACGGCCGCTGGGTCGATCTGGGACTCGGCACGATTTCGCCGATCCGCGACGATGCGGGCAATGTCCAACTCCGTATCTTTACACGTCTGGACGAGCCACAGTACAAAATATCGCCGTATAAGGAGCTCTTCACGGACAAGGAGATCGAGCGCCTCGAAACCGACGGACATCTGGGTTCCACCAAAAAAATGAAAGATTTTACCTCGGGCCGCGAGTGCGAGTGTTATGTCAGCGTCCATGAGGCGACGAACCGTCTGACGACGCTTCCGGTCGATGCGCTGACGCTCCCCACCCGAATCTACGGCAAAGAGATCGGCAACGACATCGAGGCGCTGCGCTCCGGCAAGGAGATCTTCGTCGAAGACATCCACCTCAAGGACGGCCGGGTCATCTCGGGCCATGCCCGCGTGGACGCCAACCGCGGAGACGTGGTGTTCCGCAACGACAATAATCCGCATCTGCGCATCCACGATACGGTTTTCGGAGTCAAGGTAAGTACAGACATCCAGGCGAAGCTGGCCAACCACGAGGTCGTCTTCATCCCCGGCATGAAAGTCGGCGGCAAGACGATCAGCACCGACCTTCGTTACAGCGACACGGGCCGGCCCCTGTTCGGCAACAACGCCCGCAATTACCGTTCGCGTCTGGGCGAGGAGAACCCGCGTCCGCGCCAGCGCGTCCGCCGGCGTCTTCCGTCGCTTCCCGGCGCACAACCCAAAGGCATGAAAATCGGTTAGCCATTATGAAACGACACGTAGAAGAGAAAGAGTTGCCGTACTTCGCGGCAACTCTTACCGCTTATTTGCGCGAAAGCCATCCCGAACTGCTTCCCGACAAACACTTCATCGCCGAGCGGAGCGACCATGCGGCGCAGACCTATGAACGTGCCGTTCGCAACGGCAACAGCGTCTACGAGGCACTGGAACTCTCGAACGCCGTTTTATACCAGGACTTGCGCTTCTCGAAATACGATGCGATCTTCGAGGTCGTATCGGAATGGTTCCCGGAGGTCGCAGCCCGGCAGCGCACCGCTTTCTGCCTGAAACTGCTTCCCGTCTGCGAAGAGGTGTTCGAGATGTACGATCTGACCGACGACTTCGAGAGCAGTCCGTCCTATAAAAATCTCCTTTTAGAACTCACCGGACTCATCCAAACCCACATCGAACTGCATGGCATACAATAAAAGGAAACATCTGGAGGCGAACATCGCTGCCCTGCGCATCGCTTTCGCTCCATCGACGGTACTTAGCCCGCAGCAGCGTGAAACCTTGACTGCGTACAGCGGCTTCGGAGCGTTGAAATGCGTCTTGCAGCCGGCCGCTGCGGACGACGACCTCGCGCAATGAAAGACCGACCGGGAACTCTTCCCGCAGGTGAGGGAGCTGCACGAACTGTTGCGCCATTATGCCGGCAGCGAACAGCGGTATAAAGACCTCGTGCAGAGCATGCGCAATTCTACGCTGACGGCATTCTACACACCGCCGGCCATCGTGCGTGCACTCGCCGAGACGCTCCGGGATGCCGGCGTCGTTCCCCGGCGATTGCTCGACCCCAGCGCCGGGGCCGGGATTTTCCCGTCGTCGTTCCGGGAAGCCGCCGACGGCGAAATCGAAATCCTCTCCTTCGAGAAAGACCTGCTGACCGGACAAGTGCTCTCCGCACTGGCCCGGGAACAAGAGCAGGTCGTCATCGACGGTTTCCAAACCATCGAATCGGCCTATGACAGTTATTTCGACGTGGTAACGTCCAATATTCCCTTCGGTGATACCCGGATCTTCGACGCATCCTTTCGGAAGAGCGACGACCCGGTTCGACGGCAAGCGCTCAAGGCCGTTCACAACTATTTCTTCATCAAGGGTCTGGATACGCTCCGCGAAGGCGGTATTCTGGCGTTCGTCACCTCGACGGGCGTCATGGACGCTCCCGGCAACGAACCCGTCCGCCGTTATCTGATGGAGCATGCGCGGCTGCTCTCGGCCGTGCGGCTGCCGAACAACCTCTTTACGGAGTATGCCGGTACGGAAGTGGCCAGCGACCTCATCGTTCTTCAGAAACAGAGCGAAAAGCGGGAGCTTACCCCCGACGAGCAACGCTTCGTCAGTTCGTCCGAGATCGGCAACGGAATTTACCTGAACGACTACCACCGGGATTTCAAGCACGCGATCCATACGACGGTTTCGCATGAAAAAAGTCTCTATGGACAATCCGCTCTCGTACTGCACTACGACGGAGGCCCGGAACGGATCGCCGAGCGGCTGCGCGGAATCCTCGCAAATGATTTCGCAGCCCGCCTCGACACCGAACGATATACACAATATCTCCGTCCGCTCCATATCCCTCAGGCGCAAACCGTGCCGCCGATCGCCCGGAGGCAAAATCGGGTCGCGGCTCCGCAATCCGTGGCACCACCGGAGCTGGCATCCGTTGCACCGGCTTCGGAAGTACCGGCTCCGGCCGCATCGCTTTTCGGCAGCGCTGCCGCCGTTCCGATCGCCCGCCGTCCGCTGGGACAGCGGCGGGCCGGGCGCAGAACGGATACGACCGGCATGTCCGATCTCTTCACGCAGGGGAATCTGTTCGCACAACCGGCGGAGGCAGCGGAGGCTACGGATGCCCCGGCAGCAATCGCTGCGCCGGTTTCGGAGAATAAAGATCCGCGGCCCTTTACCGGCACGATGCTTCCGCACTACAAAGAGCGGTCGTTGGTTCTGTTCGAAGGGCAGGTCGGGCGTCTGGGCGGCCTGACACGACAGGGCTGTACGTTCCATCCCGAAGAGCTGGGAACCTTGTCCCGATACCGGGCCGAACGCTATATCCCGCTACGGGATACCTACCAGCTGCTCTACCGGCTCGAAATGCAGAACGAGATCGAATACAAGGGTCTGCGGCGCAAACTCAACGGATGTTACGAGAACTTCACGGCTCTGTTGGGCGATCTGAACAAGAAGGAGAATGCCGCCTTCATCCTGAACGATCCCGGCGGGCGGGAGGTGCTGGGGCTCGAACGTTTCGTCGAAGGCCGAAAACAGCTCTCCGACATCCTCCGACGCCCCGTATCGTTCGACCCTAACGAGATCAAACACGTCGATACGGCGGCCGAAGCGCTGGCCGCCTCGCTCAACAAGTTCGGACGGGTGGAGTTTCCCTATATGGAGTCGCTCGCATCGCGTTCCCGGCAAGAGCTGATCGACGAGCTGGGCGATCGCATTTTCTACAATCCGATGGTCAAGGGGTATGAAATCCGCGAACGGCTCGCGGCAGGGAATGTCGTCGCCAAAGCCGAATGAATCGAAAATTACCTCAAGGAGAATCCCGACGACGATGCCAGCCGCCGTTCGCTCGTGCTGCTTCGTGAGACCGTACCCAAACGCATCGAGTTCGAGGAGCTGGATTTCAATCTCGGCGAGCGATGGATACCGACCGATATTTACGAAGGCTTCTGCGAGCATTTCTTTCAGGTGCCCGTATCGGTAAGCTATTCGGCGAAGATGGATGCCTTCGGCATCGAGAACCACGGGTACAGCCCTCTGATCTCCCAGAAATACGTCGTCAAAGGAGACTTCGAGGTCTACGACGGTATGGATCTGCTGCATCATGCCATGCTCAACACGCTGCCCAACATCAACAAGGACGGCGGCAAGGACGAACACGGCAAGACCATCCGGATTCCCGACTTCGAGGCCCGGCAGAAGGCCGACACGCTCATCACCGAAATCCGGCAGGCGTTCGTCGAATGGCTGCATGCGCAGCCCGACGATTTCAAGGAGCGGCTGACCGATCTCTACAACCGCAAATTCAACTGCTATGTCCGTCCACGCTACGACGGTAGCCACCAGCAGTTTCCGGGGCTCGACCTGCGGGGACTGGGCATCGACGACCTGTATCCCAGCCAGAAGGACGCGATCTGGATGATCAAGCAGAACGGCGGCGGCATCTGCGACCACGAGGTCGGTACGGGCAAGACGCTTATCATGTGCGTCGCAGCGTATGAGATGCACCGTCTGGGACTGGCCCGCAAGCCGATGATCATCGGTATCAAAGCCAACATCCACGAGATCGCCCGAACCTTCCGCACGGCCTATCCCAATGCCCGTCTGCTCTATCCCGGCAAGGAGGACTTCACGCCGGAGAACCGCCTGAGGATCTTCAGCGACATCAAGAACAATAATTGGGACTGCATCATCCTTACGCACGAACAGTTCGGTAAGATACCCCAGTCGGCTGAGGTGCAGCAACGGATTCTCCGGCAGGAGATGGACGACATAGATGAAAATCTGGCGTCCTACGAAAAGCAGGGCGGACATGTGGACGGCTGGATTCTGCGCGGTCTGGAGAAACGCAAGGAGAATCTGGATGCCAAGCTCCACGAGTTGCAGGAGACAATCGACGCGCAAAAGGACGATACGGTGGATTTTCAGCAGATGGGAATAGACCATCTGTTCGTCGATGAATCGCACAACTTCAAGAATCTGATGTTCAACACCCGCCACAGCCGCGTGTCGGGACTGGGAAATACCGACGGCAGTAAGAAGGCCATGAATTTGCTGTACGCCATCCGCACCATTCAGCAGCGCACGGGGCGCGATCTCGGCGCGACGTTCCTTTCGGGAACGACCATTGCCAACTCCCTGACGGAACTGTATCTGCTGTTCAAGTATCTGCGTCCCAAAGAGCTGGAGCGGCAGGACATTCCCTGCTTCGATGCGTGGGCCGCGGTATTCGCGCAGAAAACATCGGAGTTCGAGTTTTCGGTGACCAACGAAGTGATCTCCAAAGAGCGTTTCCGCTATTTCATCAAGGTTCCGGAGCTGGCCATGTTCTACAACGAGATTACCGACTACCGCACAGCCGCAGACGTGGGAATCGACCGTCCCGAGCTGGACGAGGAGCTATGCCAGATACCTATGACCGACGATCAGCAGGCATTTTTGGACAAGCTGGTGCTCTTCGCCAAGACGGGAGATCCCGAACATATCGGACGCGCCGACCTGAGCGACGGGGAGGTCAAAGCCCTGATGCTGTTGGTGACGATGTACTCCAACAAGCTCTCGCTCGACATGCGGCTGATAAGTCCTGCGTATGCGGATTCACCGGGCAACAAGGCCAGCCGCAGTGCCGCCAACATCGCTGAATACTACCGGCGATACGAAGATCAGAAAGGCACGCAGATGGTCTTTTGCGATCTCTCGACCTATAAACCCGGCATTTGGAACGTCTATTCGGAGATCAAACGCAAACTGGTCGAAGACCACGGTATTCCGGCGCAGGAGATCCGCTTCGTACAGGAAGCCGCGAGCGACAAGGTGCGGCAGGCGATGTTCGACGCCATGAACGAAGGGAAAATCCGGGTGCTCTTCGGCTCGACGCAGAAACTCGGAACGGGAGTCAATGCCCAGCAACGAATCGTCTGCATGCACCACCTCGACATTCCGTGGCGGCCGATGGATCTGGAACAGCGCAACGGCCGCGGCGCACGGAAAGGCAACATAGTCGCCAAGGAGTATGCCGGCAATAAAGTCAAAGCCTATGTCTATGCCGTTCTACGCACGCTCGATGCCTACAAATTGAATCTGCTGCACAACAAACAGCAGTTCATCGACCAGCTCAAGCGCAACCGGTTAGGTGCGCGGCGGCTGGACGAGGGCGCCATCAGCGAGGATTCGGGGATGAACTTCGCGGAGTGGATGGCCGTGGTGTCGGGAAATACCGACCTGCTGCAAAAAGCCAAGCTCGAAGGCAGGATTGCGGCGCTGGAGAGCGAGCAGACGATCTTCATGCGCACCCGGCATGAGGCGCAGAGCCAACTGCAACGCTACACGGCGGAGATTGGACGACGGGATGCGATGCTCGAACGTCTGAAACGCGACTGGGACTATATCAACGAGGTGGCGCCGCCGGACGCCAAAGGCAAGCGGGCCAATCCCCTGCGGATCGACGGCGTGGAATCCGCGGATATTGTCGCCCATGGCAAGCGCCTCGTGGAGATCGACCGCACCGTAAATACCGGCGACGATTACCAGAAAATCGGCACGCTGTTCGATTTCCGCATTCTCGTCCGCACCGAGCGAATGCAGAAAGACGGGCTGGCGCTCACGGTCAATAAATTCATGGTCGAAGGGTTGGACGGCATCAAGTACACGTTCAACAACGGGCATCTGGCTGCGGAGCCGAAAACAGCGGCGACGAACTTTATCCGGGCGCTCGACACGATACCGTCACTAATGGCGACCTACGAGAAAGAGAAAAAGCAATTCACCCGCGATATTCCGACCTTCGAGCAACAGATCGCAGCCGTATGGCCCAAAGAGGAGGAGTTGAAGCGGCTCAAGGCCGAGGCAGAGTCGCTGACTCGGAAGATTCAGCTCGACATCGCACAGAAGCAGCAGGAGATGCAGGCGAAAACAGCAGATAACGGCAATGGGCTGAAGATCGAAAACGCGGAGGTGGTGGACGAGGTCGTCAGACCGTCGAAGTCAGAGCCGCTTTCTGCGGCATCCGGGAACCAAGAAGAACCGCCGGAAGAACGGGAGCACGTCGTGCCTCCGCCCGAATCGGACTTTATTCGCAATCATATTCTTCTCGTGCGGCCCGCGACGAACGTGAAGGCCAAAGGGCCGAAAATATAAATCAATATCCTGGCTTTGCCGGGATATTGATTACACAAGCTCACACTAAATTCATTTCGATTTGCAAAGGTTGAATATTTCAATTATCTTAATTGCATCAAATGCGATTTTAATGAATTTCCTAATTATTGTAATATGTACATAAAATCAGTACACATTGAAAACTACAAAAGTTACAAAGGTTGTTTCGATATATCGTTGAACGACGGTATAAATATTCTTGTCGGCAATAATGAAGCAGGAAAATCTACGCTTATTGAAGCAATACATCTGGCCCTAACCGGAATACTTAATGGCCGGTATCTTAAAAATGAACTATCACAATATCTGTTTAACAATGATATTGTTAATGAGTATCTGGACAATCTTAAAAATGGTCGCCCTGCATCTCTGCCGCATATTCTTATAGAGTTGTATATCGGGGGCGATGACTGTCCCATGTTTTGCGGGAATGAAAATAGCCTCAAAGCGGATGACTGCGGACTGTCATACAAGATAACCTTTGACGAACGTTATAGGGATGTTTACGAAGAACTCATCAAACAGGATGTCAAAACGTTACCCATTGAATATTACGATGTCGTTTGGACGTCATTTGCACGGGACGGCTCGATAACAAGTCGCAATATTCCGTTGAAGTCGGCTCTGATAGACTCGTCCAATACTCGCTATCAGAATGGGTCGGACGTTTATATATCCCGTATCGTCAAAGAGTGTCTGGAACCGAAAGAGATCGTGGATATTACTCAGGCGTACAGAAAAATGCAGGAGGTGTTCATGGGGGAAGAATCTATCGGAAATATCAACACTCGATTAAAAGGGGCCAGCAGAATCTCGAATAAAGACGTGGAATTATCCGTCGATTTGTCCTCGAAAAACGCATGGGAAAATTGTCTGATGACCTATCTGGATAAAATCCCGTTTAATTATATCGGTAAAGGCGAGCAATGTATCGTCAAAACCAAATTGGCTTTAGCCCATAAAAAAGCGAAAGAGGCGAGTATAATTTTAATGGAAGAACCGGAAAATCACCTGTCTTATTCCAAACTGAACGAATTGATAGCTGCCATAAAGGAGCATTGCAAAGAGAAACAGATTATCATTTCGACACACAGCAGCTTCGTTGCGAACAAATTAGGTCTGAAATCTTTGATTCTGTTGCATGATCGAAAGACATTGCGGCTGCATGATTTGTCGCCAAGCACGATTGATTATTTCGAGAAATTATCGGGGTACGATACACTGCGACTTTTGCTCTGCCAAAAGGCAATATTGGTAGAAGGAGATTCCGACGAATTGGTCGTGCAAAAAGCCTACTTGAAGAAATACGGAAAACTACCAATAGAAGATGGCGTGGACGTAATAGCTGTCGGCAATCTGTCGTTTTTACGATTCTTGGAAATTGCCAAATACCTTACGATTCAGGTGACGGTAGTTACAGACAATGACGGGAACATTGATGCTTTGAATGAGAAATACAAGGAATACAAGGATTTACCTAATATTTGCATCTGTTTCGATGACACGATAGATGCCGGGGATTTGCGTATTGGCGATAAGCCGTTCAACTACAATACGATGGAGCCTAAAATTGTAAAGGCGAACTCATTGGATAAAATGAATATCATAATGGGCACTGCATATGAAAATATTGATGATTTGCACAAATACATGAAAGCACATAAGACGGATTGTGCTTTGGCTATTTTCAATACAACCGAAGAGTTGGTATTTCCTGAATACATAAATAAAGCTATTCTGTGAACAACAAAGTCATTATAGCAGCTGCGGGTTCCGGCAAAACGACGCATCTTATAGAAACGGCACTCCTATTGCGGAATGCCACTATACTTATCACTACATTTACAGACGAAAATGAGAAGGAAATACGAACCCGTTTTTTTGAAAGAAACGGATGCATACCATCCAATGTCGTCATTCAAACATGGTTCTCATTTCTGTTACAACATGGGGTCAGGCCCTATCAAGGATATTTATATGACAAGAATATCGTCGGGTTATCTTTAGTAAACAGCCAATCCGCTTTGCGTAGTCAAGAAACGAATGTCGAACGTCATTATCTTACTGGGGATAAAAAAATATATTCCGACAAAATCGCCAAGTTCGCCTGCCGCTGCGACGAACGCTCCAATGGAGCGGTAATATCCCGATTATCCAAAATATATACTCATATTTTCATTGATGAGGTGCAAGATCTTGCCGGATATGATTTGGAATTTTTAGATAAGTTATTTCTTTCTCCACTGGAAATTCTATTAGTAGGAGATCCTCGTCAAGGAACTTTCTCAACAAATAGTTCTGCTAAACACAAACAATTCAGACGGTCTAATATATTGGATTATTTCAAAAGTCGCAAAATGAAATTTAACCTCGATATTGATTCACAATCTTTGAATGTAAACCATCGGTGTGTATCTGAAATCTGTGATTTTTCAAATAAACTATATCCTGATATGATTGCAACAACGTCTGATAATACATCTGAAATAGAGCATAAAGGGGTATATTTTCTTCGGCAAACAGATGTGGAAGAATATTTACAGAAATACAGTCCTATTCAGTTACGACAGAGTAAAAGTACCGATACCCATCCTGCATACCCGACATTGAATTTCGGGGTATCCAAAGGTTTGTCATTCGATAGAGTTCTCATATATCCAACAAAGCCTATTTTAGATTGGATTATCAGAGGAATAGAATTGAAACCGACAAGTAAGTGCAAGTTATATGTCGCTATAACGCGGGCACGATATAGTGTCGCCATTTTATATGATTATAACGACAATGTAAATATATGTGGAATAACAAAATATAAATGATAAATCATGGTTACATTAGACAAAAAGAAGCTGTCTATGAATGCATTAGACAACTTCTCTTTATTCGAATTTCCATTATTCGAGGCCTTTTCTTGAATATGCAATTCTTAATGAGGTAGAAATCTGTTAGACAGTATTTTGAATAAATACTTCAGAATAGATTATTCTCGCTTAATTATAATTGCGGTATCCGGCACCGCTTGTTCCATTGTCTGATAGAAGATACGCTTACTCTCCTGCACGTCTTTCAGATTGATGAAATCCAGTACATTGTAGTATTGCTTGCCATCCTGATCCTCAACGGGACAGAGTTTCCCACGACGTTTGTATTTCTCGACGAAATCCGGATCGAGTCGGATGAGCTGGCAGACTTCCTCCTGCGTCATCGAAAGAGAAATACGGCGCTCCCGGCAGACATGTTGCAATACGAGAAGCATGTTCGAGGCTTTCATGTGGCTGCGAACGAGCAGAGCGAATTTGCTTCGCTCGATAAGAATCATCTTTTTCATTGTATATTTCCTTTAATCATTATAAATTTGAGTAATTAAGACATCAGAGTATGGAATAAGTCCGAGTTTTCATTGGTCTTCGAGACCGGAAGTCATGTTCCGACCCCATACTCTTTACATCAGAATCCGGATAGTTCGTAAGGTGTCCGAACCCGCATTCGCAATGAAGGACCAAGATGTAACAGATGTCATTAGACGTAAACAACAAACGGCCATGAGGTACATTGGGATCGATGTGAGCAAAGCTACGTTTGTGGTGGCTTACTCCTCTGACAAAGGAGGAGAAATCCGTACTTTTAACAACACGACCACCGGGATCAAGCAGTTTATCGGTGCTCTTCCCAAAGACGGCAGTATCCACTGTGTCATGGAAGCGACCGGGAACTACAGCGCAATGCTGCTGTACCTGCTCAATGTCGCCGGGATTGCTGTCAGCATGGAGAATCCGCTGAAGATAAAGAACTTCGCCAGAGCCATGCTCTCCACGGTCAAGACAGACAAGATCGACGCTCGGCTCATAGCTCTCTACGGAGAGAAGATGAATCCGCAACCTTTCAAGATACAGGGAGAGGCTATCCTGCGGCTCCGGCAGAAGAGAACGGTCATACGTCAACTTACCAAGCAGATTACGGCCATGTCGAACCTTCGAGGCTCCCTCGCATGCCTGCCTGTTCCGGACAAAGGAGCGACTCATACCGTAGACGAAACGATCGAGTTCCTTGAAAAGAGGCGTGACAGGCTGCAATCGGAACTCACGGATCTTGTCGAAGTCGAGTTCAGCCGACAACTCGCGCTGCTGACGACCATCAAAGGGATAGGCATAACGCTCGCCACGGCACTCATCATCACTACCGGAGGCTTCACTTACTTCCAGAATGCCAAACAGGTGTCCCGGTATCTCGGTATCTGTCCTACTTACGAACAATCCGGAACTTCGGTAAACATCAGAGGACACATCAACCGAAACGGAGATGCATATACCAGAGGACTTCTCTATGTGGCTGCATGGACTGCCAGCAGGTTCAATACTAAATGTGGGGAAACATACACGCGGCTCCGGCAGAACGGGAAGCCTGGAAAACTCGCCATGATCGCTGTCGCAAACAAGCTCGTCAGACAGGCTTTTGCCGTTGTCACCCATGATAAAGAGTATGTCGACGGATTCGTCTCCAACAGACCTTAGCATGAACAATCTTCCGATATGTTTACTCTTTTTCCCCATTTTTTAATATAGTTCGTGACTT